>Ga0209536_100002395_pt1 | contig 30579 bp, 28 predicted proteins | sample DeeMarSeWOR28_12_FD_187461 | JGI IMG/M metagenome (GOLD analysis project Ga0209536, IMG submission 187461) | Marine sediment microbial communities from White Oak River estuary, North Carolina - WOR-2-8_12 (SPAdes) (version 2) | ecosystem: Environmental > Aquatic > Marine > Intertidal zone >...
GGAATCCGAGCCAACAGCCGGTAATACTGCCAAAGAAACCGATCATGGCCCCTTCCAGAACGAACAAACGCACTATCTGCCCGCGCCGCATGCCCATGGCCGCCAGCATCCCGATCTCACGGGTCCTCTCAAAAGCCGCTAAAAGGATCGTGTTGCTGATGCCGATCAAAGCTATCAGGAAAATGGAAAAGAGCATAATGGATGTGCCGCCGCGTTTGGCCTGGGCAATGGCGAGCACGTCCGCCGCCAGGTCCTTCCAGGTGGCGATCTCCATTGCCGGGATATCCCTGGCCAGCACTTCCCGGAACGCTTCGATCCTGGCCGGGTCCTTAAGCTTGATGTCGATCTCGGTCACGCCCTTCCCCATGTCCAGCGCCGACTTGCCCAGATCCAGGGGGATGACGACCGCTGCCCAGTCGATCTTGGGGTCCTCGGTCTTCAGGATGCCCTTAATGCGCAGGTCCAGCGCCTGGAAAGTATCATATTTGGTGCGGGTGAGGACCGTCAGGTAATCGCCAACGCCTACCCCAAAATCCTCCGCCAGTCCCTCTCCCACGAGCATGGCCTCCTCATTACCCATAAAAAAGACACCTTTGTCGATCGACTTCCTGAGCAGAAAAACGGACTCGTCATTCGCCGGGTCGATCGCGATCCCCACTGCCGGGTATTGATCCACTCCGTCCGAGAGCATGATCCTGAAGTTGATGCGGGAGGTCACGCCCACGACTTCCGGATCCCTCTTCAGCTTTTCGATAAGCGCAGCCGGATCGTCGATCGATTTATCCAGAGGGAGGTTCTCCTCATCTTCACGATAGCCCCGGTCAAAGATCTTGATATGCCCGGTCTCATAATTGATGATCCGGTCAAATGATTCCTGGTCAATACCCGTGAGCATGGAATCTATGATGATCATGAACATGAGGCCAATGGCGATCGCCAGGAAGGTCAAGAAAGTCCTGGTAAAATGCCTGAATATATTTCTAAAAGCCAGCTTAATTAACATTATCTATAACCCTCACCCCGTCAACGCTTAGCACTCTCACCCCTCTCCCAGAGGGAGAGGGGTGGCTAATGTAATCTGTCATCCTACTCCCCTTCTCCCTCTGGGAGAAGGGGCCGGGGGATGAGGGATTACAGCCTCTCGTCAGATTGGATCTTACCGTCGTGCACCCTGACCAACCGGCGCGCGTAACCCATGACCATGGGATCGTGGGTGGAAAAGATAAAAGTGGTATTGGTGCTCTTGTTCATCTCCAGCATGAGCTTGAGGATCCCCTCGCCGGTGACCGAGTCCAGGTTGGCGGTGGGCTCATCCGCCAGCACCACCTTGGGGCCCTTGACCAGGGCACGGGCAATGGCCACCCGCTGCTGCTGCCCACCGCTCATCTCCAGGGGCCTTCGATGAGCCAGGTCCGCGATCCCGACCTGGGTCAGGATGTTCATAACACTCTCTTTTCTCTCTTTGGGCTTGCCCTTCTTGAGCAGGATCAAAGGGAATTCCACGTTCTCAAAGGCAGTCAGCACCGGGATCAGGTTGAAGGTCTGGAAAACGAATCCCAAATTAAGGTTGCGCACGTCCGCCAGCTTGTTGGAGGAGAACTTGGAGATGTCGCGCTCGTTCAGATAGACGCGGCCCTCGCTGGGCTTGTCCAGGCAACCGAAAAGGTTGAGCATGGTGGTTTTTCCCGAGCCAGAAGGCCCAGCGATCGCCGCAAAGTCCCCTTCCTGGATGGAGAGCGAAATTCCCCTGAGCGCCGGAACTTCCACCTTCCCCACTTTGTAATTCTTTATCACATTTTCCATTACCGCGATGGACATAATTTACTCCCCCTACTTAGAAAGATTTTTGTAAGCGGTATAGGCCTCTTTGGAAGTGTAATCCGCTTTTACCAACCCCTCCCAATCCGGGTTCTCAAAGGATCCAGAGCTGGGATAATCTCGGAATTCATACCAAAATAGCTTGCCGCATTTTGCCTGCAGGTTAGTGTAGATCAAATCCAGCCAGCTTGCAACCTCGTTCTCGCTATAGCCGCGGTCGGAAATAAAAAGCACGGGCTCGGGCGGAAAATAGAGCGGTCCCAGCTCGGTTATCCAGAGCGGCTTGGCATTGTCACCGTTGCTGGCCATCACCGCCCGGGCGTCATCAATGGCGGACTCGATCGAAGTGGTAGCGCTGATGGTGGTGGCAAAAGTATAGGGATGGATAGAGGCCACGTCAAAATAATCCTTTCCGCCATTGCTGTAGATGTCGGGCAGGAAATTTTCCTTGGCAAAGAGCATGCCAAAAAACTCCACCCGCTCAATGCCGTTGCCTACCAACCCACCCAATACCACCACTGCCTCAGGGCTGCCCTGCTTGATCGCGCCATATGCAGCTTTGAGCAGCTTGGTGTAATTTACTGCAGAAGGGTTCGACCAGAAGTTCTCATTGTTGGGCTCGTTCCAGACCTGCCAAAGTACCACGTCCGCGCCAAAATGCTTGACGGTGTTGAGCGCAAAATCCGCAAAGCGGTTGATCTGAGCGGTATCGCCAGTAGTAGGATCGCTCCAGTTGTTGCCGTAATCAAGGATGCCCAGCACCTTGATGTTCTTAGCCTTGAGCTTGGCAATGATATTATCGTATTTGGAAAAAGAAAAAGAGTCATCCTGGGGCTCAATATCCTTCCAGTCAAAGTCAAAGCGCACGAACTGCACGCCCGCATCCGCCATCATCTGGATAGAGCGGTCCATGTCCGTGGCGGGCGCGCCGTCATGGGACTGCAGATGCGCACATACCCCGAAAAAACCCGCCTCAATGCTGGCCGCAACAAAAGCAGTTACAGTGATCGCAACCTCATCCGTAGAAATACCTAGCGAGTTGGAAAGCTCCAGCTCAAACTCGTAAGTCCCTGAAGAGGTAGGAGTAAAATAGGCCTTGCTCGATCCCGAAGAAGCAATGACCGGAGACGAAGCTCCTGCCGGCAGGCTCTTGGCCCTCCAGGCGTAGACCGCCAGATTACCGGAAGAGGCGGAACCGTCAAGCTGGCACTGCAGATCGATGAACACGGTCTGGTCCGCGCCCGCGTTGGCAACGGGGGTGGTGGGCTCGACCGGTTGTTCCCCCTGACCACAGCCGATGACCAGACTGAGCAGGAAGATCAGCGGGAGATATTTTCTTGCTCCCATGATGCGCTGATTATACAACAAAAAAAGGCCTTTGGAAAACCCAAAGGCCTTTTTCGTATATACGAACCAAGCAGGGTTATGACAGGTGCTTGTTGACCAGCTTGGTCATCTGGAACATGTTGACCTTGCTCTTGCCGCCAAAGACCGGTTTCAGCTTGGCGTCGGCATTGATCATTCTCCGGTTCTTCTTGTCCTGCAGCTTGTTGCGCTTGATGTACGACCAGAGCTTCTTCACGACCTGGGTGCGCGGCAGCGCACTGGCGCCGACGATGACCGCCAGCTTCGCGTCCGGCTTCATCGGCTTCATGAACTTCTTGCGCGCTTCAGCCTGTGCCCTTGAGATCATCCTTATCCCCCCTTTTCTTGTAGGATGGCCCTATTATGCGCTCCCAGAGAGGGAAATGCAAGCAAAATCTTCACTTGCTCTTTTTTTCGCCCGGAGATACAATTGGAACGCCATGAATTCAGTGCTGGTCGCGCTCCTCGGCCTGAGCCTCTTCGCTGCCGGATACCTCTTTTACGCGGCGTTCATTGAAAGGAACGTCTGGAAGGTGGATCTTTCCAAAAAGACCCCGGCGGTGCTCAAGGGCGACGGCCTGGATTACGTCCCGGCCAAGCACTGGACCATGCTTTTTGGCCATCACTTTGCCTCCATTGCGGGAGCGGGACCGATCATCGGCCCGGTCATTGCCTGCGCCCTCTTCGGCTGGGGCCCGGCCCTGCTCTGGATCGTGGTCGGCTCTATCTTCATCGGCGGCGTCCATGATTTCTCGGCCCTGATGCTCTCGCTGCGCCACCACGGCGCGACCGTCGGCCATGTGGCGGAAAGTGTCTTAAGCCGGCGCAGCCGGATCGTATTTTCCCTTTTCCTCTGGCTGGCCCTGATCCTGGTGGTGGCGGTCTTTGCCGCGGTCACCGCCCAGACCATGGTGGCCGAGCCCAGGATCGTCATCCCCAGCTTCGGCCTCATCCTCACCGCCATTTTCTTCGGCCTCATGGTATACCGCTGGCAGGTCGATCAGTGGCAAGCCACGCTGGTCGCTCTGCTCATCCTGGGTTACTTCATCTACCTGGGCCTGCAGATCCCGGTGGTCCTGCCCTTTGCGAACGCCCTTACCATCTGGATGGTCATCCTGCTCGGCTACGCCTTTATCGCCTCGATCATCCCGGTCAATATCCTGCTTCAGCCGCGGGACTACCTGTCCGCTTTTATCCTGTTCTTCGGGCTCGTCCTGGGTTATGCCGGCATTTTTGTCACTCTGCCCAGGATGCAAACCCCCGTGCTGGTCGGCTATCAAAGCTCCCAGGGCCCGCTCTGGCCCATGATGTTCGTGATCATCGCCTGCGGCGCCATCTCCGGCTTCCATTCACTTATCTCTTCGGGGACCACCTCCAAGCAGCTGCCGCACAAGCCCGCGGCCAAGAGAGTAACCTTTGGCGGGATGATCCTGGAAGGGGTGCTCTCGCTGCTGGCCATCATCGCGGTCTGCGCCGGATTACAGTGGCACGGGGGAACACCCGGCCTGGTCTACCCGGAGCTGATGAAAGAAAGCGGCTGGATCGTGACCTTTGGCAAGGGTTTCGGGCAGTTGGTGGCTCCCCTGGTCGGGGCCACGGTCGGCTCCCTCATCGCCATGTTCACCCTCAACGCCTTTGTCCTGACCACCCTGGACAGCGCCACCCGCATCACCCGCTATATCACCGAAGAGATGTTCGGCGACGCGCTGGGCATGAAATTCATGAAGAACAAATATCTCTCCACCAGCCTGGTCATTTTACTGGCCCTCTGGCTCGCGTTGGGATCCTGGACCAGGATCTGGCCGGTGTTCGGGGCCTCCAACCAGCTCATCGCCGCCCTGGTACTGATCCTTGCCTCGGTCTACCTCTTCCAAAAGCGGCAGCCCGCCGTCTATACCTTTATTCCTGCCGTTTTCATGACCGTCACCAGCATCGGCGCGCTCATCTACCAGATGGTCGGCTTTTTTCAGAACAATAATTACCTGCTCTTTACCATCTCGGCCGTGCTGCTGGTGCTGGCGGGAGACATGCTGGTGGAAGCGCTAAGGGTCATAAAGAAGAGGGGCTACGCCTGACCTGCCCGCGCTGGCTGGAAGCGCAATTGTGTGCTAAAATAACGGCTGAAATCAATCAAAGAGGTGCTCTATGATCGTGACCGTGACCCTTAATCCCGCCTTCGACCATATCCTGTTCCTGCCCGAGATCCATCTGGGAAGCTTCAGCCGCGCCCAGTCCACCACCCGCATGCCAGGCGGCAAAGGCATCAACGTAGCCTGCTCCCTGGCGGTGCTGGGCGAAGAGGTCGTCGCCACCGGCCTGCTGGGCGGCCAGGGCTGCCCCACCTTTGAGCGGGCGCTGCGCAACCTCGGCGTGACGACCAGTTTCATTTATGTTAACCAGGAGATCCGGACCGACTTTTTCATTATCGAGGAAAAGAGCAACCGCCAGAGCCTGATGGTGGAGGAAGGGACCCCTATCGAGCTGCGCTACCTGAACAGCTTCAAGGATAATTTTGAACGGCTGCTGACCTCCGCCCGGCTGGTGGAGATCGGCGGAAGCCTGCCCAAGGGTGTCAGCCCCAATTTCATCAAGGAGCTGGTGCTGGCCGCCAACAAGAAAAAGGTCAAAGTGGTGCTCAACCTGCCGGAAAATTACCTGGAGGAATGCATGCCGGGGACCGCGCTCTTCATGGTCGCCCCGGACCTGAGAGAGAACAAGAGCATGTACGGCCTGGACATCTATGATGCGGGCGCGCGCATCAAAATAAGCAGGAAGCTGCTGGATCTGGGGGTTGAGATCGTGATACTCAAATACGGCAACCTAAATTACCTGGTGGCCACCCGGGAGGAGACGTGGGACGGGGAGATCGACCTGGAGGACAAGAGCATCATGATCGGCGTGCGCGACGCGGTGCTCGCCGGCTTCATCCACAAATACCTGGAAAAGCTCAACCTGGGCGAGGCGCTTAAATACGGACTGGGAGCGGGACGCTCCGCCGCCCGGAACCGGATGAACTATCCCAACTCAAAAAAAGAGGCCGAAGAGTTCCTGATGATGGCCAAAGTAAGGAAGGTTGGCTGACATGAAAAAAGTAAGGGACCTGATCACCCGCGACCTGACCTCCGTGACCGAAGACACCCCGCTCAAGGACGTGGCCGAACTGCTCTCGCTGCGCGGCATCAACGGGATCCCCGTGGTCAACAAGAACAACGAGGTCACCGGCTGGATCTCGGAGCGCGACCTGATCAGCTCCATCTTCCCCGAGAAAGTCAAGATCGAGAACCCGGACGTGATCGGGTTCATGAACCTGTCCCAGGTGGTCAAGAAACTGACCCAGGTGGGCCAGGCCATGGTCAAGGATTACATGAGCAAGACCGCCAACGCGGTCAAAGAGGACACCCCCGCCTCGGACGTGGCGGAATTGATGCTCCAGAAGGACCTCAAGCGCGTGCCAGTGGTAAGGGACAAGAAACTGGTGGGGGTGGTGGAACGGGCGAGCCTGGCCCGGATCCTGCTGGAAGAAGGTTCTTTTGAGTAGCTATGTCCATTGAACAGACCCTTTTATTCATTAATAAGGATATCTTTCTTTCAGCCGCAGGTTTGCTGCTCCTGGGGTTCCTCTTCGGACGCCTGGGCAATCTGATACGGCTCCCCCGGGTCACCGGCTATATCATCGCCGGCATCCTCTTCGGCCCTTCCTTCCTCAGGTTCTTTAGCGGCGAGGTGGTCACCCAGCTGGAATTCATCCCTCAGCTCGCTTTGGGCATCATCGCGCTGGTGATCGGCGCGGGCTTGAGCTTCAGCCTGGTGAAAAGGCTGGGTTTCCAGCTTATTCTTATAACCGTGCTGCAATCCCTGGCCGCCTTTGCGCTCGTGCTTCTCTTCCTTTTCCTGTTCAAGATGCCGCTGGGCGCGGCCCTGCCCCTAGCCGCCATCGCCACCGCCACCGCGCCCGCCGCGACCGTGGCCATCATCAAGGAATACCGCGCGCAGGGGCCCCTGACCGAGACCACCCTGGCGGTAGTCGCCCTGGACGACGCCATCGCCATCGTGCTCTTTGGCCTGATCCTGACCCTTGATCTGCAGCATCTTACATCCTTCGGCGAGACCGCGCTGCAATCCCTTTCCGCCTCTTTTCTGGAGATACTGGCCGCCCTTGCTATCGGCATCACCCTGGGGATCGCTGCCCATCTCCTGATCAAGACCACCAGAGAGGTGACCGATAACCTGATCATCATCCTGGGGATCGTCCTGCTGGGGATCGGCATTTCTTCGGTCTCGCACACCTCCGCCCTGCTCACCAACATGTTCCTGGGGCTGACGCTCATCAACGTTTCCTCCAAGAACAGCGAGATGGTGGTCAACCTTGAGCGGCTGACCCCGCCCATTTACTGCTTCTTCTTTGTGCTGGCCGGTGCGCACCTGAACCTAAAGGTCTTCACTTCCGCCGGCTGGGTCCTGCTCCTGTGGGCGGCGATATTCGTGCTCCTGCGCATCGCGGGTAAGATCGCCGGAGCCTACGCCGGAGGAGCCCTTTCCGGCGCTCCCGATGTTATCAGGAAATACTTGGGTCTGACCCTCATCCCCCAGGCGGGCGTGGCCATCGGTCTTTCGCTATTGATCAGCAGATCGTCCACTTTTTTTGAATTCCGGTCCATCATCCTCAACATCACGCTTATGGCCGTGGCCTTCAACGAGATCGTGGGCCCGCTCTGCACCAAATACGCTTTATTCAGGGCTAAAGAAGCCTCGGTGGAGGAATAACCTCAGATGCGATTTGGACTGCTGGCCAAGTTCTCCATCGCCGTTTCCCTGGTGGTGGTCCTGACCACCTTCGCCCTGACCTTTTTTCTGCTGCAGGTGGAACAGCTCCGCCTGGCCGCGGAGCTCAAGAACCGCGCCCACCTTCATGCCCGCGGCCTTGCCTACAACAGCGAGTATTTGATCCTTTCCAGGAACTTTGAAGCCCTGCGCCGACTGATAAAAAGCTCCGTCGAAGAACCGGATATCATTTACGTCCAGGTCCTTGACCAGAACGGCAACCTCCTGGCGGACGAACGGTCGGGCCCGATCAAAGAGGCCTATAACGTGGAGGGCCCCATCACGACCTCGGCCGCAGACCCTTCCCGGCCACAGGAACAAAAGGCTAGGATCATCGGCAGCCTGAAGCTCGGTGTTTCATCCGCCAAAGCGTCATCGAGCATCAACCAGCTTTTGCTCATCATCGCGCTCCTGTCCTCCTCCATCATCGCGGCCGGGGTCATGTCCATCTATCTCTTCAGCCGATACCTGCTTTTGCGGCCGCTGGAGAGATTTGTGGCGGCGACCCGGGAGATCTCCCGGGGGGACCTTTCCCAGCGCGTGGAAATACAAAGCCGCGACGAGCTGGGCGACCTTGCCCTGTCCTTCAATAAAATGACGTCGGAGCTGGCCAAGACCAAGGATAAATTGTCGGATCATGCCCGGCAACTGGAGAACAAGGTCGCGGAAAGGACCGCGGAACTGGAAAAGACCGTGAATGCGCTGAAAAAAACGACCCTGGAGGCCGAGGGCGCAAAAAAAGACCTGGAAAACAAGGTCGCCGAGCTCCAGGATTTCCACGACGCCGCGGTGGGCAGGGAGATCAAGATGATCGAGCTGGAGAAGGAGATCGGAAGGTTGAAAAAAGGGGAGGGACCAAAGTGAAGGATCAGGCACTGGGACCGGAAGAAGCGAAAAAGATAATGGGGACCAAGGGACAGGTCAAGGGCACGGTCTTCCAGACCGACGCCGAGTACATCAAAAGGAAGTGGGGGCCGGAGGGGTTAAAAAGAGTTGAGGAGAAGCTGATGAACCTGGGATATCCCATCGAATACAAAAATATCAAGGCCCTGGAATGGTACCCGCTCGGCCAACGCCTGCTCTCGCTGCTGGCGACAAAAGAAAGCTTAAACCTGACTGACGAAGACATAACGCTCATGGGAAACACCGCCCCCAAGCTCTCTTTTATCATCAAGCTCATTTTGAAGTCCTTTGTCTCAGTTGAAGTCGCCTTTGCGCGCGCGCCCGACATGTGGGCAAAACACTTCAGCGTGGGGAAGCTCGAATCGGAATTCCACGGAAAAGAAAAATACGGATGGATCTTTCTCAACGAGATCGAACTTCATCCGCTCTGGCACAAATACCTGGAGGGGTACTTCCGGAGGATCGCGCAATTTGCGCTCGGCGAAGACGCCGAGTGCGTTGCGCCTGACAAGCCCCCAAGGGACGACAAGCAACACGTCTTTAAGATAATCTGGCCCTAACCTTTAAGCCTGGAAAGGATAAAACATGACCGCGGAAGATCAGCAAAAGCAGGAAGATGCCCTTCAGCTCATGGAGGCTCAGCTTTTTGAGCTTGAGGGGTACATCAAGGACATTTGGGAGTTCATTCCGATCCCCATGGCCTATATCAATCCCCAGGGCCTCATCCTGGACATCGACACCGCTCTGGAAAAGCTCCTGGGGATCGCCAAAGAAGACCTCGTCGGCTCCCCCCTCCAGAAGCACCTCTCCACCAAAGAAGTGTTCCCAAAAATACATAATAACACCCTCAAAAACGGCCAGGTCTCAAATCTTGAAAGCGGGATCCTTGATGGCGAAGGGAACGAGATCCCGGTTGCCGTCTACACCATGAGCCGCAAGGACGAAGCAGGTAATCATGTCGGCTACTTCGTGGCATTTTCTGACCTACGGGCATTGAGGAGCATGAAGGAACAGATCAAAGAAAAGCTCAAAGAGCTTGAGGCGTTCCATGACGTAGCGGTGGGGCGCGAGCTGAGGATGATCGACACCGAAAAGGAAGTGGATGCCCTGCTAACTGAGCTTGGCCGGCCCCCAAAATACCGGAGAAAGGCATGAGCATGGCAGATGGATCGAATGTCAAGAGCGCCCTGCTCAAAGAAATGGGCCGGCCGGAAAAATACAGGATCTGAGGAATGGCACTGGAAAGAGAAAAATTCGGCCTTTATATCCGGATAAAATGGGGATTGGTCACTCTCATCGGCCTTTACCTTTTTATCGGCTATCCCCTGGGCGTCTTTCCCCGCAACGCGGCCCTGCCCGCCCTGCTGGCGCTGGTCATCGCGACCCTTACCTCCACCCTCATGACCTTCTCCCTGCGCCGTACAAGAACTGCCCCGCTCCTGTCCCATTTCTCGATGATCAGCGACCTGGCCATCATCCTGGTCACGCTCCAGCTCAGCGGCGGCGCCGAGAACTCCTGGCTCTTCCTGCCGGTCTTCATCATCTTTCTGGCGGGCTACATATTCGACCTGCGCACCAGCCTGGCCTATGCCGCGCTGGCATCCCTTTCCGTTGCCACCATCTTCTTTCTGGAATACCGCGGCTTCCTGCCCCATTTCTCGCTTTACCAGATGCCGGAGATCTACTGGAAAAACCCGACCCGCTATATCGGCTTTGCCACGGGCATGGCCATCCTTTATTTCGTGGGCGCCTTTACCAGTGGTTATTTAAACCAGATCATGCAGGAGACCATGACCTCGCTTAAGAAGAGCCTGGCTGAATCAAAGGGCGCGGAAAGCCAAGCGCAGGATTCCCGCAAGGCCATGATGAACCTGATGGAAGACCTGGGCAAGGCCCGGGACGATCTTGAGCTGCGGGTGCGCGAAAGGACCGCCGAGCTGGAAGAGGCCAAAGCGAACCTGGAAGAGAAGGTCTCTGACAGGACCGCCGCCCTGGAGAACAGCCGCAAGGCCATCCTGCACATGATGAAGGACCTCAAGGAGGACATGAACAAGCTGGAAACCATCGACCGCATGAAGACCGAGTTCCTTTCCATGGTCAGCCACGAACTGCGCACCCCGCTGACCCCCCTCAAAGGATACGTAAAGCTTTTGCTGGGAGGAAAGCTGGGGACCGTGGCGCAACCGCAGGTCAACGCCCTGCACGTGCTGGAGCGCCAGGGCGACCATCTGGAGAACTTGATCGACAGCCTGCTTGACGTCTCCCGCCTGGAGCTGGGAAAACCCATCCCCACCAAGAAGGAGCCGATCTCCATAAAAAAGGTCTTGGAGGAGGTGGCGGAAGCCATGGCGATCTCCATCGACAACCGGGGCTTGGCCCTTCAGATGGATATCCCGAAAACCCTGCCCACCATCCTGGGGGATGAGATCAAGATCAAAAGGGTCCTGAGCAACCTGCTCGGCAATGCCATGAAGTTCACCCCCAAGGGAGGGAAGATCCAGGTACGCGCCTCAAGCGAAGGCGACCAGGTGAGGGTGGCAGTGATCGACAACGGCATCGGCATCGCCAAGGAGAACCTGGAAAAGATCTTCGATAAATTCTACCAGGTCGACAGCTCCTATACCCGGGCGGCGGGAGGCATCGGCATGGGGCTTTCCATCGCGCGCGAGCTGGTGGGGCTGCACGGCGGAAAGCTCTGGGCGGAATGCAAGGGGATGGGAAGCGGCTCCAGCTTCATCTTCACCCTCCCCACGACCGCGGCCAACGAATAGTGATTGCGCTCGCCCCGCATCAGTGCTAGAATCACCGGTAAAGGGAAGATCATGAGCAAGAAGAAAGTCCTGATCGTTGAAGATTACCCGGCCACCTCAGAGATGATCGCCAGCATCCTGCAGGGCGAAGGCATCATTACCCTTACCGCGACCGACGGCCCCTCCGCCCTGGAAAAAGCCCGCGCCGAGAAGCCGGACCTCATCCTGCTGGACATCATGATGCCGGAAATGAGCGGTTTTGAGGTGGCTGAAAAGCTCAAGGCGGACCCCAAGACCGCCAAGATCCCCATCTTCTTCGTTTCGGTGCGCGCCACTGATGAGAACGTAAAAAAAGGCAAGGACCTGGGCGCGGCCGAGTACGTGACCAAGCCCTTTGACCCTTTCAGCCTCATGGAGATGATAAAGAAACAGCTGGGGTCCTGATCTCCCCTCCGCCCCTTAATAATTCCGGTTGAATTCCGCGACGCGGCTGGTTATAATAAGATTATTCTCACGAAGAAAATCTTCAACAGAAAGATGTGTCAATTTGGAACAGTTAAAAGAGGTCGAGCTCCTTTCCACGGGCGTCTATCTCCCTGGCAAGCCCATTCCCTTTGACGAGCTGGAAAACGTTCTGGGCAGGTTCGACAACGCCCCGCCTAATATCAAGAGAAAGGAATCAAAACTGCGCTCTCTGGCAAAAGAGCTGATCGGCATCGAGCAGGTCTACTATGCCATCGACCCTGACACCGGCGCCTTCACCGAGAACAACACCACCATGGCGGCTAAAGCCATCCGCGAAGCCCTCAGAAAGGCGAACATGGGAACCGGCGAGGTCGACTGCCTGCTGTACGGGAACGCCCTCCCCGACCTCCAGACCCCTCCCACTTCCACCCTCATCCAGGAGGAGCTCGGGATAGAGAGATGCGCGGAAATGGAACTGCATTCCAATTGCTCCGCCATCAGCAAGCTTCTGCAGATCGCGTCGGATTCCATCCGCATCGGGCGCTACCGGAACGTGGTCGTGGCTTATTCGCAATTATCCTCGGTCTACCTGCACGCCGGCTTTTATAACCAGGAGAAGGTCCAGACCGAGAGCTTCCTGCTGCGGTGGTTCCTGTCCGACGCGGCGAGCGCCCTGGTCCTCAGGGCAAGCGACAAGGTCGAATCCGGTTTCAAGCTGGAATTCGTCGACAACCTCTCGATCGGCGGCAAGAAAAGCCCCGGGATGTGGCTCAATCTCGGGACCAGGAACTTCGATCTGCCAAAAGCCTATCAGCAAGGCGACCACCACTTCTGCCAGGACTACCGCACCACCAACGACCTAGGCCCCCCCTGCTTCTATGAGGCGTTCGAAAGGCTCATTGACCGGGGCGGGCTTGAATGCTCTGAGGTCGACTACATCCTGGCCACACTGCCCTCGAGGAAACTGTGGAACTACGGCAAAAACACCTTCCAGGAAAAATATGGTGTACATCCCGACAAGTGGTTCGGCAATGTTGACCGGGTGGGATATGCGGGAGCATCCTCGGTCATCATCGCGCTTGACGAGATCCTCAGGAACAATTCCTTGAAACCCTCCGACCTTCTGGCCGCGATAGTGTTCGAATCCAGCAAGTGGATGATCGGGGGGTTCACCCTGAGGGCGGTGTGATGCTGGGCTTCACCCTTTATCCGGATCCCGGTTACTTCTGGCCCCTCTGCCTGGTCGTGGTCACGACTTTCTTCCTGGGCGTTTTTGTGCTATATCGGGCCAGACGAAGCCACAGCGCCATCTCTTTCTCCCTGTTCTGTTTTTTTGCCGCCCTCTGGGGAGCAAGTTACGCGCTGGGGAACCTGGGGTCTTCGCCGGCCCTGACCACCTTTGCCGCCTACGGCACGGTCCTGGCAGCGCTGCCCATTCCCCTGCTCTTTTTCCTGCTCTGCGCATCTTTTCCCGACCGGAGAATGCCGTTCAACCCGCCTCAACTCTGGCTGTTGGCCCTTCCTTCTTTGGCCCTGCTCGCTTCCTTGCCCACGGGCCAATTGATAGAAGCCTCGGTCCTGGCCGACGGCGCCCTCCTGATAAAGCTGGGATATTTCCATATTTTTTATCTGATCAATATCCTGTTCTATTTCCTGGCCGGCATCGTCGTCACCGGGCTTCATTATCGCCAGGGGAACGCCTATGAAAAGCTGAAATACCGCTACTTTTTTGCCGGCTTATTGCTGGCCTCCGTGACCGGCTACAGCTTCAGCCTTTTCCTGCCCATGTTCAAGATCTACCAATTCGTCCATTTTGGCCCTTTGGGCACGATCTTCCTTGTCGGCTTCACGACCTACGCCATATCCAGGTACCGGCTCATGAGCATCAGCATGGCGGTCAAAAAGACCACCGCCTACAGCCTGGTCACCAGCGGCATCACCTTTACCTACGTGCTGGTGGTCGTCCTTTTTGAATCCATCTTCCGTACCCTCTACGGCTATTATTCCTTCTGGGCCTCAGTGCCGGCGGCGCTGGTGATCGCGGTGACCTTTATGCCGGTGCGCGGGCGCCTGCAAAAGGTGACGGACGAGATGTTTTTCCGCCGGACCATAGAATACCAGAAGGTCATCAAATCCATCACCCACATGATCTCCTCGGTCACGGACCTGCACACCCTTTTCCGCCTGATCGACCGCACCATCGTGCGCATCATGTGCATCCGCAACGCCTCCGTCCTTTTGCTGGAGGAAAAAGAGGACCAGTACGTGGTGGAAAAGACCAACGGCCTGCCGGACGTGATCAAGGACATCCGGCTCGCCCTTGACGACCCCCTGGTCGTGCACCTGAAAGAAAAAGCGGACGCGGCGGTGCTGGACGAACTAAAAAGCCGCCGGCAAAACGCAGCCGGGGCGCAGGAAAGGAAGGAACTGGACCCGGTCATCGAGGAAATGGAGCGCTTTGAGGCCCACGCTTCCATCCCTTCCTTCCTCAAGGGAAAGCTGGTGGGGATCCTTAACCTGGGAGAAAAGCTTTCCGGGGAGCCCTACAGCCCGGACGACCTGGAGCTTTTGCTCACCATGGCCTCGGAAGCCGCCATCGCCATCGAGAACGCCAAGCTCTACCGCGACATCACCCAGACCCGCGACTACCTCAACAGCCTGGTCCAGGGAAGCGACGACGCCATTATCACCTTGGACCTTGAGGGCAAGGTCCTGTCCTGGAACAAGGGCGCGGAAAAGATCTTCGGGTACAGCTATGAAGAACTGGCGGGCAAGGTCCACTCGGCTTTCCTGGAAAGCGAGAACCAGCAGCTGGTCGGCCAGGTCCTGCAGGGCGGATCGGTCAGCGCCCTGGAAGTCCGCATCCGGAACAAGGAAGGCTCAGAGATCCCTCTGCTGCTGACGCTTTCCCCCATCAAGGACGCCGGCGGCAGCGTCATGGGCATCTCCGCCATCCTCAAGGACATCACCGAGCTCAAGAAGGTGGAGCAGCTCAAGCATGAGTTCCTCTCGGTGGTGAGCCATGAGCTGCGCACTCCCCTGACCCCCATCAAAGGCTATCTTTCCCTGCTCATCAAAGAACACTTCGGCAAACTGCAGCCCAAGCAGAAGGAAGCGCTGACGATCATCGTCAACCAGAGCAACCACCTGCACGACCTGATCGACTCGGTCATCGACATCTCGCGCATCGAGGCGGACAAGCCCCTGGAGCTGGATGTTGAACCGGTGTTCATGGAAGAGATCGCGACCGAGAGCATCAACTCCTACGCTTCCTCCTTTGCCGCCAAAGGCATCCGGGTCAAGACCAGCTTCCCAGCTTCGCGGGCCTCCCTGATGGCGGACCGCAAGAAATTAATGCGGGTCATGGACAACCTGCTCGGCAACGCCCTGAAATTCACGCCGGCCAAAGGGGTGGTCTCGGTCCTGATCCAGAGAAGCGACGACCACCTTGAGGTCGCGGTCGCCGACACCGGCATCGGCCTGGCGCCGGGGCACCTGAAAAAGGTCTTTGAGCGCTTCTACCAGGTCGACACCTCTTACACCCGCTCCTCGGGCGGGATCGGCATGGGGCTGACCATCGCGGCCGAGATCGTGGAAACCCACGGCGGCCGCATCCGCGCGGAGTCCGACGGGCCGGGCAAGGGAACCAGGATCCGGTTCACCATCCCCTTTGAAATCCAAAAATCCGCTTGACAAGAACAAATATAAGTTATATATAATGGGCAAGTTAACAAATGGGGGGGTGATATTCCAAAAAATACCCGGGCCCTGTTCAATTATTTAAGGAGGGAAAAAATGAGAACATTATCCGTTCTGTTTCTTCTGGTGGTATTCATGGCGTCCTTTGCTTCCGCCGAAACCCTGACCACCGCCAACCCCATCGGCCAGGGAAAGTTCGCGGTGCTGGGTTCTGCTGTCCAGACCGATAATAATTACGGCGCTACGGGAAGCGGCAGGTCCGCGCTGGCCTTTGGCGGCTATGTCGGCTACGGCATAACCTCTGACCTGGATGGTTTTATCCAGCTGGGCACCGGCAGCGTTTCCGGACTGCCGGCGGTCATCACCGCCAATTCCATGATGGCTTATGGCGGCGCCTTGAAATATCGCGTCATGAAGGAAGGCGCCAATATGCCGGTTTCCGTGGCCGTGGCCGGGCAGGTCAAGTCTGTTGGCTCAAAAATGACCATCGGCGGCGCCGAACAGACCAGTGACGGATCGCAATGGACACTGGGCGCGGGCGTGAGCAAGGTAATGATCCCATTTGTTCCTTACATGGGCCTGGCTTATCGCAGCCAGGGTGGGGATTTGAACTTCACGGAACAAACCTCGGTCGACGTGTCCCTGGGCACCGCCATTGCCTGGTCCGAGCAGGGGGCGGTACTGGTTGAGTACACCTACCAGTCCATCACTCCCAAGGTCGGCAGCAACTATTCCAGCGGCCAGGGCGCGGTCGCGGTCGCTTACAAGATCTAATCTGACCCTTTAGTTTTCAGCCAAAAGGCCCTCGCTTCGGTGAGGGCCTTTTCTTTTGGTGAGTGGCAGCAGCCCTCACCCTCTCCCAAAGGGAGAGGGTTCTGCCCCAATTCCTTGCCGTGACACCTTCTCCCCCTGGGAGAAGGTGCGCAAGGTTCGCGCTAGCGGATGAGGGTTACTTGATTATATGCTATAATCTAAGCTGATGAAAAAGGTCAAGGTCTGCCTTAACGGCAAAATAGTTCCCATTGAGGAAGCCAGGATATCCGTCCTGGACCGGGGCCTGGCCTACGGCGACGGCGCCTTTGAAACCCTTCGCACCTACCGGGGAAAGCCCTTTCAGCTCGAGGCGCACATAAAAAGACTGTTGCGCGCCCTGAAAACCCTGCGCATCCGTCCCGCTCCCTCCGCCGCCCAGATCAAAGTGGCGGCGCTCAAGACCCTGGCGGCCAACAAGTTCAAGGAAACCTATCTCAAGATCATGGTCACGCGCGGCGAGGCCAAGCAGCACGGCCTGGAGATCAAGAAGGCCGCCGGCAAACCCAGCCTCATCGTCCTGGCCGAAGAGCAAAAACCCTATCCCAAGGAGACCTTCACCCGCGGCTGGAAAGCGATCGTGAGCACGATCATCCGGCCGGATACTCCCGCCTCGCGCATCAAGTCCCTCTGCTACCTGGACAATGTCCTGGCAAAGTACGAGGCGGAAAAGGCCGGCGCGGATGAGGCCTTCCTGCTGGATGAAAGGGGCAATATCGCGGAAGGCACGGTCAGCAACATCTTCGTCGTCAAGTTCCACACCATCTACACCCCGCCCCTGGACGCCCCTATCCTGGCCGGCCTGACCCGGGAGCTGGTGATCAAGCTGGCCCGCCAATCCGCTTTCCGGGTGGTGGAAAAGGCCATCACCCCCAAGGAGCTCTATACCGCGGACGAATGCTTCATAACCTTCAGCGGCCCCGGGGTCGTGCCCGTGACCCGCATCTGGAACAAGAAGATCGGCTCTGGCAAATGCGGCGCGGTCACCGCCAGCCTGGTCAAGCTCTACGACGCCGAAACCAACCGCCCATGATCAAAAGGACCGCCGCCGCCGCCCTCATCCTCTGCCTGCTCGCCTCAACTGCCCTGGCCATCCGGCCCGCCCAGGCCATCGTGGACAAGATCAACGCCAATTACCAGAAGATCCGGGACGCCAGCGTTGACCTGACCCTGGAATACAGCCTCATGCTCTTTGGCTGCTCCGGCCTGCGCCGCCAGCAGGGAAAAGGCTGGTTCAAGGCTCCGGACCGCATCAAGGCGGTCATGGAAGGGGTGACCTACTTTGCCCGCGGCAACCGGATCCGCAAGATCGATGAAAAGGGAAAAAGGTTCTATGTCCGGCTGCTCCACGCGGTGGACTTCACCCCCGGCTTCCACGCCGGGCTCATGCCCCACAACTTCCGGCTGCGCGTGCTCCAGGACGACCAGGAAGGGATCATCATTCAAGGCATCCCCAAGCCAGGAACGCTCAAGAACGTGACCGAGGTCCGCTTCCACATAGACCCGCAAAGGTATACCATTGAAAAGCTGGACCTGGACCTGGTGGACAGGAACCTTTCCGGCCAGATCAACGTTTTCCACGAGCTGATCGACGGGGTCTGGGTCCCGGTGGGTTTTGAGGGCACTTCCGCCCTGGAGATCCGGGACAACCTGCTCATCGGCCTGCGCCTCAAGCTCCTTGCCAAAAATGTCCGGCTCAACACCGGCCTTGCCGAGAGGATATTTGACCCCGGCTTCTAAACCTTGACAATGATGCTGTTAAGGTTTATAATTATACCATTGTAAACGTTTGAGCAAGAGAGGCGAATGAACATGTTCGACTGGCTGCATGACAGCCACAAACCCGTCTACACCATCAGCGTGGCCGCCGAGCTCCTGGGCTGCCACCCCCGAACCCTGCGCCTCTACGACGAGGCGGGGCTGGTCCGCCCCCGGCGGAGCGTTAAAAGGTATCGACTATACTCCCAGCACGACCTGGCCATGATGAAAAGGCTCTGCCGCCTGATGGAGGAATGGGACCTCACCCTTTCCGGGGCCAAGGCCCTCTTCCAGATGGCCCAGCGCTTCCATATCAGTGTGGAAAAAATGCTGGAGGAAATGCTGGAGGAGTTGCAATAACATCCTTAATTGTATAAGATAAGGGAGGAAGGAACAGCAACATGAAATGCCAAAAATGCAAGATCCGGCTCGCTAACGTCCATATCACCAAGATCATCAACAACCGCAAGGTCACCCGCCACCTTTGCAACCAGTGCGCGGCGCAGGAAGGCCTGCTGCCCGGCGGCGCGGGGCTCGAGGAGCTGGGTTTCCCGGGCTTCCTGGAGTTCCCGGACATCTTCGCCTCCCTTTTCAAGCGCCGGCCCTCGGAGCGCTTCTATGACTATTTCTCGGACACCGCTCAAAAGGTGCTGCAGCTTTCCTCCGAGGAGGCCAAACGCCTGGGCCATGACCATGTGCGCACCGAGCACCTGCTGCTGGCCCTGATCAAGGAAGAAGGCCTGGCCCTCAAGGTCCTGCAAACGCTGGGGGTGGACCCCGTCAACCTCTTCTCGGACGTTGAATCCCTGATCGGACGCGGGGAAGGCTCCCCGGAAAAGATCGTGCTTTCGCCCCGCGCCAAAAGGGTGCTGGAGCTGGCCTATAACGCCGCCCGCGAACTGGGCTTCAATTACGTGGGCCCGGAGCATATCCTCCTGGGCATTATCCGCGAAGGCGAAAGCATCGCCGCCCAGGCCCTGCACAAAAGGAAGGTGACCTTTGACCGGGTCGCCAAGGAGATCATCCTTGCAGCGGAAAAAGCCCTGGGGGCCCAGGGCGGCCCGCCCGAGGAGGAGTTCCCGGAAGAGCCTCCGCCCGAAGAGATGGGCCCGCCGGACTCAATGTTCGGCTTCCCGGGCCTGGGGCTGGGCGCCCCGCCGCGCAAGACCAAGCCCGCCCTTTCCAGCTTTGGCCGGGACCTCACCGCCATGGCCAGGGAGGACCAGCTTGACCCGGTCATTGACCGCCAAAAGGAGATAGACCGCGTGATGCGCATCCTCTCGCGCCGCACCAAGAACAATCCCGCCCTGCTGGGCGACCCCGGCGTGGGCAAGACCGCGATCGTGGAGGGCCTGGCGGAGCGCATTGTCAAGGGAGAGGTGCCCGACGCCTTAAAGGACAAGCAGATCATCTCCCTGGACCTGGGCGGGATGGTGGCCGGCACCAAGTACCGCGGGGAGTTCGAGGCCCGGGTCAAGAAGATCCTGGACGAGATCCTGGCCAAAAAAAGGAAGATCATCCTCTTTATCGACGAGCTGCACACCCTGGTCGGCGCCGGCGGGGCGGAAGGCGCCATTGACGCGGGCAACATGCTCAAGCCCGCCCTGGCCCGCGGAGAATTGCAGGTCATCGGCGCCACCACTCTGGACGAGTACCGCAAGAACATCGAAAAGGACTCGGCGCTGGAGCGCCGCTTCCAGCCCGTGCTGGTCAACGAGCCCTCGGTGGAGCTGACCATCGACATCCTCAAGGGGATCCGGGACAAGTATGAGGAGCACCACAACGTCAAGATCCCGGACGCGGCCCTTATTGCCGCGGCCTCGCTCTCCCACCGCTATATCTCCGACCGCTTCCTGCCCGACAAGGCCATTGACGTGATGGACGAGGCCGCGGCCAAGGTGCGGCTGCGCCTGCTCTCGCCGGTCAAGAACATCCAGGCCCTGCGGCGGGCGCTGGAAAAGACCAACCACGAAAAGGAAGCGGCGCTCGCCTCCCAGAAGTACGAGGAGGCGGCCAAGCTCCGGGACAAGATCGTGGAGGCGGAAAAGAAGCTCAAGCAGCTGGAGGAGACCCACAAGGCCGAGGTCGAACAGGGCGAGGCCACGGTCACCGAGGACGACATCGCCGAGATCGTGTCCGACTGGACCGGCATCCCGGTGGTCAAGCTCACCGCCGCGGAGACCGAAAAGCTCACCCGCATGGAAGACGAGCTGCATAACCGCATCATCGGCCAGGACGACGCGGTCCACGCCATCTCCCAGGCCATCCGCCGCGGACGGGCGGGGCTAAAACCCCCTCAGCGGCCGGTGGGTTCCTTTGTCTTTGCCGGGCCCACGGGCGTGGGCAAGACCGAGGTTGCCCGCCGCCTGGCGGAGTTCATGTTCGGCACCCAGGACGCCCTCATCCGCATGGACATGTCCGAGTTCATGGAAAAACACACGGTCTCGCGCCTCATCGGCGCGCCCCCCGGCTACGTGGGCTATGAGGAGGGCGGAAAGCTCACCGAGTCGGTGCGCAGAAAGCCCTACTCCGTCATCCTCTTTGATGAGATCGAAAAGGCCCACCCCGATGTCTTCAACGTCCTGTTGCAGATCATGGAGGACGGCCGGCTCACCGACTCCAAGGGCCACGTAGTGGACTTCAAGAACACGGTCATCATCATGACCAGCAACATCGGCCAGAAGCTCATCGCGGACCAGGGGCCGATCGGCTTCATGGCCCGGGAGGACCGCGAAGCCACCTACGACAAGATGAAGGAAACCGTGCTGGACGCCATGAAGCGGGAGTTCCGGCCGGAATTCCTCAACCGCATCGACGAGATCATCGTCTTCCACCAGCTCACCGATACGGAGCTCAAGCAGATCGCGGCCCTGATGCTCGCTGACGTGCAGAAACAGGTAAGGGAACAGAACATGGACCTGGAGGTCACCGAGGCGGCCAGGGAGATCATCGTGAAAGAGGGCTTTGAGCCCAAGTTCGGGGCCCGGCCCCTGCGCCGCGCGGTCCAGCGCCTGATCGAGAACCCGCTCTCCAACCAGATGATCGAGGGCAAGTTCAAGCCCGGCGACAGGGTCCAGGCGGACGCCCGGGACGGCAAGCTCTTCTTTGAAAAGACCGGCTCCCTGGTAAGGGAAAAGCCCAAGCCTCCCGAGGAAAAGAAGGAACCTCCCCGGAAAAAGAGCAGAAAAAAATGACCGGATACGACCCATCTGCCCTCGAGCCCAAATGGCAGCAGGCCTGGACCCGGGAAAAGCTCTATCAGACCGCTGACGCCTCCAGCGCCCCCAAGTACTACGACCTGGTCATGTTCCCCTACCCCTCCGGCAACCTCCACATGGGGCATGTGCGCAACTACGCCATCGGCGACGTCATCGCCCGCTACAAAAGGATGAAGGGCTTCAACGTCCTGCACCCCATCGGCTGGGACGCCTTTGGCCTGCCCGCGGAGAACGCCGCCATCAAGCACCGCGCCCATCCCGGGGAATGGACCCGGCAGTGCATCGCCCACATGACCCGGCAGATCAGGCGCCTGGGCATCAGCTACGACTGGGACCGCGAGGTCACCACCTGCCGGGAAGACTATTACAAATGGACGCAGTGGCTGTTCCTCCGCTTCCTGCAAAAGGGGCTGGCCTACCGCAAGGAGGCCAAGGTCAACTGGTGCCCGAAATGCCAGACCGTCCTCGCCAACGAGCAGGTGAAAGAAGGCAAATGCTGGCGCTGCGAGAGCCCGGTCGAGGAAAAGGCCCTGGAGCAGTGGTTCCTCAAGATCACGGACTACGCGGACCGGCTGCTGGACGACATTGAAAAGCTCGCGGGCTGGCCGGAACCGGTCAAGATCATGCAGAGGAACTGGATCGGGAAGAGCAAGGGGGTCGAGATAGAGTTTTCCATTAATTCCCCACACTTAAGTGTGGGGAATCGCAAGTTAAATGTCTATACCACCCGGCCCGACACCCTGTTCGGGGTCACCTATATGGTCCTGGCGCCGGAGCATCCGCTGGTGGACGAACTGACCACTGGGACCCAGCACCAGACCAAGGTCAATAAGTTCAAGGAGAAAGTGAAGCACGAGACCCTGCACGAACGTGAAGAGAGCACGGCCAAACACGGCGTTTTTACCGGCGCTTACGCGGTCAATCCGGCCAATAACGAAGAAGTCCCGATCTGGATATCAGATTATGTGCTGATGGAATACGGCACGGGCGCGGTGATGGCGGTCCCCGCCCATGACCAGCGCGATTTTGAGTTCGCCAAGACCCATAATCTGCCCATCAAGATCGTTATCCGCCCCCCGCTTGCCCCGAGCAACGTCGAGGGGTCCCACGACCCCCGCCCCCAAGACCTCAAGGAAGCCTACGTGGACGAAGGCATCATGGTCAATTCCGGCGAGTTCAACGGCCAGACCTCCGAGCAGGGCCTGCAGAACATCGGCGACAAGTTCGGCAAGTGGCAGGTCAAGTTCAAACTGCGCGACTGGTTGATCTCCCGACAAAGATACTGGGGCGCGCCCATCCCGGTCATTTACTGCGGAAAATGCGGCGTGGCCCCGGTGCCGGAAAAGGACCTGCCGGTCAAGCTTCCCAAAAACGTCAAGTTCACCGGCGAAGGTGCTTCACCGCTGGCCCAGGTGAAAGAGTTTATTGAAGTAAAATGTCCGAAATGCAGTGCCCCTGCTCGCAGGGAGACCGATACCATGGACACCTTTATCTGCTCCTCCTGGTATTACCTGCGCTACTCTGACGCCAAGAACAACAAACAGGCCTTTAGCCAGGACAAAGTGGACACCTGGATGCCGGTGGATCAATATATCGGCGGCATCGAGCATGCCATTTTACACCTGCTCTACTCGCGCTTCTTTACCAAGTTCCTCTACGACCTCAAGCTGGTGCGCGCGGACGAGCCCTTCAGCAACCTGCTGACCCAGGGCATGGTGGTCAAGGACGGCGCCAAGATGAGCAAGAGCAAAGGAAATGTGGTTGATCCTGACCATATCATTGAGAAATACGGCGCAGACACTGCCAGACTTTTTATTCTTTTTGCCTCCCCGCCCGAAAAGGAGCTGGAGTGGTCGGATAAGGGAGTGGAAGGGTGTTTTCGCTTTCTGAAGCGAGTCTGGAGACTTGTCGTCCGGTCTGCCGGTCAACCTGTCGACCGGTCAGAAAAACTGGAAGACCGGAAGACCGGTAGACAGGTGGACAAAAAACTCCACCAGACCATCAAGGGAGTGACTGAGGACATCGAGAGGTTCTCCTTTAATACCGCCATTGCCAAGATGATGGAGCTGGTCAATGAACTGTCAAAAGCCGAAAGCTTTGGTCCGGGATCGATCAGAGCGCTGCTGATCATGCTCGCGCCTTTTGCCCCGCACATGGCCGAGGAACTCTGGCATGGGCTGGGCAACAAGGAAAGCATCCACCTGCAAAAATGGCCGGCGTATGACCCGCAGCTGGTAAAAGAGCAAGAGCTGACCATCCCGGTCCAGGTCAACGGCAAGCTGCGCGACACCATCCTGGTGCCCGCCGAAGCCGGCGACGAGGAGATAAAGAAGAAGGCCCTGGCCAGCAAAAAGGTCAAGGAGTTCACCGCCGGCAAGAAGATCGTCAAGACCATCCTGGTGCCCAAAAAGCTCGTCAACCTCGTGGTAAAATGACGCCGCGCTATGCGTCCTCTGATCGCACTAAGACCCTGGCTTCCCTCTGCCGGGACCTGAAAATAAATGAAGCAGACCTGGTCTCGGCCGAACAGGTCCACGGCGACGGCATTGCGCTCGTCACCAAAAAAGACCGGGGCAGGAGGATCCCCCGGGTTGACGCCCTTATCACTTTAGAAAAGGGCCTCCCTCTCGTGGTCCGCACCGCGGACTGCGCCCCGATCCTGATCTTCGATACAAAGAACAGCCTCTTATCACTGGTGCACGCCGGACGCAAAGGAACGGAACTGGGAATTTCCGGCAAAACCATCACAGAGCTGAAAAAACTGGGTTCCGATCCCAAAGACCTGACCATAAAGATCGGCCCCTGCATCGATAAGTGCTGCTATCCCATGGATATTCGGAAAGAGAACCTAAAACAGTTGATAAAAGCCGGAGTGCCGAAGGAAAACATCAAGATCAACCTGGAGTGCACGCGCTGCAACATGGATAAATACTTCTCTTACCGCGGTGACGGCCCGGACACGGGACGGATGCACCTGGCGGCGGTGCTATAGCTGGTAGGCGACCCCGCCCAGCACGTAATATCCGCCGCAGTTGACCGAGCCCGGATACGCGCTCTCACCGGCAAAATTGACGATCCCCGCCCTTACCAGGTAGTACTGGTCCTGGCCGCTGTACAAGGCACCCTCCAGGAAAGCCTGGTAGCCGAGCCGGCTGGCAATAGTGATGAGCGTCTTATAGCCCGGGGAGAATATCCCGTAATTGATCCCTACTCCACCGTTGAACTTGATGGACTCGGTCCGGAACAGGCTCCTGGACACGTTCAGGTAGGGGGTTGAGACGGCCATTTGCGCCTCCTGGGTAGCGGTAATGCTGATCCCGGAAGGGTAGTTCTGGTGAAAGCCCAGGTCGATCCTGAAATCAAAGACCGGCACGTTGAACTGGACCTCGGCGCCAAAGCCGTACTGGGGCTTGTAGCTGTACTGCACGGTCTGGGTTGGGATATCCTCTCGGTATTCCAGGTCAGTGAGGCCCATAAAGAAGAGCACGTGGTTGGGCTTGCGCACGTGCTCCAGCAGCGACTCTTCCTTGGACTTGGCCACGATGATCGTTTCTTCGCCCTCTTTGACCTCCACGATCCCGCTCTGGATCGTTTCCCCTCCCTTGACCACCCGCACGTAATGCTTGCCGGTGGGGATATTGGAGATGGTGGCACGGTCCTGGCCCACGAACTTGGCGTCCACATAGATGTCCGCGCCCATCACGTCGGAATAAACCGTGAGCTTGCCGTAGGTCTGCTGCCCCCCTGCCGGCGCAGCGTACTGCGCGGCGGACATGCCCGCCAGCAGCAACAGCACGAACAGGACAGTTATAGGTCTTCTCATCTTTTAGCCCCTCTGGTGCGGATTATAGCATAGTTGTGTTATAATGAAAATGCAGAAAATGGAGAACATCATTGCTGAAAAGATCCTCCCCAATGTGCTCAAGCCCGCCCGCTATGTGGGCAACGAGCTCAATTCCATCCACAAGGACTGGGACAAGACACCGCTGCGGGTCGCCCTGGCCTATCCGGATACCTATGAGATCGGCATGTCCAACCTGGGGATCCAGATCCTATACCACATCCTCAACCAGCAGGAGGGCGTGCTGGCGGAAAGGGCGTTCGCTCCCTGGCCGGATCTTGAACATCTACTTACCACTAACAACTTACCACTTACTACTATCGAATCCTTTAAGCCGCTAAAGGATCTCGATGTCATTGGCTTCAGCCTGGGCCATGAACTCACCTATACCAACCTGATCACGATGCTCAAGCTGGGAGGCGTTCCGCTCCACAGCTCAGAGCGTGGAGAAAACGACCCTTTGGTCCTGGGCGGCGGCCCCTGCGCCTTCAACCCCGAGCCGGTGGCTGACTTCTTCGACCTCTTCGTGATCGGCGAAGCGGAGGAGGTCATCTTAGAGATAACCGACGTTCTACGCTCTACGCTCCACGTTCTACGTTCTGACAAGCTTAAAGCCTTGGCAAACATCCAGGGCGTCTACGTCCCTGGGATCAGCCAAACCGTTACCAAGCGCTATATCAAGGACCTGGACTCCGCCCCCTACCCGACCAGGCCCATCGTCCCCTTCATCGAAGCTGTCCACGACCGGGCAGTGATCGAGATCATGCGCGGCTGCAAATGGGGCTGCAAGTTCTGCCAGGCGGGCTGGACCGCCCGGCCGGTCAGGGAAAAGAGCCTGGGAAAACTGCTGGAGACGGCGGCGGCACTGGTAAAAAATACCGGCTATGAGGAACTTTCGCTCATCTCCCTGTCCAGCAGCGACCACGGCCAGATCGATGAGCTGGCCAGGGACCTGGCGGCTAAGTATGCCAAGCAAAAGATCAACATCTCGCTGCCTTCCCTGCGGACCAATACCTTCTCGGTCAGGCTCGCGAAAGCCATCGCGCGCGTGCGGCCCTCGGGCGTTACCCTTGCCCCCGAAGCCGGGACCCAGCGCCTGCGGGACGTGATCGGCAAGAACATGTCCGAAGAGCAGATCCTGGAAGGGGTCCGGGCCGCCTTTGAAGAGGGGATCGCATCGATCAAGCTCTATTTCATGATCGGCCTGCCGACGGAGACGGAAGAAGACCTGGTCGGCATATGCAACCTTGCCAGGAAGATCCTGGAAACCGGTCGCGCGTTCGGCAAACGCTGCCGGATAACGGTCAATCTGGCGACCTTTATCCCGAAGCCGCACACGCCTTTTCAATGGGAGCAGCAGATCGGGATCGATGAAACGATCGAAAAACAGCGTTTTATCAAGTCAAACCTTAAAATAAGGGGCACTGATATCCGCTGGCACCAGGCCGAGGCCAGTTTCCTGGAAGGGGTTTTCTCCCGGGGAGACCGTAAACTTTCCCGGGTCATTGAAAAGGCCTGGGAGCTGGGCGCCCGGCTGGACGCCTGGTCAGAGCATTTGAAGTTCGATATCTGGCAAACGGCTTTTGCTGACTGCGGGATAGATCCCCATGAATATTTAAAGGAAAAGGCTGAGTCGAATGCCTTGCCCTGGGATTACATCGATGCCGGGGTGAGCAAGGAAGTGCTGCTCAAAGCAAGAACGGCAAACGAAAGTTGATCGTTAAAAGTGGTTGACCATTTAGGTCCATAACAATTAAACGCCCTTGTTCCTCTCCAGCCACGTCGGGGTGGATATAACCAGTCAGTGTTGCCCTATTATTGAAGATGACTGACGGCCTTTGGGAATAAACATGGTCGTCGGCGCTGATTATGGCAAACCTTACCAGCTCTGCCTCCGGAGGCAACCCGGAGATCTCCACTTCAAACTGGCAGCGAGGGGCATCACGACCCTGCCCTAATATTTTCAGGCTGTCCGGAACAATAACCGCTCGAGCAAGCTCGGCTCTTTTAGAAAAGATGGGGATAACACTTGCTTCTTGCGCCCGCCCGCTTACGGGTTCAGGGTTGATCAGGGGACCGATATAATATTCGTCTGCGATCGCGGCAGCATAAGCAGCGGCGCTGCTTTGCGTCGAATTGAAGCGCCAGTCAGTTTCTTTGTCCGCATTAAACCATGTCGCCGCCAAGACCTGACCATTTGTTTTGATAAGATCGTAGGCCACCGTTATCCAGGCCGCTTTATCACCGCCGCTTTCGGCCGAGGCAAATTCTCCGATAATGATCGGCTTGCCGGGCAATTGCCGCGCGGCAAATTCGATCGCCGCCTCAAATATTTCGCCAAAACTCCTCCAGCTTGACCATTCATGGGCTTCACCAAAGTTATACCCGTCAAAAGCAATGACATCGAATTGCCTTTCGTCCGGGCAAAAATCCCTTAGATCAGCCAGCTGATCCGCGCTGGGATTCCAGACCCTGATGATGTTAGTGGCGCCGGCTCGGTCGCAAAGGTCGAAAAAACGGTTAAAGGCTTTCAGATATTCAGCCGGTTTGCGGCCCCACGGATACCAGTCCCCGTTCATCTCATGGCCAAAAGTGACCAATACCGGCTTCCCCCAGATAGCCGCCTCTACCCCGAACCCGGCGATCCTCTCATCAAACCGCCCACTATTGATCTTATCTAAACTGAAAGAAGCATCGTCTCTGCCTTTGCAGGACCACGGTTCGATCTTTAAGAAGGGGACGGCATCAGCTCCGGCTACCTCCTGACAAACTGTCGTGGGAAAGTCAAAGCTGTAATTAAACGCCTGAAACCACATGACCAGCCCCGCTCCCTTGCCGCTTTGCCGGGCATAAGCGGCCAGCGCCGCCCGGCTCGGCAAACCATCGCCCAGGAACACGCCGTTCAGGCACTTGCCCTGGGTTAGCTTGGTGAATATGCCCTGTCTGGACCTGTCCGCCTGAACCGGGCTGGCCCGTCTGCCGGCAGACCTTCCTGTCAGATGATGGATGACCATGCTTTATTACTCCGGTCATTTATCGTTAATAAGACAAGGAAATTTCAGCGATCGGCTATCCCTAATTTGTTCCAGCCCTGATCCATGCTATAATAAATCGACTTGCAAAAGGGGCCGGACCGATGCAGCGGATCAAGATAATCTACTCCAAAGGCGAAGAGATCAAATTTATCGGGCACCGCGACCTGATGCGCGTGTTCCAGCGCGCCATCCGCCGCGCGGGCCTGCCCATCGCCTATTCCCAGGGGTTCAACCCCCACATGAGGATCTCCTGGGGCAACGCCCTCAAGCTCGGCGTTACCTCGGACAATGAATTCGCTACCCTCCAGCTGGATGGCTGGCTACGGCCCGCCGAGCTCATGGACCGCCTCAACCCGCAACTGCCCCAAGGGCTTGAAATACTTGAGGCGAATCTGGTATAATACCTATTCGTCATGTACGCTATTATTGAGACCGGCGGAAAACAATACAAGGTGGCCAAGGGCGACGTGCTTGATGTGGAGCTGATCGAGGCGCAGCGCCACGTTACCTTTGACCGCGTCCTGCTCATCTCGGACAAGGACAAGACCGAGGTGGGAGATCCCTATGTAAAGGGAGCCAAGGTCGGAGCCAAGGTCCTGGGCACGGGCAAGGACGACAAGGTCACCACTTTCAAGTACAAGAACAAGATCAACTACCACCGCACCATCGGGCACCGGCAGCCCTATACCCGGGTCCAGATCGAGGACTTCGTCCTGAGGACTCAGCCCGGAGGGACGGGACTCAGTCCGAAGGAGGTAAAGCATGGCACATAAGAAAGCGGGCGGCGCGTCCAAGAACGGCCGGGATTCGGTCGGTCAGCGGCTGGGGGTAAAGGCCTTCGGCGGGCAGACCGTTACCGCGGGCTCCATCATCATCCGCCAGCGCGGCACCAATTTCTCGGCAGGCGCCAACGTGGGCATGGGCCGGGACCACTCTCTTTTTGCCATGGCCTCCGGCCAGGTGATCTTTGGCCCGGGCAAGAAGATCAGCATCGAACCTGCCTGATAATGGCGAAGACGGCCTTTAACACCATTCTCATCAAGGTGGGCAGCTCCACCCTCACCGATCCTCAAGGACAGCTTGACACCCAAAACCTGGAACGCATCGCCTCAGAGATCGCCCAGTTAGCCTCCAAGAAGAAAAAGGTCATCCTGGTGACCTCGGGCGCCATTGTCTGCGGCGCGGAGCGCCTGGGGCTGGGAAAGCCCAGGACCATTCCCGAAAAGCAGGCCGCGGCCGCCGTCGGCCAGTCCCGGCTCATGCGCCAGTACGAGAAGGCGTTCGAGAAGTTCGGCCTCACCACCGCCCAGGTCCTGCTGACGCGGGACGCCATCGCCCACCGCGAGCGCTACCTGAACATCCGCCACACCTTCGACACCCTCCTGGAACAAAAGGTCGTTCCCATCGTTAACGAGAACGATACCGTGGCCATTGATGAGATCAAGGTCGGGGACAATGACAATCTGGCGGCTTTGACCTCCAGCCTGATCGGCGCCGACCTGCTGGTCATTTTGACCGACGTGGACGGTTTTTACATGAAGAACGAGGAAGGCATCCCCGCTTTGATCCCCGAAATAAAGGAGATCACTAATGACGTCAGGGACGCGGCCGGCCATCCTTCTTCGCAGCTGGGGACCGGCGGCATGGTGAGCAAGGTCCAGGCGGCGGAGATCTGCAGTTATGCCGGGACCCATATGGCCATTATCCACGGCCGCAAGGAGGGGCTGATCGACAAGGTGGTAAAAGGGGAAAAGGTCGGCACTCTTTTCATCCCCAAGATGGCCAGGACCGAAAGCCGCAAGCGCTGGCTGGCCCACGGTTTACCCATCGAAGGAACGATCACCGTGGATGCCGGGGCAGAAGCCGCCCTGCTTAAAAAAGGCACCAGCCTTCTGCCGGTCGGGATCAAGTCGATCAAGGGCAGCTTCCGATCAGAATCCCTGGTCTCGGTCATCAATGAAAATGGCCAGGAACTGGCCCGGGGGCTGGCCAATCTGCCCAGCGAAGAACTGCATAAATTGATCGGAAAAAAGGACGTTGGCGAGGCCATCCACCGGGACGATCTAGTTATCCTCTGACCTCAAACAAAAAACCCC
>Ga0209536_100002396_pt1 | contig 30574 bp, 34 predicted proteins | sample DeeMarSeWOR28_12_FD_187461 | JGI IMG/M metagenome (GOLD analysis project Ga0209536, IMG submission 187461) | Marine sediment microbial communities from White Oak River estuary, North Carolina - WOR-2-8_12 (SPAdes) (version 2) | ecosystem: Environmental > Aquatic > Marine > Intertidal zone >...
AAGCCTCCGGTAAATGCTCACATACCCATGTATGCTGCGCTTTCCCGATCTGCCTGATGCCTTGCCCTTGAACCTTATCCGAGGTTTTGAAGCCACTTCTATAAAAAATCATAAAGGAAAGGAGAGCATGCTTATGGCTTCCTGGAAAAGCTATCTGGAAGAAAATCAGGATCGTTTTCTGGAAGAGCTGCTGGCGTTTTTACGCATTCCCAGCATTTCCAGCTTAAAGGAACACAAAGCAGACGTGCAGCAAGCAGCGAACTGGGTTGCCGCACGGATGCAGGCCGCCGGCATCGAAAATGTCGAGGTGTTGCCCACCGGCGGTCATCCGGTCGTTTACGGCAACTGGCTGCACGCAGGCGAAAAACCCACCATTTTGATTTATGGACATTTTGACACTCAGCCGGTGGATCCTCTGGAGCTGTGGTCTCAGCCGCCGTTTGAGCCGACCATCAAGGATGATCGCGTCTATGCCCGGGGGGCTTCCGACGACAAGGGCAACATGCTGGTGCCGATTCTGGCCGTGGAAGCCATGCTCAACAGCACAGGGCGGCTGCCTGTCAACCTTAAGTGCTTTTTTGAAGGCCAGGAAGAGATCGGCAGCCCGCAGCTGCCTGAATTTATTTCGGCCAACCGTGAGCGCCTGGCCTGCGACCTGATTTTCAGTGCCGACGGCGGTCAATGGGATGAAGACCAGCCGGCGCTCATGATCGGGCTCCGTGGTTTGTGTAACCTGCAAATTGATGTTCAGGCGGCTAAAAGTGATACCCATTCCGGAACTTTCGGCGGAACCATCATGAACCCGATCCATGCCCTGGTGCAGCTGCTGGAATCCATGCACACCCGGGATGGCAAAGTGGCCGTAGACGGCTTTTATGATGCCGTACGTGCGCTCTCGGAAACTGAAAAGGCCCAGATTGCGCAAATCCCCTATGATGAATCGGCCTATAAAAACGGGCTGGGTGTTGAACAGCTTTTTGGTGAGCCCGGCTACTCAACATACGAACGGGCCTGGGTCCGCCCCACGCTGGAAGTAAACGGTATCTGGGGCGGATTTCAGGGTGAAGGGGTCAAAACCGTCCTGCCGGCCACGGCCCATGCTAAAATCAGCTGCCGGCTGGTGCCGGATCAGGATCCGGCAAAAATCCTTGAATTGATCGGCAGCCATATCAGCAGGCACCGGCCACCGGGTGTGAAAGTGACGGCTGAACCGAACCCCAGCACTGCAGACCCCTATTTGATTCCTTCCGATCATCCGGGCAATCGGGCTGCTGCTGATGTTCACCAGGCGCTGTATGCCAAGCAAGCGTATTACGCGCGCATGGGGGGCAGTATTCCGGTTTGCGGCCTTTTTTTAAAGGAGCTGGGCGCCTATACGGTCAACTTTGCATTCGGCCTCAAAGATGAAAACATCCATGGGCCGGATGAATTCTGGCGTCTCAAAAGCTTTAAACGCGGCCAGCAGGCCTATGGCATGCTGCTGGAGAAATTGAGTGATATCAAACTCACATGATCCAAGCATGCGTCGATCAGCGAGGATCACAGGGGGTCAAACTGTCTGTGGGAAAATGTTGCGAGGCATGTTGAATTTGCCGGGGTGATTATTTTTCAGATCAGGTCTTATGTTTCTGTAATATACCCTGCATTTTGTCGATCAGCATTTTCAGCAGATCTTCCTTAAATCCATAGGGCATGACATTGAAGACCTCGTGCAGGCGCTCTTCCCAGCGGTTCATGATGCCGGTGGGCGTGGGCTTTTCCCAGGTGAGCAGATTGAAAACCTCGTCGCGAATCTTTCTGCGCATGCGCATTTTTTCACGTTTGTCGGCGCGTTGGGCCATGGCCAGCGAATCTTCGAAAAACTGGCGAATTTCATATACATCTAAATCCGTTAGTCGGGGCATAACCGCTTAACTCCGGAATTTAATTGCGGATTGTGAGCTGTCGCCGGGTGGGCTATAATTTCCCTTATTTTCAGTAGTTTATCACACAATTCAGTCAAAAGTCAAATTTTAGCATTTAACAGGAACTGACCATGGGGGTAAACTGACATTAACACACCGGCTGAGTTTTCAAAGGGGCGCATGATAATACGGTCAAAAACCAAAAAGGGCGGGGACATTTGAAAATTGTTATAACCAATGATGACGGCATTGATGCACCGGGCCTGGACACGCTGTTTCGATGCGTGCGGCCGCTGGGCGACATTGTGACGGTTGCTCCTCAACAGCCCCATAGCGGCATCGCACACCGGGTCACCACCCGGGATCCCATTCGTTTCGAACGACCGGGTCCGCATCGGTTCAGCATCCACGGAACACCCGCCGACTGCGCCCGGGTTGCCCTGAAGCGATTTGCTCCGGATGCCGACTGGCTGATTTCAGGAATCAATCCCGGAGCCAATCTGGGTTCTGACGTATACAATTCAGGCACGGTGGCGGCGGCCCGGGAAGCAACCATTTTAGGGTGTCGCGCAATCGCCATTTCGCAATATATTGCCAAAGACCAGCAAATTGATTGGGCGGCGACCGGCTATCATGCCCGGTCGGTTTTGGGAATGCTGTTGGGACGGGACCTGGCTCCCGGACATTTCTGGAATGTCAACCTGCCCCACCCGCACGGGACCGGTATTGAACTTTCCTATGAATTTTGCGACCTGGATACCCATCCCCACCGATATACCTACGATCAACAGGGTGACACACTCATCTACAAAGGGACCATTCATGAACGTCCGCGAGATGCGGGCAAAGATGTGGCGGTATGTTTTGACGAAGGTAAAATAGCGATCACCTGCCTGGCGGTGGGCACCACCGGCCGAGGTTATTTAGCAGATGCCAGCGGCACAAACAAAAAATCGCCGCCATCATGACCGGCAGAGCGAATATCGGCATATTCCGGTGTCTGATATGAGTTTAACATCACAGCTCTGCGGATAATGGAAAAGATCTGGGTGGCGTCGACCACGCCGTTATTTTCGGATAGTGCTTCGATAAAGGCTGAAGCGAACACCGAGTGGTTGTTTTTACCCCCACTGTCTAAAACGGGCTCGAGCCCGCCCGAGGATAATACGGTGCGAGACCGCTTCCTTACGATCTGCGCCAGGTAGCTGGCGCTGCGATCCGTTATATTGACCCCGCGGGTTAGCTTGCCGGAATAGCAGCTGTCCGCAATCACAATGACATGTTTGGCTTCTATTGCCCGCAGGGTTGTGGTCATATATGAGTTGGAAATCCAGTTGGTTTCAATATCTATTTCGGCATCTACCGGCAGCCAGTAACCTTCATCGCCGGCCATGTCCAGCCATCCGTGTCCCGCGTAATAAATCAGCAGATTATCATTAATGCTCAGTGTCCGTCTGTAGCGTCCCAGGGCCCGCAGGATATCCGAGCGAGTGGCGTTATAGAGTGTTTCAACGCTGAAGCCGTATCTGCTGTTTAAAATGTTCGCCACCGCCTGGGCATCGTTTACGGCTGTTTTCAGCCCGGGCATTAATAGATATTCATTATTTCCGATGACCAGGGCATGATAATTGCCAAAATCCAGATCCTGATGATCGCCTGCCGGGTATGGGGCGGCAGGCGATACGCTTTCATCCCTTACCGCAGCCGCTGCTGGTGGTCTGTCAGTCACTGCTTCCGCAAAGCCGGCCGGATCCGTGCTCTTGGCCAGGGCTTCCAAAACCGGCTCTGAGAAAGCCTGTGGGACCAGTTTTTCAATGTTTTTTGATATTAAGCGGCTGTATTCCTTAAAATTATAGGTGAAATGCTGGGGTCCAAGGGCCTCGGCGGAAATCCGCCTGGATACCAGAATCTGGTGTTTTGAACGTTTGATGTCAACTCTGATGGCAGATTTGGCGCGCATAGGCGCTAAACTGCCGGTCCCGCTAAAATCCAACGTTAAATTTTCGACTGTCACTTCGTATTGGGTAATTGCTGCAGGGTCGAGCACGAAGCCTTTAGCCTCCAGATCATTTTTTATGGCATGCTGCAGCCGATAGATAAAATGTTTCATCAGGGAATCAGACGTGTCTTTTCCGATCCGCATGGCTGTATGTAGTTTCGTGTTTGCGGTGTCAAAGACGAAGCCAACCGTTCTTTGATAGTCATCGGATCGGATCCTGGCCCACGCTTCCGGTAGTGCTGTCGGCGCCGGTCGGCTCTGTTCGGCGGCTTTTTGTGCATCGCGACCGGCACAACCTGCTATGATCATCACGATGAGAAGGGAAACAATTGTATTTTTTAAAACGGGTCCCATATGTTCAGTTTTTAGATGTCCAATTCGCTTAAGATCTTGAATTGATCTTGAACAATCGGTTCGGTTTAAGCGATTTTGAAATTTTAATTTCAAAAGGCTCGCCGGCGGAGAATTCTAGCCGGCGATCATTTTGATAAAGCGTTACCCCGCCCGCGCCATACGCCTGCCATCGTCTCCGCGGGCCGTCATTGAGCATGCCACTTTGTTCATCAATACCGATTAAAATTGTGCCCGGGAGGCGACGGCTAAGTTCGGGCGCCCAGTTTTTACCGAAAGTGTCATGGTGCGGCAATACACAGGCGCCGGCTATCAATCCCAGTCCACTGAGTGTTTTCTTCGCATAAGGGTCGTAATAGGTTTCGCACACAATCATTGCGCCGGCGCTGCTGCCGGCGATCACCGCCCCGGCGTGATGGGCGTTCAGAATGGTCTGCCAGCTTTTGCTGCCTGCCAGCGATTGTGCCAGGTGTCCCGGAAAGCCGCCCAGCAGATAGATTACCCTGGAGCCCTGCAGGGCTTCGACCACGGTGGGGTCATCAGCAGATGCGCGGTCAATCAACGGCAAGGCAGTCACATTGGCGGCGCCCAGCTGTTTGAACCAGTTGACCCCGTTTTGTCCGGCGCGCTGATGATTGCCGTCCGGCGCCGCTGCGGCCGGAATGATGCTGATAGGCGCCTTGAAACCGCCGGCGAGCTTAATCGCTCTGAGATCAGGCGCTGCCATGCGGCCGCTAAATTCACCGCCGCCTGCTAACAAGATGTAGCCCATCGAAAAATGCCTAAAATGCGCTAAAGTGACTAAAATTAATGTGACCACCGAACTGACAAAAATATGACACGAAAAATCTGCGGAAGCAAGTCAATGGATGCGGGTTGTTCAGATTTTAAAGCGGCTGAATTATACGATTGCCTGATGCGCGATACCCCTGGCGTTGGCCGGACAGCTGTCAGGGGTTGATCTGACCCTTGCCTACACACCGCTCTCGGCGCTTGAAACTCGCCGTACATTGCCTCCCGGAAGGGTATGATGTGGATGTGGCGGCCGATCTGAGAAGATTGCGCCTTGATTTAACCCAAAACCCGGCGGCTGCTCCCACACGGCTGATTTTTTTAAAAGTGGGATGAATCTTAGACTCTATATTTCTTTTTGTGGTAATTTTCGCATCTATTTAACGGCCGGCGGGCCCACATCATATATCTCAAAATTGGTCGGCCCTTCCTGCAAACCTTCCAGTTGATCTTCTTTGCCGGAGCGCTCATCACTTTCCTGCCACCGGATCCAGTCATCGATTGTCTGCCAGGTCGATACGACGGTAATGTTACACGGGTCGTAGTGGTTTATCAGCGTTTCACCGGAGATATATCCCGGCTGTTGGAGTGCCTGAGCGCGAACCGCTTTCAACAGTTCCAGGGCCGCGTCTGTTTTGCCTTTTTTAACATATCTTTTGATAAACACCTTAACGGCCATGCTGACCTCCTTTGCTGTTTTGCCCCGGTCTGAAAAAAGATTACAGACAATGACGCCACAGTTCTTATGTTTGGTTGTTAAGTAAAGGCTATGGTGGCACCGCCACTAATTTTTTTTTCGCTTTGCTGAAGAAACAGCAGATATTGACTGCAAATCGACCCCGTGCAAATATTATATATTAATTTGCCTAAATCAAATAGATCCTGTAAATGAACACAGAAGACCATCCAGTTCGGTTGCTGCAATTTCGTCGTTCGGCGCGTTATTTTAAAAAGCGGTGGCAATTCAATGACTGTCGCCCGCGAAAGGAAGATGGCATGGTAAACAGTCTGCTCGATACGGATTTTTACAAACTGACCATGATGCAGGTGGTCTTGCATCAATATGCCAGTGCGTGGGTGCGTTATGCATTTAAGTGGAGAAATTGGGACGAAATGCACCTAACCGTTTCGATGCAGGAGTTCAAAAGCAAAGTGGATGCCGAAATTGACCGCCTCTGTCAGCTGCGCTTCAGTGATGACGAGGTGATTTATCTGGCCGGCATCCGATTTTTTAAGCCGGACTTTATAGAATATTTGAGACTTTTTCAACTGAATCGAAAATATATCAATACCGATATTGATCATGACCGCCTGCAAATCAATATTGAAGGCCCCTGGTTAAATACCATTCTTTACGAGATACCCGTTCTGGCCATCATCAGCGAACTGTATTCCAGTTTACACGGCGTTGATGATGCCACCTGGCAGAAAGAGGGCCGCCGGCGACTGAAAGACAAGGTTCGTTTTTTGCTTTCGGCCACCGTGGATGAGCACCGCTTTAAATTTGCTGAATTCGGCACGCGCAGACGGGCTTCTTATGCCTGGCAGGAAGAAGTCCTCCGCTATCTGATCGATAAGTGCGAAGATCGTCTGGTGGGCAGCAGCAACCCCCATTTTGCCATGAAGCTTGGCATCAGGCCGATCGGAACCATGGCCCATGAGTTTTTTCAGGCGCATCAGCAACTGGGCCCCCGCCTGGTGGACAGCCAAAAAGTCGCCCTGCAAAGCTGGGCGGACGAATATCGAGGGGAGCTGGGCATTGCCCTTTCCGATACCATGGGATTTGATAAGTTTTTGAAGGACTTCGATCGCTTTTTTGCTTTGCTTTTTAACGGTTGCCGTCAGGATTCCGGTGATCCGTATGAATGGACCGAAAAGCTCATCACCCACTATCAGAAATTGCGAATTGATCCGAAAAGCAAATCCGCTATTTACAGTGACGGTTTGACGCTTGAAACCGCCGTGGACATTTTTACCCGTTATCACGATCAGATTGCAACCTCTTTTGGTGTCGGAACCAACCTGACCAACGACTGCGGCTTTGTCGCACCTCAGATTGTGATCAAAATGGTGGAGTGCAATCGCAAACCGGTTGCCAAAATCAGCGACAGCGAGGACAAGGGTATGTGTGAAGATGAGGAGTTTTTAGATTATCTGAATTATGTCATCAGAGAAGATATTCATTCTTAAAACCGGCTTTCATGCCGCCATTTTTTGTTCGCTCATTTTTATTGCCGATGATGTCACTGATTACCGTAACCCCAGATGGTCACCTCGCCTTTGACCCCATCGATTTCAAGGGATCCGCTGCCGGCTTCTTTGATCAGAACGTTGCGGGTGACATTGATTATTTCGATTCCACCGGATCCATCCCGAATCGCTAAATTGCCGTCGATATCCTTTACGGTCATCTGCCCGGAGCCGTCTACCAGGCGCACATCGCCCCTGACCCGCTCGATCCGGATGCTGCCGGAGCCGTCCTTAATTTCAAGATCTCCCCTGATGTCGGTGATATCAATTTTTCCGGAGCGATCCTCTATCTCGACATTTCCCTGAATATCCCGGATTTGGATCGATCCGGAATCGTCCTGAATGACCAGAGCCGCATCCAGGTCGCTGACATCTATTCGACCGGATCCATCATCGATCTGAACCCGCAGATTCTTGGGGATGGCCACGGCTAAATCGATTTTCGCATCTGCCGTCATTTGGCGCTGATTTTTTAAAACACTTTCTAAAATGACTTTACGCGCGCTTTTTCTGAGAGTCAGCATCACATGACGCTCCAGAAAATCGGGCAGCTTGTTTTGGGCAAGCCCGCTAACGGTAATCGTCGCTGTTGCTTTGATGCGGTCGGCACCGTCAACGCCGTATACTTCAAGATAGCCGGCTTCGGATGTGATCTGCAAGACCCGCTCATCTGAAATCGCTAATTCCAGATGTTGCGTATGTTCGACTGTTCCGGCAAGTGCAGACAGCGGCAACAGCATAACCAGACAGACGACGTTTGTTCGCATCGCAGCCCTCCTCGTAGCAGCCTGGGTCCAGGTGCCGGTAATGGTGTAGCGGGGCGTTCGCCCAATTTTTGCGGGCGCCCGATCGCGCCCCGCGGCAGCCCATTGTCACTTACCCTGTGACAAATAGCAATAATTTTTGTATGTAAAATGTGGTTTGTTCCAGTAAACGTGGAAAATAGAATGACGGATTCGAAGGCAATGACGCACAATAGACTCGATGCCAGAGCGGCTGTGATCTTAACGGTACTGTGTTTAATCTGGGGCTTGAACGCCGTTGCGATGAAATATGCCACCGAAGGCATTGCGCCCATTTTTTGTGCCGGTCTTCGATCCCTCATTGCCACCATTTGTTTGGTATTGTGGATGGCCGGTCGGCGAATCCCCCTTTTCGTCGGCCATCTTAAAGACGGCATGCTCATCGGCCTGTTGTTCGGCGCCGAATTCGGACTTCTCTACATGGCCATACGGTATACGACTGCCTCATCGGCCTGGATTCTGCTATACACCTCGCCGTTTTTTCATGCTTTGGGGGCTCACTTTTTCCTGATCGGTGACCGTTTTTCGATCGCCAAGGCATTCGGCATGATGTTGTCTTTCGCCGGTATTTTGGTGCTGCTGAGTCAGCATCTGGGTCTGCCATCGGTCGATCAATTTGCAGGGGATATGCTTGCGCTTGCGGCCGCCGTACTTTGGGCGCTAACAACGGTAGTGATCAAACGCCGCCTGGTTGCAGCTGTATCACCCTATCACACGCTTTTTTACCAGACCCTGTTTTCGATTCCTTTTCTGTTTCTGCTCAGTTATATGGTTCAGGAAACGCCGATTCGGTACCTTAGCGGACTCATATGGGTTTCGCTGGCCTACCAGGGCATTCTGGTTGCGTTTATCAGCTACCTGGTGTGGTTTTTTCTGGTTCATAGCTATCCGGTCAGTCGGTTATCGGCCTTTACCTTTTTGACGCCGGTGTTTGCAACTCTTGCCGGCGTCCTGTTGCTCGGTGAACCGCTGAACCTGCGGTTAATCATCAGCCTGACCCTGGTCAGTATCGGAATTTATATCGTCAACCGCAAATAAAACCTAGCATTAAAATTTCTTGAGATGGGGGCACTCGACGAGAATATACAGGTCCTTACCGGGTCAACGGATATTGTCCTGGTTGCGCCTCATGGGCTTGCCAAAGACGATGAAAACACCGACCGGGTCACCCAACAGACGGCTGAGCTTCTGGCTTGCGCTGCCATTATCAATATCGGGCTTCCCCGCAAGCAATTGGATTTAAACAGTATCCAGCAGGCAAAGCGCCATCCTACCTTTATTCAGACCCTCAAATCCACTATTGCGAATGGTGAGCGCTCGCGGGTGATCTGGGTTCATGGCATGAAAGATAAAAGTGCGGCGGTCGAAGCCGGCAAGATAAATGCAGGTGCACCCATTGATTGTCTGATTGGATACGGTCTGCCGGATCGTATGACCGCCGAACCAAAGACCATCGCATGCCTGGTGTCTTTATTGAATAGCGGAGGCCTGCGTACCGTTGTGGCTGCAGATGACCGCTCTAAATTTCGGGGCCGTTCGACTGGCAACATGAATCAGTGGTTCCGAAACAACGGCTATCCGTTGTCCCAAGTGGAATCTTTACAGCTGGAATTATCCTGGAGCGGGGTCCGCGAGGAAGGGTGCATCAGCAAAACAGCCTCAACCCTGGCCGCTGCCTTGAAACAGCTTTAAAACAGATGGATAAGGTGTCGGTGAGGCATTCGATTCAGTAACAATAAAAGTTTCTCATTAATTTTCATACAATTGAAGGGTTTTGTACGATTTTGAGGTTTCCATAGGCAAGGCATTTAAGGCCGAGGCCATAGTCGCCTATGCCTCGGCCTCAATAACGCAGGTTATGGGAGCCTCAGAATCGCCCGCAGGGTGAAAATAGATGAGAAATAAAATAGATCGCCATCCCTCCGCAACCGATGTTGAACCCCCTTGCAGTATCAAGCAGTTAGGGAGTAATAACGAAGAAATTCTCATCTATTTTCATGCAAAACGAAAACTGGGGCGAGTCCTCAGGACCCGCCCCAGATTCCGAAGTTAGTAAAAGAAGGTGACTTAGCGTGTCTCCCGAAACACGCGTAGCATATATATCGGCCTTTTGTTAAGAGAACTTTAGCACTTTTTTAGGCTTTTAAATCGAATCCAGAGCCTGCTTCAGATCTTCAATTAAATCAGTAACATCCTCAATACCCACCGAATACCTCACCAGATTTTCTGGAATACCCGCGGCCGCTCTTTCGCGGGCGTTCAATTCGACGTGACTGGTGGTTGCGGGTGGTCCCACAATTGTTTCAACCGCCCCGAGGTTGGCGGCTCGATGGGCAAAGCGCAATCGTGGCAGGAATTGCGCTACCGCCCGAAAACCGCCCTTAACCGAAAAGGAAAGCATGCCGCCAAAGCCTTTCATCTGCTGCCGGGCGATGTCATGTTGCGGGTGAGAATCCAGACCGGGGTAAAAAACCTGCTCAATGGCTGCATGGGATTGCAAAAAGCGCGCAATTTGGATTGCATTTTGATTCTGGCACGCAATGCGCAGCGGCAGGGTTTTCATGCCGCGCAGCAGCAGATAGGCGGCCATGGGATCCAGGGCGGCGCCGTTGATTTCCCGGAAATGAAAAATGCGACGAATATGATCCCGCGGCCCGCAGACCGCCCCGCCCAGCGCATCGGCATGGCCTCCCAGATATTTGGTGGCGCTGTGCAGCACCAGATCAGCTCCCAGCTCCAGCGGCTTCTGGTTAACCGGTGTGGCAAAGGTGTTGTCGATCACCACCAGGGCCCCTGCCCGGTGAGCGGCGGCTGCCAGGCGTGCAATATCGACGATTTTCATGGTTGGATTTGTGGGGCTCTCCAGATACAGGACCTGGCAACCTTCTGAAATGGCCGATTCAATTGCCGCCTGGTCAGTGGTGTCACACAACGTCACCGCAATATTGAATCGGGGTAAAAATTCCTGAAAAATTTTATGGGTCCCGCCGTAGCTGTCTTTGATCGAAACAATGCGATCGCCGGGAGCCAGGAGGGTAAACAGCGTGTTGGATATGGCGGCCATACCACTGGCAAAGGCCGTTGAGTCCTGGGCGCGCTCCAGCCGGCAGATTTTTTCTTCAAAAGCGCAAACCGTGGGGTTGGTGTTTCGACTATAAATATGGCCCTCGATTTCCCCGCGCCCGACCTTTGCCCAGTGCTCCAGATCAGCATAGCCAAACGAGACGCTATGGACGACCGGTACCTGGGTCGCATTTTCCCAGAACGGTCTGTCTTCGCCGGCCCAGACGGCTAAAGTGGCATCTTTGGTGTTTTGATTATCATTCATTTTGATTTTCCTCCTCGGCAGGTAAAGGCGTGACGGGTTGGGATTTGATTTGTAATAAAATTTTAAGCGCCCCGGGTGCGGCTGCATGCTTAAAAGCTGCCAGGGCGTCATTCAGAAAATAGCGCTTTGCGATGAGCCCCGTGGGGTCCACCTGCTGTTTTTCAAGCTGAGCGAGTGCTGCTGCCATTGGCCCGCAACGCGATCCCACCAGGGTGATCTCGTCGACCACCAACGATGAAAGCTGAACGGGCCACTTTGACCCGTCCGTGTCCTGGTAAGTGCTTTTGAGAACGATGGTTCCCCTGGGCCGGACTGCCTGGCGGGCCAATGCAAAGCCGGCAGGCGATCCGGTTGCTTCGATAACAATGTCAAAAGCGCGTTCCCGGATGCCGTCTTCTCGAATCCAGTCAATTTCGTGTTCGGTTAAAAGTGCTTGCTGGCTCTGGTAGCGGGCTACGACTGTCAATTGGCCGACGATCCCTGTCAGGGTCTGAGCAATCAACTGTCCGAGTCGGCCGGCCCCGATCACCAGCACGCTGTCGGCGTCACCGATTTGAATTTGCTGCTGAATTTGTTGCGCGGCTGCCAGCGGTTCTGCAAAAACAGCGGCTTCATCAGATACCGTCTCCGGTATCGGAATCAAATTTGGCAGCGGCAGGCTCAGATAATCAGCAAAGGCGCCGTTTCGGTTTTTAATGCCCAGCACACGGCGGTTCTGACAATGACCGTGGCGGGCTGCCCGACAATCTGGACACTCGCCACAGGCGACATTGATGTCCGCGACGACTCGCTGCCCGATTCGCCGGGGTGCGGCCGGGGCCTGAACGATTTCACCGACAAATTCATGTCCCGGAATGCCGCGATACGGATAATATCCCTTGACCAGTTCCAGGTCGGTGCCGCAGATACCTGCCAATCGCACTTTGACAAGAGCCTCGCCCTTGAGTAGCTCGGGCATCGGAACATCTTCACGAAAGCTCAAAACCCGGTTTTCCAGCCAAACCGCCCGCATGCAAAGGATCCCTTTCTTTTTAACGTTTCAAGTGTCAGGTTAGAAATTACCAGCGCCATTGTATTTATAGATGAACGTGCAAATTTTGACAATCAAATCCATTTTTTATATGTTTTTTGAAATTTTTGTTTTCAGATTTCATGACAATCGATTGAGCGGTTATGATATGGATGGGTTCAAACGTATCTGTTAACCAAGCAACTGCTATGGCTATCGAGATTGAATAGAAAATAATGGCGAAATCTGCAAAAGAGCTACAGAAATTGCTGATTTTTGACTTTGATGGGGTTCTGATCGACTCCCTCGATGAAGTGGTTTTAACGGTCTACAACACGGTCACCGGTCAGCAGCTGGTGTCTCTGATTGACTTGCCACAAGCGCTGATTAGATTATTTTGTCGTAACCGCTTTCATGTGCAGCCGATCGGAGATGGTATCCCGCTGATGAAGTGGTGTTTGAAACATTATCGCAGCGAATCGGACAGAATTTTGCAACCCGAAGAATACCGGGTGATCATTGAAGAAGCGACCGCTCCTGTGGACCGGCGCTCCGAGCAAGTTTACGATACGCGCCGGCAGTTTATTGAGCGTGATGCCGTCGGCTGGACGGCTCTACACCGGCCCTTTCAGCCCCTCTGGAATGCGCTTGTTGAACGCCGGAATCAACCCGGATTTGCCATTTTAACTAACAAAAACCGCGCAGCCACCGTGCGGCTTTGCCGCCATTTCGGGCTTAACATACCGTCACATCATATTTACAGCGGAGATAAGGGAGCTTCCAAAATCGAAAACATGCAGTCCATCCAGCAGCGCTTTCAGGCTGGAACCTATTATTTTTTAGACGATTCCCTCAAAAACCTTCACGAGCTGGATCAAAGTGTAAATCGGCCCCAGAAAATGCTCATACCGCTGCTTGCCGCCTGGGGGTATATCGGCCCTGAAGATCAGAACATGGCGCGCACCTCCGGCTATGACGAACTGACGCAGCCAGAAGCGATCGCATTGCTATCGAACATGATGCCGCTGTAAAGGAAAAGCCATGCCCGAGTCGAAAGACATACAAACGAATTGCTTTAAGCCCCTGTTGTCGATGGTCCGGTTTTGCACTTTTTTAGCGGTTGTGTTGGTGGCCGGTTGTGCAGCCGGAAATTACGGCTACCTGAAGCGCAGCGGCGATGTCACCCAGGCCTTTGAAACCTTTCAAGTTTACCCGGAACATCGTTATTACTATCTGAACCAGGAAAACAATCCATATGCTGTCGTCGCCTTGCAAAACACTTACCGCCTGGGGGGGCATATGTGGGTGGAATTTGATCCGCGCTCGGATAAACTTGAAAAAGTTATCGGCCTGATCAAATTCTCTGCGGTCAGTTATGTACCTCCTTACGGGTCGTATATCTACGATCACACGGGAAATCAGATCGGCTATTGGTTTTCCAGCCTGGCGGTTAGGGGTCTGAAAATAGATGACCAAAATCAATATGTATCTATTGACACCGACAGGCCCTGGTTGCGGGATGATGACAGGCCGATCGGCGGTTTTGGTATCGGGGTGGGTCGTGGCAGCGGCGGCGGTATCATATTCGGTCACTAGCCGAGCAAACCGTCCTGGACATGGTGATCTAGTATCTCTGCTAGTAATACACCAACAGCACCTGTGCTTCAATCCGGTTGCCGTTGTATCTGCAATTCCTGCTGCGGTTGTCGATCACCGCTTAAAATTCAGCTGTAGTCTCAAATATCCGTTTTTGCTGATTAAAAGGGCAGTAAAATTCCAGACCCGTCGCCACTAGCTGCAGCCCTTCCGAATTCTTATTGCCCTTGCCATAGCGTGGATCACCCATCACCGGATGACCGATCATGTCGAAATGGCGACGAATCTGGTGTTTCCTGCCACTGCCCATGACAATATGAACGGTGCTGATATCGATTGCCGGTTCATAGACCACAACCGTGAACTCGGTCGTGGCAGGCTTGCCGTCCAGATCAAAATCAATGACGCCGCCGGGCATGGATTTGGCTGGATTTCCCCTTACCCGGGCCTTATACCGTTTGATCATATGTTGCGTCTGAAATAAAGTCGACAGTTTGGCGGCGGCGGTCTTATCATGAGCCAGCAGAACCAGACCGGATACTTCCCTGTCAAGGCGGTGAACGAGATAGACCTTTCTTTTGGAGCGATAACGCAGCTCGACCTGTCTTAAAAGGGCACAATGATCTCCGTATTTTGTGCCCTGTGATAGCAGGCCGGCCGGTTTGAGCCAGACACTGAACCGTTTTTGATCGCTGACCAGTTGCGCTCTTAGCGGGGTTATCGCCAGCAAGGCGCCATCATAATAAATCGAAATTCGATCGCCCGCCTTGAGAACGGTGCCGGCGCGCCGAATGCGATACTGGCCGTGCTTTGATTTTTTCAACCAGACCGCACCCTTGGCCATGGCGTCTTTGATGCGGTTTTTGGAAAGGGGCGTGAACGCGGCCAGAAATTCACAGGCGGTTGCAGGATCCTCTGCGCTTACCGTCCGGGTCAGGGTTAATTTTTGCACCCGTCTGATCCTATCGATATCACCACAAAGACACAAAACTCACGAAGGTTCTATAAATCTGATGTTATTTTTATCTTTCTTTGTGTTCTTCGTGCGCTTCGTGGTTAATATATTTTGTTTATCATACCTTAGCAGGTTTGCGTGAGGCCATCTCTGATTCTGATTTTATTATTTTTTTGTATAAATTTGTACAATATATCAAATCCGCTGAAATTTTTTGCGATATGCGCCGGGTTGTAATCCAGTGGGTCCTGAAAAAACCGTATGATCTTTTGCAAATCGAAGATGGCACGAGGCGCCCGCTAAATCTTAGGCCGTTCACCGAACTGGGGCTCGGTCTGACGGGTGCGTTTAAGCTCGTAAAAGCCGGGCGTTCTGCCGGCCACCAGAATCGCATCCCAAAGGGCCACGGCTGCTTTTCCCGTCGGCGCCGGGCTGCAGACCGGACCGAAAAAGCCGGGCCCGTCGCCGCCGTCAAGAACAATCAGGGGCACCCCCACATCTTTGCCGACCTTGGCAACCATTTTGTCCTCTATCCGTTCAAATGAACTTCCCTTTGATGCCAGTATGGTGTCCCGGAAAATGACATGGCCGGCTCTTATTTTGTCAATTATTTTCGGGACTCGATACTAGCATTCAAATCATTTTTAACCTTGAAGCGCGTCAAATCATACCTATGTTTCGGATGTAACTTCAAATGAATCCATTCATAGTCTTTAAATCTGATATCCATACCGCCTGACCAAAGAGGTTTAACAACAAATGAAAGCGCAACGCCTTTTAGCAAAGACAACACAATTTACATTAGTCACGATTCTGCTGATATTTGCCGCTGAGGCCATGGCCATTGAAAAAGCAAAATATCAGGTTGTTGAGAGTGACAACAATTTTGAGCTCAGACAGTATGAACCGCGAATCGTCGCCGAGACATTTGTGGCGGGAGATTTCGAAGCAGTCGGCAATGTGGGCTTCCGCCGCCTCTACGATTATATCAACGGCAAAAACATCAAAAACCAAAACATCGCCATGACAGCCCCGGTAACCCAGGAATCCGAGTCTGAAAAAATTGCCATGACGGCTCCAGTAACCCAGCAAGAGTCGCAGGGCCGGTGGCGGATTACCTTTTTGATGCCGGCCGAATACTCCATGGAAACACTTCCGAGGCCTCTGGACGAACAGGTACAGCTTAAAGCGGAGCCCGGCTATCTGATGGCGGCCATCCGGTATTCGGGCACCTGGAGTCAGAAACGCTTCGAACATCACTTGAGCTTACTGCAGTCCATAATTGCAGCGCGCGGGCTTACGCCGGCGGGCACTCCGGTATGGGCGCGCTATGACCCGCCCTTTATGCCCTGGTTTTTGCGCCGTAATGAAATCCTCATCCGTGTTCAAAATTAGAGCTGTCGTTGGCACCGACCGCAAATCACTGCGGCCAGTCCGCGCTTCAAAGGACAATGCCGGAGCGATTGCGTATCAGGATCCCTTTATTCCGCTCATCAGCTTTTCCTTGATATTTTGAAACCAGCCTTTTTCCGATTCACGAATAATGCAGGCATCCTTTAGCAGTTGAATAAATTCCGGCTGCCGCGATTTATAGGAAAGGATACGATCCATTGAAAGGATGTTGTCGAGATTTGGCGGCTCCAACCCCAAATCGTCATTTCTATTGATCGATTCCATGGTAATCGAAAGGGCGTAAACAACCATCCTCTCCGCCATTTCCTTGGGCGTCAGATCAGATTGATCTGGGTGTTGATATCGCACGATTTCAGAAACGCAGGCAGATAGAACCGGATCACCGACTTCCTTTGCATCGGTACAGGCATGCATATTGAAATTGCTGTCCAAAAAATCATCGGCCATTTTCTGTAACCGTTGAATCCATTTGTTGTTCAAATTCTGCGGTAAAACTGCAACCGGCCCAAACGCCAGAACCTCATCATAAAATTCTGAAAGCATTTTTAAGCCCCTCTGCGGTCGTTTGCGTTGCGCTTTTATTCTCTTTGTTTTGTTATGTATCAATCTGCATTTATTTTCAAGTATCTTATTGACATCTACCAGGGGCGTCAACATAGTAGGGCATCAACCCATTCCCCGTCAAAAAGGAGCGCTCATGAGTGATCTGAAAGCCAAAATTCTGGAGAAGATGAAAACCCACACCCTGGCTTCTTTTGCCACCGTAACCGACGAGCACAAACCGTGGACGCGCTACGTGGTTGTCAGCGCAGATGAGCAGATGAATATCTGGTTCGCCACATTCAAAGGCTCCCGCAAAGTGAGCCAGATTGCCGATAATCCGGAAGTACATCTGACCCTGGGTGTCGGCGATATGCAAAACGCTGTTTCCTGGTTGCAGGTAGCAGGTCGGGCTGAAATTCTTGAAGACTCCGAGACCAAACAGACGGTCTGGTATGACATGCTTGAGCCGATTTTTACCGGGCCGGATGATCCCAATTATGTGGTCTGCAAGATCGCCCCTTACCGGATTGAATATTACACGATGAATAAGCAAAATCCCGACGTGTGGGAGCCTGACCGGCATCCCGCAAAATGACTTCCTCCACTGAAATCTTATCTTGAAATGTTGACCGAAGAGAGGGAGGAATGAAAGAAGAAAAGCACATTTTAACCATGCTGGTTGAAAATGAACCCGGTGTGACGGCACGGGTCGCAGGGCTTTTTGCCAGTCGGGGTTACAATATTGAAACTATCTGCGGCGCGCCGACGGCCAACCCGAAAATGTCGCGCATCACAATATCGACGAAGACAAACCCGGAAATGCTGGAACAGATCATGAAACAGGTGCGCAGGCTTGTGAATGTGATCAAATTGCGGGACATGACGGGCGAGGATGCCGTCAAACGTGAAATGGCTCTGATATGTGTAAAGGCCAGGCCAAAAGACCGCAGCGAAATATTAAGAATCATCGAAACCTTCAGAGGCCGGATTGTTGATACCGGCGCAACCCACTTCATTATCGAAGTCACCGGCAGGCAGCAAAAGATAGACGCTCTCATCCGGCTGCTTGAACCAATGGGCGTAAAAAAATTGGCCCGGTCCGGGGTGCTGGCCTTATACCGCGAACCCGGCTAAACAGCGCTTCGGCCTTGAGCATTGAGAACGCGCACGGCTCTCTATTTTCAACCGGCAATGCTTGATTTATGGCGGGTCATAATTATTTTTATCCAGTTAACTCATTTTTCCTCGCATGTGCAATGTGAGGCATATTGCGGCCAAAGGTGGTGGCGTATGGTAAAAATCAGCGGTTTTTTCTGGGCTTCATTGGCGTTGGTGATCGTTTTCGTTTCGAACGCGGCGGCTATCGACTACTGGTCTTTGTCCGATCAGTCTACCTATCGGTGCCCCGGCGGGGTGGTCGCCATTGGCGACTCTGACCGATCTGTGCGGGAAGCATGTGGCGACCCGCTGGAGATTACCAGCCGGGAAGACAAAGGTCCCATCTGGGTCTATCATTTTGGTCAGGCTCGGTTTATGTACTACCTGGAATTTGTATTTGGCAAGTTGGAGCGAATCTTAAGCGCACCCTGCGATCGAAGCAATTACGAATGTTTTGACCTCAATTGACCGCTGCAAGAGCTGCATGATGGTTTTTAACCCCCTATTCAGCCCTCCCCGAAAGGCGTTGCGCGGCACCTCCGCCTACTACATGTAGATAAAAAATTGCTTAATTATACCATATAATGTGTTTCGGTAATGCAATACGCTCCCGGCAGCAAAGCTGCCAATGAAATCGAAAATCTGTGTGAAGAGGTCACGCTTCTGGAGGCAAATCTGCAACCTAAAAATGGTGAGCCGGAGCCGGTGGCGGCACTGCAGGAAACATACGCTGACAAGCCTTTTTGGAGTGATGGGTACAGTTGATCCTGTAACCTTCCTCGCAGATAAGCAGACAAATTATGGTCGTGTATGACTTCATCATTTTGTTGGCGAAATGATGAAGTCATACACGCTGTGGTCAGAGATTGCCGCTCGACAATAAGGAGCACCCGCATGGCCAAGATAAAAAAACGAAGGCTCAGGTGGTCGGCATCCGAGTCGGCCCAGGTTGTTGGATACAAACTTTACTGGTCCGAAGGCGGTGAAGTCAATTATGATTCAAAGTGCGTCACCCTGATTATTATCTAACGAGCCTGCAGGATGATGAATCGGATGAAGTTGAGCCGATCAGGCTGATCAAAGGGGTCGAGTCCATGCGTCATGGTCGGAATGGGCAAACCGATGCCGATTTTGATACGGTTGAAAAGAAGCGCAGAGTTGGCGCAAAGCGCTAAAACTTACCTGTTTGTTCGGGAAGATTTGGGGATCTGATAGGTGCCGTCAAGGCGCTTCAGCATCTCATCATAGCGACGCTCTAGCGCCGATAGGGCCTGCTGGTATTCCTGTGCACCCATCTCGCCGGCCTTTAAGCGGACGTCCAGAATAGCGCGCTCATCATCATACCATTTGTCCGGATCAAAATTATACGTCACTCTTTATTCTTCCCGGGTCACCTTAATGCTGGCATCCTTCGGCAGCGCCAGACCGGCCGCCACTTCGATGGCTTTGATAATACCTGATGGAACGGGGCATGCGGCGTGCTTGCAGTGTTCGGCCGCCATTCGCAGTGTTTTGGGCCCATCTCCTCTAAAAGAAATTTCTTCTTCCGGATTGACAACCTTTAGCCGGTCGGTCAGGCCTTGAATGCTTTCGCAGCGGGTGTTTATTTCCAGGGACACCATCCCGGATGGGTCCTGGGATGTGGCCCGAATTTCGGTGATCATACCGCAGATTCCAGACATAACATTTACGATACCTCTCATATTATCGCCTCAACCCTTCCGATTTCATGCAAGATTCAAAAATAATACGCTGCCCTGAGTGCAAACGTCATATGGTTGAAATCTGAAACATCGCCGGTGCCCCACACATGTTTGCCGTCGAGTCCGAGACTCAGTTTGTGGGTAACAAAGAAATCGACACCGAGGCCCACATTGTAAGCAAAGTCCGAGTCGCTGGAATCAATTGAATTGGCGTCGATATCAACGTCCATCCAACCGCCTCCGACTCTGGCGTATGGAAATATTCTGTCCTGCCACAAGGAGGGCGATAATACCCGCACGTCCAGCATGGCCGTCCAGATGCTGATTTCGAAATTGCGGTTAGTTGCCGCCTGCCCATCAAAATCGGCATACCAGTTGAAGTTGCCTTCAAAGGCCAGGTGTTTGATCCACCAGTAGCCGCCAAAAACATTAAAACCCCATGAATTATCAATGCTGGAGTTGCCGGGAAAATCTTTCAGGTCGCCATCGTCGAAGCGTTCGACAACATAACTTACACCGGCGCCGGCAAAAATTCGCCCGTGCTTTTCTTCTGCTGGGGAAGTGAACGGAAATGATAAAATCGCAACAACCGCGGTAAACATCATGAGGGTCTGACGCATCGCTACCTCCTGTTGGGTACTTGAACATAAGCTCTAACAGAGATGTGCACGATCCGTCAAGAACATAGAAGCGTTAATTTCAGAGAACACAGCAACTGTCTCCTGTTGCAGGTGCCACCGGTGCAAACAGGGATTCTGCAATAGGGCGAACTTTAAAGCCCCTGCTTGCGTCCATTATTCTCCGATCTCGATATCTTCAATATCGGGCAATTCCATTTCTCGGGCTGCTGCCATTAAGCAGGCGATGGCGGCGCCGATGCAATATATCGCGGCAATAATAACAACGATGAGTAATAGCTTTATAATGGTGACTCCCCCCTTCAACCTATTTTGGCATTAACGCAAGCCAATTCGATACAGCAGTTAAGCGTGTTTTATCTTGCACCCTGAGATGACATCGCTTTATCAATGCCATCCCGGGGTCGATACCAACCTTAAGCAGACAGCAAGGCTTCGGCCTCTGCCCGTGCTTTCAGCAAGCGATCCGTCGGGTTGATCCTCTCCAAGCCCTTCATCTGCAATATGGAAAGGCCGACTTTATAATGCCCTTTAAAGGGTTCATTTTTCTGTCTGGTAATATTTTTAATTTGGGCGCGAACATATTTGACCAGTCTGATTTTTTCAGCGGTCCAATATTTCATATCCAGAACGGTGCCGATGTCCAGAATGTTTAACACAGCAGAATTCTCATTGACAAAAAAACAACCCTGGTGATCATCGATCTCCTGCAGCTTAAACTGATAGCCCAGATCGTTGCGGCTTATCTTTATTTCAGCTCTCAGATGGCCGTCGGTTTTTCTCAGGTGTCGATATTTGTTCTCAAACCGATTGCTGGCAATAACGTGTTGTGTCATGTTGCTCCTTTCCGCTTTTGCGCATTTTAAAAAGTTTTTGTTAGGGCATGATGAGTTTCCCATCATCCCCTGTTGTAAAAACCTTATTCCTCCGCAATGCTTTTTCTCTCGGATACCTGTCGATCTGTATCCCGCCGGCGGTCGAATCCGCTGCGTCGATCAACGCCTTTTCTACGGTCACGCCCTGTTCGTCTCTCCGCCAAAGGGTCTCGTGAACGCGCCTCAGGGCGGGCCGGTTTTGATTTCTTTGTTTTCTTGCCGGATTCATTCATATCAGTTCTCTCCGGTGCAAATGGTTTCAATGACAGTTCATTGTAAATACGAAATATTTGCGGGTTTTAAAAAACCGGCAATGGCATCCAACAGTATGGTTGCTGGCGGGCAGTCAAGGACGGATATTTGGTTTGTTTCTGCAATTCCTCAGGCGCGAAAACGAACCCGGTCGGGAACCGTTAACGCTCTAGTGACCCTCTGAAACATGGGTACTGCAATATCCATGCAAAAATCGAATATCAAGCAAAAGGAAATTAATTGTGAGTAATTATAGTTATTTATATCCACATCTGTCGATAACGTCATTGCTCGTATGAAAAAAAATGGTCAATGTATAGGTAAGCGGTTACCCATTGCGGTGCAGGTTATCGAAAAACCTGTGTTCGGCGGGGCATTTCTGAGCGCCAAATGTGGTTATCTTGAAGAAAGTACTTGATTTTGATGGGAAAAGGAATTTATAATTTAAATATTAATCAGGATCTGTCTTGATTTAAGGCTGGTTTCATTCTGCAGGAAGGTTCCATTCGTCCGGGTGGCATCCTGAAGTATGGGACTATGGTAATTACAGTAACAAAGGGGGTGTCACAGTGGCAAATGGTGTTGTAAAATGGTTTAATGACCGTAAGGGTTACGGCTTTATCGAGCAAGAAGATGGCCCGGATGTTTTCGTCCATCATTCCGGAATCAATGCAACCGGTTTCAGGTCTCTTAACGAAGGTGATCGTGTTACCTTTGAAATCGAAGAGGGACCCAAGGGCGCTCATGCTGTTAATGTAACGGTTGTTTAGCCACCGCATTTAATCTCAAGAAAAGGGCAAGCTTTCATCGAAGGCTTGCCCTTTTCTTTCTGATTTGACACAACCGGCGCTTTATCCTATATTCCAGCCCGAAATTCGACTTCGTCCTCTGCGTCATAGCATCATCGGGAAAGGAGCTATCTCATGGTACAGGACACCGGTGCCGACCGCATTTATTTGGAAGATGTGGGTGAAATCGTCATGTCGCGGGCGGGCAAGGACATCTGGCTTATTAAGTCGATTACGCAACATGCGGATTTTCACGACCGGTGCCTGCCGAACCGGATTTACCTGGTTGATTTTCCAGGTCGGGGAGCCGGTGAGGAATTTTTGCTCAATCGTCAGGCCTGCGGCCCGGAAAAATTTCTGATGATCAAAGAGGTTGGCCACGAAATGATTCGCCTTTTTGAGCGGATGTTCGATGGCAAGGTGGCGCAATATGTGATCCTGTGGGGCGGTCGCCCGCTGGATCTACTGGATGCGAATCCGCCGTTGCAAAGGTCCGGGCTTCTGGACACCACCTATATAAAGCTTACCCGGGTTGAAGACCGCGAGGGGTTCCGCGGTTGGAACATCGTCGAGAGCTCTTTTGTGGGAGAATGGTGGCCGGATGATACCTGGATCATCATGGAAGAATGCATTGCATCGGGACAGACCCTGACCTATTTTGTGGACGAGGCTTTGAAGAACCATCGGCCCAAAAAGATATTTCTTTTTCCGGTCTGTGCAAGCCTTGAGGGTCTCGAGGGCATCTGTCAAATTTGCCGGGATCAAGGCGTTGAGTTAATCCCGGTTTTCAACGGTGCCCTTATTGAAGTGGCCGCTGTGGGGGTAACCTTGCCCTTTACCGACCTGGGTCTTCAACCGCGCACCATCACGACCCGGCATTTTTACCATGATTTGAATGATCGCTATCAGGGCACACCCCTGTGCTGGGTGGGTGATATCGGCGATTCGATCTACAAGCCCGAAGAACATTTGATTGAAACCCTCAGTGACATGCTTTCGGTGGGGATGGATTTTGAGCGCGAAGATTTTTCACTCTGGAGCCCGATCGTGCGTTCGGTACCTTTTCTCACGCGACTCGAAAACGAACACCCGGAGATCTTCTCACAGGTGCGCCCCTATCTTAATCCCTGATCACGCGCTAAGCGCTTGATCAGGCGTTATTCGTGATCTGTTATTGGTTATTTGAATGCGGTAATGCTTTATCAGCAGCGTCTCAAAACCAATAACGAATAACCAATAACAAAGAACCATTATTGATTATCCTCCTTTTTCCTCGCGGCGATAAGGCTTTAACAGGCCTGCCGGTACCGCTGCCTTTCTGGACACCCCGATCAGGGCAATAATCGTCAGCAGATAGGGAATCATTAAAAACAGGTGGAAAGAAAGCACGACCCCAACGCTCTGGAGCCTGAGCTGCAACCCGTCTAAAAAGCCGAAGATAAGGGCGCCAATGGTGGCTTTAAGCGGGTTCCAGTTGCCGAAAATAACCATGGCGATCGCCACCCAGCCGCGACCACCGATGACATCGATCAGAAACATGTTTTGATGCGCGAGCGTCAAAAATGCACCGCCGATGCCCATCAGAGCGCCGCCGGCAACCAGGCACAGGGTGCGGGTCAGTGTCACGTTGACCCCGACGGTGTCGGCCACCACCGGATTTTCACCAACCGTTCTGATTTTCAACCCGATGGTTGTCTTATACAGCAGAATCGACAGGGCCGGTACCAGCAGCCAGGCGATGTACGTCAGGGTATACTGGGTGAACAGGCCCGGGCCGATCACCGGAATCTTTGAAAGAACCGGCAGCGCCACCTGTTTAAAAGGCTGAACAACCGGGGGCACGGTGGGGGAACCAAAATGCAGTCGGTATATGAACATGGCCAGGCCGGTTGCAAACAGGGTAATGCCCAATCCGGAAACATGCTGACTGAGTCCCAGGTTCACCGAAAGCAGGGCCATCAGAAATCCCAGCAGCATGCCCACGCAGGCCGCGGCAAACACGCCGAACCAGATGGAGCCGGTGTTAAAAGTAAACAGAAATCCGGTCATGGCGCCCATCAGCATGATACCCTCAATGCCCAGATTCAGCACGCCGGCCCGTTCGGTTAAGATCTCACCCAGGGCCGCAAATATGATCGGGGTGGCCATGCGCATGGTTGCCCCCGTGAGGCCGGAGATAAAAGCAAGATCCAAGAAGTCAGCTGTCATTTGCGCTGCACCTTAATTTTGAATTCCGTAAACAATAAGAAAATGAGCATTACCATCAGTGCCATCCCCTGGATGACCTCGGCAATATAGGTGGGTACGCCGGTCATGCGGCTCATGGTCTGGGCACCCACGATAATGACACTGAAAAAAAGGGATGAAAACAGGACGCCCACCGGATGAAGGTTGCCCAGCATGGCGATCACGATGCCGGAATACCCGTAGCCGGGGGAAATATCCATAATCAACCGGTATTGAAGGGCGCACAGTTCGCCCACCCCTGCCAGACCTGCCAGACCGCCGGATACTAAAGCGGTCCACAGGATCACCGCGGTGGTATTGATCCCGCCGAAATGCGCAGCGCGGACGTTCGTGCCGACGGCTTTGGCCTGGTAGCCGAAGGTGGTCTTTTTGTTGATAAACCAGATGATCAGCATCGCCACAAAGGAGATAATGATACCCATGTGAAAGCGCGAACGCGTCATCAAGATGGGATAGCAGGCGCTCTCTATGATCGCAGATGATCGCGGCCAGCTGGAGCCCGGCTGCTGAAGGGGCCCGAAAAGCAGCGCCCCCATGATATGGATCATGACATAATTGAGCAGCAGGGTTGAAACCACATCATCGACTTTGAGTTTGGTTTTGAGCAGTGCCGGGATCGAGGCCCACAGTCCGCCGGCCAAAAATCCCGCAATGATGATCGTCGGCAATACCAGCACCGGTGGTATGCTGCCCAGATGTACGCCTAAAACGGTGGCCGCCAGCGCACCGGCCAGCAGCTGGCCCTCGGCACCGATATTCCAGAATTTGGCGCGGAAGGCAAAAGCGACCGCCAGGCCGGTCAGTAAAAGCGGGCTGGCTTTGACAAAGGTTTCCAATAGATTGTAGCGGGTTCCAAGCGCTCCGTGAAACAGATAATAATAAGACTTCCACAGGTGCCCGCCGGCCAGCAGAATGGGGATGGCTGACAGAACCAGCGTTACCAGAATGGCTGCAATCGGTATAACGATTTTAGCCCAGCCCGGCAGCGGTTTGCGTTTTATAATTCTGAACCGGATCACGCTCTTACCCCGCTCATCCACAGACCGATTTGTTCGCGCGAGGCCGTCGCTCCGGGAGCCTCTCCCATTATTTTGCCTTCATACAAAACGACGATGCGGTCACTGAGCGCAAATACTTCATCCAGATCATCTGAAATCAGAAGGATGCCCGCCCCCCTCTCCCTTTCCTTAACGAGGCGCTGGTGGATGTACTCCATGGCACCCACATCGAGGCCCCGGGTGGGTTGAGATGCAATGATCAGCGACGGTTCGCCGGCCAGTTCACGGGCGAGCATGACTTTTTGCAGATTGCCTCCGGACAGGCTTTTGGTGATCGCATCGCGGCCGGCAGTTTTGATTTTGTAAGCGTTGATCAGGTCATCGCTGAAGTCGTGTATTTTTTGGGATTTCATCAGCCCGTAGAATTGAAATGCGGCTGAGGAATGGTTTTCCAATATCAAGTTTTCTTCCACCGAAAGATCCAGCAGCAGCCCGGTACCGATGCGATCCTCCGGTATTCTGCCCATATGGGACTGAATCGATGCTGCCGGGCTGCCGAATTTAAGCGGACGGTCATTAATTTGAATAACGCCTTTAACCGGGGAGCGTATCCCGAAGAGCACTTCTGCAAGCTCGGTCTGGCCGTTTCCGGAAATACCGGCCATCCCCAGAATCTCATTCTGATAGACAGTTAAATTCAGATCGGTTATGGCCGCAAGCCTTTTATCATTTAAAACGTTGAGCTTTTTTATGTTCAGAACCGGATCACCGGGTGCCAGTTGCGCCTTTGCAATGCTCTCCAGAAGTTCCCGGCCGACCATCAGATTGGCCAGTTCGCGCGCATTGGTTCCGCTGGTTTTGCGTTCCGCCACCACCTCGCCGCCACGCAAGACGACAATTCGATCTGAGATGCCCATGACCTCATTGAGCTTGTGAGAAATAAAAACAACCGAGCGGCCTTCTTTGACCAGCGATCGCAGGGTTTTGAATAAATCCGCGGTTTCAGCCGGAGCGAGCACGGCTGTCGGCTCGTCCATGATCAGGATGTCAACGTCCCGGTAAAGTGCCTTGAGAATTTCGACTTTTTGCTGCTCCCCCACCGACAGGGTCCAAACGCGGGCGTCCGGATCGATCTGAAGGCCGAATCTTTCCTGTAGCTCGACCAGTGCCTGCCGGGCGGATGCAGGGTCCAGAAATATTCCCTTGCGGGAGGCCGTGCCCACCATAATATTTTCGAGCACGGTTTGAGAGGGTACCAGGGCAAAATGCTGATGGATCATTCCCACACCGCGGGAAATGGCATCTTTGGGAGCGGAAAGATCGACCTTTTCACCTTTGATGAAGATCTCACCCGCATCACAGGTGTAATAACCGAATAAGATGTTCATCAGGGTGGTCTTGCCCGCTCCATTTTCGCCCAGCAGGGCACAAATTTCCCCTGGATACAGGTCGAAGGAAACATCCTGATTGGCAGTTACTTCTAAAAACCGTTTCGTGATCGCCGACATCCTCACGACCGGCTGATTACTATTGTCCATCAACCACCTCGAGGTGATGCACTTTGGAATAAACTAAGATCATACTAAGTATGGGAGACACTCATCTGAACCCCTACATACCGGAAAGCGAGCTCATGCGGCAGAGGCGGGATAAAGCGTTTGAAATTTTAAGTGCCTAAAGTTAGGATTTATCTGCAATCTGCATCTGTATTTAAAAATTGACAGAATTCCATAACTTTAGGCACTTTAAGCATTTTAGATCATTTTAGGCATTTAGTCAGATACGGGCTTCTGCTCATCAACCGGCACCCTGAACGTGCCGTTTAAAATCTTCTGTTCAAGATCCCTGACTTCTTTGATCACGTTTGCAGGCAGTGTTTTTTCAAATGAATGAAATGGGGCCAGGCGGGCGCCGCCTTTGGCCATCATCGACCATTCTCCCAGATCCATGGACACCCAGGCCTTTTTCTGGACCATTTCGATGCAGAACTTGATGGTGGGGTACATATCCCATACCGGACCGGTAATCACCACATCGGGTGCCAGTTCATTTTGATCCGACATGTTGCCGAAGGCCAGCACGCCTTTTTCTTTGGCGGCTTCAAATACACCGAAGCGTTCGGCAAAAATGAGGTCCGCACCCGCCTCGATCTGAGCAATGGCTGCTTCTTTGGCCTTGGGCGGATCAAACCAGCCGCCGATATAGGAGATTTTGACTTTAACCTTGGGGTTGACGCTCAGCGCACCGGCCTTGAACGCATTGACCAGTCGATTGACCTCTCCGATGGGGATGGCTGCAACCACACCGAGAGTATTGCTTTTGGTCAGCCGGCCGGCAATGACGCCGCACAGGTATGAGGGCTCGTGAATCCAGTTGTCAAAAACCGAAAAATTCGGCGCCACCGGGCCGAACTCGGATCCGAAAGCAAAGGCAATATTCGGATAATCTTTGGCGACTCTTCTGGCCGGCTCTTCGCCTGCCAGGAAGGCATCACCGACAATCAGGTCAAATCCTCTTTCCGCATACTCCCGCAGCACTTTTTCAAAATCGGCAGCGGCAATTTTTTCGGTAAACTCATATTCGATGTTGCCCATTTCTTTTTTGGCTTTCAGGCAGGCCTGGTGAATAACACCATCCCACGGTTCTTCGATTGCCGTCTGAAAAATGGCTGCGATTTTAAATGGCTTGGCCTGGCTGGGGCTGAAGACAAATATGATCGCTAACATCACCATCGTGGTAATCCATATTGCTTTTTTCATGCACATCCTCCTTTCATTTTTTTGTGTTTTAAGGCAGTTGATATATGGGTTCGTGTTGTCTCTGTTTGGGTCGGTGCTATTTGCGGTAAGGCGTTACAGGTGAAAAGGCGATCAATGCTTTGGGCGGTGGAAACAACTGCGGGAGATACGTTCCATTGCTTCCGATACTTGCGATAAGGTGTCGCCTCCATAGTCGCACGGCTTCCGGCAGTCATGATATTGGGGTAAGTTTTCATGGTACCATAGAGGAGCAGTTTGTGTTTGTCAATAGACGGCTATGGTACTGAATTTCATCCGTTTTTGGACCGAATGGCGCTTATGCTCCGGCGGGCGCGGCTTTGTGAAATGGCTCCGCTTTTAATCCGGCACATCAGCTCCGACGATGCCGCTTTCGCGCATCTTTGGGGGAAAAAAATATTTGAACAATGGGCTTGATTTTTTTATAAAACTTGTTAGTCTTCTGGTATTAAAAAGGTGCGCTCTGGTTTGGCGGGCCGGTTTCATTCAGGGGAAAGTTCCATTTGTCAAAGTGGCACCCTGCAGTATGAAACTATGAAAAACTTTTAATTTAGGAGGGTGTTATTATGGCCAATGGAATTGTAAAATGGTTTAATAGCAGTAAAGGCTATGGCTTCATCGAGCAGGAAGACGGACCGGATGTATTTGTACATTATTCCGGCATCAACTCATCCGGGTTCAAATCTCTGAATGAAGGCGACCAGGTGACGTTTGATATCGAGGAAGGCCAGAAAGGGCCGGCTGCGGTAAATGTCACTGTAGTTTAATTGCATTTCCAAGCGAATTGAGGGCGTTTCGTCTAATGTTGATGAGACGCCCTTTTTTTATTGTTTTTCGGGTCAACCGTGTGCCTCCTTTGAATTAAATTCCATAGGTATTTTCCTGCTTGCAATAAGTGTCCGGCCAATTTAGAATTAGGCATATTTGATCGTCCAACTGAAAGGATGGATTGATGAAAACCTCGCTGCATATGTGTTTGCTCGTAATCCTATCGCTACTGGCGCTTGCCGCCACCTGCCTGGCGGAGCAGATTAAATTTGCTGACTGGGTGGGAATCGAAGAGCCCGATCCGGAAACGAAAAAGAATCACAAAAGAATCGGCACGTATGCCGGGGACGGCAACAGCTCTGTATGGCTGGCGGTATCTGCATCCGCTAAGGACCGACTTGAATTGACCCTGATGTCGGATCGCACGATCGTGTCTGATTATTTTTCATACCGGATTGACAGAGTTGACACGCTGGCGCTGCGCTCGGGCATAAAGGGTTGCAACGGCAACTGCCTGACGGATGAAGTGGAAAAAAACGGTGAGCTTATCCGAATCATGCGGCGCGGACTGCGAATTAAGGTTGAATTCGATGCTGCGCCGGATCTTACCCGGCAGCCCTCCTTTTCCCTGCAGGGGTTCAGCAGAGCCTATCAATGGCTGCTTGCCGATTGAATTTTCAGGCTTCCGACTTCGCTCTACGAGCTATGTCGGGACAAGTCGACCCCACAGGTCGCCGCGACAAGTCGTCGCGGCAGGCAGAATGCAGAAGCTAAAGATCAGATAACAGGCGAACAAAATATTTTTGTCCAGGTATGTTTATCGTCTCACTAATTTGCCGCACTAGTTAAATGCTGGTGGACGTTGGAGATCCCACAAATTTTATGTCTCCACTAAGGTCTGCGGTACGCAGCATTTAGCAAAACTTTCATTTATTTAAGAAATGGCTGTATGAATTGGAATTTTGAAGGCTTTGAATTAATTGCGATATACAACCCATATCCCTATTTTCCCATCATTATGCGATAACACAATATATTGTGGCGGCTCGCTAACACTTCAAATTATAAATCGTTTATATTTTTTTATGCAATCTCCATATTACCATAATTTCAGGCGCAGGCACGCTATCTTTATCTTTAGGCATGCCGAAATTCCTTACATTTACAAAATCTGTGCGATAAAAATTTTTATTGCATATACAGACCCGTTCTTTTATTGCATTTGACAAGCCAGGGATATCGAGTCGATGGAGGGAAAACTTGCTTATGACGGTGCCTAAAACAATTTCTGTTTTTACGGGTATCCTGGCCCTTTTGCTGACGGTTGCCCTGTTTTTTTTTGTTTTCAACCCACTGGGGCTGGGCCCGGAGCCTGCGACCGTATTGTCGCCGGAATTCTTCGCAAATCCTGCCCGGGATCTGAGAAT
>Ga0209536_100002398_pt1 | contig 30565 bp, 37 predicted proteins | sample DeeMarSeWOR28_12_FD_187461 | JGI IMG/M metagenome (GOLD analysis project Ga0209536, IMG submission 187461) | Marine sediment microbial communities from White Oak River estuary, North Carolina - WOR-2-8_12 (SPAdes) (version 2) | ecosystem: Environmental > Aquatic > Marine > Intertidal zone >...
CGCTTATATGCTCTTCCCGGAAGGACTCCGGAACCCAGCGGACCGCCCCGGAATGGACCATCTCAGCCGTTTCGTCCGTGACCGCAGGCGAAACCACCGTCACAATCGCCCCAGCGTGTCTAAGGGTGGCTACTTTGCGACTCCCAACGCTTCCCCCCCCCACGACCACACAGTCCTTGTCACGGACGTCGAGTCCAACGGGTAGGAAGCGCGAGGCTTCCGACGAATCGTCACACATTTTGGGGGCACTCCCTCCCAACTCAGTGCCCGACGGCCAGAATGCCGCTCGCCGCAAGCGTCAAGATGAGGACCTCCAGCACCGCCATGGCCACGAAGGCCTTGTCCCTCTTCCTGATCAGCGTCGGGATGATTCCCAGGTAGCAGACAATGGTTACGCCTGCAAGCAGGGTTATTCCCACAAACGTAAGGTAATCCCCCTTACCAAGAACGGTGACCCAGGCCCACCCGGAGATGGGATGCTCTTGGTGCAGATGGTCCCGGTTTGTGGCTTCCAGGTAGTCGTGGACGTTCATCGTCCAGTAGTCGGGCAACTGCTCCACCGGTACGGCAGGCGCAATGACGCCGGAGGTGTAGAGGGCGAAGGTCACAAGCAGAAGCACGAGGCCGATATACATCCCGATTTGTAGGATCTTGGCGTAGAGCAGCTGTTCCTCATCGGCAGCGGGGCAGTCCGGTAGGCCAGTCGTCTCCATGTTCCCTCACATTCGCTACACGATGAACGGCAGCCCTAGCCCCTTGGTGATCGCCTTGGCACCGGCGAAAAGCAGCAAGCCGATCACCATCCAGCGCACGAAGGTCGGCCTCGCGACCCGCAGAATGCGTACGCCGATGAACGAGCCCAGCATGATGCCCACCAGCGACGGCACGACCATCATGGGAATCACAGCGCCCTTGTTGACGTAGATCCAGGCCGCGGACGTGTCCGTTATCGACAAAAGGAATTTGCTGGTCGCCACGCTGACCTTCAGTGGCGCGCCCATCACCAGATTCAGAACCGGGACGTTGGCCCAGCCAGCACCCAATCCGAACATCCCAGCCATCACGCCGATAACGATGAACAGAAGGAGGCCGGGGACCGTGCGGTGTACCTTCCAGTTGATCGTCTGACCCATGCTGGCCTCGGTGTACACACCGCAGATCCGTAGGGACGACGACAGGCTGTCCGCCTCCTCCACCTCTGGGAAGACCGACTTCTTCGCCGACATCATTAGAGCCACGATTCCCAGGATGGTCGCCCCCAGCGCCGTCTGTACGATGTTCGTCGGCAAAGCGAGGCCGACCATGGCCCCGAAGATCGCACAGGTCGAGGCGATGAGTGCCACAGGCATTGCCAGGCGAAGGCTGGCCAGGTTCATCTTCAGGAATCCCGGCCCGGCAGCGAGCGCGCCGGCGAGCGCCACCAGAAGGCCGCAACCACGCACGAAGTCGAGATGGAAAGGGAAGAAGCCGCTGACAATCGGCACATAGAGCACGCCTCCGCCCACTCCTCCTAATGCGGCCAGGATCCCCATGACAAACGTCAGCGCGAACAAGACGAGGGGCCACACCCACCAGGCCGTTGAGCCGCTGGCCGACGCAGGCATCGCCAATTCGGCCGCATAGACTGCGCTGGGATGAAGTAGGACGATCAATCCGAGAGACGCTGATACGGCAACAGAAACGGCGACACGCGCCGTGATGGGGCGACGGTCACACCGTCTCTCCGGTTCGCCCGCAACAAGCCCCACGAGCCGTCGCGCTCCTGGCATTCTCACCCTATTCCTCCTCGTCCGCTCCCCGGCTTGATGACTTCCGCTTAGGGATACGGGTCGAACCACTCCAGCTTCAGGCGAACCGTCTCCACACCCTCTACAGTTCGGGCGACATCCACGATGTGCTCGCCCATCTTTCCAGACGAGAGTGCGGGAGCGGCGCCGAATACGTCGATTTCTTTTCCGTCCGCCTCGACGCGCAGATCGAGTGAGCGTGTGTCGCGCGCCTTTGCCAGCGCCAGCTTGACCCGACACGCCTGGCGGAAGTCGAGTAGCTTCAATTTCACTTCTTTCGTAACGGCAAAGTCCGGCTGGTCGGCGGCCTTGGTCACTATAGAACAGGCCGCAGGAATCGAGAGCGTCTTCAGGTTGATGACCATGTTGTACAGCACTGGATCCTCGACGTCTTTTCCGTACATCATCTTGACCCAGCGGGCTCGGACGGCATCGACGTGCCGTATATACTGTTCCGCCGACGCCGAATCCATCCCTTCACTCTCCGTCAGCGCACGCAGACGCAGGTCCATGGGAGCGATCAAGCGCACCTTCAAGACGCCCGGCAGCCCCGCGAGGAGGACCTGGCCCGCACGTCCGTGGTAGATCAGATCTCCACCCGCCACCTGCTCTGCCAAGGCCGCCTGCACCGCCGCGATGTAGAGCCGGCGTTCAGAGGACTGCCGATTCCATAGTCTCGGCGTGCGCTCCATTCCTCGGCTCAGATCTGCCTCTGAAACACCGAGCTCGGAAGCTGCCTCTTGAATGATTTCCCGCGCGACAAGAGGGTAGTGAAGGTGCTCGGCCAGGCACTCGGCCATTGCTTCTCCGCCGCTCTTGGTGCCCCGACAAATGCTGATGATCGCCACCCGTTCAGCCTCCCATCCCGAGGAGCTGCTCACGGCACTCGCTGCCGAATCCTTCCAATCTCTTCCTCACTTCCGCGGTCACCTCGAATTGCGGCTGTGCGGAGGCCTCAGCGATGATGACACACGCAGTGTCGAGGGAGATGGACTGGAGATTGACCGTGATGTCGTAGAGTGACGGATCCTCTACATCGGCTCCGTACATCAGCTTGACCCAACGGCGGCGCTCCTCGTCCACGGTCTGAATGAACTCCTCGGCCGCCTTCTGCGTCATTCGATGGTGCGATGACGTCAGGGTTTGGACCCGCGTCTCCAACGGAGCGATTAGGCGTGCGGATAAGACTCCAGGGAGGTCTCTCAGAAGGAACTGGCCGGCCAATCCGTGATAGACCAGCTTGCCGGTCACACAGTGCTTGGCCAAAGCGGTCTGGACCGCGAGCAGATACCTCTTCCGCTCCTGAGTCAATCGAGCGAACAAAGAAGGTCGGGCCTCAAGCCTTTCGCTCAGGTCCTCAACGGGCACCCCCACAGTTCTGGCGGCTTCTTGGAGGATCTCGCGTCCAACGCAGGGATAGCCGAGCGCCCTGGCGAGGCACTCGGCCGTCATGCGGCCTCCGCTCAACGTCCCTCGAGAAATCGTGATGATCGGCACGATTCACTCCCTTTTTCGAAGCGACATTCCCAGTCTAGCCCCGCGGAAGGCGGTGTCAAGCACCAACCGTGAAATCTGTCACGGTTGAAGAACTGTCACCTCGGGTGGTATCTTGCTTGCGTCTCATCCCTTGTGCGAGGCCCCGCCAGGGTAGCGCTTCCCGTACTCGTAAGCGCTCAACGTAAAACGCGGACTAGGAACCATGAGCACGCCCGACGACAGGGACACGGCGTTCATCGGTAAAATCACAGCCAGCGCTACACACGAGCTGCGCAACGTCCTCGCCATCATCAAAGAATCTGCGGGTTTGATCGAGGATATTGTCGAATCATCCGACCAACGCGGATCGGCACAGGCCGACAGATTGATGAGAGCGGTGGGTCGTATCCGAGATCAGGTCAAGCGCGGAGCCGACCTTCTCACGAGCCTCAACAAGTTTGCTCACAGCCTGGATCACGACGAGGAAAAAGTCCAACTGAATCAAGCGGTGGAGCAGGTCTCTTTCTTGTGCCAGCGAGGCGCCAGACAAAGGAGACAGTTCGTTGAAGGACAGCCCATAGACGAGGACCTTGCGGTATTCCTCAGCCATCTTCGGCTTCAGATGGCCATATGCGCGGCGGTCGAATGCAGCCTGGAGCAGCTGCCGGAAGGTGCCAAGGTCACGGTTCAGCCGGGGCGGGGCGAACCTCCATCGCTGGAGTTCATGGCGACAGTAGGCTCCGAAGCGATTTCGCTGGCTCCGACCGAGGCCGCGGCCTGGAACCGACTGAAGGAGGTCCTGGACAAACTGGGCGCCTCCGTCGAAGAAGCTGATACAGAGCAAGGCTTTCGCCTCGTCTTGTCGGACTGAGCCGACGCTTGTAGCGGAGACACTAGAATATGAGCAAGATCAAACTGCTCCTCGTCGACGACGAAGAAGCTTACGTAAGGACGTTGGCGGAGAGGATGGAAATGCGCGACGTCGGAAGTCGCGTGGCCTTGAGCGGAGAAGAGGCACTCGCAATGCTCGAGGATGAGCCGCCCGACGTGATGGTGCTGGACCTCCGTATGCCGGGCATCGATGGGATGGAGGTCCTGGAACAGGTCAAGAAGAAGCACCCTCAGATAGAAGTCATCATTCTAACCGGGCACGGCTCGGACCTGGAAGAGAAAGAGGCCCGCAGGCTGGGAGCTTTCGAGTATCTGCAGAAGCCGGCCGATACGAGTCACCTCCTGAGAACGGTACGGTCCGCTTGGGCTAAGAGCCTGAAGGCCACTGTCGAGTTCCTCAAAGACTCGCAGGAAGAGTTCGATAAGAGCATGACCGCGGCTGCATTTGCGGAAGCGGGCGTCCCCGAGATCGCACGGGAAACGATGAAAGAGACTCCCGCCAAACAGGAGGAGACCGCTCCCAAATCCACGGACGAGGTGACCGACGCCCCCAGCACGCTCAAGGTTCTGTTCGTCGATGACGAGGAGGACTTCGTGCGGACGATGGCCGAGAGGATGGAGATGCGAGAGGTCGGCAGCGACGTGGCACTAGACGGAGAGCAGGCGCTGGAGATGCTGCAGGAGGACGTTCCCGATGTCATGGTCCTCGACCTTCGCATGCCGGGCATCGACGGCATGGAAGTCCTGAGGCGTGTCAGAAAGCAGTATCCGCAGATGGAAGTGATCATCATGACCGGTCACGGATCGGACAAAGACGAAGCCGAGGCCCGTCGTCTGGGTGCTTTTGACTACCTTCGCAAGCCCGTCGACATTAACGACCTCATGGAGATCGTTAGAGACGCGGGTCGTTCCCGTCGGAAGTCCGGCGATGAGGACTGACACCAGGCTCGACTGATTGCGAATCGATCATGGTTGAAGACGTCGCGCGTAGAAACGACATGGAGGACGCGCAGGACCGATTGATCTCCCAGCGACGCTATCGAAAGATGGTGATCGTGGTGGTGGCATCGGTTTCCGCCGTGGCCGTCGTTCCGCTCCTTATCATGTCGGTCATCACCTATCGCCAGTACGAGGATGCGTTCCACGCCGAACTGACTCGGCCCATGCTGAGATTCGCCGAGGCCGGAAAAGCGTCCATCGAATCCTACCTCTCCGAGCGATTGTCGGCTCTCGCCGTCGTGGCTCGAGAGAACTCGGTCGATGAGCTTCGCGACCCCGAACGACTGAGAACGTTGCTTTTAAACCTCAATCAGACTTTCGGCGGCGTGGTCGATCTTGCCCTCATCGACGAGGAAGGGAACCCGGTGACCTATGCCGGCCCCCAAGGGACTGGCACCAGTGTGAGCCACGCCGATGACCCCTGGTTTCGAGAAGTCACCGGCCGCGGTATGTGCGTGAGCGACGTGTTCCAAGGGTATCGGAACCTTCCTCACATGATCGTCGCCATTCTGCACGACGCCCCGGACGATCAGCCCTACGTGCTACGCGCTACCATAGATACCGACGCGTTTCACTGGCTGGTGCGGGCAAGGTCGGCTCGCAGACCAGAACGGGATCCAGTCTGTCGTCGCTGCCACTCGTTGGGAGTACTGCCGTTCAGCGATGCCTTCATCATCAACCAAGAACGTGTCCTGCAAAGCTCCTCGCGACTCTACGGCAACGTGCTCGATCCTACGCCTCTGCCGGGGCTGCCGCCCAGCAGGCAGGCTGAATTGCTCGAAATCGAGGACGAGCAGGGCGAGCCGTTGATTGTCAGCTACGCGCAGATCGAGCGCTCGCCATTCACGCTCGTGGTCTTGAGTCCCCGGGTCGCCCTCCACGCCGGATGGCTGCCGGTCCGCCGCGACCTGCTGCTGTTCCCGGTGATAAGCGCTCTGCTGATCATGGCCGTGGTCATCTGGGGTTCGATCTACGTGGTGAACCGGGTGCGTGAAGCCGACACGAAGCGCGCAGCTCTGTACCACAAGATCGAGTACACCAACAAGATGGCGGCCATCGGGCGCTTAGGTGCGGGCGTGGCCCACGAGATCAATAACCCGCTCTCGATCATCACCCAAAAGGCAGGACTGGTAAGAGATCTGCTCGAGCTGTCCAGCGAGGCACCGTCGAGCGAAAAACTGATGCCGCTGATCAATTCGGTACTCAAGTCGGCCGAACGCTGTGGGCGAATCACGCACCGCCTCCTGGGCTTTGCCAAGCACATGGAAGTGCAGTGGGAGAACATAGACCTCGATATGTTGCTGAGGGAGGTACTGGAGTTTCTGGAAAAGGAAGCCAGCTACCGAGAGATAAAAGTCGAATTCAACTACGACGAGGAAGCGCCCACTATCGTGAGCGATAGAGGGCAGTTGCAACAGGTATTCCTGAATATCGTCAACAACGCCTTCGCCGCAGTGGAGGATGGCGGGCGAATTGAGATAGGGATTGACCGGCTTGGGGATCACGCGGTGGCCGTCAGCATCGCGGATAACGGCGTCGGGATCCCGGAAGATCAACTAGAAAACATCTTCGATCCGTTCTTCACGACGAAGAAGGGAGCGGGAACGGGCCTCGGTCTTTCGATCACCTACGGAATCGTGCAAAAGTTGGGTGGGCAAATTAGCGTGAACAGCAAGGTCGGCGAAGGCACTACCTTCATCGTCACACTGCCGGTTCATCGGTCACACGCCTAGGAACAGACCATGGAACCCATACGCGTTCTGATCGTGGATGACGAAGAGGAGCTGGTCAGCGCTCTCGAACAGCGCCTCAACCTCCGAGGATTAGAGGCCAGGGGGGTGACCACCGGTGCCGAAGCGCTGGAGCATCTCGCAAAGGAGCCGTGCGACGTGGTGCTTCTCGATGTGAAGATGCCCGGCATCGGCGGACTGGAGCTCATCAAGAAGATCAAAGAGCAGCGACCGGACCTTCAAGTCATTCTGCTCACGGGTTGGAGCTCCGCCGAGGACGCAGAGAAGGGCAAGAAGCTCGGGGCCTACGACTACCTCATGAAGCCCGTGAAGATCGACGAGCTCGTCAAAGTTCTGCTCTCGGCCACGGCCCGTTAGGAGGACTGAGTATGAACGAAAGCACCGTTCTGCTAGTCGATGACGAATTGGACTTCGTGGAGGTCCTGGCCCAGAGGCTGGAAGCTCGTGGCCTGAGCGTGGAAACGGCCGACAGCGGCGAGGTGGCGTTGGAGAAGGCCGAGCAGAAGCCCTTCGACGCGATTCTCTTGGACATGGCGATGCCCGGCCTGGACGGGATACAAACCCTGAAGGGTCTCCTTAAGATCAACCCGGATCTCCAAGTCATCCTGCTCACCGGTCGAGCGACGCTCGGCCAAGCTGTCGAGGCGATGAAGCTCGGGGCCCTGGATTTGCTGGAGAAACCCGTGGAGATCGAGACGCTCGTGGCGAAAATCGCGGAAGCGGCGACAAAAAAGTCGTCACTGGCCGAGAAACGCATCGAAGACAGGGTGTCGGACATCATGCGCAAGAAGGGTTGGTGAGGCATGGAGGTCATGAAGCGGGTCAAGGATGTCATGATTCCTGTGGACCAGTACCCCTCGGTGCGCGACAATGCCACCCTCCGAGAGGCGATCGCGATTATCGAACAGGCACAGCTGGAGGTTCAACTGCGGAAGTCCCTACCTCGAATTCTCCTGGTGTTCGACGAAATCAACGTCCTCGTAGGGACCGTTCGGCGTCGTGACATCATGAAGGGACTGGAACCGAAGTACTTGCTGAGCCAGCCACTGGAATACAGGCGAAAGCTGTTCGATATCGAAGTCGATCCCAACCTGTCGGAGCTCTCGTACGATCGCATGATACGAGGCATCAGGGAACAAGCCAACAGAAAAGTAAGCGACGTGATGCGTCCCATCGACGCGATTCTCGACGCCGAAGACCACGTAATGAAAGCCATCCAGGAGATGGTCGTTCAGAACATTCACTTGATTCCCGTACTCCAGGAAGGGGAATTGGTAGGCGTAGTTCGTTCCGTCGACGTGTTTCACTACATGGCCCAACTGGTAGAATGAGAGCCGGCCTCGGCTGAGGCCTTTTCGAAAGTCGCCTTAATGTCCGATGAGGCGTTACCCAAGACCGTAGCTGCCCCGGGCGGCGCCGGCACTAGGACCGGCCGCGCGACCGTCGAGGTTGCCCGTCCGAAGAGGATCAAGAAGCCCGATGAGGCTGACCTGAAGAGGACCGCCTTCATCCTGCTCGGGCTGGTTCTGTTCATGCTGGTCTACTTCGCACCCACGCCTGACCCAGCGATCGACCCACAGGGACAGGCGTTCCACCTCACGCGTGAAGGCAAGGCGGCGCTGGCGCTGTTCTTCCTGGCCGCGACATGGTGGGTCACCGAAGTGATTCCCATCGGTGTGACCAGCATTGCCATCGGCGTAATCCAGGCGCTCTTCCTGATTCGGCCAGCTCGAGACGCTTTCACTGACTTCATGGATCCCGCCGTCTGGTTCATCTTCGGTTCGCTGGTTTTCGGGATGGTCTTTACGAAGACCGGTCTCACGCGGCGGATGGCGTACAAGATGCTATCGCTGGTCGGTGAACGAACCAGCATGATCTACCTCGGCTGCTACGTCATGACGGCATCGCTCACGCTCGTCATGGCACACACCGCTGTGGCCGCCACGGTCTTCCCCCTCTTCCTTGCGATTTACGCGCTATACACCGAAGAGAGCGAACCGACGAATTTCGGCAAGGGTCTGTTCATGGGGATGGCCTTTGTGGCCGGCGCCGGCAGCATCATCACGCTGCTAGGTGCAGCCCGCGGCGCGGTGGCCATCGGGTTCTTCCGGGACATCTCCGGCCGCTCCGTCAGCTTCTTCGAGCTGAGTTACTACATGCTCCCCGTGGGTGTCGTGATGACCGTCCTCCTCTGGGTCTACTTCATGCTCTACTACCCACCCGAGCAGAAGACCATCCCAGGACTGCGAGAGCGGGTGCAGCGCTTGTACGAAAGGCTCGGCCCCATCACGCGTCAGGAAATCATGGCCGTGGTGATCGTATTGGCCACGATCATTGTGTTGAGCCTCCGCTCGTTCATCCCGGCGCTGGAGCCTCTCGACAAAAGCGCCATTATCCTTGTCGCCACCGTCTTGTTCTTCCTGTTCCGTGTCGTGTCCCTGGATGACCTGGAGAACACCTCGTGGAACATCGTCCTGCTGTTTGGCGGAGCCATGAGCATCGGCTTCTGCCTCTGGCAGACCGGTGCGGCGGAGTGGTTGGCCGTCAAATGGCTCGGCCTCCTCCATGGCACGCACTGGATCGTCTTCGTGATCGGCGTGGCGACGTTCGTTCTCATCATGACTAACTTGATCATGAACGTCGCTGCCATCGCCATCACCGTGCCCGTGGCACTGGTCATAGCGCCCTATGTGGGAGTCGCCCCCGAGGTAATTCTCTTCGCGTCGCTTGTCGCTGCTGGGATGCCTTTCCTGCTGCTCGTCGGGGCAGCACCCAACGCCATCGCCTACGCCAGCAACCAGTTCACCACGAGCGAGTTCTTCAAAGCGGGCATTCCCGCCAGCGTGCTACTCCTGCTTGTGCTCGCGCTGTTCGTATGGGTGATATGGCCGGCGATGGGGATGCCGGTACTGCTTTAGTCAACGTTCAAAAGGCAACGTTCGACGTTCAACGCCCGGAGGCCGCGTCAGCGGCGGAGCCTCTCAACGAAGTAGACGAGCGTCGTGTTGGGCGAGATCACGAACCGCGGCTCGTCCTGACGGGGCGGGGCGTAGTAGCCCGCCGGCCCGTATCCCAGCGGCGCCGGAACGATGAGCACACGCTGTTCGCCTACGCGCATCTGGCTGGCCGCTTCGTCAAAGGCCGGCGTCACTGCGGTGTGGCCTACGATGAACGCGAACGCTTCTCCCAGGCCATCCTCCGTGCCCCAAGAAGGCAGACCGGCCTCGGCCAGGCTCTCGAAGATCCGCCTCGACAGGGTGTACCCGCGGTACCGCAACGACAGCGTGTCTCCGGTTTGCGGCGGTTCGCCCGACCCCTCCAGCTCGATCGAGTATTGTGCGCCAGACGCCGCCGTTTGCGCGTCGGGCCAGTTGCGCCGGATATAGTCCACCTCAGCAATGCGCTTGGCTTCGGCTTGACGGTCGACACGTTCCTGAACGCCATCGACCAGTGCGAGAAACTCCGCTGTGGTCGGTTGGAATGCCTCGGCGGCCGTGCCCCGGCGCACGATCCGTACGCTGTCGATGGGGTCGTCTTGCACGATCGCCATCACGACCTCCATGCCCTCGACCACCTCACCGAACACTGTGTAGTCGCCATCGAGATACGAACGATCGCCAAGGGTCACATAGAATTGATTGCTCGCGGTGTGCGGCCCGGCGTTGGCCATGCCCAGCATGCCGGCGCGCCCGTGACTGAGGCTCACGTCGATCTCGTTGGGGATGGTGTACCCGACGTCATCGGCCTTCTGGGAGGCGGGTGCGCCGCCTTGGATGACGTGGCCCGGAACGACGCGATGAAACGTAGACCCGTCGAAGAACGGGACTCCGGCGGGGAAAGCGTTGTTCGCGATCATGCCTTCAGCGAGCCCTACAAAGTTCGCCGCCGTCATCGGTGTTCGGTCCATGGCGAGCCGCAAAACGATGACGCCCTTGGGCGTGAAGACGTCAGCGTACAGTCCGTCGGGGCGTTTGTTCTGATCACAGGCCGCGGCTATGAGGAAGACCCCTGCCAGGGCCCATGACACTCCGCGACGTGAGATTGCTTGCCTCAAACTCCGGTAATCACGCATCAGCTTCTCGACCTTCATCACCGGAAGCTAACTCCCCGCCGGCTTCAAAGCCGTCATCATAACCGCTTTCACACCGAACGCTTCCGCCGAGTTCTGAGTGGACTGCTGGCGGAATCGGAAGCGTGGCACGACCGCGGACTTCACACGCGTGAACCCCGACTCCTCCAACAATGCAAACATCTCTCCTTCCAGGAGAGCGCCGCCAATTCAACTGGCCCACAGCTTGGGGTCGTTGACGATAGACTGAGACAACTGCTTAGCGCTGACGATGTCAGTGATCGATATCCGGCCGCCCGGTCTCAGCACCCGATACATCTCTTCAGCCACACGCCGCTTCCGAAACGACAGGTTGATTACACCATTGGAGATGACCACATCCACGGACTCGTCCGCAACGGGGATCTCTTCCATGCGGCCTTCGTGGCATTCCATGTTCGTACCCGTGGCCGCGGCATGGGCCTGGGCTTTCAAGCACATGGACGGGTTGAGGTCGACCCCGATCACCTGCCCCGTAGCGCCTACACCCCAGGACGCGATGATCGCGTCGAGTCCCGCGCCACTACCAAGGTCCAGCACGGTCTCGCCCGCTTTCAGGTCGGCACGCTCGTGTGGATTGCCTACACCCGCAAAGGACTGCACGGCGCCCGCCGGCGCGCGGTCGAGCCACTCGGCCTCGTATCCGAACAGCTCCGCCGCCTCGCGCCCATGGAAAAAGTGGAATTCGCCGGCTGGATCGTCCGCGACTTCCTGGTACATCCGTATGATCTCGTCCTTCAGCACGGCCTCCAGAGAGGCCTGCGCGTCAGCGGAATCCTTCACAGTCAATTCCTCATACGCTGTGGGTCGTTGGCGATTAGCGCGACCAGGGCGGAACGATGCCGTTCATACGCGCGTACGCCACCGACTGCCCGACGTGTTCGTTCATGTGCGCCAACAATTGAAATAGCACCGCCCAACCCGCGACTTGACGTCCGTAAAGCGTTGTCGTGCCTGTAAGGTCGGACTCGTCCATCTCGCTGACCGACCTCTTCACATGTTGGATCGACTGATCCAGCAGCTGGACTATTGTCGCCTTGTCCGTGATCGACTCGAAGTTCTCCCAATCCAAACCCGGCGGAGCGTCGACACCCAGCGACTCCTCCAGATACAAGTAGTTGTAGCGAGCGATGTGCGCATACACGCGCCCGATCGACATGACACCCTCGCCTGGACTCCAGCTGTAGAGCTCCGCGGGAATCTCTTGGGAAAGCATGGCGACCTTCCGACTCGAGCGGTTGAAGTGGCCCGCGAATTCGTCGCGATAGTCCTCCGGAGTGCTCTGAGCGAAAAAGGGGTGTACGGCGGAAAAAAGCAAAAACGTGGTCAGCACGAGGCCACGGTTCATGATCCTATCCTCGGTTGGGGCTGCGATCTAATCTTCCAGACCTTAGACTGCAGGCTCTCAGCCGGTGCCGCAATCGCCGCCGGCCTTGTGTCGGTGTTCCCCCTAGTCCACGACCGCCGGAAGAATATATCGCCTCAGGATCTCTTCGGGCTGGCGCGTCTGGCCGGTACGGAAGTTACCAGCGGTGATCACGACCACCAGATCGAGGGTCGGAACGACGAATATGTACTGGCCGCCATTGCCCCGAGCCTCCACAGTCTCGATCGTCCGACCGCCGACTTCGTACATGTGATGCCACCAAAGATACCCGTACTGGTGGCCGTTTCGGTCGAGTGGAGCGAGCCTGCCGTAACGACCCCACGACTCCCGAACCCAGTCTTCGGACAGAATCCGACGTCCCTGCCAGACGCCCCCATCCAGGTAAAGTTGACCGTACTTCGCCATGTCCCGGGGCCGCATATGCAACCCCCCGCCCATGTAGACAATGCCCATCGGATCCAAGAGGAACTGGTAGTCCTCAATCCGCAGTGGCTCGAACAGCACCCGGTGTGCGAACCATTCGACCGGTTCGTCCGATACCGAAGCCAAGACCCCGCCCAAAATCAGCGGATTCGCCCCACCATATAGCGGCTGGGAACCTGGATCGGCGACCATTGGCGCGTCGAGTGCGAGCTTGATCCAATCCGGACGTTCCGTCTGGGATTGGTAGGCGCCCTCCGAGGCCACAGATCGGGAGTCGGAGTCGTTGGCGTCCAATCCCGAACTCATTGTCAGCAGGTCTCGGATGGAGATTTGTGCCTTTCTGGGGTCCCAGTTGGCGTACCGCCGATACTGCGGGAAAAAATGCAGTGCCTTCGCGTCGGCGTCTTCGATCCGCCCCTCTTGAATGGCCAGTCCGATCAGCGTGGACGTAACAGTCTTCGACGCCGAGCGCATGTCGTGCCTCGTCTTCCGATCGAACCCGTAGAAGTACTCTTCCACGACCAGTTTCCCTCGGCGAACCACCAGCACGCTGTGCGTGAGCGCCAACTCCTCATCGACAATCGCCCGCACCATATCTCCGATCAGCTCAGAATCGATGCCAGCCTCGGAGGGGGTCGACGTCGGCCACCCGTCGTCCACTGATTCTGGTGCGTGTTCGACGTAGGTAGCGTTCACCGCCTGACGGGGTGGTGCCTCGGGGGCGTCGGGCAACGATGGCACCAGCTCTGGCGGCATGCGCTCGAAGCTCATCGGTGCCGACCCACCGGCAGCCACCGCAGTCATCGACAGGATGCTTCCCTCAGATTCAAGCTCCCCCTCGAAGCTCAGCCTCAAGTTCCTCTCGCCCATCCTGACAACGTCGCCGTTGCACTCGAGCCCATATCCCCATAGTCCGGGCAAGCGCTGATCGCGGAAGAAGAAATAGGCACCGATGCCGCCATCACCATCATCGCCGATGTACAAATCGACGCGCAGCGATTCGCTCAGAAAGACGAGCGGGCTCCATTCCCCGGCCCACACCTGCTCTCCAGTGCCCGTTTCTTTCAGCAACACAATCCGAACGATGGCCGAGGCATGCTGCACGAAGCCATCGATTCGGCTGCCATCCTCAGAAAGAACCCCGTCAAAAGCGATCGGCAAAGCTGCCGACTGGAAACGCAGGCGCGTCCCTTCTCTCCAGACGGCGAGACTCTCAGTCGCCTGGCTGGAGTGGAATTCCGCCTCGAAGCTACCGGCTGCCCGTTCGCGGACGGCTATGCGTACCGCCACTAGCTCCCGTGCAGGCAGAAGGCCTGTCCAAGCACCCAGCAGTCGTTGGGGGCAATTTTGTGCTTCAGAGGTCGACGGATAGGTCAATGAGAGCAGTACAACGCTCAGGCGAGCCACTGACCTGAGCCAAATCGAACGAGAGCCACGTTCCATCAAATATTCCCTGTGATATTGGCAGTCGAAGGTGCCGCCCTTCTCTTGTCGAGCAAAGGGTCTCTTTCACTACGCGTGAGTTCCCGCCAGAGTGTCGGAGCACAAAGGCGGGGACCTCACTCCGCCAGTGCTGCGATGGCCTCGACCTCGACCTGAAATCCGAAATGCAGATCACGGGTAGGAACAACGGCACGTGCCGGACGGTGGTCGCCGAACAACCTCGCATACACAGCGTTGACCCGACCCCACAATTCTATGTCCGATATGTAAACGGTGGTCTTGAGGACGCGGTCGACGTCACTACCTGCAGCTCTGAGGATCTGGAAAAGGTTCATCAGCGCTTGCTCCGTCTGCTCTTCGATCGAGCCAACGAGTTTCTCACCCGTCTGAGGATCGACGGCCAGCTGCCCTGCGACGTAGACGACTCCGTCATGAACGACGGCTTGAGAATAGTGCCCCGCGGGCTGCGGAGCGTCCTGCGTTTGAACCTTCTCGATGGCAGACATTGTAACTCTCCTACGTACCGGGGCTCACCGGCAGGTTGTCGGCGTCCTGTAGCTCCAAGCCAAAGCGCGATCGCAGGCAGTGGAGAACCTCATCTTCCGATTCGAGTTCACGCTCCTTCCGCTCGACACCGTTCACCTCGACGAGTCGACGGCCTAGCAGCCTAACCCGACGCTGGGGTGTGGCGATCGTCGCGAAACGTTTCTGCGGAGAAGAAGACTGGCGAAATTTCTTTGGTGATACTCGCACACCCCAGAGACCTCCCATGGCTTCCGAGGCATTGTGGAAAGCAGATAGCGCGGCATCCATGCGGAATCAGCTTCCTTGTAGTAGAGGGCATGACCGTTGGCGCAACCGCCAACACGGCATTCGGTACTCGTCCCGACGACCGCGATCCGGGCAAGACGATCCACATCGAGCCCACTAAATTCCCGATGGTGGTCCATCCGGATGGCGCTGGCAGGCCGGCGGCTGCTCGGCGGTCCAGGACAACGTGGCGATCTTCCAGTCCCCATCGATCCGCACCAACGTCGCCACGTCCACGCCGCAGTGAGACCATTCGCCGTCGATGTAGATATCGTAGGGTAGCCAAACTACGGCCAGCGGGCCCGAAACAAGCACCTCAGGATCGAAACCTCGCTCTACGACATCGACGCCGGGACTATTCGCCCGCCACTCGGCTCGGGTGCGAAAAGCATACCGCACCTCTCCATCCCGCTCCGCGACGCGTAACGTCACCGCTTCCTCGATCATGAAATCGGTGAAAGCAACCATGTCCTCATTGCTGAGAGCCTCGAGTGACGCCTCGACAACGGCGAGCGCTCGGGCACCCTCGTCGGTCACCTCCTGCGCTCCAGCGAACCCTGCCAAAGCGAGGACGGCGACGAATGTCCAAGAACCGAAAGGTGTACGCGACATTCTCATTGTTCTTTCTTTTCTCCTCTTCATCTGGCAACGCTCGCCAGTTTGCGAAGGCAAAGGAGGATGTCAGCCCTTCTCACCGCCAACGAACCGATAGACAACCGCGCCGAGCACACCACCGATGATGGGGGCAACCCAGAAAAGCCACAGCTGAGCTACAGCCCAATCACCGACGTACAACGCTACGCCCGTACTGCGCGCAGGATTCACCGACGTGTTCGTCACTGGAATGCTCACTAAATGAATCAGCGTCAGGCCCAGCCCGATCGCTATCCCGGCAAGACCCTGCGGTGCGCGCTTGTCCGTCGCTCCCAGAATGATGATTACGAACATCATAGTCATGACGACTTCTGTGACCAGCCCCGCAAGCAAGGAGTAGCCGCCGGGCGAATGTTCACCGTAACCGTTTGCGGCGAAACCCGCAGATAGGTCGAAGCCGGCTTTCCCACTCGCGATGAGATAGAGAACTCCGCCTGCGACAACGGCACCCAAGACCTGCGCCGCTATGTACGGCAGCAGCTGGCTCGCTGGGAATCGCCCCCCGGCCCATAGGCCCACGGAGACCGCGGGATTGAGGTGACAACCGGATATGTGGCCGATCGCATAGACCATCGTCAATACCGTGAGGCCGAACGCGAGCGACACACCGAGAAGTCCGATGCCCACGTCGGGCACCGCTGCAGCCAAAACCGCGGCACCGCATCCGCCGAGAACCAGCCAGAAAGTGCCTATCAACTCCGCACCATAGCTTTTCATGTTTCCCCCCCCTTTTTCCAAAACCTATGCTACTTGACGATCAGCAGAGCGATGAGTGGAACGAGATTGAAGACCAGGAAGAAGATCTTGTACACCCACCGGAACGAATAAAACACCACATTGAATGTCTCGCGGGTGCCTCCAAACCACTTCCTTTGCGTCCGGTAGGCCAGCTCGGGGGCGGCGACCAGCATGAGGGTCCAGAAGAGCAACAACCCCCCCATTGATGATCGAACACCACAAGAAGAACTCCGTCAGCGTTTGGATATCCATAACATCTTTTTCCGTCGAAAGTGTTGCCCTACTTACACAGACGCACGCATGAACACGGCTTTTCAAGTAGACACTCGATTATCCCGCTGTTCGCGTGAAGCTGTTACTCTGGCAGAGAGCGCCCGGTTAATCCTCGGAGTGTTCTTGGTGCACCGACACCCACCCGGTGAGGATTCCCCTGTAAAGCTCGGTCGGTGTGTGGCCCGTGGTACCCAGGTAGATGTGCACCATCATGAACAGACCCAGCAGCCAACCCAAGAACGTATGCGTAAGGGCATAGAATAACCGGCCCGATACTCCGAGGATCTCTTCCGGGATCTTATCGGGAAACAGCATCAACCATCCGCCGATGATCATCAAGGGCATGATCATGTACATCACGGCCAAGTAGGTGATCTTCTGCAGCGGGTTGAACTTTCGCTCCTCGGTGTGTGGGAAGGGGTGCGGTTCTCCCCGAAAGATACCCCACGCATAGAAACGGACCTGTCGCATCATGCCCTTGGTGATATCTCCGATATTCAGCAGGTAGTACCTGCCGTTCCGGGTCAAGAGGTTGCCGAGTATGAAGACGAGGTAGTTGAAGGTGAGCAGGATCCCCGCGGCGTTGTGAAGCACTCTCGAAGTCTGAAACCCCAACCCGGCCGTACCTGGCCTCGCGAAGTGAAGCTCTACGCCGGTCCAGATCAGCAACACGAAGAGGATCGCGTTAATCCAGTGCCACGAGCGCAACCACCCCGGATACAGCAAGATCTTCCTCACGAGCGTTTGCTCCCGGTTGCCAGGCGAATTGTCATGTGCACGCAGATCCCCAGCAGCGACACTCCAAACAGACCCCACATCAACTCATCGAGCATCTTGTTCTGCGTCGCGCCGACCATGTAGTAGTTGTTCAGAATCACCGAGTTGACGAACCCGGCTTCCCGATCTTCCTCGGCCTTGTGACGATATAGCTTCTCCAACAACGCGGAGTCCGCTGTGTGGCATTCGACACACTCGCGCACGGCGCTCCTGGCCGAGAGGATGAGGTGAACGGTCTGTTCACGACTGGGAGTATGACACTCGACGCACCGCGCGGAGCGCGCGTGGCTTCGAAGTCGGGGTAAGAACGAGTGGGTTTCGACCAGGTGGGCCAGCGAATGCCGCTCGTCGCCCTCCGCCGCCTCGCCCTCTAATCCGTGACACGCCAAACACCGTCGGTTGGTCGTCTCTATCGCGGCCAGCAGACCGGTCGCCTTCTGCGCGGGAAGGTATTCATGCGGGTCGTGACATTCTATGCACGCGAATTCCTCGGACACCAACCTCCCGTGAACGCTAGCGCGCACCTCGTGGAAGATCAACGCGAAATGGTACGGTTCGCCGCTGCCCGTGTGGCACGTCGTGCAATCGCCGGCTCTCTGCTCCTCCGTAGCCGTGTGAGGAAAGCCATCATATCCGGCCGAGTGACACATCCGGCACCCAAGCGACTTGTGCACGGACGCCAGGAAACGGTCTGCATCGATTCCGCTGCCGGGGCGGTCGGGGTCCGCGGCGTGACAGCCCAGACAAGCAGCGTCAGCCTCGTCGAGTTCCTGACCGGTAAGTTCCGAGGGCGCCGCGGTGGCCAGTGTCGCCATGAGCGCGACCGACACCTGCCCGATCACAAGGCTCGACAGTCTCATCGCGTCATCTCCACTTGCGTGGGGACCTTGTTTGGAGAGATCCTATTTTCTGGGAACTAAAGAAACGCTAGCACGCGGAAGCGGCGACTGCAATAGACACCGTCTTTCCTAGTATCGTAGCTCGCGATCCGCGCTTCATGGCAGAACGCGCACCTCGATCTCACTGACCTGTCGCACCGATCGCGCGCCCCGCTTCTCCCACGGTACGACCAGCCTGAGGGGGCCCTCTTCAGGTGGCAAGGGCTCCCCATCCCTGCGGTCGGCGATTAGGACCGTGCGATCGTTGAAGTCACCGGAGAGCTCGGCGAGCGCGAAGACGACCTCGTACCCGTCCGGGGCTCGCGCGAACACGATCGTACGTAGAAGGTCTCCACCCTCGGGAACCTCGGCCAGCTCGAGAAGCTCGCCAAGGGAGATGCCTCGATAAGCAACGGTGCGGCCATGGATCGTCGCCTCCGCCTCGTAGTGCGGCATACCCGCCAGGTCCTCGAGGCTTAGCGATAATCCGATCGCCACGTGCCCTTTCACCTGGAGCACTGTGGAGGTGTCGGGCCGACCTACCGGAGTTGCCGCTACCTGTTCAACAACTGTCTGACCCGGCAAAAACAATCCGGCCACCGCTGAAGCAATCAACAGTCGTGTGATCATATTCGGGCCTGGTGACTAGTCGTGCATTAGAACGAAGCTCACCAATCCGTCCGCCGTCACTTCGCACCGATAGATCTCGAGACGGACGCCATCCCACAAGCCCTCGCGAACGATCTGCTCTGCATCCTTCTCCTGCTGACGAAGCAGACTCTCGGCGGAGGCCGTCGGCAACCGCCGCTTGTAGTCGCCACACGAAGCTTCGGCCGGGCCATCCTTGGCGGGGCCATGGAACATCAGGATGATTCTCTCGATCCCGTGCGCCTCCACCAGAAACTGACCCTCCGTGCGGATTCTCTGCGCGCGCATGAACTCGGTACCGCCCTTGGCCAACGCACCCGCCCCACCGGGGACATACAGCCTGTCGTAGTTCTGAACGCCCAGATGACTCCGGAGAAACTCATCGACTTCCTCCTGAAAGCGCCCGTCCGAACATGCGATGACGAGAACGCTAGGTGCCTGTGCGCCCCAGGCATTGCGTGTTCTAAAAACCTCCATACCCGTATCTCCTAGTCAGCACTCCTGCCCAACGAACCCGGTGGGCTCAAGCAGCAACTTCTGTCGGTAGCGCGATCCTATCGGGGGCCCGAAAACCAGCGGTGCCTCCCGAACTGGTTTTTCGGAACCGGCTCGTCCCGCATCACGTACCACTCGAAGCCCCGCGTTACGGATCGCAGATACGAGCCGAGCATCGGCCGCAACCAGGTGGCGTGTGGCAGCCAGCGAATCGCAACGGGCACGCTTTGAAGTACGTGAGGAAAGACCGTGACCCTCAGAGTGCACTCCTGGGCGTTACGCGGCAAGATCCGCCAAGATACGAACGATGTCCGCCCGCCGGACTTGCTGATCTCGAGGTCGTAGCCGACACCGTCCAGCCAACGGCAGAACCGGCGTTCGAGAACCCAGCCGCTGAGGTAATGAACCTCATCCCGCGAGCTCGCACCGGGCCACTGCAGTACCGGGTTCTTCTCACAGAATGGGTGGCAGAACTCGAGGTTCCCGGGCATCGAAATCGCTTGCCACACTTCCTCGGCCGAGGCCAAAATCGGCAAGGCGACCGAGACCGGCCACCTGAAACCTGGCTTGGGAGTCTCGAATCGAGGATACACGTCACCCAAAGTTGTCAGACTTCGGATCCCAAAAGTCCCCTACCAGGCCTATGCCCGCAAAGATCTCGCGTATTTCATCCGGCCGGGGACGTCGAGACTCCTCTTGCAGGCGCGTCGCGTACCACCTCGTGGCCAGCGTCCATAGCTGGTCCATACTCACGAGCGGCCGCATCGAATGCCCGTGCTCCTCACACCACTGGCGAACGAATTCTTCCGACCGGAAGAAGAGCATGTTGTTTCAAGTGAAGACGATGTCGTCCCACCAATGCGCCGCCGGAACCAGGCAGTGGAAGAGCCACTCGGATGGGCCCGGACCATCCGGACCGACCTCCAGATGCAGGGGCTCGCCCGATTGCTCACAATGCGACTGGACAATCCCGGGCTTCTGCAGTGCGGCGATCACGCCCAACGCATCCCAGGCACAGTTCGCGTAGTACCGGATACCGTCGGCCTCGGCCACGTGCTGAGTGGGAACGCCCGAGAAAGGCGAAGCCATCCGGATGGATGAGCCGTCATCCTCGAGCACGAGCAGCCTCAGCCCAGCGAGTCTCCGGTAGGCGTCGAGGACACGCCCCATGCCAGCGCCTACGCGCTCGGCTATCTCTTCGGGTTTCGGCCGTTGCCCCGTTTCAGCGAAGTGTCGGTAGACGGCCAGCTTCACCTGGAGATCGAAATCCACGATCCCCCCTCTGGTTCTATCGTGTCATTTCACGATATCGAACATTTGCACGTATTCGATATCCAGCTCATCACGATGAATACCCATGATGTAGTCTTCACCGATATCGAGGATCTCCATGGGTGGAAGTGCCACGACGCCGAGCAACGCACCGCTGGGGTCGAACACGAGATGCTCGACCGATTCCGACAACGGTTCCACTCGGCCCCGCTCCACCCAAAGATTTCCAACGCGGTCCAGCGTTACCCGAGAATAATGGGGACGGGTCTCCGGTGGAACGACCTGCGCCAGCGTCCGGCGTGCTATGTCCTCGCTCACCTTGGTTGACCACAGGTCGACGGTCTTCTCCAGCCAGGCTGCGACCTCTTCCTCCCTTACCGGTTCGCTCTCTGACTCCCAACGTATGACGGTGCGTGAGCCATCCGGGCCGAAACATGTGATCTCCGGTCGCGCCTGGTCGCCCAGACATACCTCCGACAGCGCAGGCTGCACGGCCATCACCGTAGTCCTGGCAAGTGGCGGTGCTACTAGAGTACGGCCCCAAGGACTTTCCACGCTGACTTCTTCGTTATCTCCAAAGAACATCAGCGTATCGACGCGCGAGACGTCCGCGGATACCCGAAAGGCTCCGCTTCGCCGACGGGATACGCCGGACCCGACGCCTTTGCCTGTCTTCTCGACCAGGCGGATCAACACGAGGTCGTCCTGAACGAGATGTCCCATCCCCGGATAGAGAGGTGGTTCGATCGCCTTGGCGATTTGGCCTCGGTCCACCGATCGAACGCTCACCAGGCTTCCGGCCGAATCGAAACGCGTGATTCGAAAGATGGCGTCATCCCATACGACCACATCGTCGAACCCGCTGACCAAGACCTGGGTGGGATTGCGAAACTCACCGGGCCCGGACCCGTATCCGCCAAACGCCCGGATGTAGGTTCCGTCACGATCGTAAAGGCGGACCTCGCGGGTCCCTCCGTCCACAACGACAAAGTCTCCGTCGGACTGACGAGCCGCAGCGCGAACGTTGAACAGCTCGTATTCCTTCGTTCCATCGAATACGCCGATCGTCACCCGTGGTTCGGATGGTACCGACCAGCCCGCGCCATCCGCCCACCGAGGTCCGTGACTCACCACGATGGTGGCCCCGGCGCTGTCAATCACTTCAACCGCGCCCGACGAACCGTCTGCCGGCGAACAGGCGTTGACCGCGCACACCGCCACGACTGCCAGAGTCAGTATCTTGATGGCTCGCTAACCTCCGCCCGATGCGACGACCGCGTCGATCCCGCAACCCGTTGCTCTAATGGCATCCCTGACCACATCGTGAACGGGCTCCCACTGCGACTCCAGCTCCATCAGCCAGCGCCGCTCGAACTCGGAACGATCCAGCCCCAGTCCCCCAGGGGCTTCGGCCAGTCCGCGTTCCCAGACCTGGCGGACCGCTGCCGCACCACCCCGCCCCGCAACGAACTCGAACAGGCTCCCGGCCTGCAAGTAGGCCACGAGGTCGTCCTCGGCCCGGAACGAGTCGAAGACGCGGTCCATATCGAGCAGAAGCCCCCGATCGTACATGGCCCGAACGACCCGGCCCACAGGGTATCCCCCACAGTCGCCATCCACATATACGGCGAGGCCTTCCAGAGCTGGAGCTTCCGGCGGGCCCGGCTCGTGAGAAGTTACCTAACTGCTTTGCGTTTCTGGTGCGCACCACCATGTCGGGGCACTGGCTTGCGAAGCAAGCAAGTGGGTCGGAGCGCGAACTGCAAGGTGAGTGCCTCCCGCCTGCACCCATCACTCTGAGGAGTGTCAGCGACGAAGAGCTACCTTGGCCGTTCCCGCTCGTCCGCGCCAGCAGCAAACGCTAGTTAGTTAGCGGCATGCTCCCCCAGGCTGGGCCGGTCATGCTTCAGCAAACGGCGCGCCCACCGCCTTGGCCGCGTCAGTGCGTGACGCCGACCGGCGAGCGGCCAGGGCCACGGCGGCGAGACCGATCAACCCCAGGACCACCCCTGCGCCGACGAGTCGCATCTCCGTTCCGGGAGGGAAAGTCGCCGTCACACCGCCCGAAGCCGCGAACGACATCATGTTGAACACCCAGTGGACCGCGAACGCGGTCCAGAGAGTGCCGGCGGCGATTCGCACCGCGGCGAGCATCATCCCCCCTCCCGCCGCGAAACAGACCATGGCCGCCACGACGGAGTTCGGAACAGGCCCGCCGAACCCGACCGCATGGATCATCCCGAATCCCACGGACGTGGTGATCGCAGTGAAATAGTGGCCTCGCGCGACTACGGCCTCCCACATCACGCCTCGGAAGATGACCTCTTCGCCCAAGACGCCGATCGTCGCGATGACCGCGTACGCGACGAAGGCGGATGCATCCATCGTCGATGCCACTCCCCCCGCCAAAGACGCTGCGCCCAGCAGTAGAAACGGAGCCGCGTAGAGGGCGGAAGCTGGCCGCACGGGCAGGCGAAATCCCACCGCAGCCCAGCCGGTGGATCGCATGATCACCACCGCGATCCACGCGAGGGTGACCCCCTTCACAACCAGGTACCGTTCGATCTCGGTGGCATCCGGCCGGATCCAGCTTAGCAGCGGGCCCACGGTCCACTGCACGGCCGCGAAGCCGACCAGGAGGGCCATGAGCACGCGACCCCAGGCTGGCTGATGCTGCCCACTTGTGTCGATAGAGTCGATGCGTTTCATTTGCGAAGCTCCGTTCACGTTTCCTTATAATGTGAACAAAGGTTCACTTTCTGTCAATGGGGATTTGCCGTGGACGCGAAGACGGGTGATCTAGCAGCGAAGCAGGAACGGTCGCGAGAGACGCGCCGGAAGCTCGTCGCGTCGTGCCTCGAGCTCGTCGATCGCCGGCCCTTCGACCAGGTGACGGTCGCCGATATCGCGAAGGGGGCGGGTGTGTCCGTCGGGAACTTCTATCGGCGATTCACTAGCAAAGAGGGCATCCTTCCTGACCTATACGCCGCCTATGAGGAACGGTTCGCCGCGTTTGCCGAGGCGTTCTCAAAGGGCGAACCGATCGAGCCGGACAACATCCGCGGGCCTTGGGATTTCCTGATCGGCCGCACCCTCGCCTTCATGGAGGACAACAGGGGCCTTATCCAGGCGCTTCACCTTCACGGTCGACTGCACCCGGAGATCGTGCCTCCGACCTCGCACGATCGGCGGCGCTCCCTATTCGCCCGCGTGAGCGAACTGTTCTCGTCGGCTGATGAGGCCAGGGCGCAGACCATGGGACACGTAGCCATCTTGGTGCTCGTCAGCACACTGACCGAGCAGATCATCTACCCCGACCACACGCCGGCCGTCGCCTCCGATGTGAGTACCGCCGAGCTCGCGGACGAATTGGCTCGCATGCTGGCAGCATATGCGAGCGCGCCGCTCGTATAGCTACCGGTGCCAGTTGTGGGTAATCGAGCCGGACTAGTCGGCTTCGGAGGCCGATTCGTTCATTGGCACCCAGGGGAGACCGTCATCCGGAGCAAGCTCGTCGAGTTTTGACCGCGCTCTGGACGTCACGCTCGGCCCACTAGAGTCTGGTCCAAACGCTTGCTACAGTGCGCAGCGGAGAACCGGAGGTTACTCCGCTCGTGGCACCTCAACGGTCGCCAGCGCCGCAGAATCGAAACCGCGAACGATCAGCCACAGTGCCAAGACCATCTCCTGCAGGAAGATGGGTGCGTCGAGTATGGTCACGGTGCGAGGGGTGAGCCCCGCGCCGACCAGCAGCGCAACTCTCGCCGAGAGGATTGATGCCGCCGCCAATAGGCCCCACGCCGAGATCCAGCGGGGGACGAGCCTGGCGCGATAGAGCCCGTAGTTGAGCATCAGTGAACCCAAGGCGAATGCGACGAACGCTACTGCCGCGTTGTTCCAATCGTGGCCAGCCAGTAGCACCTGAGCCCACGTTTGAAAATGCCCGTCGGCGGGACCACCCATCGCAAGGAACTCGCCGCTGACGACCACCAGGGCCAACAAAGATGCCGTCCCAGCGGCGAACAGGACCGCCTCTATTGACCGGGCGGCCACATAGCCCATCGCGAGGCGCTGGCTGACCCGTTCCAACACCGGATAGATGACCACGGCGATAGCCACGACCGCGATGTGGTTGGTGAGTTCAAGGAGAGCGCCGACCCCAACTCGCGTTGTCGCCAGTGACACCCGCGACAGGACGTCGGGGGCCCCAACCACCGGATCCAAGACCATGACAGAAACGGAGAACGGCACTGTGGCCATGATGAAGAGGATTCCAACCACCCGGGCGGCAGCTCGGTCTGTAATCACGTTCGTCTCGTTGCAGAAGAGAAGATCCTCGCCTGAGCCTTCGGCGGTCTTAAGCGCACTCTAACGGATATGCGCATCAGCTGCGCCGTGAGGAACGAGCGGCACAGCAGCCAAAGAAGGCAATCAGCTCGTGGCCACCCGTACCACGGAATTCCCAGCTACGACGGAGCAAAGGCAGTCGCCCGACAGGGCTGCAGCGCCAGCCGCAAACAATTGTCTGGCGGCTCGCTATCCATTCGTGCGTTCCTGCCTGGTATAGACGATCCGATGGCCCAGCTTCCACTCACCGTCATCTTTGCGGTAGAAGTAGTCGTGAAGTGTCCCATCCGGTCGGATCTCAAACGTCTGCCTGAACTCGGATACGCTATTGGGTCGCACACTCCTCCCGGAGAGCGTCACCTTGTCTTCAGCAATCGCAACAGTGCCTCGGCTGAAGATCCCTCTGCTGGTGAGCTGAAGGAATGAAATTTCCTCTTCCTCCCAGTCCCAGAAATATAGGGTCTCCATTCTGAAGCTCAGGGTTGTCACTTCCTTGGTTGATCTGATCACGGCTCCGTTCAATACGGGATCCCAGCGAACTACGTGGACAAGTCCCGAGTCGGGCGACTCCACGAAATGCCCAACCCACGTGACACCTGTTAACGGTTCGAGTAGAAGCAGATGCTCATCGACTTCTTGGCTACTAACCACAGACGCGACAAGCAAACCAACCGCCAATGCTATAGCTGACGGTGCGAGGTGCCTGGCTTTCATGACGCCTCCGACTCATAGATGATTCCTGCTGCCTCAGTCCGCCTAGCGTCTTGAGTTTCAGCTGCGCCGTGAGGAACGAGTGGCACAGCTGCGGACATAGGCAATCACCTCAAAGTTAGCCCATCGCATATCGGTCGCGCATTAACCATGGAGCAAAGGGCAGTTGCGCGACAGGGCTTGCGGCGCCAGTTGCAAACGCTTGTTAGGCAGCACTTGGATCGTTGTCTGCTAGACTTCGCTCAATCACGATCACCTGCGTGGCGTCGCAGATAGACAAACCAGTAGATCCCGGCAACTAGGAGCGTCCCGCCGACGATGTTGCCGAGCGTTACCGGGATCAAATTGGATACAAACCCGGCCAATGTGAGATTCTCAGCCACGACCGCGCCGTCCGGAGCAGCCGCAAGGAGTTCGGGCTGTGACTTGAGAAGAATCCCAAACGGAATGAAGTACATGTTGGCGATACTGTGCTCAAACCCCAGCGCCACGAATGCAGTGATGGGCCAGACAATCGCGAGGATCTTGTCCGTCGTGCTTCGGCCGCTTAGGCACAGCCACACTGCCAAGCATACAAGCGCATTGCAGAGGACACCTCGCGCGAACGCCTCGATGAAACCGATATCACACTTCGCGGCAGCAATTCGGAGAGCATTGAGCCCAACGCTAGCCCCATTTGCCGTCCACGTACGCGTCCAGAACACAAAGAGTACCGTGGCTACGGCACCCACGAAGTTTCCCACGTAGACGAGCAGCCAGTTGCGGACTATCTGCCGCGTCGTAATCGCCCGGCTGGCCCACGCCATCGCCACTAGGTTGTTCCCGGTGAACAGTTCAGCCCCGGCGACGACCACCAAAATGAGACCGAGTGAAAACGCCACCCCCCCGAGGACCCGTGTTGGCCCGAATCCAAGGCCCGTCTCGGTCATTGCCAAGGTGGCGAATGCGGCACCAAGGGCAATGAACGCCCCAGCCAGCACCGCGAGCGCCAGTGTGTCGGGAACGGCGAGCCGCGCCTTCGCTACGCCGACCTCAAGCACTCTGCGCGCAATTTCCGCCGGTACGTAGGCGTCAAAGAGATGCTTCAAAGTTGGCTCGGACATTATCCTCGTCCATTCCAAATCCGTATTGCAGGTGCCACCTAACAGTTTAGCGTTTCAGCTGCGCCGTAAGACGGGATATCACTCGATTGACTCTCTATTGCGCGCTTGAGATTTGCGAGCGAGCGCTCGATCACCCTGGACCACAGCCGCCTCATGAGCAACTTGTCCATCAACGGCCCGAGGACCGGCGGCGGTAGATCATAGGAAAGCCCGTACGTGAAGCTCGTCGTCCCGTCGTCAGATACAGACCGCCATCGGCCTTCAGCGGACGGCCCCTTGCGGGACACGGCAACCCAGCCCTCATGCCTGACAAAGTTCTGGACTTCCATCTCAATGTGGAAACCGACCCCGAGCATTCGCGCGATGTAACTCACCCGAAAGCCGTCTCCCAGCGGGCCTTCGCTCAGCGGTGTCCACTTGTGCACACCGCCCTGCCAGAAACTCATGTCGGATTCCCACTCGGCAACTACAAAATCGAAGGTTGTTTCGGCAGGGGCACGAATCTCAACAGTGCGTTCCAGTGCAGCCACGTTCCCGCCAAGTAGTACTGACGCCGTCAGGCGCCGTCTAACGGTTATGCGTTTCACCTGCGCGGCTACGACCGCGCCCGGTCCACGGGCGCCACCCTACCCTGGACCATAACTGAATGGCAATCTAAGGACTCGTCATCGATGGCGCCCACGTCAGGCGCAAACGCGGGTTCGACCGCTCGCATGCATCTAGGATACGGGTCGAACAACCGCTTCCGGCGGTGGCAGCCTCGAAGCGTCCAAGTACAGGAGTTCCACTGCCGAACCGATCTCCGGAAAGAGAAAGTAGGCGAAGTCGAAGACGTCCCCGGCACTCCCCTCCTGGATCAACTCACGGCCCTGCCGGCGAAGCTCGGCTTTGGCCTCCCGTACGGCCTCCAGACTGGGATACACCAAGCAGGTGTGGTGAAAACCCTCTCCGTGCCTTTCAAGGTGCTCCTCGTAGACACTTCGACCGCTGTGGGGGGTGATTAGCTCGAAAGTCCCACCCCCCACGGTGGCCAACGCTACACGGAAGGAGAAGGAACTCTCTTGGCCGTGCACCATGCAATGGGCCGGCTCAATCGTCCAGATGTTCCACAGATCGATCCCCAGAGCATCTGAGAGCCGCTGTGCCGTACCTTCCAGGTCGCGAACTAGGAAGCAGGTGTGGTGGAATGCTGCTGGTTTGGGTGCCGGCATGAAACCTCCTCGCGCGACAAAGCCGTTGATTGTTTATCGAGAGCCCTCAGAGCATCCCGACGCTTGGCGTGCGGTCTAACCTATCTTCATCTGCGCAGACCCGCAGGCGTTTGGGCGGGCCTTGCAGCATGTTCGGCCGGATAACCTATCCGCAAGATAATGATTCCGCAGCGATTGGGCCGGAGTTTAGAGAGCGTCGACCGACTGCGTACCCCGAGACCGCCCCGGTTGAGCACGTGTGTGTAGATCATGGTCGTGTTCAAGTTGCTGTGGCCCAGCAGCCGCTGCACCGTTCGGATGTCCTACCCCATCCTCTAGCGGGTGCGTCGCGAACGAGTGGCGGTATGTGTGGCAGGTGGCGCGCTTGTTTGCCACGGCCACTCTCGACATGAGCGCGGGCTCTTTCGTTCCAGAGCACCCGGCACCTTCACATACCCTGCACCCCCAACCAAGCCGAGGTACGTCAATAGATCGTCAATACGATGAGTCGTGCGCGCTAGTCGCCGGCGGGGGCAGAGCTCGGGGCGGGTGCAGCGGCCGTGGAAGCGCTCCGCCCCCGTCCCTCGAACAGGTAGTACAACACGGGAATAGAAGTGAGCACGAAAATCGTGCTGGCGATCAGACCGCCGATGGTCGCCAACGCCAGCGCGTTCCAAATCGTCGCGTCCATCGTCTCGCTGAAGAGGATCAACGGCAGTAATCCGAGGACTGTGGTCAGCATGGTCATGAGGATGGGTCGTACCCGCTCCAGCGTGCCTTGGATGATCGCCTCCTTCAGCTCGGCACCGCTTCGCCGAATCTCGTTGATGTGGTAGACGACAAGGATGGCGTTGTTCACCACGATCCCCGCCATCATGATGACACCGATGTACGCCGAGCGCGTGAACGATGCGCCGGTATAGAAAAAGACGAGGAATACGCCGATCAGGGCCAGTGGCACGGTGAGCAAGACGACGAACGGAGCCCGAAGCGACTCGAACAGCGCAGAGGTCACTATATATATGAGGATGACCGCGAAGATCAGCACCGTGTAGATCTGGCGCTGCTCCTCGTCGGTCCAAAACATGTCCCGCTCTTTCTCGATCGTGTAGCCCGCCGGAAGCTCGGTGGCGTCCACCGCTACGTCGCGAACCCGGTCGCCCAGCTTGCGCGGCCCGCGGAACTCCCAACCCACCAAGCGCTGGTACTGCTGGTCCTCGCGCACGATCCGGTTCAGCACCTCGCGCCGGCCCACGCTCGCTACGTCCTGGAGCCTCACGCTTTCGCCGGTCGCCGTCGGAACCAGCAGGTCGCGCAGGTCGGCGAAATCGAACTCACGATAGCCTTCCAGCTTCACCGAGTAGACGACCTCTTCGCCACCCACCTTGATGCGGTTGAGCCCCACCTGGCCCTGCACGTTACTGGTGACGAAGCGCAGCAACTCCTCCACGCTCAGGCCGTAGCCGGCCAAGCGCGGACGATCCACGGCGAGGAAGAACTCGAACGCTTTGTCGGTCCACCACCAGTCGCTGACGTTGGTGTCGACTTCGCGGACACGATTGAAGCGCCGCAGGCGACCCGCCAGATCTTCGGCGATATCCCGGACGATTTCGTAGTTGTAGCCGAGCAGCTTGATCGTATACGTCGGGGGCGAACCGCCACCGCCATAGAACGATGGGCCGTACCCGTAGACGCGCACCTCGGCGCCGGCGAACAGATACGAGTACGCCACCATCTGCTCCTTGATCGCCACGGGGATGTAGGTGTTCTCCAGCGAGTCTGGGAACGTCACTCGCATGAACGCGCGCTCGGGGGTCACCGTAGATGTGAACCGCTCGATCTCCGGCATGCCCTGCAGCTTCGACTCGAACTCGCGCACCAGGCCATCGGTCCGTTCGAGCTCGGCCCCTCGGGGCAGGTTGATGATGATGGAGATGTACGTCTCCTGGCCCCAACGCCCCCAGATCGCACCGCGTACCACATGCTCATCGAACAACCGGTAGCTGCCGTAGAAGGCGCCGGCAGTCAACAGGATGATCAGGAACGGATGATCGAGGGCGAAGGAAAGAAGCCCACGATAGAAGCGTACGTAGAGGGGTTGCTTGTCGCCGACGATGGATACTCGGCCCAACACGTCACCCTTCAGCGCTCGGGCCGCCAATCCAGGAACGAACGTGAACGCGACGAACAGCGAAGCCAACAGACTGAAACCGACCGCGAACGCGAACGGCAGGTAGTACAGTCTCAACTCTCCCTGCAGGTACAGGAACGGTAAAAAGACGATCACGGTGGTTGCGGTGCCCGCGACGATAGGCAAGGCCACCTGCCGCGTACCGTGATCGGCCGCATCGGTCGCACCCTCGCCCAGCGAGCGCCGCCGCCGGTAGATGTTCTCCAGCACGAC
>Ga0209536_100002399_pt1 | contig 30561 bp, 33 predicted proteins | sample DeeMarSeWOR28_12_FD_187461 | JGI IMG/M metagenome (GOLD analysis project Ga0209536, IMG submission 187461) | Marine sediment microbial communities from White Oak River estuary, North Carolina - WOR-2-8_12 (SPAdes) (version 2) | ecosystem: Environmental > Aquatic > Marine > Intertidal zone >...
TAAAGAAAAGGGCGAGTGGCCAAGCGTTTCCAAAGACATTCTCTCTCCATGCAACTATTAGTACTACAACTAATAGTAAGAATGGTGTGAGAGGGGCGATTACTGTCGCTAAAATAAATCGATTATTGCTTGAACGATTAATAATTCGGGCCATGTTTCTTAAATTGTCTTTATGTCCGCTATGGGTCGGTAGCAGACATCTCTAGCCGTGATGCAATTGTAGTGCTGAGCGCAGGTGCCAAACAAACTCCAGCTTCTCGTCCTGGTTCAGGTCTTTCGCGATTTCGATCCGCTTCCCGCGAGAACTAAGGTAGGCGCGCTGGGGGCGTCCTCGCCGATCATTGTCCTCCAGCGTCACCCGCAGCCAGCTGCGCTCGAACTCATAGTCGGTTTCAAGAGAACCCTGTCGCCGTAGAATTCGCACGCGATTGTCTTCGATGAGCACATATTCACAGTCATCATAGTGCCGGTAGAACCAGTAAAAAATACCACCGAACAACAGCGCCTCCATTCCGGCAAACGGCAGTACCATCCACGCTCCCATGAGCGCGAACACGATGGCAATAGTCATTACCACCGCCGTTACCAGGATAAACGCTACCACCATCCCCTCCCGGCTTAACGACCGGTTCGGTCGAATCATGATTCGATGGATCTTTTCTTCTTCGCTCATCGGAAATGGCTACTCCGCTTTACAGTCGCGCCGACAGTACAGCACGAATTTCCTGGTCTTGCAGCACGACAGGATTCGTCTGCATGCTGGAACCTCGGCAATTGGCAACCACGTGGTCCAGGTCGGTCTCACCTACGCCGTATTGCGACAGGGTTTGCAGGCCCAGGCGATCCGTCCAGTCGTGAAGCAGCGAGACCAGTGCGCGTCGCGCAGCTTCGGCGGAGCCGTGGCGCTTCTGCCAGAGTATTTCACCCAGTCGCGCATATTTCGTCAGCGCAGGATTGTCTGGCTCGCGCCGCTGCATGGCCGCAATATTTCCCGCTGTTGCTTCGGCCACCAGTGTGCCACAAACCACACCATGTGGAATCGGGAAAAACGCGCCCAGCGGCGATGCAAGGCCATGCACAGAACCAAGACCCACCTGCGCCAGGGTAATGCCGGAGATCAATGCTGCATGCGCCATGCCCTCACGCGCCGCAGCCTGATCGCCCTGCCCCGTATACCAGTTGAGCAGCCCGTCACGCGCAGCCCTGAGGGCGCCGACGGCCAGGGAGTCGGTAAAGACGTTGGCCCTTACCGATACATATGATTCGATCAGCTGGGTTAGCGCATCCATGCCGTTAGCGGCAATGATGTCCGGCGGACAGGTGGCCAGTAAATCCGGGTCAACGATTGCATATTGCGCGACCAACATCTCGTGCCGGAACGATTTCTTGAAACCATCCTTGCCGTGAACACTCAACACCGAGTTTTTGGTCGCCTCACTACCGGTACCGGCAGTCGTCGGTACGGCAATAAACGGTAAAGAAGGGCCCTCATATGGCAGCTCCGGGCCAACTCCCTCGAGGTAATCCATGACCGAGCGCTCTACCTGAAGCAGCCCGGCAATAGCCTTGGCGGCATCGAGTGCACTGCCGCCACCAATTCCGAGTACAACGTCGAAACCGTGTCCGCTATATTCGCTTACGGTCTCATCGACCAGTTGCGGCGACGGCTCGCCGGTAACATTGCACTGCTCCCAATAGATGCCTCGATCGTGCAATTCACTATGCAGCCACTCCCAGTGGCTTGTTTGGCGGAAGGACTGTCCGCCGGTAACGAGCAATACACGCTTGCCATAACCGGCGACCAGATCCGGGATCTTGTTGAAGGCACCGCTACCAAACTCGATTCGCGGTAGCCGGGCAATGGAATACGCTTGCATCTGGATTCAGCTTATAGAATTTCGGGTTTTAGTCCGATGAATTTATCTCAAATACAGTATAATACCCGTCTATCGGTACGAACACTTTCCCGCAGGTGCCATTGCCGTCAATTTTCTATTTTCGTGGCTTGCTCCTGTGAGCAGCGCCGGTAAGCGAGATATATTTTCTTTTCAGAATTCGTTTCCCACAGCATCATCGCCCCCCTCCCTTATGACACCAGGCAGCAGACCTATGAAACCGCGATTTCTCGCACCAATGTTGGCAGCCCTGTTGCTTCTTGGCGCCGTCACCCCTGCCGTCGCCGAAACGATAACGGTGCCCGTAACCAAAGACGAGGAAGTACCAATCGAGCGCTATGCGGCCGATGGCGATAGCGTCATTATCTGGACGCCGTCCGATTTTGGTGTGCAGCCGCCGCAAGTGCCGGTAGCAACGGCATTGGCCAAGCGTGGTATCGAGGTCTGGATCGCCGACTTGCACGCTGCCTATTTTGCTCCTACCGGCCGCTACAGCAGCAACAGCTTTCCGGTAGAGGATATCGCCCTACTGGTAGACGCCGCGGTCGCGCGTGGCAAGCGCAATATCATACTTGCCAGTTCCGGGCGTGCGACTCGACTTAGCTTGCAAGGGGCGCGCCACTGGCAACTGGGTCACCCGGGCCGCTCGGCAATTCGCGGCTTTATCCTGTTCCACCCAAGCCTGTACCTGGATAGTCCACGCCTCGGCGAAGACGCCGAGTATCTCCCGATTGCGCGTTCGACCAATCTGCCGATCTACATCTTCCAGCCCTTGCGCTCCACTACCTACATGCGCCTGCCGCGGCTACGCGAAACGCTCGGCGAAGGCGGCGCCTCAGTCTTTATTCACCCGCTACCCGACGTCGCTTTCGGGTTTCACCTGCGACCGAAGGAAGACATCAGCAAGCAGGACCAGGCAGCTCGCCAGCGGCTGCCGAATGACATGTCAAAGGCGGTGAACCTGTTGCTCATGCAGCCGCGCGTTACACAAGCTGCCCGGGAATCAAAATCGGTGGCCAGCAAGAAGCGGGAAAGCGGTGATGGTGGGCTAAGAATATTCGACAAACCTTACAACGCACCGGCGTTTTCTCTTGAAACCCTTTCCGGCAAAGACTCGAAGCTGGCGCAGTATCGCGGAAAGGTGGTGTTGATAAATTTCTGGGCGACCTGGTGTCCGCCGTGCGTGGAGGAAATGCCTTCGATGGAGCGGCTATACCAGAAAATGAAAGGCAGGCCATTTGAGATTCTGGCGATTGATGTCGGTGAGGACAAGGCAGATATACTCAAGTTTATCGACATGATGAAGACTACCTTCCCGGTTCTGCTCGATCGAGACGGCAAGGTTTATAGCGAGTGGAAAGTCTACGTTTACCCGACGAACTTCCTTGTCGACAAGAAAGGACGTATACGCTACGGCAGTCCGGGCGCGATAAACTGGGACGAGAAAGCACCCGTCGACAAAATTGAAAGACTACTTGGTGAGCAATGAAATGACAGAACAGAATTCAAAGCATGATCGAATTTTTGACGTGAATCTCGACGATTTTGAGTCACGCGTCATTCATGCCTCGTCGCGCCATCCGGTGCTGGTAGATTTCTGGGCCGACTGGTGCCCACCCTGCATTGCAATCGCACCGATACTGGAGAAGGCAGTCAGCACATATGGCTCTGAAATTGAGCTGGCGAAACTGGAAGTGGACGAAGGCGATAATATGAAGATTGCGGGACGATTCCAGGTGCGCGGATTCCCTACAATTATCGCCTTCATTGATGGTGAGGAGCGTGGCCGATTTAGCGGCGCCAAGTCACTTTCGTTTGTCGAGCAATTTATCGACGACGCGGTAGCTAAAACCTAGCTAATTGTCGCCGCTGATTTTCTTATCAGTTCCTTGGTGCGGTTTACCAGTAAATTCCAGTCGATTGGCTTTGGTACGAACATATCTGCGCCCATAGCATGCACAATTTGTTCACTACCGACACTACTCACTACGATTACAGGAATACGCGCCAGTTTCGGGTTTTCCTTGAGCTTGCCTAGCGCCATCCAGCCATTCTTGTTCGGCATCATGATGTCCAGCGTAATCAATTCCGGTAGCAGCTTGGCGGCCATGTCCAGCGCCTCATCACCATCAGTGGCACAACTCACGCGGAAACCTTCTTTCTGGTACTGACGGGTCATCAGGTCCCGCACCATCGGATCATCATCCACCACAAGGATGTTGCTGATCTTGCTACGTCGATCGCCTTGAGCAGGTTTGCCGCGTTCGCGTGCGTCCTTGGGATTCGGCGCAGGCAATTGAAGCCCGTCACCATCCTCCCCGGTCATGCTATCGATTTCTGCCGGCAGGCTCATGACAAACTCGGAACCTTCATCCGGGATACTGGTCACCGTCAGCTTGCCGCCAAGCATTTCGCAGAACTTGCGGCTGATATACAGCCCCAGCCCGGTACCGCCATACTTGCGAGTGGTCGATGCATCCGCCTGAACAAAGGGCTTGAACAGTTTTCGCGTTTGCGCTTGAGTCATGCCGATACCGGTATCCTTGACGCCGAACTCAACCCAGGGCTTGCCAGCTTCTTCCTTGCGGCTGACACGAATGGTAATTGCACCATTTTCCGTAAATTTGGCTGCATTACTAACGAGGTTGAGCAGTGTCTGACGAATTCGAACGATATCAGAGTTCATTTCCCCAACATCACCTTCATATATCACGATCAATCTGTTCTTGTTCTGATCAGTTAAGTGCTTGATGGTAGCGGCAATATCATCAACCATCGGTCGAATGGCAAAGGTTTCGTAGTAAAACTCGATTCGACCCGCCTCTATTTTCGATACATCGAGCACCTCGTTGATCAAATGCAACAGGTGGCGCGCAGATGTCTGTATGCGCTGAAGATCAAGCGCTGTCTGCGGCTTGCCATCAACCACGGCATCTTCACTCAGCATTTCGCTGTATCCGATAATCGCGTTCAGCGGTGTACGTAATTCGTGGCTAACATTGGCCAAGAACCGGCTCTTGGCTTCATTGGCGCTTTCCGCCTGTAGTTTGTCGATCAACGCGCTATGCGCCTTCTCTTCTGCCTCTTTGCGCTTGGTAATTTCGACACCATAACCGTGCAGAATCTTCTGATTGACGACTGGCGCGAAGGTCCACAGAAAATATCGGCCACCAATCGCGATGTCGAGCTCGCTCAGCGTTTGCTGATCCTGCACGCACTTTCTAACCAGCTCCATCGGCGACTCCGGGAGCAGCCGCTGGAAGTTATCCGGATTAATTTGCAGCTCATCCAGCATTTTCACACCGCGTGGATTGATATAAAGCAACTCTCCCGCTTCATTTATTGACAACGCTACATTCGGTGAATTCTCGGCAAATGCCGCTACCCGCTCCAGCACCGAGATGGAAAGCTCGATCTCATTTGCCTGTTCCTGTAATCGCTCCGATGCAAGATTTAACGCTTTGCCAAGGCGGGCAAGCTCGATCGAGCCGGTATCGACGGCCACCTTCTCACCGGCATGCTCGTCGAGCAGGTCGGCAAACTCGGTGTAGCGCTCGATAGACGCAATCGGACGACGCAAAAAAAGCAGCAGCAGCACCACTGCGACAGAAAGTATTAATATGCCAATCCCGATACTCTGTTGCCAGATACGTCTTTGTGCCTCTGCGATCGCGCCGAGACTGTAAGTAATTCGAACCCAGCCAATTAGTTCGCCCAGAATTAACGGCTTCCAGACCACCATCCGGTCGCCATTTGTTTTTATTATCAATTCGGGCTTTTCTGGCAGAACGAACAGTTCGCGACCGTACATAGCCACCGGATCGCTATCCGCCGTGCGCATGACGTCGCCCAGGCGCTTGCCACGATTGTCAATTAACTGAATTTCAAGAATGCCGGGATAGAGGGCGGCGCGTTCCAGCATGTGCTCTGCCGCCGTGTAGTCCCGGCTTAGCATCAGATCGGCTCCGGTGGCAGCCAGGTTTGCGGCCAGTACCTGTGCCTGTTGTCGCATACTGCTGGAAATATGGCGGGTCTCATAATTGGCCGCATAAAACGCGAACGATAGAATGCTGCCGCCCAACAATAACGTGAACAGGAATATGAGCTGCAGGCTCAAATGTCGCTGGCGTCTATCCAAACCCAAAAAATCGTGTCAATGGTTCCATCGGCAAATACTGACTTCCATGTTATTCAATATAGCCGGTCTGACACCCGATATTCAGCCGAATTTGCGGTTAATTCCCGGCAATTCCCGAAGAGCGGCAAAAGCAGGTATCTCGAAACATGCCGCCAGGCTTCATCCACCGCCCGCCTGGGGTGAATCGCCATCTGCGCGCTGGAAAAATCGCCCCTATCTACTTAAAAACAGCTCGTTAGGGCGCGACTTTGGACGTACGCCGGCTGGGAGAAAGTCTCGCGACCTTCTGACCGAGCTCGTTCCAATCCACCGGCTTTGACACGTAATCGTCAGCACCCATCGCGTGAACAAAATTCTTGTTGCCGACACCCGAAACGATAACTACCGGAATGGCCGCCAACTGTGGATCGTCCTTAAGCGTGCTAAGCACCATCCAGCCATTCTTCCCCGGCATCATGATATCGAGCGTAATCAAATCCGGTTTCAACGCCGCTGCCAGCTCAATACCGGCGTCACCGCCGTCGGCGCAATGTACCTCGTAACCTTCACGAATAAAGTATCGGCTCATCAGGTCATGCACGACAGGATCGTCGTCAATCACAAGAATGGTAGCGCGCTTCTGTTTGTAGTCCGGGTGCTGACTGATCGCATATAGATGCGGAGGGTCGTTGGGCGTGGACTCGATCGGTCTGATCTCCGGCCGCACCTGCGCCCGGGCGGGCTGCCGACTACTGATTACAGTTGCGTGGGCCTGTAACAGGGCCTTGCCCCTGACCGGTGTCACCGTCCAGAGAAATGTATGGCCATTATAGGTTACCTCGATGTTGCTCAAGGTCTCCTGATTGGTAATGCAGGCTTCCACCAATTGCAGCGCCGGTTTGGGCAGAAGCAAGGAAAGATCTCCCTGGCGTAACCCGAGAGAGCTGATTACCTGCTCAGCCCGGGCATTGAGATAGCGCAGGTCACCGAAATGATCGATGGTTATTATCAGGCAGGGCGACTCGTCGGCGAGGCCCGCTATTTGTTCCAGCTCCAGACGCGCTTGCGTCCACTCCTGGTGTCGGACATAGAAGCGCTTCGATAGCTTGTTGAGCTCCTCGCCCAGGCGGCGGACGTCGGTTCGCTGCATATCGACGGCGATTTCTTCCGCCATCGTGCCATCGAGCCGTGAGACAAATTCGCTGTAGTGAGAGATCGTTGCCTCTGGCCGGCGTAAATAAGGCCAGACCAATGCCAGCGCCGGGACCAGCGCAAGCACGAACATCAGGGCGCCCACACCAACGGTGCTCTCTGCCATACCGGGCAGGAACCGATTGATCAATACCACGGCAGACGCCCCGAGCAACAGCACAAAGGCGCCACAGGCAATATACGTACGGCTTGCCGTGCTGAGCACTAGCGCGCTGAAAAGACTGAACGGTTTTCCTGCTTTCATACTGCACCCCGAGTCCACATGATGCTGGTCATGGTTAGGCGCGGCCTGCACGCCGGACTCAATCACATTGGTAGTTGTTAGTAGTACTTCAGCAAGAACCGTGCCGTGGATAGCCAGCATTCGGGAAAATCGTGGTGAGTCTAACTGGTTGTTTTAATGAAGATAATTATAAGTTCCTGGCGCCCGTCAATCAGTCGCGGCGTAACCCGCTCAAAATGACGCTGGCCGCGCAGATCGTTTGCTTGTTGGTGACGTAGCAGGGAGCTGGGAAGATCAACAATTTCCAGAGAAAAAGTGATGCCCGAGGACAGTTATTACGCAGCAAGCACCGGCAAATGCTCCACCGGATTGATGGAGTGCTCATCCGGACCAAGTACACGCACGACCTCATACATACGGCCATCCGGAGACCGGTCTTTAGTCAGGTCGACGGTGCGGGCAATATCGTACAGACTGTTGTCGGCCCTGGCGGCCACCACCACACGCGGCCGCAAGTGTCGGCTGCGATTACGGGTAATGACAACGCCAGCCTCGCCGGTGTTCAGCTGAACCACGCTGCCAATTGGATAGACACCCATGCTACGGATAAACTGTTCAACCAGGGCGGGATGGAATAACTTGCCGCGTTGATCGTACATTTTCATCAACGTGGTGTGGTGAGCTGCACCCTTTCGCCATGGCCGATCACTGGTCACTGCATCAAAGTGATCGGTAATTCCACCAATGTGGCCAAACTGGCTAATCTCGTTCCCCTTGGCACCACTCATATAACCACTACCGTCATAGCGCTCGTGATGCCAACCAACCACATCCAGCGCTACTGTTGGTAGCCCGGGGGCCTGGGCCCGAAGAATCTGCAAACCATAGGGGACATGCAGCTTCATCAGCTCGATTTCCGGCTTGGTTAGCCGTTCGGGTTTCTTCAGTATCTCTTCCGGGATACGCACCTTGCCGATGTCGTGCAACAACGCGCCAATGCCTAGCGCCTTGATCGCACCCAATTCCAGACCGAGCTGGCGGCCCAGTGTCAGCGCCAGAATACAGACTCTCAGACTGTGTTGTGCGGTGTATCGGTCCTTGTCCTTGATTTGTGAGAACAACATTAACGCATCAGGATTGCGGATCACGCTATTGGCCAGGCGCCCAACCGAGATCGTAATGCCGGCAGTGTCAATATTGCGCTTCTTCTGCGCATCCTCGAATACTGTCTCCATCAGGACAATTGAGTCCCTGTAGGCATCGGCAACCTGACGAATCTCGTCCTCAACATCGGAAAGATCTTCATAGGTCTGGGTCTGTTCGATTGGCCGTGCCTGGGCACGCAACATCTCAAACTCAAGGCGCTTGCGATCGAGATCGTCTTCTGCAATTTTCTCGCCCTGACTAACAAGGTCAGGACCTGGTACCTTCTCTACCTTGATCTCGCTCCCGAGCTCGGTATCAATGTCGACGTAGCGACAATACTGGCGCAGTGTCGCCAGTTGATCGTCAGTTTCGAGCAGGAAGCCCTGGAACAGGAACGGAGTTTCCAGCCACGGTCGATCCAGTGAGGACACGTACATCCCTAACTGCAAATCCCTTACGTCCAGACGTTTTTTCACACTATTACCGTTCAACAATTGGCTACCCCCACCGATATAGCCATGCAAAAAATGCACCGAAATCAGTGAGTTAGGGGGCAGTTACAAAATAATTATATAATGCTTATGAATCAGCTAGTTATAAGTATATTTGGCAGGCCTTCCTGGCTCAGCCCAAATTTGTGCACGGGCGCAACATAAACCAAGTGACGGGTTGGGGCAATCTATTGCGGAAAATTGGCGAAAACAGGCATGCGCCGCCGATCGATCAGTCCTCGGTAGCAGGCGCGAAATTCACGCCGGTCCCACCCAGACCACAGTAGCCACCGGGGTTTTTAGCCAGGTATTGCTGGTGGTAATGCTCGGCGAAATAGAACTGAGGGGCATCCAGAATCTCGGTCATAATCGTCGGGTAACCGGCGGCGGACAGCCTGGCCTGGTAACGGTCCAGCGACGCAAGACTGGCCGCCTTTTGCCCGTCGCTGTAGACATATATGCCTGAGCGATACTGCGTACCGACATCGTTCCCCTGGCGCATCCCCTGAGTCGGGTCGTGCGCCTCCCAGAAGACGCTGAGAATCTGTTCGAAGGGCACGATATCCGGATCATAAACCACCAACACCACTTCGTTGTGGCCAGTCATACCGGTGCAAACTTCCTCGTAAGTCGGGTTGGGCGTGTACCCGGCGGCATATCCAACTGCTGTGACATAGACGCCCTCCTGTTGCCAGAAACAACGCTCTGCTCCCCAGAAGCAGCCCAATCCGACGATTACTTTCTCCATGCCGTCGGGATAGGGTGGCACCATGGAATGGCCATTAACAAAATGTCTATCCGGGACCGGTATGGGCTCATCGCGACCCGGCAATGCTTGTGCTGGGTCGATCATTTTCGATTTTGCGGTATTCACAAACATACTGGTTTAATGTGACAGTTTGCGTTGCACGTATCGGTCATAGACCAGCTCCAACGAATCTCTTTGCAGAAGCTCGCTTGATCAGTTAAGGCCCCTAACGCGGATAGATGTATTCATGCATCAATCGGGTAGTCAGAATACCAATACGATATTTGAGCTCCTGCTTGATGAATTTTCGGTTGCGACTGAACGAGCGGCCTGCTTCGGAATTGAAAAATCTTCGTACTTCAAGCTCTTGCTCGGCGGTGAGCTTTAGCTTCACTTTTTCCTTGCCTGTCGCTTTTTCCCTGGCACTTTTCATCATGATCCGGCCTGGCTCGCTGCGGAAGAACTCGGTCATGCCTTTCGCTTCTTTTTTAGTGTAGTAATACGCATAAAGCGGGATCAGATTCTCGTCCAGCTTTTCCTCGTTCAGGGTACTAACCAATTTACGCATATTGGCGGCCTTTTTCGCGTCATCTTTGGCGACCTTGATCAAGCCTTTCTCGACTGAATTCGAGATGATTTCGTACGTTCCCATTTCTTTCAGCAGCTCTTTGATCGCGGCCCGATGGCTTCTACTGATGTCCCAATCGGCCGCGTATATGGCCTGGGTTGAAACAACCGTTGTCAACAGCATAAGCGCGATAGCAATGGTTTTCCCTGACTTCAACATAACTAACTCCATGGATTTCTCGTGAACCGAGACTATCCCTGATGCACCTGCGGCGTGCAAGGGCGGCACTTATATTCTGGTTGGGTAGTGGCGTGGAAATAGCCCGTCAGCGACCGTAGCCGCCAATGCTATCCAGGTATCCGGATCCGCCTATTCTTTATAGTTGGCGATAAAATTCTCAAGCAATTCAGCGGGTACCGCCCCGGCCTGCTCGGCAACCAGCTTGCCCGACGGGTGAAAAATAATAAACGTAGGCGTTCCAATCCAGCTACGGCCGGTCATTTGCTCGTACAGGCCAGCAACTTTCTCGGGCTCACCGATGAGCGTGGTAAACGGAATCTCATGGCGCTTCATGAATTTCTGCGCCTGCTTCATATTTTTCTTGCCGTCCATGCTGATTCCCAATACGACGGCATCCTTGTCTTTGTGCTTTTCATGGAACGTCACATATTCGTGTGCCTCCTGATTGCAAACATGGCAGTCGTACGCCCAGATCATCGCTATCACCCACTTCCCCTTGCCGGTATAGGCCTTGAGACCTTCGGCATTACCGTCAAACGGCGTGAGCGGAACACTCGCTGCCTGGGTCACGGCGACGAACAGAAATCCCAGTCCCAGGAGGACGCGTTTAACCGGTTTGCTACCCATAGTGCATTTCTCCTTGTTCATTTCTCTTTTATTTGTTCACTGCCAGTTCTGACCATAGTATTTGTATCAAGTTCTCGCTCGGGAGATTCTTTTTCGTGGTTTTCACTGGTCGTTCGGGGATTATTGCTCCAGGCTGGTCGCGCAATTTACGCAATGACTGGCGGCCGGATCAATTTCCAGCCTGGCCGGATCAATTTCCTGTCCACACTCGAGACAATAACCATATTCACCCTCGCCTATGCGCGCCAACGCATCATCGATGCGCGCAATCTCCTGTTCGCGTCGACCGATAGCCGCAACCGACATTGCCTGTGCCTGCATGGCGTCAATCCGCGATACCCGTCCTACTCGCGTCTGATCCAGCTCGACCGCGGCTGCTGCTTCCGTGTCATCCTCACCGGCGCATATCATTGCCTTTCGACGAGTCATTAACTGCTCGCGCCAGTGTGCCAGTTGTGCCTGATCAAACATGCGGCACTATCGACCCACTCCCAGTCGAGCCAGAAGCCAAATAACCAGTGCGAACGGAAACAGCAGCGCCTTGGCAAGCATCATCGTAAATGTACTGAAGCGACGTGGTACAGCAGCCGCGGGCAACTGACTGGCACCGTGAGCCGACTGATCTATCGCCCTCGCCGCATTCATGGCGGACGACACCGCGCCTTCCATGCAAGCGAGATCAATATCATTCCGCACCCAGTCGCCAGCAAAGAACAGATTGCCTATTGTCGAACAAGATACATCAGGGCGATTCGGCCAGGCGGCAACGGTATTGATGAACAACGGCACTTGCAGGTTGGACTGGAACGTATAGTCCGCGATGTCGTCCATCGTGATGTCCACGTACTGACGGATCTCCTCAAACAGCATTTCGAACTGCGCACTCTCGTCCAGATCTTTCAAAGGAATAAAATTTGAACTGATGAACGACAACTCGGTTTCGTCCAGACCGGGCCAATGCTGGCTTTGGTCAATAAAGGATAGTCCGTACCTTCCGCCTTTAAAAAATACATGTTGTTCCGGCAACCCTTCGATTTTTCTGTTTAACGATATATGTATTGCTGTCATCGGGGCTGCCTCCAGATGCTCGAAATTTCCGAGGTCCGGATCCAGCGATATGAGATTCTTCTGCATCAGTTTGCGAGTTACTTCCAGTGGCGTGGTGAACAGGAAATAGTCGGCTAACTTACGCGACCCGTCCCCGCAGACAACGGCACCAATACGATCTCCGTCGGTTTCGATGGCAGTTACCGGGCAATTATATTCAATCTCTATGGATTCACTTTGCAGCTTGTCCAGCAGAGGCTGGATAAAGGCCTGCTGCATGTCGTCGCGCAAGATTGATAGAAACGGCCTACGATTTTTCAACCAGTAGCCGGTTACCAGACGGGCTGTCATTGCCGACATTTCATACGCCGGTACTGCACTGGCCTTGAGCGTACTCTCGCCTTCCAGGCTGGCTATGTCATTGCTGGCATACCACCGGCTGCGCAACAAGCCGGTGCGGGAAATTCGATCGAGAAAATAGCGACGTGACATGCGTTCTGCCAGCGCATCGATGACAAAATAGGCCTGCAGAAAAACTTCCGGCCAAGGTGCGAGCCCGCTGAAAATGTTTTTTATAACCGCAGTAAACGAATTGAAGCCATACATCACCATGAACCGATCGGCCATTGGTTGATTGGCTAGTTCCGCTTTCGGCTGCAGGTAATAGAACCGATCGAAGTCAATCAGGTCGATATCGAGCTCGCCAAGCAGATTTCGGACATTCAGGTACCAGGCAGGAAATATATGGTAGCCGTGCTCGCGCAACCGGCCATTCTGCAGCTTTGAACCGGCCTTGCCCCCCGCACTGTCTGTCGACTCGAGCAACGTCACATGAAACCCGGCCCGCTTTAGTCCCCGCGCAGCCACCATGCCGGCGAGGCCCGCGCCTACAATTACAACCGATCTCATCGACAATCTCCTCCCGGGAATTTGTCCCGGTGCGAACACCCGGGACAAATTCTTTTTTTATTCTGGACTGTTCCTGAAATTCAGTCGCCTATTTCAGCGCAGACTTCAGGAATTTTTTCATTTCCTTCCAGGATTTTTTGTCTGCCTTTTTGTTGTACTCCAGCGGGATACCAAATTTCTTGCCTGCTTCGGTTGCAGCCGGATTAGTAAACGCGTGCTTGGCATTAGGGTAGTTAACAAATCGGTAATCGACACCGGCGCCCGCCATCTCTTTCTTGAATGCTGTTATCTGCTCCGGTTTTACAAATGGATCGGCCTCGCCATTCAGCACCAGCACCCTGGCCTTGACCTCGCCCTTCTTCGCCGGGCTGGCGGTCCCGAGGCTGCCGTGGAAGCTGACAACACCTTTAAGATCAACACCCATACGCGCCATCTCCAGAACAATACCACCGCCGAAGCAGTAACCGATGGCAGCAATACGGGCAGGATCGGTAAATTTGTGATCACTCAGCACTTTTCTGGCTGCCTCAAATCGTTCCCTGGCGGCAGGCATATTGCTCTTCACCGCGCCGGAAAACGCACCCGCCTCCTTGGGGTGGCTGGCCTGTTTGCCGCCGCCATACATATCCAGTGCCAGCGCGGTATACCCGAGTTTCGCCAGCATCCTGGCCCGCTCCCGCGCATAGTCATTGTGACCCCACCATTCATGCACGACCAGTACGCCGGGGCGCCTGGCACTCGAACTGTTGTCATAGGCGAGGTACCCCTTGAACGTGGCGTCGCCAACCTTGTATTGCACTTCCTCACCGACAACAGCGGCATGACTGTTAACCGAAATGAGTGACAGTACGGCCAGCATGCCAATAGTGATCTTGTTCATATTCTTCTCCGGTAATGGCACATTAATAACAAACCAATGCGCGATCTAGCGCAGGCAACTAGCTTACACGGGGAATGGAAATGGAGAAATCTTGAAAAACAGAGGGTAATTATTGTTCGCGTTTTTCTCGTGCGGCGGCAACCTGGGCATCAATATGCCAGTCGTAGGAACAGTCCAGGTGCATGTGTACCGCGTTGATCCCGATCAGCCCGTCTTCCAGCATTGCTGCCAACGGGGTGCGATCGCCAAATCGACTGTTGGACCGACTCAGCCAGACACTGGCCATGCGGAGATTGCGCGGGTAGGAAGTACGTAGGGCGTCCGCTATACCGGCCAGGTGAGAAATTCGCTCCCAGATCGCCGGATCCTCCGGTAATGGTGTTCCTTCGTGATAGCGTTTGAGCGACCGTGGTCGGGTTTCTGCCGGTAGGCCAAGCAACGCAACCTGGTCGGCGGCTGGCACCTGCCAATTGTCGAGGATGTCCATTATCAATTCAGATATCTGGACCCGCTCGTCATGACTCAGGTTTTTAGCATCGGCTTGTTTCGGGTTCATTGGCGAAGATCATGCATCGTTGGTGAAATCCAGCGAGCATTTTATCACAAATCGATATGTTTTCAGGCTGTCCGGGTGATGCCCCACAGGCTGTCGGGCCTTTTCGGCAGGGGCGCCAGGGGAAAATCGGGTATTCCGGCGCTACGGTATGTACCGCGCAAGCAAGCCCATGGAGTAGTCATCGGCGGAAATCGGTATGCGTACGCGATAGCCGCCGCCTGGCACTTCCTGCATCTTGTGACCTTTCATGTCTTCCATGTCAGACAGAACGAAGTCGCGATTGCCTTGAGGCAATACCAGCTCCAGTTTGTCGCCAACGGCGAATTTGTTTTTCACCTCGATCTCGGCCAACCCGCTATCGTTGTCGTAACCGGTGAACTCCCCCACAAATCGGCTGCGATTGCTCGTTGATTGCTGTTCCAGGTAGTTCTGATAGTCCTGACTCGGATGACGCTTGAGGAAGCCGTCCGTGTAACCCCGGTTCGCCAGGTGCTCGAGCTTGCCTAGCAGGCTGGCATCGAACGAACGGCCAGCGACCGCATCATCAATCGCCTGCCGATACACTTGCGCGGCGCGCGCCACGTAGTAAAAGGACTTGGTGCGTCCTTCGATCTTGAGGCTATCGACACCGATCTTGACCAGCTTTTCAACGTGCTCCACCGCCCGCAGGTCACGCGAGTTCATGATATAGGTACCGTTCTCGTCTTCCTCGATCGGCAAATAATCGCCGGGGCGTTCGCGCTCCTCCAGCAGAAAACTCTGGCCAGACGCCGGGTGACGATCGCCGTCACCGGTTTGCGAGGCCGCAGGCAGCACCACGTCGCCGGTGACATCGGTCTCGGCCTTGTGAACATCGTAATCCCAGCGACACGAATTGGTGCAACTACCCTGATTGGCATCCCGGTGATTGAAATAACCGGACAACAGGCAGCGACCGGAGTAGGCAATACAAAGCGCACCATGCACGAACACCTCGATTTCGGTATCCGGGCACTGCTGGCGAATTTCTTCCACCTCTTCCAGTGACAGCTCGCGCGACAAGATCACGCGCTTGATACCGACCGACTGCCAGAATTTAACGCTGGCATAGTTCACGGTGTTGGCCTGCACAGAAAGATGGACCGGAATCTCGGGCCAGCGCTCTCGCACCCACATGATCAGACCGGGATCTGCCATGATCAGCGCATCCGGCTTCATCGCCATGATCGGTGCCATGTCTTCCATAAAGGTCGCAAGCTTGCGATTGTGTGGCAACAGGTTGGTCGCAAGATAGAAATGCTTGCCGGCGGCGTGCACCGCATCGATTCCTCGCTGCAACTGGTCCAGATTGGAGAAATCATTCTCGCGTACACGCAGGCTGTAACGCGGCATTCCCGCGTAAACTGCATCGGCGCCATAGGCAATGGCGTATTTCAGTTTTTGCAGGGTACCGGCTGGCGCCAGCAATTCAGGGATTACGGTCATGGAATTCTATTGGCCTACTGGGGCGGAAAACGGGAAGGGATTTTACGCGTGCGCGTGTACCAGCTCAATGCTTCATTCCGGCGGCAGGGTTGTCCGGGTACTCGCAGCACTGTGTAAATGGCTGAATATCAAGAACGACGACGGAATATTCTGGCTTTTTCAAAACGATATTCGGTGCCGCCAAGGAGGCGCCTGATATTGCTGCGGTGAGTAAAGACGATAAACGCGGCACCAGCCACGGCAAAGATAAGCCATTCTGCCAGCTCGGCCGGGCTTGCCATGACGCCAGCAATTGCAACAAAGGCCAAAGCCGCCAGCATGGTCGAGAGACTCACGTAGCCAGTAAGCAGCAATACCAGAAGCCAGGTAACAACAACAGGTAGAACAAAAACCGGTTGGGTGGCAAGTAACACGCCGACGAAAGTGCCAGCGCCTTTGCCCCCACGGAACTGATGGAATACCGGATAGACATGGCCTACGACCGCGGCAAATCCGCATGCCAAAGCAACAGGCAATTCAGTGGCAAAAACCGATGCCCCTGTAAACTTGCCAACCGCAATCGGCACCAACGCGGCGGCCGCCGCCCCTTTGCCGATGTCAATCGCCACGACCGCCAGCGCGAACCACGACCCCTGTGTACGAAAGGCATTGGTGCCACCGGCATTGCCACTGCCTTGCCGGCGAATATCGATGCCCCGAATGCGGCCGACTAACAGACTTCCTGACACTGAACCGAGCAGGTACGACAACAGGACCGCAGTAATTGATACCAGCATCTAGTCTGTAGCACCGTAGCGCCCAACGTCGCGCCATGGCTGAAGGCCGACCACCAAAGCGCCAAGACCGGCGTGTGCCCCTACCGCGACGCCACCATCCATGATCAGCACCGACTCAATACCCTTGATGCGCTCGCGTAATTCTCCGGCGAGCGTCTCTGCGTCAGAAAGGTTGTCCCAGTGACCGACCACCACACGCCAACGGTCGGCATGCCTGGTGCGCTTCTCGAGATATTGCGCGAACCGCGTCACCAGTTTAGTTCGTCCCAGTAACACGCCGTCGCTGACTACCCGGCCTTCCGGGCTATTGGAGATGACCGGCGTAAGGTGCAACCATTCGGCAATGCGTTTCTTGCTCAGTGGAACGCGGCCACCACGTACTGCGTAGGAAAGATCAGGTATGACCGCATAGGTCCTGGTGAGATCAGCCACCTCGTCCAGGCGCTTGATGATTTCTTCCGCCGGGTATCCGGCCTGCGCCAGCTCCGCCGCGTACATCACCATCAGCCCCTGCCCGGCAGAAACGTTGTGTGAGTCATAGACGTCAATACCACTGTCTACATTCTCGTTGGCAGTCTGCGCCGCACGATGGGTTCCACTGAGTTTGTCAGAGAGATTAATCGAGAGTACGCGCGCATGATGCGACGCCAGAAACTGGAACTGGCGACGAAAATCTCCCACGGGTGGCTGGGATGTTCTGGGCGTAGCCGTGCCCTCGCGCATTTTCTGATAAAACTCGTCGCTGCTGAGAGACACCTTGTCGAGATAGTCGCGGTCGCCAAAGTTTAGTCGCATCGGCACGATATGAATATTCAGTCGCTCAAGCTCAGACTCCGGTATGTCGGCGCCGGAATCGGTAATGATGGCGACTTCGCTGCGCTGGCTGTGCGCGGCGTGCTGCTGTGCGTGCATGTCATCCGCTTTCTGACTGCTGACAATACCGAATTGCCCGCAAACACGATAAGCATCGTCCGGGTTGTTGATGTGCACATGTACGCGTGCCTTTTTTTGGGTGCCAGCGATAACCAGGCTGCTGCCAATCTCCGCCAGTTGCTGGCGCAATGCCAGGCGATCAATGTTGTCACCAGTGATGATACATTCAGTGCAAAAGCGATGCGTCAGATCAATCTCCTGCCCAGCGGCACCGTCTTCATCTTCAATGGCCTCAGTCTCTGGCTGGGGCACCTCCTTGATTGACCCTTTGTGAACAAACTCGTAGACGCCCTCGAGCAGATCGACAAAACCCTGGGCACCTGCGTCGACAACACCCGCCTGCTGCAATACCGCCAATTGGCTGGTGGTTCGCGCCAGTGACTTTCGTGTACTTTCCAGACCCTTATTCAACAGCTCAACAATATCGTCGGTGCCATTGCTCAACTGGGCATTGATTTCATCAGAAAAGTCATGGATCACGGAAAGGATCGTGCCTTCCCGGGGTTCGGAGATGGCCTCGCGTGCAGCGGCCGATCCGCGCTCAACCGCGGCACAAAACCGTTTGGCAGTTAGCGTGCTGCGTTCTTTACAACCTTCGTGCAGCCCCTGTAGAAACTGGGCCAGAATCGCTCCGGAATTACCGCGCGAGCCATCAAGCGCCGCGTCAGCTACATGGCCCGTCATAGAACTGATATTTTTTTCAACCCGATCACGGGTCTGATGCAGTATCGAGACCAGGGTAAACGCCATGTTGGTTCCGGTATCACCGTCTGGAACCGGGAAGACGTTGATGCGGTTTATATATTCACGTCGCGAAACCACGCGAGCGATGCCTGCTTGCAAGGCACGGTGAATACGTCGTCCGTTCAGATAGCGGATTGCTGGCACACACCCCCCTGATGCCGGCCGGCAGGATTAGTAAGAAGAAAAAACCTTTAAGTTTCCGTCTGCATCAAATGAAACAACGTTGTAGGCATCTTTGCGATTGCCTTCCATACCCGGAGATCCCATGGGCATACCGGGTACCGCGAGACCGGTAATTTTCGGCTTCTCTTTTAACAGGCGTTTGATATCCGACGCCGGCACGTGGCCCTCGATAGTGTACCCGTTGACCGTGGCAGTGTGGCAGGATGCCAGCTCTTGCGTCACACCGTTTTTGATCTTGTATGGCACAACACTCTGGACGTCATGTGCGACAACGGTAAAACCATTGTCACGTAAATGGCTCACCCATTTCTTGCAACACCCGCACGTCGGGCTTTTATAAACGGTAATTTCAGCCGCCATCGCCGACATGGTAATCAGCGACGCGCCAAGCAAAAAAAGACTTCCAATATATTTTTTCATTGACCTACTCGGTTTCGGGTTGGTTTAGACTGTTCTCGACAGCCTTGAACTCGCTGGTAATTTCAGATGACGGCGCCCGCCCCGCCAGGCTCACCACGACAACTGCAATAAAGGAAAGCATAAACCCGGGAACAATTTCGTACAAATCGAACAAGCCGCCGGTCAATTGCTTCCAGATAACCACGGTAAAACCGCCTGTCAGCATACCCGCCAGTGCACCGGTTCGTGTCATTCCGGACCAGAACAATGCCAAAATCAGTGTCGGCCCGAATGCCGCTCCGAAGCCCGCCCAGGCGTAGGCAACCAGGTCCAGCACTTTGCGCCCGGGATCCCAGGCAAGGGCAACTGCAACCAAAGCGATAAGCAGCACAGCGCTACGGCCGACCCACAGCAGCTCGCGCTGACTCGCAGCCGGTCGCAACATCGCTCGATAGAAATCCTCGGTAAGCACAGATGCCGATACCAGCAACTGCGAGTCCGCCGTGCTCATGATCGCAGCCAGTATCGCCGCAAGCAGCACACCGGCGACGGCCGGGTGAAACAACGTATTCACCAGAATAATAAACACCTTCTCGGTATCGGTGCCTGACAATGGTTGCTTGAGATAGACCACACCAACGATGCCAACCGCCAGCGCGCCCAACATTGAAATCGTTACCCAGGTCATGGCAATGCGGCGCGCGTCATCAATGGCGCTGATCTGCCGTATTGCCTTGAACCGCGCCAGAATGTGAGGCTGCCCGAAATATCCCAGACCCCAGCCAAGTAGCGACAGAATCGCAATAACGCCCAATGGCTCGCCATTGTTGGCGGTCAAAGGATTCACCAGCGCCGGATTGACTGAGTCAAGTGCGGAGAGTGTCTCGCCCCATCCACCAATGCTCGTTATTGCCACCACCGGCACAACAATGAGTGCGAGCGCCATCAACAAGCCTTGTAACAAATCAGTCCACGACACGGCCATGAATCCGCCAATAAACGTGTAGACCAGTATGGCAGCCGCGCCCGCGATAATTGCCCAGTGATAAGGCCAGTCAAATACCGCATTGAATAACTTGGCCCCCGCCACCAGTCCAGAGCTGGTGTAAAAAAGGAAGAACAACAGAATGAAGAAAGCCGCGATCATGCGCAGCAGATGACGGGAATCACGGAACCGCTGCTCAAGGAAATCGGGAATGGTGAGGCTGTTGCCGGCCACTTCCGTGTAACACCTCAATCGCCGAGCCATGATGCGCCAGTTTAAATAGGTCCCGATCAACAGGCCCAGCGCGATCCACCCTGCTTCGAAACCTGCGACATAAGCGTAGCCGGGAAGTCCCAACAGCAGCCAACCACTCATGTCGGACGCGCCTGCACTTAGTGCAGTAACCCAGCTACCCAGTTTGCGGCCGCCGAGAATATAGTCTGAAAGATTGCCGGTACGGCGAAAGGCAATCCAGCCGATGGCAAGCATCGCGCAAATATAAAGCAGAAAAGTAAAACCAATAATTGCCGTGCTCTGGACCACGATAGGATTCAGCCGTTGTCCAGATCGTCCGGACCGATATGCTGCACCTGCCCCAAGTCCTTACCGGTAAGACGGTAGGCCTTGCCAAAACCGGTTACATAACTGCCCGAGCGCGGCGCGAGCCGAAACAGTTGAAAGTCGGGCAGCGCTTTCAGGGTCTGCATGAACTTACCAAAACGCTCATCGAATCTGGTCATGACGGCTGGCCACGTTTCAGCATCACGCGCTACCACCTCCGCACCGCATTGATACACCAGACGGCGCCGGGCGAAGATATTGCTGCAGGACGATTCTTCCTCAATAAACATCAGGCTGACACCACCCTGCTTGAGCATGTTCCCCGTGTGCCTTGCCAGCATGCTGACAAAGACATAGATCTCGCCTGCATCACCGATGACACAGGGCGCATAACTCGACTCGGGAATTCCGGCGGCATCGACCGTCGCCAGAATGGCAGACCGGAAACTGTCACGAAAGGCTACGATTTCTGCCGTGAGGGCACTGCCAGCTTGTGGATTACTTTCAGTCACTGAACCGGGAAGACACCGGCAATCACGTGTTTATGATTTGTCTTTTTTCATCAACTGATAAATCACAGTTGGTACGCCATAGAAAATGACGGCAAAGGCAATACCGTAAAGCGTCGGATACGCCATTATCAAGTAGCCAAACACAATGACGCCAATTAAAAGCCACAACAGGATCATTACGGCCTTGGGGATATCTTCTGGCATTTCTGCTCTCTCCTGATTCTTTGATTTGTTCCAGCGAAACTCTATTTCAGCCATTCAACCAGATAATACAGTCGATGTCCCTCTGAAGACCGCGACGGCCCGGCAACCACTGCGGCCAGGTAGCTGTTTTCATCGTCCGCATCTTCGCGGGCCTGTTCCGCACTGTCTTTCAGTACCACTGCCCCTTCAGAAAAACGGTCGCGACTGCGCCGGGGCGCATAGACAACGGCATAGTGCTCTGTAATCACCCGGGAATCCGGGTCATACGGTATCTTTGGCATATTCGTCTGGCCCTATTCTACCGACCTGTCTTTGACTGCCTGACTGTTCGTCACGCTCATTTTTCGTTCCCTTCTTCTGATTCTTGCAGGGGCGAAACCCCCTCGTCCTTGATAACCGGTTCACCACCGAACGCCTCGCGCAAATTGCTGCGGTGGCCAAATAACACCAGCAGCGACACAGCCGTAGCACCAGCGATGACTTCCAGCGGGTAGCCGGTGAGATATACCGCGATCGGTGCCAGCAACATCGCGGCCAGCCCGCCCAGCGTGGTGCGACGCAAAACAAGCATGGCGACCGCTGCAATCCCGGCTGTAATTAACGCTAACCGATAATCAAACAGGAGAAACGCACCAATGGCAGTGGCGAACCCCTTGCCACCACGAAACTGCAGTTGAATCGGCCACAGGTGTCCGGCAATCACCGCAACAATAACTGCCATCATCCAGGCAGTGGATAGCGTCATATAGTTGGCCAACGCCACTGCAGCGGCACCCTTGCCGGCATCGCCCAGCAGTGTAAGCATAAATCCTGTTGGCCCGAGGTAACGACCAACGTTGCGGGCGCCGGGATTGCCGCTGCCGAAGTTGCGCACGTCCTTGCCCGTGCGGTAGCGGACAAGGTAGTAACCAAAGCAAATCGAGCCAGCCAGATAGCTTGCGACAATAGTAATAGCGGGAATCAATAATTCCATGGAACGACGAGTTTAGCGCCGACCTGGTCAATTCCAAAACATACTCGCCGGTGCCTGTCGGTGTACCCTGTTATCAACACATTTATCGACAAGCCGGTATGCAAAAAATTGTCATTCACAGACCGCGTACTGGATTTTAACCTGAGTTTTTTTGACAAGACCGGTGTGTTTCAGGAGGCGATGGCCCAGCTGCTGGAATGGCTCGCGGCCGGCACGATTCACCCACTCGGCACCATGCCCCTGCCGTTTGACCAGGTGACCGAGGCCCATCACATGCTGGAGAGCGGCCAGTCTAAAGGCAAAATCGTACTGGTTCTCGGTCCCGGGGCGCGATAGCCGCACGAATCCAGTCATCGCCCGAAAAATACAGGCCGCTCGACGGATAAAAACGGCCAAATTCGCCCTCCCCATCGAACCAAAACCGCTTTTTTAGTCTTTTAAATTAACAACTTATCGATTGCGGCAATATTGACAAACTGTATGTGAATTATTCCACATTTAAATTTTCGGCCCATTGCTAGGATTGCTACCAGATATTTGGGAAGTAACAAATTTGCACTCACTCTCTAAAAAAGGAGCCAGCAATGAAATTTAAAGCAGTCGTCTTAGCAATCTCCCTGGGCCTTGCCTCAACCGCTGCCGTGGCCGATGACATGGATCGTGGCATCATGGCCTTCCTGAAGGGCGACAATGATACCGCGCTGCAAGTGTTCCGCCCGTTGGCAGAGCACGGCAACAAGGAAGCCCAGTACCACCTCGGTTACATGTACCAGACCGGTATCGGCGTAGAACAGAATAGTAGCGAAGCACTGCACTGGTATGAAATGGCTGCCCTGCAAGGTCACAACAGCGCCTCGGTTCAGGCGAGGGTAGTGGCGCGTATGCTCAAGAATTAACCAGCAAAATTCTCCTCCTCAAGCCGGGCCCATAGGGATTGGGCCCGGTCTTTTTTTGCCTGAAATTTGTGCCGGGCTTATCAGGCACGTGGCAGCCCCCCTCGGTTTTATATAGAATTTGCGGCTAAAGACAGGAACGTCTGTCCCCGTTCGGCGAATCAAAACAAGAATTGAAGGGGCCCATGTCAGCCGATCTAAAAAACATACCGCTGTTTTCTTCGCTCAGCGCAGAGGAACTACAACCGATCGTCGAGATGGCGACGACCCGTTCGCTGCCGGCCAATGCCATCGTGGTCAACGAGGGAGACCAGACCGACTCGCTCTATGTCATCCTTTCTGGCCGGGTAAAGGTCTATCTCGCTGACGCAGACGGCAAGGAAATAACTCTCGGCATCGAGGGGCCTGGCGACTATTTTGGCGAAATGGTGCTGGACGGCGGTCCTCGCTCGGCGTCGGTCATGACGATCGAGCCTGCCCAGTTCTCTATCATCCAGAAAACAGACATCGAGAAATACCTGCACAATAATCCTGCCGTCGCGATCAGCATTATTCGACATCTCATTGGCCGAATCCGGGGCCTGACTGACAGCGTTCGCAGCCTGGCGTTGCTCGATGTCTATGGCAGGCTACGCAAGCTGCTACTGGACCTGGCAGAAGAACAGGCGAACGGCGAACGTGTTATCAAGGAAAAAATTACCCAGCAGGAACTGGCGAACCGGGTGGGCGCATCGCGCGAAATGGTAAGCAAGATACTGAAGGACCTCAGCATCGGGGGTTATATCCAGATCGACAAGAAGATCATCACAATCGTCAAGGATCCGCCGAAAGGCTGGTGATCCGGGTTTTTATCGGCCTCTGCGTCGGAAAAAGAACATACCAATCGCTGGTAGCGCCAGCACCAGCAATACCCACAATTTCCACAGCAGCGCGCCAGCGGCCAGCAACAGGCCTATCCCGAGATATAGATAATTAAAAGATCTTTGCATATCAATTACACCAGGTGTTTACGCGTTTATTCCGACTGATAGGCTTTGGGCGGCAGCTGAAGATAGTAACCTAGATCCCGCAACTGCGCCCTCACCTCGTCCGCGTCCGCACGTGCCAGGACACGCTCCGGCGTCAGCTCAAGGCTCATCACCATCTCTGGCTCACCCATCAATTTCAGCAAAGAATCCGGTACGCGAGAAAAATCATTCTCGCGTTCGACATATAAATAGGTATCTGCCTTTCTGCTGGATTTATAAACCACGCACTGCATGAACCGGCCTGTCACATTCACAAACGAACTGCGATTGTGGCGACAGGCGCACTGGCATGCAAGCGGGTTAACTTTGAAAGGGGATGACTCTAGCGGGTGAAATTATTGCCAACCCGGGCTCGCGCTGAACTGGAGAGGGAAAAATACGCACGCTCGTAGACTCTCGAGGTCGGAAACGATTCATAGGCGAAGCGCAGATATTCGGCTGCTTGTTGCTGGCAGCAACCAGTGCCAAGCTTGGCCTTGCCAAGTTGATAGGCAATTTCGGCCATCACCGCGCGATCGTTGCGGCCCAAGGTGTATACATCTTTACTGTTTGGGCCGCGGCCCAAGGCGTCGAAGTACACCATGTGGCGGCGCACCACCGGTTTGCGAGCAGCTTCATCGTGATACAGGGCACACGGCACCATCTTGCCACCGGAATCTTCGCAAACAGCAGCCCCCAGCAACCGCGCGCTCGACGGGACATTGTGAGGCCGAGAAATACTGCAGGAAACTTGCCGTGGACTGAGCCTGTCGCTCCAGACGAGCCGGTTGGCGTCAACGCCCCCCACCTTCGAGGCATAGATTGCCGTGGGATGGGTGCCGCCGTCGTAGAGCACCGCATACTTATGATCCTCATCCTGAAAACGCTGGCAGGCGAAGTCCTTGGTAACACCGTCGTGCTCAGCCCGACATAGCGCTAGGTCGCCGAGGGCCTCAGCGTCCGACGAAATGTAATCCAGGCAGTTCTGAGCGAAGCTGGTGCTTGAGAAAAGAATTAGTACCGAAAGTAATACAGGCCGAAAAAACTGCACGAACCAAATCTCCTTGTCATCTACTGCTCCTGACGCCTTGATGGCAGCCTGCTTTCGAGGCCGGCAAAGCCGATGTGAAGCCAGTATTCATGGAATGCGTTTGCCCTACCGTGTTAGCAGCAACCATGCCAACTGTGCGCCAAATCTCGGTTCGTCCAGACAAAGAGGATTAACTTATTGTTTTCACGATATTTTTTCTGATTCTGCCGCCGTTGCGCGCTCGACCGCAACGCCTCAAGGCGTTGCTGCAAACCACCGAGCTGACGTGATCTCACCATTCCAGTGCAAGCGAGGTACTGCCGGGGCACGGCCATCGACAGAGCCCGACTGCGCCAGGGGTAATTGCCCGGCTACGATTGACCCATATCAATGTCCTTTCACACCGAGGCACTAGGATAGCAATCGAGTTTCGAACCAAAACGAAACCAGCAGGGGAAACGGTTGAGATATAACAATTCCTGAGAGGAGGAATGGTGGCCGTTTGCCCGGATAATGATTTGTTACAAGTTTTTGCCGATCCAGTGTTGTTGACCGACGCGGTCGGCATTATCCGTTTCGCCAACCCGGCGTTCGAGCTTGCGAGCGGCTATCGGCAGGAGGAACTCATTGGCGAGTCGCCGAGCATCGTTAAATCGGGTCATCATAACGGCGAATTTTTTCGCCACTTCTGGAATACCATTCTTTCCGGCCGCTCGTTTCGAGGCGTGTTTACCAACCGTCACAAAGACGGCTCGATCTATCATGAAGATAAAACCGTAACGCCAATCGTTGACCCATCGGGCGCAGTTACGCATTTCCTGTCGATCGGCAAGGACGTGACCTGCCGCGTGCAAGAGCTAGAACACCTGACGCAGCTGGCCTACTACGACGAGCTAACTGGTCTACCCAACCGTACGCTGCTGACCGACCGGCTATTACATGCCCTTAGTCTTGCCAAGCGACACAGTTCACTGGTCGGAGTGCTGTTTATCGACCTTGATCAATTCAAGAGAGTTAACGATACCCTCGGTCATGCGGCGGGCGACGAACTGTTGTGCACCACCGCCGACCGCATCCGCTCGTGTCTGCGAGAATGCGATACGGTGTCTCGCCTCTCCGGCGATGAGTTCATTGTGGTTCTCGAGGAATTGCATATGCATCACGAGGCCCACATGGCCGCAGAAAAACTAATGAAAGCAATCGTCAGGCCGCTAAAGCTGAACCAGCGCGAGGTAAGTGTCACCTGCAGTATCGGGGTCACTGTCGGTCCGGATGTCGGAGACAATGTCGAGACCCTGATAAAAAAGGCCGATGTCGCCATGTATGCGGCCAAACAACAGGGGCGCAATAACTACCAGAGCTATTCAAGCGAACTGCTGCACATCTACAATCTGTTTAACCAGACCGGGGGCATGTCCCGATAACCCATCACTTCCCGCAGCATTCGTTCGGTACTGCCCCGTTTCCGGGTACAATGTCGCAATGCACCTGGTCGATACCCACTGCCACCTGGACGATTCATCGTTCGATAGTGATCGCGATGCCGTCCTCAGGCACTGCACCGAGCTCGGTGTGGACCGGATTGTGGTGCCCGCCGTCACCCGCAGCGGCTGGGATGGCCTGCTTGATTTATGCAAGCGTCATGCGGAGCTTGCACCGGCGCTTGGCCTGCACCCGGTTTACATAGATCAGCATCAGCCGGGTGACCTCGATCAGCTGGCGCAGTATCTGGAAAATCCGGCAGTGATTGCGGTGGGCGAAATCGGTCTCGATTTCCTGATTGAAAACCCGGACAAAGACAAGCAAGAACAGTTCTTTGACGCCCAGCTTGACCTTGCCGAACAGGCCGGCCTGCCGGTGATCCTGCATGTGCGCAAGGCCCATGACCGGGTGCTGGGATTCCTGCGAAAAAAACAACTCAAGGGCGGCATCGCCCATGCCTTCAACGGCAGCCTGGAGCAGGCGCGACACTACATAAACCTGGGCTTCAAACTTGGCTTCGGTGGCATGCTCACGTACGAGCGCTCCAACAAGCTGCGTCGCCTGGCGAAAGAACTGCCCCTGGAATCCATCGTGCTGGAAACTGACTCGCCGGACCTGACCGTTAGCCAGCACCGTGGCGAGCGCAACAGCCCGGAGTATTTACCTTACTGCCTGCAGGCACTGGCCGAGGTCCGCGAGATGGCGCCGGAACAGGTAGCGAAACAAACGACGCTAAACGCCCTTTCCGTCTTGAATCTGCGCCCGGCTGGCGCAAACTGATCGGCATGACGAACCAAGACGACCAGGAACGCTTTGCCAGCATCGAGCGTCTGTACGGCACCGAAGCCTATCAACACCTGCACGACCTGCATTTCGCCGTGGTTGGTCTCGGTGGGGTTGGCTCCTGGGCCGTCGAGGCGCTGGCACGTAGCGGCATCGGCAAACTCACCCTGATTGATTTCGATGAAGTGGCCCCGAGCAACGTCAACCGACAGCTGCATGCACTGACCAGCACGGTTGGCAGAAAAAAGCTGGACGTAATGGTCGAGCGCGTCAGGGAAATTAACCCCGGCTGTGATATTACTGGAATCGATGACTTCATCACGGCCGACAACCTGTTCGATCTGTTACCCATTGAGCGGAACTTTGACTATGTCATCGACGCCATAGACTCCATCAAGTTCAAGGCGGCGATGATCTACTACTGCAAGCGCAACAAGATTCCTATCATCACCACCGGCGGCGCCGGCGGTTCCAACGACCCGGGTCATATAGAGATCGCCGATCTGAGTCGTACATATAATGATGCATTGGCCGCCAAGGTTCGCCAGCGGCTGCGCAGTGACTACGGCTTTTCAAAAAATCCCAGGCGCACCTTCGGTATCGAGTGCGTATATTCCACCCAGCACAAGGTCTACCCCAAGGAAGACGGCACCGTTTGCCACCGCAAACCCGGGGTGCACGGGGTGCACCTCGACTGCCGTTTCGGCTACGGATCCGCCAGCTTTGTCACCGCCACATTCGGCTTTATGGCCGTCGGTCGAGCTATAAATAAGGCGCTACGGCGAAAAATGAGGAAATAACGGCCCTTTTTCGCTATAGTGCGCCCGTACCCGCCTGCTACTGATGCTCGCCATTGCGACGTAGGCCGTTATTTACAAAAATTTACGAGGCAGACTATGCAGATTACCAAACACGCGGTGGTTTCCATCGATTACGAACTAAAAGACGACGAAGGCACGACCATTGATACCTCCGCAGGCAGCGAGCCATTAACTTACCTGCACGGCGCCAAAAACATTATCGAGGGCCTGGAAAAGGCACTGGAAGGCAAAAAGGCCGGAGAATCTGTCTCGGTCAAGGTTTCGCCGGAAGAAGGCTACGGTATGCCCGACGAGAGTCGCGTTCAGCAGGTTCCTAAAGAAATGTTCCAGGAAGAGAGCCAGATCAAGGTCGGCGAGCAGTTCTATGCCCAGGGTCCGGAAGGCGAGCACCTTACCGTTACGATCAAGGAAGTTGCGGATGACCACGTTGTCATCGATGCCAACCATCCGCTGGCTGGCAAAAACCTGAACTTTGAAGTCACCATCAAGGAAGTACGCGAGGCGACCGAAGAGGAAATCTCCCACGGCCATGTGCACGGGCCGGGTGGACACCACCACGAGTAACTAAAAAAGCCGTCCTGAAAGACGGCTTTTTTATTGGATGTCTGCTATCAGCTATTCGTGGACACTACTATTCCAGGCCAACAATTTCGCGCTGATTCTGTTTTTTTGATTTTCTCTTCAGCGCACCCTTCAGCGATTCGACAAACAGTGCATACTTGCCTGCGGGCTTCACACTTTTCACACAACTCAATGCAAAACGCTCCCTGCGTTCAGACATCCAGTCCTGCTTGTAAGAATCGTTACCTGTCAGAAAGTCGATCTCAACCACCTTATCGGTATCGATCACGTACTCCATCAGGAAACTGGTGAGAATTGAGCCCGGTGAATACTGCTTCCACGCCTGGTCATAGGCCAGCCTGAATATGTTCGCTTTACCATGGAGGACAAACCAGAGCTGTGCGGCAACAGGCTGCTGTTTGACAAAAAGCACAGCGAGTCTTGACCATCCTGGTCTGGAAAAGCCCGCTACAATACCATCCAGAAATTGAACATACTGTTCATTCGCCTTCCAGCTGGCATTGTAGACTGCATAATAATCGGACATCTTTGGCGGTACTTCATCTCCGGTAAAAAGCCGAACTTCGTAACCGTGTTCGCGTTCCAGTTTACGCTGCTTGCGGGCGATAGTATTACGCAGCCTGGGTGGCCGAGTTGCCAGGTAGCCCGCGTACGACTGATTCTGCACGCGATAAATCCAGTTGTAGTGGCGAAAAATGCGCTCGCATTTAAATCCGGCCGATTCCAGGACCCGTTGCAAACCGTTTATTCTACTGTCGTCGTCAGCAACAGGTTCTAATAGCAATGAACGAACTGACAACTGATTTAGCCCCTCAACCAGGCAAGCAAGAACTTGCTGTTGATCTTCTTCCGCGAGCAGCAGGCTATAGTGCGTCGTGTATCGATGCTTGAGGGAGTAACCGGTATTCCCGGCACTTTTTATCAGCGGCAGAACGGCCATTACGTTGTTCCCGGCCAGCACGCAGGCCAGCACCATCGCTTCATCATCATCGAGTGCCGCGTTGGCCAGATTCTCGAACCACGCGCGCGAGAAAAAGAGACTGTCTTTCTCTCGCTGCTCAAAGAGCGCGTTAGCGCTTTCGGGTAGTTGGTTCCAGTTGGTGTAGCACGCGAACTTCATTGGTGATTAGTCTTTCCGGCAGGACGGGAGGGGTTTTCAATGAGCGCACAATCATACGCTTCTGGCAAATCTACTTTTCGGATAGTCCCCACAAACCACAAATTACGAGACCGTTTTCAGGTCTGCTATCGGCCAGAAGCGGACAATCAGAATATTGTTGACTTAAACATTTGACGGGAAATGCAGAGCTCAGGTTAGAACTCTTCTGGTGTTTTACCTTTCCATTTGAGGTGTCCCCATCGCCCCTGGCATTTCGCATAATGCTTTGCTCCGCTCTTCTTGAAAGAAACACCATAATGGTTTGGCCAAATATCTATTTTTATTTCAGCGCATCCAACGGATTCGCAATACTTTTTAATTCTCTTCTTGTTGATCGGATCAATAATATATCCCAACAGGACCGGTATGGATGCAAGAATGACCATGGAACCCACAAAGATGCCCAGACCA
>Ga0209536_100002400_pt1 | contig 30560 bp, 27 predicted proteins | sample DeeMarSeWOR28_12_FD_187461 | JGI IMG/M metagenome (GOLD analysis project Ga0209536, IMG submission 187461) | Marine sediment microbial communities from White Oak River estuary, North Carolina - WOR-2-8_12 (SPAdes) (version 2) | ecosystem: Environmental > Aquatic > Marine > Intertidal zone >...
CCGGACCCGCCAGTTGGGCTCCGCAAACTCCACCAGCGGATCCACCTCGAGCAGTTCGATCGCCTCCTGAACGCTCCAGGCGGAGCCAATACTGATCTCCTCGATCCCGAGACGACGGAATTGCCGCGACGCAAGACCGTTGACGCGACCACGGACCCTGTCCCTGCCCCACTCGTCCCCTTTGTCCCTGAACTTGACAAGGACCTCCCCCGGCACATAGGCACCTTCCTCAAGGCGGCTTTCGGACCCGGCCCCCGCGACAGCCCCTGATAGCAAAAGAGCCGTGATGAGAGCTGGTATGAGGATCTTCCCATCCTTCACTGATGACACCTCTGTCTCTGAATTTGATCCAGGACATCGTTCGCAGCTCGGTACTGAAATGTAAATACCACAAAAACAGGATCCATGGACCGGACAAAAGGGGTCAGACCGTGATTTGAGGCATACCATTACTCCAGGTAAATGAATCACCCATATCCGGCGCCAGAACATTGAAGAGGGGAAAGATAAATGGGTAAAAAGGAAAGTGGACCATGATTCTTCGCCTTTAGCCTTTAGCCTTTAGCCTTTCTCCGTTAACCTTTTCTTTTCTTCTTCCCTTCCCGGACTGACCCCGATTGACACAATCAAATGTCAGAAACCTTGTATTTCAGTGCCGATAGAATATAGTGCGAATATGGATCAACAGACCCTGAAAAAAATACTGGACGCGAGCCTGGACATGTACCTGGTCCTCGACAGGAACGGTACCCTCCTGGAATACAAGCCTTCCAGGAATTTCGATCCCCTCTTACCTCCTGCTGAGTTCCTGGGCAGGTCTGTTGAAGAGGTTCTGCCCCCGGAACTGGCCGAAGCGACCCTTGCAAAGACGCAGACAGTTCTAGGCTCAGGCGAGGAGAGTGTCCTCGAGTACGACCTCCCGCTCAACGGTTCTCTATCCAGCTTCGAGGCCAGGTTCTCTCCTATCGACACGGAATCGGTCCTGGTCATCGTCCGGGATGTGACGGAGAAGGTCAGGATGCAGAAGGCTCTCGAGGAAAGGGAGGAACAGTACCGGCGCCTTTTCGAATACAATCCCATGCCCATGTTCGTGTCCGATAGCGAAACATGGGAGATCCTCAACGTCAATCAGGCCGCGGTCAACCATTACGGTTACGGGAAAGAGGAACTCCTGAACATGACCTTAAAGGACATTCGGCCCCCTGAGGACGTCGAATCCTTGATGAGAAGGATCGGGGCTGTAAGCGCACCTGTGGAGAATATGGGTGTGTTCCGGCATCTGAAGAAAGACGGTACTACGGTGCTCATGAATGTTTACTCCCACGAGGTCCTCTACGAGGGCAGGAAGGCCCGGCTTGCGCTGTGCCATGACGTTACGGACCAGATCCGGGCAAAGGAGACGCTGGAGGAAAGCGAGGAGATGTTCAGGAAATCCTTCTTCCTGAGTTCGGACGCCATGTCGGTGAGTCGTATCGAGGACGGAGTGCTCCTGGAGGTCAACGACGGGTTTACCAGAACGACGGGATACAGCCGGGAAGATGCGGTGGGAAAAACAACCATTGAGCTCGGTATGTGGGCCGATGGATCCAGGCGGAGCGTACTCATCAGGGAATTCCGCAAGAAGGGCCGTGTGGAGAACTTCGAGTACGAGATGCGGACCAAGGGCGGCGAAACAAAGACAGTCCTGCTTTCCACGAACATCATCACCTTAGGCGGCGCGGCCAGAAGGTTCACCATCACCCGCGACATCACCAAACTCAAGATAGCCGAGGAAGCCCTCCTAAGAAGCGAGGAAAAGCTGCGCGCCTCCCTCAGGGAGAAGGAGATCCTCCTCAAAGAGATCCACCATCGCGTCAAGAACAACCTCCAGGTCGTATCAGGCCTCCTGGACCTTCAGGCCTCCCACACGCAGGATCCATCGGACCGCCTGAAGTACAAGGACAGCCAGAACCGCATCATCACCATGGCCCTTATTCACGAGAAGCTCTACCAGAGCCAGAACCTGTCGCAGGTGGATTTTTCGGACTACATCCGCGACCTCTGTGAAAACCTTATGGTCTCCTACGGCATCGACGAGGAGCGGATCAGGCTCGAGATCCAAACGGAAAGGACTGAGATGGCCGTTGATTCGGCGATCCCCTGCGGGTTTCTCATTAACGAACTCATCACCAATGCCTTGAAGCACGCCTTTCCGGAAGACCGCGCCGGGACCATCAGCCTTTCTTTCAAACGTACCCGGAACAGGGACTATCAGCTCACCGTCAGCGACGACGGTGTGGGGATCCCGAAGGACCTGGACATTTTCAACACGGATTCCCTCGGGATGCAGCTCGTAACGGTCCTGGTGAAGCAGCTGGGTGGAACAATCAAATTAAGGAAAGAGGAAGGTACCGGCATCACTATCAGGTTCCGGGAGTATCATGAGGCAGGAACGGTTCTATTTTGAGAATCAAGGGGGCCAGGCCAGGGAGTAAACGATGAAACTTATCCGTTTCGGTGAAAAGGGTGCGGAAAAACCCGGAGTCATCCTGTCCGGCGGCAGGATGAAGGACCTTTCTTCCCAATTCAGGGACTGGGACCATGAGTTTTTCCGCGACAACGGACTGAAAAAACTCGAGGGCATCCTTGAGACAGACAGCGCTTTGCCTGATGTTCCGACCGGCGTCCGGCTCGGCTCCTGCGTGGCACGGCCTGGCAAGGTCGTATGCATCGGTCTCAATTACAGTGATCATGCCGCAGAGGCCGGGATGGAGATCCCTGATGAACCCGTTGTTTTCATGAAGGGATCCAACACCGTCGTCGGCCCTAACGATCCCATAATCATCCCCAGGGGCAGTTCCAAGGTGGATTGGGAGGTGGAACTGGGTTTTGTTATAGGCAAGGACGCCTCTTATCTGGACAGCGCCGCACAGGCCGCCGACCACATCGCCGGCTACTGCATTTCCCATGACGTCTCAGCCAGGGACTTTCAGTTGGAAAGGGCGGGTCAGTGGACCAAGGGAAAATCCTGCGACAATTTCAACCCTCTGGGCCCTTATCTGGCCACCAAGGATGAGGTCGAGGACATCAGGAATCTGGACCTTTCCCTGGACGTCAACGGGGAAAGGATGCAGACGGGAAACACCAGAACGATGCTGTTTGACGTGTTCTATCTCGTCCATTACCTTTCCTGTTTCATGACCCTGGAGGCCGGCGACCTCGTCAGCACAGGGACGCCTCCCGGCGTGGGACTCGGAATGAAATCCCCCAGATACCTCTGTGAGGGCGACGTTGTGGAGCTGAGGATCACAGGTCTCGGAGAGCAGCGCTCAGCATGTGTGAGGGCCTGAAACGGATCAACCCCTGACCGCTCCCGCGGCTGTGAAGGAAATTCCCGGTCCACCTTCTCTGAACGCCTCGAACCTGGTGCCCATTGTCTGGCGCCCATCTTTTGAAAAGACCGGCAGGCTTTGGGTCGTATCTCAGGTTATAACATGATCATCCTATCAATGGGCCATCTGGCCAAGGGGCGCTGAACCCTGATATGCGGACCCGGGTTTGCCACACTGATCCCAAAGATGCGACCCCAAGGGCGCTGGATTTTGGATCCTGGACTGGCCTCCTTCTTTCCCGTCGTTCGCTTTTCCCTGGAAGACGTGCCTCACCCCTCCCCTCGGGTCCTCCGTGTCCCCCTCGTACTTCGGGATGAGGGAAACATGCAGGATACGCAAGGTAACGCAGGGGAAATCTGAGGATCTGGGCTCTGACCCTGATGATTCATCAGCGGTAGAAAAGTTTGGGGAGAAAGGTCGTCAGGGGTGGGAAGTAGGTTATCATGAGCACGCCGACCAGGAGGACTAAAAGGATGGGCAGGATCGATCGGTAGACCTCCGGCAGCGGCTTGTCGAAACGGTAGGAGGAAAGAAAAAGGTTCATCCCCACCGGGGGAGTGAGGTACCCCAATTCGAGGTTGGCCAGGAAGATGATCCCCAGATGAACCGGGTCGATCCCGAAAGCCTCGCCCAGCGGGACGATGAGAGGCACCACGACCACAATGGCCGAGTAGATGTCCATCAGACAGCCCACGATGATCAGAAGGGCGTTTAAAAGGAGCAGGAACACCAGGGGAGACTCGATGGTGCCGGTCACCAGGTCCAGCATCCGGGCAGGGATCTGGGCATCCACCAGGTAGTTGGTAAAACCCAGGGCAACGCCCAGGATGAGAAGCACGCCACCCACCAGCAGCCCGCACTCGGTCAGAACCCGGGAGATATCACCGGGCTGCTTCAGATCCCGATGAAAAAGGGTCTGTGTCAGGAAGGCGTAAAAAGCGGTAATGGCAGCCGCCTCCACGGGAGTAGCCAGGCCGCTGAAGAGCGACCCGAGGGCGACCACGGGAAGGAGCATCTCCCATTTGGCATCCCACAGAGCCCGCCCCACCTCTTCGGGTCTGAATCTTTCCCTGGTTGATTCGATCTTAGGGCACTGCCGGGCGCCCCACCATGCGGTCATGGCCACCAGCAGGACCCCTGGGAGGATCCCGGCCAGGAAGATCTCTTCCAGGGAAATTCTCGCGATGATGGCATAAAGGATCAGGGGGAGGCAGGGAGGGAAGAGGAGACCAAGGGAGCCGGAGCCGGTCAGCAGTCCCAGCGCCGATCGCTCGGGACATCGGGACGCCGTCAGGATCGGCATGAGAAGCCCCCCCAGGGCCAGTATGGTCACCCCGGAAGCCCCGGTAAAAGAGGTGAAAAAGGCGCAGACAACAGCGGTTATGATGGCAGGCCCGCCCCTGACGCCCCCCAGTCCGGCCTGAAACAGCCTGATAAGCCTCCGTGGGGCGCCCCCCTCCGCCAGAAAATAACCGGCCAGTGTGAAGAGGGGCAGGGCCGGCAGGGAGGGGTTTGTGACAAGACGGTACTGGTCGAGGGGGATGGAGGCGATGGGCAGCTCCGCCCCCCAGAAAAGGATGACAGCCGCCCCTCCGAGGAGGACGAAAACGGGCGACCCCAGGGCAGTGGCCAGGATGAGGGCAGCCAGGGCGAGGGGGACCAGGACAGCGGTGGACACGGGCGGCATGAGGCCCGCCGCCACGATCACGCCGCCGATCACAGCGACCAGGAGCCGCCCGGGCCATCGGTCAGCCCCGTGCCTGAGGATGTGAAAGGAGATCAGGGCGAAACCCAGGGGAATGACCAGCTGCACGAACCATACCGGGACCCCGTAGGCAAGGATCTTTCCACCCAGCCGCTCCGCTCCAATGAACTGAATGCCGGCCGCGCAAAGGAGAGCGCTGATAGCCAGGGCAAAGCCGCCGCTGTAGATCCGGGCGGCGGATCGGTAAGCACCCTTGAGGTAATCGGTTGCCGCCGAAAGGGAAAGGAGCCGGTTCTCCCGGGCCGCGATGGCCCCTCCTGCCATGGACACGACCAGGGTCAGGTGCTGAACCAGGGAGGTGGAAGCCGAGATGCCCACTTTAAAGACCGCCCGCAGGACGATCTCGGCCAGGGGTATCAGAACCATGGCCGCGAGGGCGATACCGATCAGGAGGTTCTCCCCCTGCTTCCAGGATCGGGGGAAGCCGGCGGGGCCAGTTCCCCCCGGAGCCCCGGGGCTGGCCGGCGGCGTCTCCCTCATTGGGGCTCTTTCCGCTCAGCTGGCCTGAAGTCACTGATGATCCGCTGCACCTCGTCGAAGATCTCCTCTGGAACCATGGACCCGCGGATCTTCGGGTAGATCTCCTCAGCAGCCGCCCTCCAGCGTGCCTCAATTTCCGGACTGACCTCCTGGACCACCAGGCCTCTCTTCTTCATGGCCTCCACCGACTCTGCCGCCTCCAGCCGGCTCTGGGCTTTAATCTCCCTTCCCGCCTCGGCCGCCGACTGAAGGATGAACTCCCGGTCTTCATCGGTAAGGCTGTCCCAGGCCTTGCTCGTAATGATCGTGGCTCCCAGAAGAGGAGCCCAGTTGATCTTGAGCATGTAATTGGCCTGCCGGTAGAACTGACCCGCAAGGGCGTAGGTGGGCGTTGTGGGAACGGCATTGATCATGCCGGTCTGAAGACCGGTCAGGATGTCGCTGGTCTCCAGCGGGACCGGGTGATAGCCGCCCGCCTTCATCAGGTCGAACTGCTGGGTATCTCCGGCCCAGACGAAGATCTTCATTTCCTTCAGGTCCTCGGGATACGCGACAGGTTCGCTGGTGAAAAACCTCACCCAACCTGCATCGCCCCAGAAAAGGGTCACGAAGCCCTTGTCCAGCATCTTCTTCTCCAGTGTGGGGCGCAGCTGCTCGAGGACATGTTCCATCTCCTCGAGGGACTTGAACATCATCGGCATATATTCGAGGACGTTGATGGATTCGTCTATTTCCGACAGTCCGACGACGGTCAGCATGGCAGCCTGGAGCTGACCGATACGCATTCTCCGGATCACGTCCGACTCACCGCCCATGGTCCCGTCGGTGTAGATCGTGAGGGTGGCTCCTCCCCCTGGAGCCTGGCGCCACTTCTGACCCATCATCTGAAGGCTCTGATGGAAAGACGAGCCCTTTGGGGCAAGGGTGGCCATACGTATTTTAGGGGGTGTCCCCGCAGCGGCCCGGGCGGTGCCCGATCCCCCGTCCGGCCCGGCCACTGCCGCAACCAGGACCGTCACCAGGACCGCCATGAATCTGATCCTCAGCTTTCTTCTATTCGATCCGATCGTCATTGTTGCCTATTACCTCCGGTTCTGTGGGCTATTCCAGAAAAAGATCGTCCATCCGGGAAAGGAGCCAGGCCGCCCGGCGCTGCATGATCAGGTTGTTCAGCCGCCACTTCGGTATGGCATCGGCTTCGATGGCCAGAGCCCTGTTCAGGAGATCCGTGAATTCTCCCCTGTCCTGGGTCCTGATGGAAACGTTTTCCGCCATTGTCACCAGCGGTGCGGCCAGCATGCCTCCGGACAGTTCCACGGCCCGCCGGAAATGGAGACGGACCTGCTCCAAAGCTTCGGGGCCTTTCCCTTGTCCGCTTGACTCCAGGGCGATCAGGAAGACATGAATGGCGCCGTCGTCGTAGGCCTCGTCCAGTTCCAGGGCACGGTAAATGAGAGCTTCCATCTGGGGCAGGTCGGCGATAAGGTCCGGGTCGTCCTTGGAAAGGGAAATGGCAGCCCCCCATGAAGCTGCCGTCCAGTAGATGAGAGGCACATCCTCCTTTTCAAGTTTCATCACGGCGCTCTCCGGATCCTGGTAAAGTGCATCACGGATGCCTTTACGGGACGTTTCGAGCCCGCGCAGGCCGTAATCCCTGGCACGGAGATAGAGGCGGCGGGAATACCGGCGCAGCTCCATAGCACGCTCGAGGTCATCATTTTCCACCTCGTCCGCATCCTGTTCGGTGAAGGCGTAGCTGTACTGGGTGAATCCGCTGGCCGCCGCCAGCAGCAGGCCGCGGTGCTTGGGGCTCTCCGCCAGCAGGCTCTCGATGAGTTTGAGGCTGAACGGCGTGGCCGCCCGTATCAGCTCCGGATTGTCATCGCTGGCATATGTGCTGCCTCCACCGGCAAGGGCATCACCCATTCTGTTGACGGCATACCTCTTAAATGAGCACGAGGAGAGGGCCAGAGCCATCAGGAGACATACCGGGACAAGCAGCATTCTTCCTCGCATCACACTTCCGGTTTCACGCATATCGATCCCTCAGCCAAAGAACATGACACCTTGAGGAAAACGGTTCAATTCCAGATTCTTGTTGTATTATAACTTTTCCCCGGGCTGACTCCAAGGATAGTCCTCATCCTTGGCTCGACTTCCCGGAAAAGGCAGGCGCGAAACCGGGAAAACGTGGGCCGGTTCTCGTCTTTTACCTGTATTTCACCATTTTGGATCGACCCAGTCAGGATCGTACTTGTTTCCGAAGGCGAAGATTCCTCCGTAAAAGATCGGCGGCGGGAATGTTACGAGTTCATCGACCGGATGCCCCTGTCCATCGAAGACCTCAACGGCCAGTGCCGTTTCCGGACCGTGGACCACTAGGTCCGTCAGGGGATCGTCTGATCCGCCCCCTCCTTCGCATGAAAAAAAGAAAGCAGGACCGGAAAAAGCAGGCGGAACCGCGGCAAAGGCAGCGATGGATCTCTTGATGATTTCCCCAAAAATACGGGAACAAGGATCTTAATTAGTGCCATCTTAGGTCAGAGTGTTTTAAAGCCCATTAAATGAGAGGGGGTTTCATTTGAAAAGCTGGGTTCGGAGCGGGAATTGACCTGTTTCAAGGCGAACTTGTTAAGAAACCTCACGATTCCTGCTGTGACCCCAGAACAAACCTGAAACTTATACCCCGTGTTTTTGAAAGACTCATGTTCTTCGCATATAATGTTCTGATATAGGACACATCCTATATTTTTCAGGAGGCGTGCACTATGTCGATTTTTCCCCGGTACTCTCACCCCGACTTTACGGCGCCGCACCTTGCCCTGGCCCCTGTCGTCAGCGTTGAGCCTGCACCGGCCGACGGCACCGTCCCCGATCAGTTCCATGGCACATCAAACCACCCGGAATATCTGCATCTGGGCAATGGGCGTTGGCTGCTGGTCCCGGAAAGCAGGATGGATGCCGTTCTTGTCCTTACGGGGGATGTCGTTGAAGCCATGGAAGCACGCAGGGTCCGAAAGGGCGATCAGGTCGTGATCGGCCGGACGGAGAACGGGGAGGAGGGGATCTATGTGCACGTTGAAGGCTTTGAGCGATCTCCAGCGGAAGCTCTCGACAAATTCTCCTTTCGTACGCGCGGCACCCGTGAGACGCCTTTTTCCCGCTGCTATGATGAACTTTACAAAGTACTGCGCCATGATCGTGACCACGGCCATATCGTCTGGGTCCTCGGCCCGGCGGTCGCCTTCGACAAGGACAGCCGTGATGCCATGCAGGGGTTGATCGACAACGGTTATTGCCACGGTCTGCTGGCCGGGAACGCTCTGGCCACCCACGACCTCGAGGCAGCGCTCTATGGCACCGGTCTCGGCCAGGACATCTACTCGCAGACCTTAAAACCCCTCGGCCATTACAATCATCTCGACACCATCAATGAGGTCCGCCGTCGCGGTTCCATTGCGAGAACCATCGAGGAGCTTAAGATCAGGGACGGGATCATTTATGCCTGTGAAAAGAAGGGAGTCCCCTATGTCCTTGCCGGTTCCATCCGTGATGACGGTCCGCTGCCGGAAGCCATTTCCGACGCCAGATCAGCACAGGATGCCATGCGTGAGCACGCGCGCAAGGCGACGACCGTCGTTGCGCTGGCTACCCAGCTGCACTCCATTGCTTTTGGCAACATGGTGCCAAGCTACAAGGTCCTGCCCGATGGCGGCGTACGGCCGGTTTTTTTCTACATTATCGACATGACCGAATTCAGCGCTGACAAGCTGGCAAACCGAGGTTCTTCCCAGGCGGTTGCCATCCTGACAAATGTTCAGGACTTTACCGTCAACCTCTGGAACAACCTCAAAGGCTGACTAACCGCAGAGGACACGAAAAAAATATTTTGAATCCTGAATTTTGAATATTGAATCCCAACCCCGGATCTTGGATTTTAGATTTTGGATTGAAAAACGCATGGAGGGGCGATGAGCAAGGTCGTTCAGATAATCGGTGTCCCGATAGACCTCGGCCAATCGAACCGCGGCGTAGGTCTCGGTCCGGGTGCACTGCGCAATGCAGGCCTTTCTGCACGCCTCGAAGAGCTCGGATGCACCGTGCATGACTCGGGAAACCTGCCCGTCCCGGTGCGTGAATCCCTGGCTCATGAGCGCCCCCACCACTACCTGCCGTCCATCAGCAAGGTCTGTGAGGCAGCGTGTGCCGCCGGCCGTCAGGCTGTGGAGGAAGGGCGGATCCCGGTCTTTCTCGGCGGCGATCATTCGATCTCCATCGGCACGATCGCCGGCGTCACATGGCATGAGCCGGCTGGAATCCTGTGGATCGACGCTCATGGCGATTTTCATACGGACAAGTCGTCCCTTTCAGGAAACATCCACGGCATGTCGCTGGCGGCTCTGCTCGGTGACGGTTACCCGGAACTGGTCGGGATAAGCCGTGCTCAGACCAGATTAAGGCCACAGGACGTCGTGATCGTCGGAGTACGGGATCTCGACAAAGACGAGCGGGAGCGCCTGCGCGACAGCGGCATAAAGGTCTATACCATGCGAGACATCGATGAACGGGGGATGGGTACCATTGCCAGGGAGTCCCTGCAGGCACTGGGGCACATTGAACGACTGCATGTCAGCATGGATATCGATGCCCTTGATCCCCAGACGGCGCCGGGAGCAGGAACCCTCGTGCCGGGCGGTTTGACCTACCGTGAGGCACAGCTCCTGATGGAGATCGTCGGAGACTCCGGGCGTCTGAGCTCCCTTGATATCGTCGAGATCAACCCCATCCTGGACGTCCACAACACAACGGCGAAAATGGCGGTGGAACTGGCGGCCTCGGCCTTTGGGAAAAGCATCCTCTAGATAAAGGTGCACGTCAGAGCAATTACTCGTATGATGGTGTCTCCTTAACATACTTGGAAAACGGATATTGACAGATTTGCAAGGGGTCAGGTCGGGAATCTAGCAATAGCAAACTCTTTCAGTAGTGAATTGTCAATTTCCCGGCCTACCCCCTTCCCTTGACTCTCCGATCTCTGACCGACACCAGTTTTGGGTCAGAACTTCCAGGACTTGTCCCCACGATCTCACAAACCAGGATATCTACCTTCTTGCCATCACCCTCGCGAAATGATCGTAGGCTTTTTCATGGCAGTCCGCAAACCATTCTTCACACTCATCGTAGGCTTCCTTGTCGGTGACATGCTCGAACCGCATGGCGATGTGCCCGCCCTCTTCTGCGTATTCGCGCCAGGCAGACGTCCTTTCATAGTTATGCCACAGGTCCTGGGCGACCAGCTTCGGGTTGGTCGTTTCAACCCAGAAAGTTCCCAGGTTCACTGCCATGTTCATGGGTACATTGAAGCGATAGATAAGAAAGGGGCGCCCTTCGGAATCCCTGCCCCTCAGTTCGTACTTGCCCATGCGGACGTTTGCGCAGAAATAACCCTCACTGGTCAGTTCCAGGGGAACCCACTCTCCATCTGTGGTATTGAGGATCTCAAAGCCCTTGATCTTGACCATGACCGGAATGGGACGATCGGTCTTGTAGCGCTGCTCCTTCGGATAGAGCATGACATCCGTCCCCAGAATACGCCCGATGATGACGCACTCCTTTTCCAGGATTAAGGGCGCTGGCTCGTCAGCGTACACCACAAATACGCTAGCCAGCAGAACCGGCACAAAGATCGCTACAAGAAGCATTGTGAACCGTTTCATCGTAATCCCCCTCTCAAGCGGCCCACTATACCCCTCAGGTAGTTATATGTATGGATATTTATTGGTTTTCAGAAAAAGTGCGGATGATAGAGATAACCACCCCCCAGTGGACTTTTAATATCTAAATTATACCTCTGGAAAATGGGAAGGGAAGCTGATCTGGGGGAAAAGGGGAAGGCAGTACCTGGCGCAGGGGCATTGGACAATGGAAAAAGGTCGGTGGAGGATCCGCGACCCTGCCGTCGCTCAAGGGTGCAGCGGGATCCTGCATGGAAACACCTCTAAATGCGCGGGTTCACTTCTGCACGGTGCGCTGCTCCCCCAGCTTCATTGGTGTCAGAGCACCTTGGCAATAGCAATCCGGCATCCTGAGCCTTTTGAAGGGTTGGATCCTGGATAACCTTGAAGTAAGAATGTATGATGCGATTCTGAAAGTCCTCATCCTGATGCAGAGGGGACGGCAGGGAGGAACATGAGCTTTTCGGATCTTGAGGGGAAGGCGGTTCTGGTAACGGGCGGGGCCCAGGGGATCGGGAAGGGCATCGCCCTCCGCCTCCTTCGTGAGGGGATGACAGTGGTCATGGGAGACCTGGACCTGGTGGCGGGCGAGGAAACCGTCCGGGAGCTCGAAGATAAAGGTCAGATCCACTTCGTCCCCCTTGATGTCTCCGCTGAGGACTCGGTCCGTGAGACAGTGGCATGGATTCTCAACCGCTGCGGCCGCCTGGACGCGCTGGTGAACAACGCCGGCATCGCCCGGTCGGGCTTCGGTCAGGTGGAGGACCTTCCGCTGGAAGAATGGGACCGTGTGTTGAGCACCAACCTCACCGGAGCCTTCCTCTGTGTCAAGCATGCCATTCCATCGCTGAGGAAGGGGGGAGGGGCTGTTGTGAACATCGCCTCAACCCGCGCCCTGCAGTCCGAGCCCAACACAGAGGCCTACTCCGCTTCCAAGGGCGGGTTGGTCGCGCTCACTCACGCCCTCGCCGTTAGCCAGGGACCCCTCATCCGGGTGAACTGTATCAGCCCGGGATGGATAGAGGTGTCGGACTGGAAGAGGTCCGACCAGCGGAGCGAACCTTCACACGATCCCATCGACCGCGACCAACATCCCGCGGGGAGAGTCGGGACCCCCCACGACGTGGCGGGTTTGACCGCCTATCTCCTTTCCGAGGAATCGTCTTTCATCACGGGGCAGAACTTCATCGTGGACGGCGGCATGACCCGACGGATGATCTACGCTGAATAACGTGACTGTGAACTCCGGTGCCGGAGCACGGCGAAATGGTGTCTGGAGTCCGGGATCTGGACACTGATTTACGGCACAGGTGACAGTGGTCATGGATTTTAGAAAAATTGAGGTATATTCTCCTCTTGGGAGTTAGCGACACAATATATCATTTATGCCGCAATTCACCCTTCCCCTCGACACGCTCGGGGCTGGCGACATGCTTCCGCCGTTGCCTGAGGCTATGGCGGACTAGCAGGGAGGGCGCCTTGACACCCGCGACCCATGCTTTATTTTTCTTGGGGAGTAGTTATGGCGACTAAACTGTCAATACGGGTCTACTCTTCTACGATCCGAAAGCACATCCACGATTACCATCAGCTCTTCTTTCCGCTGCTCGGTGGGGCCAGGTGTGTTATCTCTCATAGGAGCTACAAGGTAGGACTGGGACAATGCATCCTTTATCCGGCGGGCATTGAGCATTACTGCATCCCTGACGACAATTCCAAATATCTGGTTGCGGACCTGGATGAGTTGCCGGTGAAGTTACAGAATCTCGAAAACCTTTTAATTTCAGTGCCTCCCCCGCTGCAGGCCTTTTTTTATTTTGCAGAGAAGCAGTTGGACTATCGCGTCAATACGTCCCTGGAAAAAAGCATGGGCGCTCTGGTTGAGGAGTTGCTCAGGGAGCTTGACTTTCAGCCCAGGGTTGATCCCCGCATCGCACGGGTGATGGCTTTTTTTGAAAGGGACCTCAGTGTTTCGGCCTCACTCGATGAGCTGTCCTCCCTCGCCGGACTGAGTTTGAGTCAGTTCAAGGCCCTGTTCAAAAAGGAGACCGGTAAGACCCCGGGTGAATATTTACGCGACCTGCGAATGGAAAAAGCCAAGGCCCTGCTGGTTAACACCGATTATCCCATCGGCATCGTTGCGGAGATGGTCGGTTACTTCGATGCCTCATCATTTACCCATCGCTTTTCCTCCCACTTCGGCTTTCCACCGAGAAATTTACGAAGAGAATACCCTGTTTTAAGCGTTTGAAACAACAAGTCCGGCTTTTCAACAAAGTATTATCTTTTTACCTCTGGTAGGATGGATATTCCATATATTAAAGAGAGGTTATCTTAAGGACCATAGAACACCGGATAACTCAGGCCAGGAACGTTGATGACTTCGCACAAAGTCATCCATGCGCCCCGGAGAGGGCGCTCAAATCAATGACTGGCGAAGCAAGTCATGGATCTGTAAGGAAGGCGAAAATAACTCGTTTCGCTTTCCGTGGGGCAAAAAACCGATAACGGACCTTTTGCGACCCCATCAATATTGGACTATCGAAAGGAGAAGAAAATGAGCGATGTAAGTGATGACCAACTTTTAAGGGAACTCCAGACTGAAGCTGCGAAGTGGATCATGAAAACATTTCCTGTTCGACTGAGCGGTAATGGAGTTGATGAAATTGAGGTTCGTATGCAGCTGAAGGACGAGGCCGATCGGTGGGTTCAGTACAACTTCGATCAGCGCCGGCAGGGCAAGGAAGGCACACCGTCGCCGGATTCTTCATCCTGAGGCGGAAAAACCTGTAAATGCTCCAATGAATGGTCAAAAGGAACGGATATTCCGCCCATGCCGGGTGATGAATGCTGATCTGATGACCAATAAATAATGCTTCCTCTGGTTCCGGGGTCAGATCGTGGATTGTGGTACATCCATGCTTCTTTCTCAGGCATGCCGCAATTCACGGCTTGACCCCTATGACCCTCCTTCGACCCCCAAGGCATTATCAATCCGGCTTCTGAGCTGTAAATTCCAGTATTGGTAAAAAATAATAGTTATAGAAGGAACTGAGCTTTTCCTATTACCATTGCTATTACTATTACTTGTCTTGTGCAGCCGGACTCGGCGATGAGCCTGTCAGCAGGAAGAGTGCAGAAAACGCAGTTGTTATTCATTCTCAAAGTTGAGGGATGGCAGGCAGGAAAACCAACAGTAAAAATAAAATATTGCCAAATCCCCGGCCTGACCCCTTCGCTTTCCCCGAGATTTCTACTTTCCGAACGATAGACTTTACCAAAAGAGTGATTAATTTATTCGTAAGGCAATGGTGCTTTCCTTAGTGTAAAAGGAGGAATTAAAAATGGGACGGTATTATGCGGATTGTCGTGAACATCCCAGTGTTTCAAAGTGCTCCATCGCCATCTCGGCGGATTCAAGGGAGGAGCTCCTTGAGGCCTCGATCCAGCACGTAGTGTCCGTTCACGGGCACGAGGACTCTCCTGAACTCAGGGCAGAACTGCTGAAGGGGATCAAGGAGGGAACACCTGCTGGCTGAGCGGCGTCGGAATGGAGAAATGTTCCTGACCCGGTCAATATAATCAGAAGGGAGGCGGTATCGGTAAGCGAGCCGCCTTCCTCTTTGAGATCGATTCGAGCCCGGACTCTGAAATCTGCTGGATGGAGTCCTGCGCGGTCAACGATCCCAGGGCAAGCAGTATATCCGCTTCGGCCAGATCATCATTCAGATTCTAGAGTCTAGGCTCTGCCTTAACCATTGATGGCACAGGTGGCAGGGGTCCAATTGTTAAACGCTGAGCCAATGGACCTTCTGAGCCAAGTCACGCCAAAGGTGTGACGAGAAGGTGGGCTTGCGACCCGCAGCTTTAGCGAAGGGTTGACCCGACCCCACGCTTTGCCCGTCCTGACCCCGAAGACCCACCTTATGCGTTGTCCTGATGGGAAGAACCAGTCCGGGACCGCCGGAAGGCACGGGTGTCCAGAAACCCAGCGATGCCCAAAGCAAGGAAACAGAAAAAGAACAGGACAACAAGGGCCAGCGGCGGCTTGGGTGACCGGGCGAGCAAAGCCGCCACATTCAGGAACGTGATGGCAAGCACGGCGTATCCCGGGCGCGAGACGGGTGCAGCCTTCATCGTCCTGCCCCATCCCCAGGTCCGGCGCGCCTTTGGGCGGACAGCCTTGTCAAGGAAATACAGGGCCAGCAACGCAAAGATGCCAGATGGAACCCAACTGACCGGCGAAAGATTTTCCAAGACTTCCCTCTTGCCGCGGTTCACCGTTCCTGATGTCTGGCGGAACGATTGCGGGTCCATTGTGTCGATTCATGGTGTCATCTCGAGGTGTCATAGTGTAAATATTGTTATCTCTACGTGATAACCTTAAAACCTAAGATGGGACCCCGGGGATTCAGTCATCCGGCGGGTAAAGATCTTTCAGGCGTTCCAACACCCTCCTTCCCATGGCCCACCCGACGCTCATCGTGATGAATCCCATGATAAGGACAGGAAGGTACCAGAATACCAACGACTGGTCCGCCTCGCCGATCCTGGCGATCACTCCATTCCATGCGTACATGACAACGAAAGCCACACCCGTCAAAAAAACAAGACCGCTCAGGATCAGCACACCAAGAAGTAACAGCTTTTTTATCATCAAGCCATTCCCCCTCCACGGTCTTTAAGACCATGGTTTCCCGGCGGCATGATCGGCCCTTACTCCCTATCCGGCCCGACTCCTAAGGTACCCTGAAGCTCTTCCCGACGGTCCGGGTCAGGTCAAAGCAGCTTTCATCCTCGCAGACGAAGGCGGCCAGTCGTATTTTCCTGGTCTGGCGGTTCTTTATGTCAAAAGCGATGATGAGATCGGTAAAAATCTTTTTTTCATTGCCGGTTTCGCTGTAGCTTTCCACAACCCTCGCGCGCCTGACCTGGTATCCCTGTGCGCCCTGATCGCTCACAAAGGGCTCCAGGGCGATGGATTCCTCCTCGCACCACTGGGAGGAATCCGCCCCGTCGGCTGCACAGGCGAGAACAGCCCATTTTCTTATGAAAGGTTCCGACCCGAGTTCAGGCCACTGATCCCAGAAGACGTCCAGCCTCATGACCGCGTAATAGGACCTGTTTCCCAGGCTGGCAGCGGGAATGAACCGCCCACCTGGAATGGACGGGTACTCCCTGAATGCGACTCCATCAGGTACGTCGAAGACGAAACCGACATTCTGGACTGTCTCCGACCCGGCGATAGCGAAAAGGGGCATCAGGAAAAGGATCGTCAGTACCACGGACACAGTTCTTACGGAAGGCATGGGAGTCATAATAAATAGTATGGAAGATAAGTGGAAATGAAAAGTGCCAAGGGGAAGGGAATCGTCGAGGGAAGATCTCGCGGTCAGGCACGCCACAATTCACGTCCTGACCCGTTGGCACTGGTTCCCCTTTCAAACCTTGGATCCCAAAATACGGCCCCAGTGTTTCCCTTGGCGAAAAGAGCCTGCTGCCTGCAGCGAACTCGGTCGAACATAAAGGCTGTCCTCCGGGCATGGGAAGCGTTGTCATAAGTCCATTAGCAATTTCGTATTTCATGATTAGATTGAGTTTAAATGGAGTGGTTCTCCCAGGAACAGAAAACAGGGGAGAGCTTATGTTAATAAAGTTGGATTTTCGAAAGGAGAAGAAAGTGGGCGCTATAAATGATGACCAGGTTTTAAGGGAACTCAAGACCGAAGCTGCCAAGTGGATCATGAAAACGCTTCCCGAGCGAATGAGCGGTGTTGGAGTTGATGAAGTTGAGGTTCGCGACCAGCTTAACACCGAGGCGGATCAATGGGTGCAGTACAATTTCAAGCAGCGCCTGGATGGCAAAGAGGGAACGCCCTCGCCCGATTTCCACCTCTATGAGGAAAGGCCTGAAACGGTTCCGGAGGCCTGGAAGAGTGGAGCGACCATCCCTCATACATCGGATGAAGAGTGCTGATGGATTAGTCGAAAAGTGGGAAAAGAGGGGTCAGGTGTTGTATTGCGGTAAATCCTTCTTTTTAATCAGGCACACCGAAGTTCACGCCTTGACCCCGTTGATCAAAGATATGACCCCAGGGTTTTATTGTACAAACTCGCCCCTGCCCTCCGCCGGGTTGTGTGCGGACAGCGGACGAACCGGCTCTGACGGGAGAGAACCATGAAAAAGCTGCTGGTAGTAATGATGATTTTGGTGAGTGCAACGGTGGCTAGTGCCGAGGAACGGCTGCAAATTCAGACTGGCAATGATCTCATTTTTTACTTCAAGGCCTGGGACCGCGGGATCAATAATGAAGCTACCGGTGATGACAATAACAACGTGCGGTATTTGGGTGGATATATGCAAGGCGTTATCAGGACGCTCGGCTATGCTGACAAGGTGTCTATCCCTCCAGATACATCCTACAACCAAATGATTGACGTGGTGAAACAGTTGCTGAATGAACATCCTGAATTGTGGGATTATTCAAGCGAGCTCATTATTGATATTGCACTATCTATGGCATGGCCGCCGACACAACCATAAGTGGTGGATAGATGTACCTATCCAAACCTGCTGACCTTACGATTCTCCTGTTTCCTTTGTACATTGCCTTCAAACCAGCCGGCAAATGAGCAGTTTTGGGCAGACATCCATGCATCACCAATTTTATGGTTCTGATATCAAATCTCTATAACAATGCCGGCAAAGTGTCAGAGCACTTTGCCGGTGGGGTCAGTAATTCAGGTGCTCCCTGACCTCATAGTGCCGGGACCGTTCGTCGAACCTGACCAGGACCTCCTGCGCCTTAAGGGGAACGTAAGCCTTTTCGTAATCCTCACCCGCAAACCGGATCACATCATCGAGTGAGTCGAAGCGCATGATGGTGACGAACTCGACCTCTGTGTCCAGGGGCCTGCGCAGCAACCGGATCCCGCGGTACCCGGGAACATTTTTAGCGGCGATCCCGGGAAAGATCTCGGTTTTCAGAAGGTTCTCATAAGTGTCGGCGTTCTCCGGCATCGTCCAGCCGTGCCATATTCTTTCGATCATATCTTCCTCTCCATGCCTTGGTGTCATGCTTTGGTGTCAGAGCACTGAATAATATGGTGCACCGGTGCACATGTGCACGAGTGCACTGAGCACGCGCTATAATTCATGGCCTGACCCCATTGATTTTAATTCCAGGTTTAAAACCGCCCTCAAAGACCCTGTGCCAGAGCACTGGGCTGTCATGGGAGCCAGGCCTGGAATCAAGCAATATCCATCCCGTTTAACAGGTTAACAATACCTTCTAATCCCGCTTTGGCAAAGCTTTTGCCTTAGCCGCTTATAAATGGAAAAGGACATGTAACATAAATGTCAAAACGAGAAACAGGATCATCCTCGATGCTTTCAGGCTGCATGCGTTTACTCAATCCGGGATGGCAGACTTCCCGAGCCTTGGCAGCTCAGCAATGGGCACAGTTATAGGTAAAAGCAATGGATCAGGCCGGGAATTGACATATTCCCGGTTTGACCCCCTATCTCTGGGGGCTAAAACTTAAGTTTGACAATGCCAAACGGCTGCCTTAATCTCAAATAAACACTGTTCTACCAGGCTCGTTTGCCAATTTCCCCTATATGCAAAGCTCCAGCAAACAGATCTTGGGGCCGTCGCAGATAACCAGGTCAGAGGTTCGTAAAACAGCTTTTTTAAATAGACCAGACTTGACTCCCTGGGCGGACCCCATCTGACCGGAGGTCTTCAGAGAGCCGGATTGTTTATTTTAGGGGAGATTCTGTTTGTTGAGGGTTCAAACGACCCATGCTCACTTAAGGGAGGTACATAGATGAAACCGGTCAAACTGCTGACAATTGTTATCAGTCTGTTGCTGTTGCCGTGCAGCCTCGCCTATGCCGGCAAGGATCTCGAGGCCGTTCGCAAGAAAGGCTTTATCCAGGCCGGCGTCAACGGCGGCGTCTTCGGCTTCGGCATGCCGGACGAAAAAGGGGTCTGGAAAGGGCTGGATGTTGACACCGCCCACGCCGTTGCCGCGGCGATTTTTGGCGACGCCAGCAAGGTCAAGTTCACCCCGCTGACCGCTCAGCAGCGCTTCACCGCCCTGCAGACCGGCGAGATCGATCTGCTGACCCGCAACGCCACACGCACCCTGACCCGCGAGACGCAGCTGGGGCTGAACTTCGTGCAGGTCAACTACTACGACGGCCAGGGCTTCATGGTGCCGAAGAAACTCGGCGTGAAGAGCGCCAAGGAGCTCGACGGTGCGACCGTCTGCGTCCTTCCCGGCACAACCACCGAGCAGAACGCCGCCGACTTCTTCCGCTCGAACAAGATGCAGTGGAAACCGGTGGTCATCGAGTCGACCACCGAGTTGGCCAAAACTTTCTTCGCCGGCCGCTGCGACGTTCTGACCTCGGATGCCTCCCAGCTGGCCGGCGCACGCGCCGTGGCCCCGAACCCGAAGGATTATGCCATCCTGCCGGAGATCATCTCCAAGGAGCCGCTGGCCCCGGCTGTGCGCCATGGTGACGACCAGTTCCGTGACATCGTCGACTTCACCGTGCTGGCCCTGATCAACGCCGAAGAGCTCGGCATCACCTCGCAGAACGTCGACGAGAAGATGAAGAGCGAAGACCCTGTCGTGATGCGTTTCCTCGGCGTCACCCCGGGAAACGGCAAGGCCCTCGGCCTGGACGAGAAATGGGTCTACAACATCATCAAGCAGGTCGGCAACTACGGAGAGATCTTCGACCGCAACGTCGGCCCGAACACCACCCTCGGTATTGAACGCGGCCTCAACGCCCTGTGGACCAATGGCGGCCTGATGTATTCACCGCCCTTCAAATAAGCGTTGTATAACAACCGGGTGAGGTACCTGAATCTGGTACCTCACCCTTTTTCCTTAGCTGCGCCCTCGGCGCCACGTCCTAACCTCAGAAACGAAGTAAGGCAACGTGAGTAAAGCTACCGGTCCAAACGCAGATCTCATGCCGAGCGCCGTACCTTTCTGGCGTGATCCGAAGAAGCGGGCAATCGTCTTTCAAATTGTCATACTGCTCCTGGTCTTTGGCATCGCCTACGTCCTGTTTTCCAACACCCAGGCCAACCTGCGGCGCCAGTCCATCGCCACCGGTTTCGGTTTTCTGAAGGCCGAATCCGGCTTTGAAATCGGCGAGTCGGTGATCCCATACTCATCTGCCGACACCTACGGCAGGGCTCTGCTGGCCGGAGCCCTGAACACACTCAAAGTGTCTTTTATTGGCATCGTCCTGACGACCATCCTGGGGGTGTTCATCGGTATTGCCCGGCTTTCGCACAACTGGCTGGTGTCGCGGCTGGCGTCGGTCTTCATCGAGGTGATGCAGAACATCCCGGTGCTGCTGCAGCTGTTCTTCTGGTACGCCATTTTCTACGAAGCCTTCCCCGCGCCGCGCCAGGCACTCAACCCGCTGCCGGGAATTTTTCTATGCAACCGCGGGCTGATACTGGCGGTTCCCGCGAGCCACCCGGCCCATCTGCCAATGCTGATCGCCCTGTTTGCCGCGCTGGCATCCTGGTGGCTGCTGGCCCGCTGGGCACGGAGGCTTCAGGACCTGACCGGCAGGACCTTTCCTGTGGTGCGCGTCGGCCTGAGCCTCTGCCTGCTGCTGCCGGCGCTGGTCTGGCTGGCCTACGGTGCCCCGACAGCGCTCGACGTGCCGGTGCTGCGCGGTTTCAATTTCCAGGGTGGCGTGACGGTTTCCCCGGAGTTCGGCGCCCTGCTGATCGGGCTGGTGCTCTACACCTCAGCCTTTGTTGCTGAGATCGTTCGCGCCGGCATCCAGGCGGTCACCCGCGGTCAGATCGAGGCGGCCATGTCCATCGGACTGCGCCCGGCACAGGTGCTGCGCCTGGTGGTGATGCCACAGGCGCTGCGGGTGATCATTCCGCCCTTGACCAGCCAGATGCTCAATCTGACCAAGAACAGTTCGCTGGCGATCGCCATCGGCTTCGCCGATTTCGTCTCCGTTGCCAACACCACCATCAATCAGACCGGCCAGGCGATCGAGGGGGTGGCGCTGATCATGGCGGTCTACCTCTGCTTCAGCCTTTCGACCTCGTTGTTCATGAACTGGTACAACAAGAAAATGGCCCTGGTGGAGAGGTGAGAGGATGAATCAACAGAACTCCACAGCCACCAGAGAGCACCTGAAGCCTCCGGTCACCGAGATCGGTGTGCTTGGCTGGATCCGCCAAAACCTGTTCAACAGCTGGTTCAACTCTCTGCTCACCGTGCTCGCCCTCTACGGGCTCTACATGACCATTCCACCCCTGTTCAAATGGGCCTTCGCCGACAGCCTCTGGTTCGGCAGCCCAGATGCCTGCCGCGATATCGACGGGGCCTGCTGGTCCATCATTCCGTCCAACGCACGCTTCATTTTCTTCGGCTTTTTTCCCGAAGACCAGCAGTGGCGGCCGCTCACAGCGATGATCCTGCTGTTCGTCCTGGTGTTCCATACGCAGAACCGCAGGAGCTGGAACCGCGCGCTTTTCCCGATCTGGACCTGCGGGCTGGTGGTGATGGGCTGGCTGATGCACGGCGGGCTGGGTCTGCCGGTGGTCGAGACGGCCAAGTGGAGCGGCCTGCCGCTGACCCTCATGCTGTCTCTGTTCGGCATGGTCGGAGCTTACCCCCTGGGCATCCTGCTGGCCCTTGGCCGACGCTCGAAACTTCCGGCGATCCATTCGTTGTGCGTGCTCTACATTGAGCTGATCCGCGGCGTGCCGCTGATCTCTATGCTGTTCATGTCATCGATCATGTTCCCGCTCTTTCTCCCGGAGGGGATCAACATCGATAAGGTGCTGCGCGCCCAGGTGGCGATCATCCTCTTTACTGCCGCCTACATCGCCGAAGTGGTCCGCGGCGGACTGCAGGCGATCCCCAAAGGGCAGTACGAGGCGGCCGACTCACTCGGCCTGAATTACGGCCAGGCGATGCGTCTGATCATCCTTCCGCAGGCGTTGAAGATCGTCATTCCGCCGAGCGTCGGCATCCTCATCTCGGCCTTCAAGGACACCTCGCTGGTGGTTATTATCGCCCTCTACGACGTGCTCAAGACAACCAAAGTTACCCTCTCGAACCCGGAATGGATGGGTTTTTCCAGCGAGGCTTATCTTTCTCTGGCATTGCTCTACTTCATTTTCTGCTACGCCATGTCGAGCTACAGCCGCAAACTTGAAAAGGCCCTTCACACCGGCCACTGATACTCAGGACGGGATACCCAATGGCTGACAAAAGGATCAAGCAAACCCCATCGAACACCGATCGATCGATCATCGAGATCATCGGCATGCACAAATGGTACGGCGAGTTCCATGTCCTCTCCGACATCAACCTGCGGGTGCAGGAGAAGGAGCGGATCGTCATCTGCGGTCCCTCGGGCTCCGGCAAATCGACCTTGATACGCTGCATCAACCGCCTCGAGGAGCACCAGCGCGGCCGGATAATCGTTGACGGTATCGAGCTGACGAACGACATCAAGAACATCGAGAAGGTGCGCGCCGAGGTCGGCATGGTGTTCCAGCACTTTAATCTCTTCCCCCACCTGACCATCATGGAGAATTTGACCCTGGGGCCCATCTGGGTGCGCAAGATGCCGAAGCAGGAGGCCGAGGAGACGGCCATGATGTACCTGAAGAAGGTCAAGATCGCCGAACAGGCGAAGAAATACCCGGGACAACTCTCCGGCGGCCAGCAGCAACGCGTCGCCATCGCCCGCAGCCTCTGCATGAGCCCGCGGGTGATGCTGTTTGACGAGCCGACCAGCGCCCTCGACCCCGAGATGATCAAGGAGGTCCTCGATGTCATGATCGACCTCGCCAGGGAGGGGATGACCATGCTGGTGGTGAGCCACGAAATGGGCTTCGCCAAGAGCGTCGCCGACCGGGTATTGTTCATGGACGACGGGCAGATCGTGGAGGAGAACAACCCGCACGATTTCTTCGACAATCCGCGGCATGAGCGGACCAAGCTGTTCTTGAGCCAGATTCTGTAACGGTAAAGGAAAAAAGGAAAGAAGGAGCGGGGGCCGGACCATCGTCACCCCGCTTCTTTTTTGCGCTTACGCCGCCGACAGCTTTTTCAACCGGGACACTTGGTGGGTCAGGTGTGAATTTGCCAATTCCTGTCAACTTTGAAGGCTTATTGCTAAATTCCGGGCCTGACTCCATTGGCCCATGGTTTTCCCGGCATAGGCAAACCCCGGCTGACATACTGAAGATAAAAAAGTTCAAGGGGTTAATGGAGATACATTATTATATCTAGAGTTTGCCGAAAGATTGAGGAAACCATTAAATTCTGCTATAAGTGCGCGATTTTAAGTTAAGATGCGGAAAACATATCAAAACCAAGGATCAATAGACTTGAATATGCCATGAGTACAGAAAGATCAAAAACGACATATAAAGTTATTGTTGCCCTTACTTTTGGGTTAATTGGATTCTTTGTTAATTTTTATCCCCTCAATGTTTCTATCCCTCCCCATAAAGCTAGTTTTGTCTGGGGCCTGGTATTCCCCATGCTCATAGCATTGTCCTGGGGTTGGAAATATGGGCTTCTCTCGGCTACCCTCGGTCTAGGTGGCCAGACAATGTGGTTCCTGTGGCTGCCTAACAATGGTTGGGCGGTTTTTGTCGCTGTCCCTGTTTATAACTTATGGATCCTCTGGCATGGATGGTGCGCTGAAAAAATAAAGAAAGGGCTATTATCAAACATTTATGGGGCAGATATTCCCTATAGGATTTTTTTCGCAATTGTGTTCTCTACGATTTTCTCATGGAGCTTCAGGTTCAATCCATCGCCGTGGGCACCACAGATGACCTTGACCACAGCTCCTCCGGACTTTATTAACTTTATTCAATTCAAGGTCATATTCGAAGGGTATATTATCCTCCTCCTGGCAGATATCCTGAGGAACTTCAAGGCAGTGAGAAAGATATTGCTACTCGAAGACAGGGTCGAGAGCAAATCCGATTTCATTATCAGCGGCGCCGCACTGTTTGGTTTGCTTTTCTGGATCGTCTCAGGCATTGCCGGGTTTGTTTTTTCTACCGACAACTCAACGCTTGCCGATCAAATCATCTTGAAAGTATCGTCTGAAGAAATCTTTGTCAGAGTATTCTTTATTATTATCTGCCTAGTAGCCGGACTGCTCATATCCAATTACTTTTCCAAGTATAGGGAAGCGGAAGCTGAAATAAGATCACAGGCAAAAAAGACCCAAACGTACCTCGACACGGCTGGTGTAATGCTATGCTCCCTGGATGCAGAAGGGCACGTGACGATGATCAATCCCAAAGGGGCTCAGATCCTTGGTTACGAACAAAACGAAATAATCGGAAAGAACTGGTTTGATAATTACCTGCCATCAAGGTTAAGGGAAACCGTTGAAGGCGTATTCAAACAGCTAATAGCAGGGGATGGAGAATCTGTTGAGTACTATGAAAATGCGATTCTTACCAAGGATAATATCGAGAGGATTGTTGCCTTCCATAACACGATTATAAGTAATGACGATGGGAACATCACCGGAGTCATTTTCTCTGGTGATGATATTACGGAGAAGAAACAAGTCGAACAGGAACTTTTAGAAGCAAACAACATAATAAATAGAAGTCCCATAGTTATATTCTTATGGCAAAACACAGCAGGCTGGCCTGTTGAGCTGGTTTCAGAGAACGTTCATGGACTATTCGGTTATTCAGCCCAGGAGTTCACGGAAGGCTCCATATCATATAGTAACGTGATCCACCCTGATGACCTTCAAAGGGTAGGGAAGGAGGTATCGACCTTCAGCAGCGAGATGGGCCGCACAGAGTTCAAGCATGAACCTTACAGGATCATTACCAGGGACTCCCATGTCAAATGGGTTGAAGATATTACGCATATAAGGAGAAATGCCGAGGGCACGATCACCCATTATCAAGGCATCGTATATGACATAACAGACCAGCATGAGGCAGACATCATAATAAAGCGTTCGCTTAGGGAAAAGGAGGTTCTCCTCAAGGAAATCCATCACCGGGTCAAGAACAACCTGGCAGTCATATCCTCGCTTTTGTTTTTACAGTCCAATTATGTTGATGACACCAAATACCTGGCCATGTTCAAGCAAAGCCAGAGCCGGATTAATTCCATGGCTCTAGTTCATGAGCAGCTTTACCGTACGGATAATTTTGAACAGATAGATGTTTGCGCTTACGTTAACTCCCTGATTCATAACGTTCAAAACTCCCATGCCATGGAAAAGCAGGTATTAATACAGACCCTTGTTGATGACGTTCACATGGATATAGACAGTCTTGTCCCCCTCGGGCTCATCATTAACGAAATTCTCACCAATTCCTTTAAATATGCCTTTGGCACCATGGAAAACCCCGAGATTTCCCTTGAGATCAGGAAGGCTGGGCACGGAAAGGTTATCCTGGAGGTATCCGACAATGGAATCGGCTTGCCTGATGGATTTGATATGGATAAGCCGGTGGGTCTCGGGCTTCAACTTGTGAGTATGCTGACATCCCAGATTGATGGCCATTTAGAAGTGAAATCGGATAAAGGGACCATATTTAAGATAGCTTTCCCGGAAAAAATGGATGTTGCTAGGCACATAACAAAAGATGGCTAAGGTACTGATTGTAGAAGACGAAGCTATCCTTGCCTTGAATATAAAGATGGTGTTGGTCCGCCTGAATCATGAAGTTGTGGGGATAGCGGATAATGGAGCAGATGCTATTAATATCGCCAGAGAGCAAGATCCGGATATAATCCTTATGGACATAGTTCTCAAAGGAAGCATGAATGGAATAGAAGCGGCAGGAGTGATCAATAGGGACAAGGCTTATAATATCATCTACATGACCGGACACACGGATACAGCCACTGTTGACGCCGCCAGAAAAACAAATCCCATCGGTTTCATGTTCAAGCCGATCATGCCATACCAGTTGGAAAAAGTAATAGCAGAAGCAATGAAATGAGCGGGAGAACCATGGGGGTCAGGCCGGGAATTTAGCAATATCCATCCCGTTTAACAGGTTAACATTACCTTCTAATTCCGCTTTGGCAAAGCTATTGCCTCAGCAGATTATAAATGGAAAAGGACATGCAGCATAAATGTCAAAACGAGAAACAGGATCATCCTCGATGCTTTCAGGCTGCATGCGTTTACTCAATCCGGGAAGGCAGACTTCCCGAGCCTTGGCACCTTAGCAATGGGCACAGTTATAGGTAAAAGCAATCGATCAGGCCGGGAATTGATAAATTCCCGGCCTGACCCCATTCGCTGCACCAAAAGCAAGATAATGGGCTTTACTTTCGGTTCGTAGCCGCAGGGTTCTTTTGAGATTGGCCCATTCAGATCCTATTTTCCAACCTATGACTCGAAGCAGATGCTAACACCCTGATCAGACGACCTTGCAGTGCAGGTCGCCCACGCCATCGACATGCCCCTCCAGTTCATCGCCCCGCTTTACAGGGCCCACACCGGAGGGAGTGCCGGACAGGATCAGGTCGCCGGGTGCGAGGGTGAACAGGCCGGACAGGTAGGCGATCATCTCGGGCACCTTCCAGATCATGTGGTTCAGATCACCTTGTTGACGCATTTCGCCATTTACCTTCAGCCAGATGGCGCCGTTTGCCGGATGGCCTATTTCACTGGCAGGCACAAGGTCAGAGGCCGGTACGGAATGATCAAAGGCCTTGCCGATCTCCCACGGGTGTCTCTTTTCCTTGCACTGACCCTGCAGGTCGCGCCGCGTCATATCAAGACCGACACCATATCCCCAGACATGGTCCAGGGCAGTCTCGAGCGGAATGTTGGCGCCGCCCTTGTGCAGCGCAACGATCATTTCGATCTCATGGTGGACATCGTTGGACTTGTCCGGATAGGGAAAATCAGCGCCGCCGGTCACGAGGTTGTCAGGGTTTTTCTGGAAAAAGAACGGAACTTCCCGGTCAGGGTCACCGCCCATCTCGATGGTATGGGCGGCATAGTTGCGGCCGACACAGTAAACACGGCGGACGGGAAATCGTTTGTTGGAACCCCGGATGGGCAGACTCGCCGGCGGTGCCGGTTCGATAACGTATTTGGTCATTCTTGGCCTCCAATTTTCTGTGTTAGATCGTTACTCGTTTACATTAAGGAAGCTCTGATACCTTCAAAGGTTCCCGAATATTTAACGCTGTGTGGCGTAATAAGCCACTTTTCTCTGGAGATGAGCGAGAAACTCGGCAATGGTAAAAGAAATACCGAACAGGACCAGCAGCACCGCCCAGAAGTGTTTCATCAGGAACTGCCCTGAATAGAGCTCGAACAGCGCACCAAACCCGACGATGGAGATCAGCAGCTGGCCGATGATGACGCCCTTCACTGCACGGATGAATCCGATACGCACGCCGCTTAAAATCTCGGGAAGCGCCGCCCAGAAATAGACCTTTGAAAAAGCATCCATTGGAGAGGCTCCAAAGGAATGCGCCATCTCTACCAGCGACCGGTTAATGTGCATGACCCCCGCACGCGAGTTCAGGACGATGATCCAGATCGCGAACAGCGTCGTCGTCAGGACAATGGCTTTCATCCCGAACCCGAACAGCACCATCATCACCGGCACCAGCGCGGTCAGTGGTGCACTGAGAAACATGTTCACCCACGGCAGCAGAAGCTCGTCGATGAGACGACTCTTCCCCATCAGGATGCCAACCGGAATGCCGACTGCGATGGCAATGAAAGTGCCTGCAAAAAAAGCGTATCCTGTCTCCGTGAGCGCTTTTAGAAACACCTTCGTCGTGCCGATCTGCATCAGGGTCGAAAAGACCTCCGACAGTGGCGGGAGAAAGAAGGTCAATTTCAATCGCCCGACGATCTCCCACAGGATCCCCCACAGGATCAGCGACGACATCGAGGGCAGTTTGATACCGAAGATATTCATCGTATTGCCCTATTCCACGTAAGTGCGAAGCGAAGACCATATGCGGTCGACGATGTCGAGATACTCCGGATCACGCCGGATGCTGTCGGCATCCTTGTGCCTGAAACCTTCCGGCTTGATGATCTCCGAAACACGGCTCGGACGAGGCAGTAAAATGGCGACCTGGTCCGAGACGTAGACGGCCTCCTCGATGGAATGGGTGACAAATATGAACGTCTTGTTCTCATGTTTGACCAGGTTGAGCAGGTCTTCCTGGAATTTGCGCCGGGTCTGCTCATCCACGGCCGCGAAGGGCTCGTCCAGAAGCATAACCTGCGCATCGACGCTCAGTGCCCGGGCCAGACCCACCCGTTGGCGCATGCCGCCCGACAATTCATGGGGATGGCTGTTCTCAAAACCGCACAAACCGACATCGGCGATATATTTTTCGGCGATCGCCTCGCGCTCCGATTTGCTGACGCCTCGCAGCTCCAGTCCGAAGGCGACGTTGCGCAATACGGTCGCCCAGGGCAGCAGGGCAAAATCCTGAAACACAAAGGCGCGATCCGGACCCGGGCCGGTAACGGGATGACCATTGACCGTGATCTCACCACTGTCGGCAGGCAAAAGTCCGGCTATGATCTTCAAAAGAGTCGTCTTGCCGCATCCGGAGGGGCCAAGCAGTGAGGTGAGTTGCCCCCGCGGAAAGTCGAGCGACAGATCCTTCAAGGCCTTGACATCGCCGTAGCTCTTGTAGACGTTACGGACTGTCACTGCATAATTGTCATTACTGATGTCACATGTATTATTGCTCATTACTTACCTGTTACCTCTCGCTGTTTCCCTGTCACCTGCATTTATTCCTCGGAGGCATGACCTCGACCTCTGCCTTTGAAGAGAAGAATCTCCATTCGTTCCAGAACCTGCAGAAAGATCACGGCCAGAAGGATGATCGACATGATCGCGGCATACATGCTGGGATAGTCGGCGATGGAACGGCTGAAGGTGATGATGTCGCCGACACCCGTGGGGGTGATCTTCAGCTCGGCCAGTACGGCGCCGATAAACCCTGCCGACACGCCGAGGCGCAATCCGGCGAATATAATGGGTGATGCGGCGGGAAGGATGATCTTGAAAATAATGTCCCGCTTCGACCCCTGGAATGACCGGGCCATTTCAACCATCGATGCAGGCGTATTGGACACGGCGCTGCCCGTGTTGAGAACGATCACCGGCATCGCCATGATCAGAACCACGGCCACCTTCGATGTCAGACCGATCCCATAGATCATGATCAGAAGCGGGATGAGCGCTGCCAGGGGCGCCGTCTGCATGACGACAAAGATCGGTGAGAGCAGCCAGTCGGACATGCGGCTGAGGCCTATGGCCAGGCCGATCCCGATACCCACGAAAGCGGAGATCAGCACACCTACGACAAGCGGCTTGAGGGTCTCGAAATAAGCCACAAACAGCGTGCCTTTTATCAAGAGTGCCCAGAAGGCGGCGATCGTTTCAGTAAATGTCGGGAAGGCGTAACTCACCGGAATTCTTCCAGCGATTTCCCACGCCCCGAACACGATGCAAATCGAAAGAAATGTTATCAGATAGGAACGATAGCGCATCATGAGCAGTTTACCAGTGATGGAAATGTGAAAGTTTACCAGCAGCGAAATAGCGGAAAAAAAGGTGCTGCCGGCAGTGGAGAATGCAGGCCCACCGCCGGCAGCACAATGGAAGGTTATTTCATCATCGCCCGATCAAGGGGTACCATGTACCAGAAATCCTCGACCTTCAGTTTAGCAGGATCACCGGTAAGCTGCCCCGCCCTCGAATACCAGTCAAAATCAGCCAGGGCCGCCTTTTTGCCGCCTCCGTCAGGATCGTACAGGCCGCCTTCGACGGCGTCCTTGTAAAACCCGTCCAGTCCATCGAGAACCTCTTTCGGCAGTTGTCCGATGGGACCGTCGGGGTTGGTTTCACGCCGGATGATGGTGGGGTCCTTTACCATATCCCGGTAGACGCTTAAAAGGGCCTTGACAAAGATATCCACGTCCTTCTCGTTGGCTTTGATCCAGTTGAGGTTTGCGAACAGGGCCTCATCGCTGGCATCGACTTCAAACATAGGAAGCACGTTGAATTTATCACCCGCCTGCTCCATGAGCTTGTTCTTGTTGGCGAGGTCGACGATGGTCAGGTCCGTCTGGCCTGCCATCAGCGCCACGATCCTGTTCTGTGAGACTGGTACATACGAGCGCTGGCCGAA
>Ga0209536_100002401_pt1 | contig 30555 bp, 32 predicted proteins | sample DeeMarSeWOR28_12_FD_187461 | JGI IMG/M metagenome (GOLD analysis project Ga0209536, IMG submission 187461) | Marine sediment microbial communities from White Oak River estuary, North Carolina - WOR-2-8_12 (SPAdes) (version 2) | ecosystem: Environmental > Aquatic > Marine > Intertidal zone >...
CGGTTTGCGGCAAGCCAGCCATTGCTGGTGATCTTTGAGACACCGGGGTGCGCGGAATGCAACGACTTTCATGATGAGGTGCTTGCCGTAAAAGAGGTGCGGGAAATACTCAAGGACTTCGAAGTGGTGCGTCTCGATGCAGCTGACACCAGGACACCGGTCGTGACGCCACAAGGTAAGCGGGAAACCCCGACAAGCTGGTATAAGCAAACCGGCTTTAGCCGCGTGCCGGCACTGCTGTTCTTCGACGAGAAAGGTAACGAAGTGCTCAGTACCGACGCCCTGGTCAAGCGCCAGCGTATGCTGAACTCGTTATCGTTCATGACCGAACGTGCCTACGAAAAGGGCTGGACCTACCAGCGACAGGCGAGAGAAAATGCCATCAAGCGGTCGCAGCAAAAGAAATAAATCGGAAGATGTATCTTGGTATTTACCGATGCTGGAAGAGCTCACGATTTCCATTCTCTGTCTACAGAGAAGATAAGCGTTTTTGTAGCAGGGTGATGTTCGTCCAGCTACGAATGTTCCCGGGTCATATTTCGTAATTAACGTCTGTTTTAAAAAGCATGGGTACTACGCGGTTGTCATTGCACCAGCACGACTGGTTTAATGAGTGCAGCATACTATTTGAATCGTTTGGTTATTTATTTAACGTCTGGCACTGGGTAAATCCGCATTGATGACCGGGACGACAATGCCTTTTCGACGCTACCTGGCAGCGCCTGCTTTTTTTGTTCTCTTCTTTCAGGCCGGCACTGGACAAGCGATGGCTACCGAAAACTTCACAAGCAGCCAGAAATACCTGCAACAGCAGGTCGATACCAATAAAATGCCAGGTGTCCAGTACGTAGTCGTTACAGCGGACAAGGTGCTATTCAGTGGGTCCGCCGGTTTGGCTGATATCAGGAATAAGGTCCCGATGACCCCGGATTCTCTCATGCACGGGTATTCGATGACCAAGACCTTCACCGCTACTGCTGTGCTGCAGCTGGTAACGCAACAAAAGCTTGAACTGGACGATCCGTTAAGCCGGTACGTACCGGATCATCCTTACGGCCCAGTAACGATAAGACAGCTTCTCAGTCATACCTCAGGCATCCCAAATCCTATCCCGTTGAAATGGATTCATTCACGTGAGGAGCATGCGAGCTTCGACGAGTGGGGGGCATTGCAGAAAGTTGCTAGCGAGAGCCCGAATCTGAAATCCCCACCAGGCGATCGCTATCGCTACTCCAACATTGGCTACTGGTATCTCGGGCAGGTGGTGGAGCGGGCCAGCGGCCAGTCATTCGAAGCGTATGTCGAGAAAAATATTGTCAGGCCCCTGGGCCTGTCTTCCGAGCAGCTTGGTTATCGATTGCCGAAGCAAGAGCGCCGCGCGAAGGGCTACCTTGCCCGTTATTCAATAATGAATTTATTGAAAGGCTTCCTGGTTCGACCAGATATCGTTGGCGATACGGAAGACCGCTGGGTGCATATAAAAATGGTATACATTAACGGCAAGGCCTACAGCGGTCTGGTCGGTAGCGCCAGAAGCTTTTCCCGTTTCCTTCAGGACCAGTTGGCGAGTGAATCGCGGTTGTTGTCATCCGCGGGACGCAAGCTGCTTACCGAGCAACAGTCACTGAACAATGGTGAAACCGTAGATATGACACTCGGTTGGCACATCGGCAGGCTAAACAACAAGACCTATCTCTATAAAGATGGGGGCGGAGTTGCCTACCGTAGCCAAATGCGCCTGTACCCGGATCGCGGATTGGGGTCTGTCATGATAGTCAATCGAACCAGTTACGATATTGACAAGGCACTGAAAAAACTCGACCCCCTCTTTCTGGAGGCGGGAGGGTGAAGGGAGAAACCAGTGTGATGCCAGTCGCTATGCTCTGGACTATTCCGGTCGCCGGGGTCATTGGACTGGTAACGTTATTGTTACGCGGTGGAGATTTTTCAGTAGTGGCGATGACTTCCCCGGATAAGTTCCTGGTATACCAGTACCTGCTCATAGCCGCGTATGTCTTGCCGTTTCCGGGATTTATCGCGCTATGGCTGCAGTGCCGTACCAGCGATCGGCCAGGGACACTGTCATTTCTCGGCTTGCTAGGTTTGATCTGGGGAACGTCACTGGCGCTACCGGCATTAGGGATCGCTTCATTCATGATGCCAGCTGCGGTCGATCTCGGCTCGGCCAGCGTTACTAACGCAGCGGTACAGGGGGCACTGATGGGCCCTGGCCTGCCGCTTGGAATCGTCGCTGCGACCTTATATACACTGGGCCCGATTCTGCTTGGCGTTGCCTTGTGGAAAACCGGGGATAATTCCCGCATTGCTGTTGCCCTGTTCGTCGCTCACGGCGCACTGCTCAGTTTCGGGTTCTCGTTCTTTCCATTGCTGATCTTGGGCTGGGCAATGTTGAGTGTCTCCGGCTCGCTGTTCGCCATCCGGTATAAAAGCAGCGGCTAAACGCCGAACTCACCCGTCCATTTACCGTTGACGTAATCAATCCGTAAATGTTTCGGCCGGATCTTCAATGAGGCGGTAGAGTCAAACTCGCGCTTGACCGGGTAGTTTGTCGCGAATTCGACTGGATCGCACGAGGTGGGTTCAACGGCGCGGAAAGCCACCTTCAGTTTGTCGTTGACCTCAACCGTATCCAGGTCGCAGGACTCGTGAAAGATAGTGCGCTTTTTCACCACGCAGCTGAACATAAGTTGCATTTCGACTACCAGCGGCGTGTCGCGCTTTTCCATTTCACGCTCTGCCCGATGGGTCCATTCCACCCCCACCTCTGCGTCACGCACCGATACCGTCTTCGCGTGCCGTGCCGGATGTAGCCAGCGATCCAGCATCTGCAGGGGATTGTCGATAGAGAAGTAGCTATTGTGGATATTGATCATTTCGAACTGGTCCCGGGGTTATCGCCCCTCTAAACAATACAGACAACGAAACGCGACTCAAGTTCTGTGTAACAAGCAACGAATTGGCTCTGAATACCAACGTGATTCTACGGTGGCCTGCATCAGGATGGTGCGACGCGTACCCCACAAGTGTGCAAGAAACACTGTCAGTTTGTTTACAATTTTCCTAACTCGTTGAATTGCATTCCTTTCGACTGTTGGCACAGCGATTGCAATTTCCCTGCTGAACGAACTCGAACCCGGCAACGGCGCCGCGGATTCAAGTGAAACGAATTACCAGGTCGGCCTGGAACCGGGCGCACTGGATAACACGACAACTCGAATAGCACGGGTAACGGAGCCCTAAGTGACTCAGGCCAGTCTGGCCGCGGCACTTGGGGCTTTTTTTATGGAAGAGGTTGCAGATGCAGAAAGAAAAACTGGTGTTGATTGGTAACGGCATGGCCGGGGTAAGGGCCCTGGAAGAGTTGCTCAAGCTCGCCCCGGATATGTACGAGATCACGGTATTCGGCGCTGAGCCACACCCCAATTACAACCGAATCATGCTCTCGCCGGTACTGGCAGGGGAAAAGAATATTGACGACATCGTGCTAAACGATCGCGACTGGTACGCGGAAAACGGTATCACCCTTGAGACCGGCGATGCGATCACACGCATCGATCGGGTTGCGCGCAAAGTTATCACCGAGAGTGGAAATGAGGCGCCTTATGATCGCCTGTTGATTGCCACCGGGTCCAATCCGGTGATGATCCCGGTTCCGGGACATGACAAGACTGGCGTCATCGGTTTTCGCGATATTGCCGATGTTAACGCGATGCTGGACGCTGCGAAGACATACAAGAAGGCAGTGGTTATCGGCGGAGGCCTGCTCGGGCTGGAAGCCGCCAACGGTTTGATGAAAAGCGGTATGGACGTGACCGTGGTGCACCTGATGGACACGCTGATGGAACGCCAACTGGATGAGCCGGCAGCCAATTTGCTCAAGGCCTCGCTGGAAGAACGTGGTCTTTCATTCCAGATGAAGGCACAGACCGCCGAGATTATCGGTAATGGCCGTGTACAGGGAGTGAAGTTTGCCGACGGTAGCCAGGTTGATGCGGATCTGGTCGTCATGGCCGTGGGCATCCGGGCAAATATGGCGCTGGCGCAAGATGCCGGTATTCATTGCGAACGCGGCATTGTCGTCAGTGACACCATGCAGACTTTCGACCCTCGGGTTTATGCCGTGGGTGAATGTGTGCAGCACCGCGGCACCTGCTATGGCCTGGTTGCTCCCCTGTTCGAGCAGGCCAAGGTCGCGGCCAACCACCTGGCCAACCTCGGCATTGCGCGTTACGAAGGTTCAGTCACCTCCACCAAACTCAAGGTCACTGGCATTGATTTGTTCTCTGCCGGTGAATTCAAGGAGGGCGAGGGTGACGAGACCCTGGTACTGCAAGACCCGGGCGCTGGTATCTACAAGAAGCTGGTATTGCGGGACAACCGGATCAAGGGCGCGGTCATGTATGGCGATACCCTGGACGGTACCTGGTATTTCCAGATGCTGCGCGAGGGCACCGACATCAGTGGCTTCCGCCGCACCATCCTGCTCGGTCAACACGACCTGGGCGATGCCGGTCACGGTGACGCCGCGCGTATCGCCTCCCTCGGTCCCGAGGCAGAAATCTGCGGCTGCAATGGTGTGTGTAAGGGAGAAATTGTCGATGCCATCGTCAAGAAGGGCCTGTTCACCCTCGAAGACGTGCGCATGCACACCAAGGCATCGAGTTCCTGCGGTTCCTGCACCAGTCTCGTTGAATCCATTCTCGCCAGCACCGTGGGCGAGGGTTATAGCGCCGCGCCCAGCAAGAAGCCGATGTGCGGCTGCACTGAACACAGTCACGACGAGGTAATCGCCGGCATCAAGGAACACGAGCTCAAGGATATGGATGCGGTACGCCATTTCTTCGAATGGAAGACCGAAGACGGCTGTGCCAGCTGTCGCCCGGCGATCAATTATTACCTGCTGGCCAGATGGCCAGGCGAATACGAAGACGATGCGCAGTCGCGTTTCATCAACGAGCGTGCGCACGGCAACATCCAGAAAGACGGTACGTATTCCGTTGTCCCACGAATGTTTGGCGGTCTGTGCACGCCCTCCGACCTGCGTGCCATTGCTGATGCCTGCGAGAAGTACGAGGTGCCGGAGATGAAGGTTACCGGCGGTCAACGCATTGATCTCTTTGGGGTGAAAAAGGAAGACCTGCCGTTGATGTGGAAGGACCTGTCTGATGCTGGCCTTGTCTCGGGTCACGCCTATGGCAAGGCATTGCGCACGGTGAAGACTTGTGCCGGCAAGAACTGGTGCCGGTTCGGTACCCAGAATTCCACCGGCCTCGGGGTCAAGCTGGAGGAAATGACCTGGGGATCGTGGATGCCACACAAGTTCAAGCTCGCGGTCTCCGGCTGCCCGCGCAACTGCGCCGAGGCCACGATCAAGGACTTCGGCATTGTCTGCGTGGATTCAGGCTACGAACTGCATGTCGGTGGCAATGGCGGCATCAAGGTGCGCGTGACTGACCTGCTGTGCAAGGTCGAAACCGAAGAAGAAGTACTCGAATACTGTGCCGCCTTTGTCCAGAAGTACCGGGAGGAGGCGCGCTATCTCGAACGTACTGCGCCGTGGGTCGAACGCGTCGGTCTGCAGTATATCAAGGACGCGGTGTTCGACGACGAGCAACGGAAGACCCTGGCAGCACGATTCCTGTACTCGCAGACGTTTGCACAGATCGACCCGTGGAAAGCACGCGCCGAAGGCGGCGAGGCAGACGAGTTCCGCAAGATTGAAATCAGTGCAGCCTGATGCTGACAAGTAACGCAACCGAGGTTTTGACGATGAGTAACTGGATTGACATTGCCGCACTGGAAGAGATCCCGAAACTGGGTTCCCGTGTGGTCAAGACCGACACGGTCGAGATCGCGGTGTTCCGCACCTCAAGCGACGCCGTGTTCGCATTGAAAGACGAGTGCCCTCACATGAAAGGGCCGCTCTCCCAGGGGATTGTTCACGACAACACGGTGACCTGCCCGTTGCACAACTGGAAGATCGATCTCACCAGCGGCAAGGCCAGGGCACCCGACGAAGGTTGTACGAACAGCTATCCCGTCAAGGTAGAGAACGGACGTGTCTACCTGGGGCTGATCGATCAAGGGGAGGTGACATAAAAAAAATTAACACAAATGAATGAAAGAAATAGATGCATTGCCTAGGGATAAAAAATATTTGGATATTTGAGAAACGTTTTAACTTACTGAAGAGGATTTTGTTATGTCATATCTAGAACCGACTGAGTTTGTAACAAAGATGGTCGATCAGGGTGAGTCGAAAGTCTACATGTCGACCAAGGATACGTTGATTCGTGCCTTTATGGCCGGTGCGATACTGGGTCTGGCTGCAGTCTTTGCCATTACGGTCGCGACCAAGACCGGTTCACCGTTGATCGGCGCAATACTGTTCCCGGTAGGCTTTATCATGCTCTACCTGATGAAGTTTGATCTTTTGACAGGCGTGTTCACCCTTGTCCCCCTGGCGTTTCTCGACAAGCGACCGGGCGTAACCGTTGGCCAGATTCTGCGCAACTGGGGCCTCGTTTTTATCGGCAACTTCGCCGGCGCGCTGGCAACCGCCTTTATGATGTCGTTCATCCTGACTTACGGCTACAGCACCGATGGTGGTGCGCTGGCGGCAAAGGTCGCCTCCATTGGTGAGTCACGTACGCTCGGTTACCAGTCCCATGGCCTCGATGGATGGATCACCATCTTTATACGCGGCATGCTCTGCAACTGGATGGTTTCCATGGGTGTTGTCGGCGCCATGATCTCTACCTCGGCCAGCGGCAAAATGATGGCCATGTGGATGCCGGTCATGTTGTTCTTCTTCATGGGCTTCGAGCACTCGATCGTGAACATGTTCCTGTTCCCGTTCTCGATGATCATGGGTGGCGATTTTACCTTCAGCGACTACATCATCTGGAACGAGCTGCCGACGGTACTGGGTAACCTGGTGGGTGGATTGTTCCTGGTTGGCCTACCGCTCTACTACACGCATGTACGGACCAGCCCGGAACGCATGCTGAAGAAGGGCAAGACGGCCTGATCACTTCGAGGGATAACATCTCGGCCCCTTCAGGGGCCGGGATTTTCCGCGTTTATGACAACACATCTACAAATTGCTGTTGGCCAGTATTCTGACAAGGGGCGCAAGCCACTGAATCAGGATTTCCATGGCGTAATGATCCCTAATGAGCCGCTACTGGGTTCGAAGGGTGTGGCCGTGGCGCTCGCCGACGGTATTAGCAGCAGCAGTGTAAGCCAGTTCGCCAGCCAGACCGCGGTGAAAGGATTTTTCGAGGATTACTACTGTACTCCCGAGTCCTGGTCAGTGAAGACCTCGGTGCAGCGTGTGGCACTGGCAACCAATTCCTGGTTATACGCGCAGACGCGCAATGGACCGTATCGCTACGACATCAACCGGGGTTACGTCTGCACTTTTAGCGCGTTGGTATGCAAATCCAACACCGCACATATTTTTAATGCGGGCGATGCCCGCGTTTACCGCCTGATGGACAACCATCTTGAGCAGTTAACCGAAGACCACCGCATGTGGGTATCGGGTGAGCAGAGTTATCTCAGCCGCGCCCTCGGGATGCGCGACCGGCTCGAACTTGACTATTACGCGCACACCATCGAGGTCGGTGACACTTTTGTTCTGGCGACAGACGGGGTTTATGAATTCGTTCCGGAAGCCTCCGTGATCGACGCGATCAACAAGCATCATGACAATCTTGACCTGGCAGCCAGGAACATCGCCAGCGAGGCACTGGAGAAAGGCAGTGACGACAACCTGACCATCCAGGTAGTTCGCATCGAACAACTGCCGAATCCCGAGATCAACGAACTCCACCAGCAGGTGTCCAGGCTGCCATTTCCGCCGGAACTCAGGCCACGAATGACGTTCGACGGTTTCGAGATCGCACGTGAGGTGCATGGCAGCAGCCGCAGTCATGTCTACCTGGCTGTCGATACAGAGACCCGTAAGCAGGTCATCCTCAAGGTTCCCTCGATGGACTTGCGCGACGACGAGGCCTATCTGGAACGCTTCCTGATGGAGGAGTGGGTCGCCAGACGCATTGACAATGCGCATGTGCTGAAACCGTGCGAGCAGACGCGCAAGCGCAACTACCTGTATATCGTTACCGAGTTCATCGAGGGACAGACCCTGACGCAGTGGATGCGGGATCATCCGAATCCGGATATCGAAACAGTACGCGACATTATTGAGCAGGTTGCCATGGGCATACAGGCGTTACATCGCCAGGAGATGCTGCACCAGGATCTGCGCCCGAACAACATCATGATAGACAAGAGTGGAACCGTGAAGATTATTGATTTCGGTTCGGTACGGGTTGCCGGGGTTGCCGAGATCGCCACCGCGACAATGCAGCAACACATTCTGGGCACGGCACAATACACTGCGCCGGAATATTTCCTGGGTGAACCAGGAACAACGCGCTCGGATATGTTTTCGCTCGGCGTCATTGCATACCAGATGTTATCGGGTCGCCTGCCGTATGGCGCAAGCGTGGCAAGAGCGTCCACGCGCGCGGCACAACGAAAGCTGGTCTATCAAACGGTCCGGGATGACAAGCGCACGATACCTGCCTGGGTCGATGGCGCCATCCGCAAGGCCCTGCACCCTGATCCGCTCAAGCGATATGAAGAAATATCCGAGTTTGTCTACGACCTGCGCCACCCCAACCAGCTGTTCCTGCGCAAAGATCGCACGCCATTGCTGGAGAGCAACCCGATACGGTTCTGGAAGGGGGTCTCGCTGGTACTGCTGATAATTATAGTTTTTTTAATGGTCACCCATCCGGCGATCAAGGTTAGTACTTAATCACTGTCATGTAACCCAACGATCACATCAAGAAAATAGGAGTTAGCGATGAAAAAGATAGAAATGACTGAAACCATTATGACGGCCAAGAGCCAGACCGGTATCAGCTGGGAGGAGATCGCCGCCAAGGTGGGACTGGCGCCGGTTTTTGTTACTTCCGCGTGCCTCGGAATGAATAGCCTCAAGGCAGAGCACGCCGACAAGCTGTGCGCGGCGCTAGGACTGCCGACCGAGGTCTCTGCGGCGTTGCAGGAGTTTCCGCATAAAAGTTGGGAAAAGACTGTTCCTACCGATCCGGTTATCTACCGCTTGTATGAAATCGTCGGAGTTTACGGCGATACCATAAAAGAGTTGATTCATGAAAAATTCGGTGACGGCATCATGAGCGCCATTGATTTCTCCATGCATATCGACAAGGAAGAGAATCCGGCCGGTGACCGTGTACTGGTTACCATGAATGGCAAGTTCCTCCCGTACAAAAGCTGGTAACCCAAACCCGCGGTCTGCCGGGTTCGACGCTACCCGGCAGACCAGCTAGCGGGACTGTTGCGCTTGCCCCTGCGGGGTTTTGATACCGCAGGGTGCAGGTCAGGACAGTTCGTCTAATGACAACACGGATTCAGCGACGTCTACCATGCGGCGATTCTGCTGCATCGAGGTCGTTCTCATTTTCTTGTAGGCCTCGTCTTCAGAAAGGCTGAATCTTGCCATCAGGATTCCCTTAGCCCGCTCGATCATTTTACGCTCGTTGAGCGCGCGCCGTGCCGAAGACAGTTCGTTCTCCATCCTGGCCAAACGTCGGGATTGCGCCTGCAACAGTTCGATAACGGATTGCGCCTGGTTCTGTCCTGTCTCGCCGGGAGCAATAAAACTCAGCGACTGTTCTACCGGCAACGCCGGATCAAAAAAGCGGTCCACGAGTTCCGCCCTGGCCGGGGGATTGTCACGCAAGGCCTTGATCAAACCCTCGGAATCCAGCAACCCGCGCTCTGCCTCGGCAATGAGTGCGGCACAACGCTTTTGCAGCGCGTCGATCAAGTCACACTGTAGTTCCCACAGCCCGGATATACGTTCGGTGCAGCACTTGAACCAGGTGTCACTAAGATCGGGGTCCAGCGCAGTAGCGGGCGTTGCTGTGGACAGTTGTCGGCGCATGCCCCCAAGCTGTGCAACACAAGGCGTATTTTGCATGGTCTCCCAGCGCGCCGCGATCGGCGCCTCTGCAAATTTTGAAAAGATTCTAAAGTGGTGGTCCTGCGCATCGATCAGATGAAGGATTCTTTCCCGTAGTGGTTCGCTGCACGCTCCGGAGGCGAACACCATTGCGCCAACCGCACGTTCCTGGCCCGAGAATTCCTTGCCCTGCACCAGGTTGAACAGAGCGACCAGCTGCTGTGAGATATCTGGATCAATCGCAGCATCAGCGACTTCAAAAATAAGGGAAATCAGGCCCGCAATAAGACGACTGAAGGCCGCTATCGCGTCACTCCCGGATAGCTCGTGGTTATCGATCCGCTTTCGGAGATCGGGCAATGCATCCAGGCCAAGCAGCACCCAGGCGAAGAGGGAGATTATCTTGGCGTTGGCGAATGAAGAATTACCCAGTTCCGCCTCGATCAGCTTTCGTAGCTGCTTCTCAACTGTTTCTGATTCACTCACCAACTCCCGGCGCGCGTTCTTGAACCGTTTTCCCGAAGAGGCCAGAAAGATGCTGGAGGCGCCACGCTCACTCTGTAGAACGTGAATCATGTGGCCGGTTGCGCCGACCAGCAGCGACCTCGACATGACGCGATTCAATTCCTCGATCTCGCGTTGCTTGGCGGTCAGGACAATGGCGGGAACGGACAATGACATGCGTCTGGAAAACCGGAAGGAAAAGAAAGAGTATATATCACCACGGTATTGGCGTTTAGTTGGAGAATTTCTTGGCCGTTGAAATGGTGTCCAAAACGGTGCGTTGCCGGATAAACCATATCCCCAGCGATTATCTGGCTATATTGGGGCGGGGCTCAGTTACACTCTGGCTCCGCGGAATACTTCGTAAGCTTCGATGATCCAGATCCCTTTCAAAAACCGGTATGTCGCCCTGGGCGAGGATTTCTACGCCAGGACTCGCCCGACGCCGGTGACCCGTCCCACGCTGATCAAATTCAACGAGGAACTTGCAATCGCCATCGGAATGTCCCCGGTTCCGCTCGATCCGGATACGATCGCCGCAGTGTTTTCCGGCAACGTAATACCCGAAGGCGCAGAGCCTCTTGCGATGGCGTACTCGGGCCACCAGTTTGGCCACTTCAATCCAACTCTGGGTGATGGTCGCGCGATCCTGCTGGGCGAAGTGACGGGCCCATCGGGGACGAACCTGGAGGTGCAGCTAAAGGGCTCGGGGCAGACGCAGTTTTCCCGTAATGGCGATGGCCGGGCAGCGCTGGGTCCGGTGTTGCGTGAGTACCTGGTAAGCGAAGCGATGGAAAAACTGGGTGTCCCCACCACGCGCGCCCTGGCGGCGGTAACCACTGGCGAGGAAGTGGCGCGCGAACGCCTGTTACCGGGTGGCGTCATTACACGCGTTGCCAGGAGCTTCGTCCGAGTCGGCACGTTCCAGCATTTTGCCATGCGCGGTGATGAGCAGGCGGTAAAGAAACTGGCGGACCATGTCATCGGGCACGTTTACCCCGAGGCCGCCGAGGCAGAAAATCCCTACCAGGCCTTGCTAAAGGCGGTGGTCGATCGACAGGCATCACTAATTGCGCAATGGATGCAGATTGGATTTATCCACGGGGTGATGAACACCGACAACATGTCGATCGCGGGGGAGACTATTGATTATGGCCCATGTGCCTTCATGGATGCCTATAACCACAACCAGGTGTTTAGTTCCATCGACCGCGACGGACGCTATGCTTACGACAACCAGCCCGGTATTGGCCTGTGGAACCTGACACGGCTGGCGGAAAGCCTGGTGCCGCTACTGGCGGACACCGGGGAGAAGGGCGTTGAAATCGCGCAGGACATACTGAAGACCTATGTCGATACCTATATGTACAGGTGGTTGACCGGTATGCGCGCCAAGCTCGGGCTGACAGAGAACGTGGATGACGCCATCAAGGCCGATGACAAGTCGCTGGTCGAGGCATTATTGGCCGCCATGGAGCAGAGTCATGCCGACTTCACCCTGACGTTCTCGTCCCTGTCGCAGTTGCGTGCGCAGCCGAACGAGGATGACGCCGTATTCAGGCGCCTGTTCGACGATTCCGGGCAAATAGACGACTGGCTGGCGCAATGGCGCGAACGCCTGCAGCATGAAACACAAGACGATGCGGAAAGACAGTCAGGGATGAGGGCGCTAAATCCAGTCTACATCCCGCGCAACCATCAGATTGAGGCGGCAATTCGTGCGGCAGAAGATCATGGAGATTTTTCCGTGTTTCACGAGTTGCATGAAGTATTGCAGAATCCATTTGCCGAGCAGAGCGGGAAAGACCGATACAAGCAACCTCCCGAACCCGAAGAGGTGGTAACAAAAACCTTTTGCGGTACGTAAGCGTCGCTTAACGAAAACATACAGAGGCAGATACCATGCTAGAGAAAAACCGGAAAGCGCCTGAATTCAGTACACCCAACCAGCACAACGAAATGATTCGTTTGTCCGATTATCTTGGCAAGAAGAATGTCGTACTGTATTTCTACCCCAAGGACGATACGCCGGGATGCACTATCCAGGCGAACCAGTTTACCGCGCTCGCTGGCGAGTTTGCCGTGGCCGATACGGTCGTGCTGGGAGTGAGCAAGGATTCTTGTGAAAGTCACCAGGCCTTTATCGACAAGTTTGGTCTCAAAGTCGATTTGCTGGCCGATACCTCGGGCGAGTTATGTGATGCCTACGGTGTCTGGCAGGAAAAAGAAAAGAATGGCGTAACCAAAATGGGCATCGTGCGCTCCACCTTTGTAGTTGATAAAGACGGAAATCTCGCCGAGGTCATGTATGGCGTGACACCAGAGGGACACGCCCAGGCCATGCTGGAGTATGTAAGAACGCTCCAGGCGTGAGGTTCTTGTGTACAACAGCAAGACCGTCATCGCCGACGTGTCGGGCGCGCCCGCGTCAGCGCACGACAGGTTTGGCAAGCTATCCACAAGTGAGTTAAATGAACCAGTCCCAACCAAACAATCCGCTGCACGGCATGACCCTCGAGATGGTGCTGACTCGCCTGGTGGATCGCTATGGCTGGGAAGAGCTGGGGCGCCGCATTCGCATCAATTGTTTTGCACGCGACCCCAGTATCAAATCCAGCCTGAAATTTCTGCGCAGGACGTCCTGGGCCAGAGACAAGGTAGAGGCGCTCTATATAAAGAGCCTTGAAGATGACAATGCCAACGAATAGTCGGCGGCGACTTTCGTGACACCCTGGGTTTTGCTGGACAGCGCGCAGGTGCCCGGTAACGGCGGCGAACTACGTTTGTACCAGCGGGGTGGAGAATTCTCGATCCGGGTCGCGGGCCATGGCGAGTTGATGAACAGCCGCGTGCATGGCTCCGAGGATGCCCTTGCCGAGTTAACCTGTGCCCGCCTGGCGGATACGGAAAATTCGCGAGTACTCATTGGCGGTCTTGGCATGGGCTTTACCCTGGCCGCGGCCCTGCGGCAACTGGGTAGTCAGGCGCTGGTAGTAGTGGCTGAACTGGTGCCGGCGGTGGTGACCTGGAACATGGGCCCGCTCGGCGCGCTGGCGGATCACCCCCTCGAGGATCCGCGGGTAGGCGTGCATCAGGGCGATGTGGCCCGGGCGCTAGTTGCTGAAAACGAGGCGTACGACGCCATCTTGCTGGACGTGGACAATGGCCCGGAAGGGCTTACCCGCCGGGAAAACGACTGGCTCTATAGCATGGAAGGGCTGAGCGCGGCCCATGAGGCATTGCGCCCCCGGGGCGTGCTGGCGGTGTGGTCCGCGGGCCCGGCGCCGGAATTCCTGCAGCGCTTGCGCAAGGTCGGGTTTTTGGTAGACGAAGTACGTGTGCGGGCACACGGCGCAAAGGGATCGCGCCACGTGATCTGGTTTGCCCGGCGGGAAGTGTAGGCCAATAAAACAGGGGCATATCAATACCGACAACAGTAGAATAAACGCTGTGAACGTATTTCACGTTCACCTTACCGATGCGCTTGGCGCACCAGGAGTCAGTCGAAATGGGCAGAGAGCAGAAAAGTAACAAGGAAGACAAAAAGAAACCGGCGATGACGCCGAAAGAAAGAAAGGCCGCAAAAAAATCCAAAAAAGGGTCAAAGTAAAGAAGGCAGGATTAATCTGTCCACCACCAGACAACCAATGTAACTGGCAACAATTGCAGCGATGAATTTCTCTGACATAAACAGGCGACCGTGGACCGTCCCGATATTGCTGTTGTCACTGTACGCTGCTGTTTTCGGTGTCTGCGCAATTGCGCCGTATGATCGCGCGGTGTGGTGGGCGGAGAATATCCCGGTATTGATCGTGGTCGGGGTGCTGGTAATACTGGCCCGCAATCACCGCTTCTCCAATACAAGCTATATGCTAATGAGCGTATTTATCATTCTGCATACGATTGGCGGGCATTACACCTTTGAACGCGTTCCGTTTGACTGGGTAACCAATTTCTTCGGATTTGATCGCAATCATTTTGATCGGCTTGCGCATTTCTCGGTGGGGTTTTATGCCTATCCCATTGCCGAGGTATTGATGACCAAGCGCCTGGTACGCACCCGATGGATCGCGTTGTTATTCCCGATTTTTGCCATCGTAACCATTGCCGGTATGTATGAAATTATCGAATGGCAGTACGCCACTTACGCCGACGCCAAGGCAGGCATTGCCATGCTGGGTTCTCAGGGTGATATCTGGGATGCGCAAAAGGATATTCTGGCCGATACACTGGGCGCGATACTGGTGATGGGCCTGTTCTTCTATCAGCACCGGGTGGAGCTCGCCACCCTGCGTCGTCATAAATAGCAAAAGACGAAAGTGATCACGCTTTAATCTGGGAATCCGGTGTGGATTCGGCCTTCTTCACGCGAATCCTGCTGCCGCCTATATCCTTGCCGTTGAGGTTTTTCATCGCAGCCTTGGCGTCACCTACCCTGGGCATCTCGACAAATCCAAATCCTTTCGAAGCACCTGTCTCGCGGTCCTTGATAATCGTACAAAATTGCACTGCACCATAGGCCTCGAACAGCGTCAGTAATTCCGCCTCGCTAGTGTGGCGGTCAAGATTGCGTACCAGCAGTTTCATCGCAACACCGTGTTATGATCGATTCATGGAAAAGGGCAGGGTTGTTATTCAATGAATCCCCGCATCAATGCTTTCGCTCACCTGGCACCGATTGTTGGTGTTTGTAGTCCACATGGCAAGAAATAACAGACGACGCGCGGATACCGTCGTGGTGCTTGATTTCGAGACCACGGGATTATCGCCAAACGGCGGCGATCGCGCCATTGAAATCGGGGCAGTTCGCATCGAACAGGGGCGGATCACCGATCGATTCCAGAGCCTGATGAATCCAGGGATGCGCATCAACTACTTTATCGAGAATTACACGGGCATCAGCAATACCATGCTGAAGGCCGCCCCGCCCTGCAGGGCGGTGATGACCGAGTTTGTTGAGTTTATCGAGGACTTCGACATGGTGGCGCACAACGCGTCATTTGACAGTCGTTTCCTGATGGCCGAGCTGCGTCGCATCGGGCGCGAGAGCCCCGGCGAGTTTGCCTGCTCGATGCTCGCGGCACGCCGGTTGTACCAGGATGCGCCAAACCACAAACTGGGGACGCTGGTCGCTTTCCATCAACTCCCCAATGACGGCACCTTTCACCGCGCACTGGCTGATGCGGAGATGACCTCGCATCTCTGGTTGAAAATGCTGGCCGACATTAGTCATAAGTACCAGGTCGAGCCGGTCTCGTTTTCCCTGATGCAGGCACTGACGCGCACGCCAAAATCTGCTGTCTCCCGGTTGCTAAAAGAGTGGGGCGCCAAATACAAACAACCCGCCCAGGCGGAGTCTGCCGGCCTCTAATGGATTTGGTACAACGCGCGACCGCCGCGGAAAGAGGAAATAAGAATAGCTCGAGCCTCCATGCTAATTCGACCAGGTTCTGCCTAAACTGCGCGCCGGTCAGGTAAAATTGGCACTTCCTTCCGTTTTTCTTGATTCCTGCGCACCCGTCCTTTATAGCATTTGAGCTGCTATACCTATTACTTATTACACATGGTGCGCTCAACTGTAACTATGCAGCTATATGCAATTATCAATACCGGAGGCAATGAATATCGTGTCTCGCCTGGAAAGAAAGTAAAGGTCGATCGGCTCGAGGCCGAGCCCGGCGAGACAATGGAATTTGCCGAGATCAGCCGGCTGGTGAATGGTGACCAGGTTGTCGAGGGATCGCCGACAGTGAAGGGTGCCCGCGTTCGCGCGCAGGTGGTCAAGCACGGTCAGGAGAAAGGCGTCATCGTCTTCAAAATGAAGCGGCGGCGGCTATACCAGAAAAAACATGATCGCCAGTGGCAGTTCACTACCCTGAAGATTGATGAAATCGTGTTTGAAGACAGCGTCTTCGACAAGCGCGATATCGATCCGAAAAAACTGAAAAAGGCCGCGGCCGCCGATGCGAAGAAAGCCAGGGCGGAGCGCGTGCCACCACCTGTCCCCAGCCAGCCCCCGCCGGAAAAGCCGGTACCCAAGGCGCCACCACCGGTGCCACCGGTGGTGGTTGCCGAGTCGATACCGGCCGTTCAGTCCAAACCGGCCACGCAGCGGCCACGCAAGTGGCTGGCGTTGGTCGCTTTACTGGCGCTATTCGTTGCCGGGCTGCTTATCTGGCGTGAGACGCCGGTGCCCGCGACGATCGCGGAAATCGATACCTCGATGACACAGGTGAAGACTGATGTTTCCCTGCTACCCACCCGGCGGATCGACAAGCCATCTGATCCAGCCCAACCACCAGACTGATTGTTGAGCATTCTCTATGGATAAAGTCATTAACTGGCTGATAGTGGTAGCTGTCGGCGCACTGATTGCCGGCTGCGCAAGCGGGCCCGGTTCAAATGGCAGCGCCGGCACGGAAGGTAATACGAAGTCAGCGGCCAAAACACACAAGGCGCAGACGACCTGCAAGGTCAGGAAAAACGTGGTGTCCTGGAAGCTGGTCAAGGGACGTTGCAAAAACGGCTATGCCCACGGCAAAGGCTATGCGATTAGTGTCGACAAGCGTCGTAGCTATCGCGGTAATTTTGTCGCAGGCCGGTTCTCCGGCAAGGGCAAGTATATCTGGGTGGACGGTACCCGCTACACGGGCCAGTTCCTGAAGGGCAAAAAGCATGGAGCCGGTACCATTATCTACGCCGACAACAGCCGCTATTCCGGTGAGTTCCGTGACAACGTTTATCACGGGCGCGGGACCTATATCGGCGCAGATAAATCAAAATACGTTGGCCAGTTCCGCGCCGGCCAGTTCAATGGCAACGGGGATTATTACTGGGTCAATGGCAATCACTATCGCGGTGAATTCAAAGACAACGTCATGGCCGGGCAGGGGACCTTTACCCGTGCCAACGGCGAGCAGTATCAGGGTGAGTTTGCTGCGAACGAGATGAGTGGCAACGGGGCGTATTCCTGGCCAAATGGCGATCGCTATACGGGCGAATTCCGCCACAACAAGATGCATGGTTCCGGAACCTACCAGGACGCCGATGGCTCTATGTATACCGGCGAATTCAGAGATGGCAAAAAGGTGAGTAAAGGGCTTCTCGATTTTTAGCAAATCGGGCGGGACCGGATTCAGCAATCGATTCCGATCACCCTTTTGAGCAAACAAAAAAACCGGGCGGGATGATAGTTGCCTGTCATCTCGCCCGGTTATTATGCCCGGCCGACTATTCTTTACAGATCAAGTTTGCAAGGTCGACCAGGTTGGTCTGGTCATTGAAGCGCTGGATATTATCCAGGGCCCGCGAGACAAGCTCGACAACCTCTTTGTCTGACTTGCTGGGGTCCATGGACAACGCGGCGGCTTTGGTGACTGCATCAACGCGGGCAAACATGTCTCTCTGCCTGTCCATGTCTTCGTGGCTGTCACCAGTGTGAACACCCATGTCGACAAGCGCCTGGATACCGTCCATTTCTTCCTTGGCGACGCTGTTCATTTTCATCGCGGTTTCGGCGCTGCGGTCCGAGTTTGATACCCAGTTGCTGGCCCAAACCTTGAACTCAGCATTGTCATAGAGATTACCCATCGCGGCGATGGCAAAGTTCATTTTTTGCTCAAGGCGCACGACCGGCGCTTCAACTTCTTTGACGACCATGTAGCATTTGCCGTCATTGCTCTTCGGGTCGACGGCCCATTGCTCGATGGAAAAGAGCTTCATCGGCTGTTCGACAGAGTTGACCAGTGCGGCAAACTGAGGCGTATCGCCGGCGGCATGCACCATTTTCATCAGCAGTTCATTGCCTTCCGTGGCATCGGCGACATACTTTCCAGGTTCCAGACGAATATTGTCTGGCGTAGTGCCGTTTTCATCTACAAAGGCAAATTTCAGCATTTTCGTTAAACCCCCACGTTGGAACAAAGTATTGGGGTAAATGCATAACCTGTGCCAAATCAGTCAGTTGTGCCGTGGATGCTACTTTGGCGAGCCGTTTTCGTGTGCCTGGCGAGGCGTAAAAAGGATTCGGCCTTAAAAATTAGTAAAAAAACGGGATTATCAGTGCGGGCCACACGATCCGCCCTGGACGTTTGAAACGGCCCCTTTTTTTCAGTTTTCATCCCGGCTGACAATCCAGGTCGTGAATGTGACCAAATGCGAGGCAAACGGATGCCGGCCAGTTGGCGCCATAAGTGAGTAGTGTCCGTCGAGGTTGGTACGAGGGGCCAATGAGTGAACGCGCAAGACCCCGGTTGAAAACGGCGCCTTCGAATGGAAGATCTGGACCCTGCGCACGTCGCCGACGAACCCGCCGTAACGGTCGATATCATGGCGCAACACCGTTCGAGGAAGAAAAGGCGAATCGCTGAGCCAGGGTAATTTTTTCTGACTCCCGGTATCGACCTTTGCAGTTTTCCCTTTTTAATCAATGCCTAATTTTATTTGTCATATTCCGGACTTGAGCCAGATCATTGTTTTCGAGTGGATGTCTCAATAGAATTTCCCATGGGAGGAGTGATTATTAACACCAGGTAATAATTGTTCCGCAGTTTGCTCATAGACACAGGCCAATCGGCCGCAAGAGAAAACGATGTCGATTCGACCGGGATACCGTTGTGTTGGGTGTGCGCTGCTCGCCCTCGTTATCTATGGATTGCCGGTTCGGGCCGATATTGCAGGATCTGTGCACGACTTTTCAAAGAGCGGGTGGTCTGGCGGCGAAGTGTGCGTGGTCTGCCATACCCCGCACAGTGCGGACACCAACCTGGTGGAATCGCCACTGTGGAATCACCAGCTGAGCACGACCAACTACGCGATGTATGACAGCGCGACCCTGGCGGTAAAGCCGCAAAGTCAGCCGGACGGCACCACCAAATTGTGCCTCTCGTGTCACGACGGTACGGTCGCGATCGACAGCTTTGGTAGTGTGACAGGCAACTCCGTGATAAGCGGCAGGGCCAACCTGACTTCCAATTTGCGTGACGACCATCCAATCAGTATCAAGTGGGACCATCAAAACCAGGCAACCAATTGTGCAAACTGCCACGGGACGCATACACAGCCTTTTTCGACACCATTACCTTTTTTTAATGGCAACATCGAGTGTGCGACCTGTCACGATGTTCATAGCAATACAGTCGAGCCCACCCTGTTACGGATGACGCTCCGGGGGTCACAGCTGTGTCTGCATTGTCACGGAAAATAGCATCCCGGATAGATACGGGTAATTCCACTGGCTGACAGCAGTATTTATGGTTGCACCACCTTCCGGTGGCTCGGTAGAGTGGGGGCTGTAAATGGGATAAATGAGCATGACCACCGCCGCCATCTGGCTCAGCTTTGCCTTTGTTCTTGGCCTGATCGTCCGTCTTGCCGGCCTGCCGCCGCTGGTAGGGTACCTGATTGCCGGTTTTAGTCTCAGCGCCCTCGGCTACGAATCCAACCTTATTCTTGAAGAAGTGGCCCACGCCGGCGTGCTGGTGCTGCTGTTCAGTGTTGGGCTAAAGCTACGGTTGCGCAGCCTGCTGTATCCCGATGTCATGGGCGGTGCGGCAATGCACATGCTTATCATTGCGCCGATCCTGTTCCTTGTGGTCGGCGTGATCTACAGCCTGGAAGCCAACACCGGGATGCTGATCGCAGTGGCGCTGGCCTTTTCCAGCACGGTTATTACCGCCAAGATTCTTGAGTCACGACGTGAGCTACGTGCACTGCACGGCCGCGTCGCAATCGGCATTCTCATCATGCAGGATCTGGTGGCGGTCGCGCTGCTTGCCTACATCGCCGGGAAGACTCCGTCACCCTGGGCATTCCTGCTGTTTGCGGTTTTCATCCTGCGACCGGTGATTCATCGTCTGCTCGATTTCAGCGGCCATGGCGAACTGCTGGTGCTTTACGGGTTGTTACTGGCGCTGGTGCTGGGCGGTGCGAGTTTTGGCTATTTCGGCGTTAGCGCAGAGCTCGGCGCCCTGCTTCTAGGGGTCGTACTATCCAATCATAAGCGTGCGGTGGAGTTGTCCGACGCGTTGTGGAGCCTCAAGGAAGTATTGCTGGTCGGTTTTTTCCTCCAGATCGGGCTTAGCGGCCATCCGGATCTCGACACGTTTATTTACATTCCACTGTTGTTGTTGCTACTGCCGGTCAAGGCAGTATTGTTCTTCTTCATCCTTGTAATGTTCCGCTTGCGCGCGCGTAGTGCGTTTCTCGCCAGCCTGAGCCTCGCGACCTATAGTGAGTTTGGTTTGATTGTTGCCCAGGCGGGAATGAAGGCCGGCCTGCTCGAGCAGGACTGGCTAGCGTTGCTGGCGGTAACGGTTGCCCTGTCGTTTGCCATCGCGGCGCCGCTGAGTCGGTATAGCCACTTGTTGTATGCGCGCTGGGAACGTTTCCTTGTACGGTTCGAGTCGCAAAAACCACATCGCGATGACAAGCCTATTAGTCTGAACCACCCGGACGTGCTGATTATTGGTATGGGTCGTGTTGGTACCGGCGCCTACGATTACCTTAAAGAGCACGGCCACACGGTCACCGGACTGGATTCGGACCCGGTCAAGATTGAGCAGCATAAAACCGAGGGGCGCAACGCGTTCTATGCCGATGCCGAGGATCCCGGCCTTTGGGACAAGCTCGTGCTGGACGGGATAAAGGCGGTGCTGCTAGCGACACCGGAACTGGAAGCCAAGCGTTATGTGGCTAAGCGCTTGCGGGCAACCGGTTTTACCGGGCTCATTAGCGCGACGGCGGTTTACCCGGAACAGATAGACGCACTGAAAGCGTCTGGTGTAGACAAAGCTTACAATTACTTTGAAGAAGTCGGCGTGGGTTTTGCCGGACACCTGCAGGAAGACCTGGCTCCGAAAGCAGAGAATGAAGTCTGATGAGCATCTGGCCGGCAACAGGACGTTGTATCAGCTATATACCCGTACACTGATAACGGGCAGGATTGACCTAACCTCAGGGAACCGCAGTATCGACAGGGATTAGCCGCAGCAAGTATTTCCATAGCGCCAATCAAGGGAGCTGTATTGAAAATACCCCAGATCCCGCCAGACGAGCCGGCGAGGCTTGCGACACTCAGGTCTCTGAACATTCTGGATACTCCGGTGGAAGAACGCTTCGACCGCTTGACCCGGATGGCGAAGCGAGTGTTCGACGTGCCAATCGCACTGGTCACCCTGGTTGACAAGGAGCGCCAGTGGTTCAAATCCTCCATTGGGCTTGATATAGCCGAGACACCACGCGACATTTCGTTTTGCGGTCATGCGATTCTGGGTGACGATGTGTTCGTTATCGAGGACGCCTCCCAAGATGTGCGCTTCGCCGACAATCCCCTTGTGGTTGGTGACCCCGGTATACGTTTCTATGCCGGGTGTCCGCTGCGCGCGCTTGACGGCAGCAAGCTGGGTACGCTCTGCATCATTGATCGCGAGACAAGAACCTTTGGCGATGACGACGCTGAAACACTGAGGGATCTGGCCTCAATGATCGAGCGTGAGCTTGCCGCGATTCAGCTCGCGACAGTAGATGAGTTGACCGGCATTGCCAACCGCAGAGGTTTTATGTCGCTGGCCCAGCCCACCCTGAATCTCTGCACGCGTGAGCGATTACCGGCATCACTGGTTTTCTTTGATCTCAATGACTTCAAGCCAATCAACGACCAATTTGGCCATGCCGAAGGCGACTGGGCACTTAGATGCTTTGCCGACCAGATGGAGAAGGCATTCCGCGACGCTGATGTTTTCGCACGTATTGGTGGCGATGAGTTCGCGGTGTTGCTGACTAACCTGAAGCAAGAACAGGCGGCAAAGATGATCAGTCGTCTGGAGCATACTATCGCGCGTTTCTGCCAGAAGGCAGATCGTGGCTACGACATTACCTTCGCCTTTGGCGTCGTCGAATATGATCCGGATGTGCATCATGGAATAGAAGCACTGCTGGCCGATGGTGACGCATTGATGTACGAACGCAAAAAGCAGAACCGATCACCGGATCGCGAAGGTTGATACAGGCCGGTCGAATTTCGCTTCAATGATCGCTATTTGACGTCTGAAACAGGTTAACCCGCTGTTTGTGGCGATGTGCCGGATGATTGGGGGTATCGGTCATTTCCTCGACGTCCGGAAACCATTATGCTTCGGGGCCTGTTATCCATCTGTCCTGAATCGTTAGCATTGTGAAATCCCGATCTCGCAAATCCCGCCCTCGAAAGGCCATAACCTTCCGCCGTGTGCGCCTGACTGTGTTGTTATTGATGCTCGCGCTGGCGGGTTACCTGGTCTATCTCGATCATACTGTGCGGCAGCAATTCGAAGGCAGGCGCTTTGCCTTGCCGGCACGGGTTTATGCGCGCCCACTGGAGCTTTTTGTTGGCAAGAGGCTGGAGCCCGATCAGCTGGTGGCCGAGCTCAAGATGCTGCGCTACAGCGCAACCGATGATCCCGGCAAACCCGGCCAATACGGGCGCAAGGCCGATACGCTGTCGATCCACGTGCGCGATTTTGTTTATTGGGACGGCGCACAACCCGCGCGACGAATAACTGTCAAAATTCGCCAGGGTGTTGTGACCGCGTTAGTAGATTATCAGACCGGTAAGAATATCGATCTGACCCGCCTTGAGCCGGTGCCAATTGGTGGTATTTACCCGGCCCACAATGAGGACCGCGTGCTGGTGCGGCTAGATCAGGTACCGAACTCCGTTGTCGACGCGCTGATTGCAATCGAGGACCACAATTTCTATCGACACTGGGGGATTGATCCTCGCGGGATTGCGCGCGCGGTCTATACCGTGCTGACCGGCCAGCGCGTGCACGGCGGCAGCACGCTCACACAGCAACTGGTAAAAAACTTTTTTCTTACACCCGAACGCACCATTACCCGCAAGTTTAATGAAATATTGATGGCGTTGCTGCTCGAGCTTCATTACGACAAGAAAGATATTCTCGAGACGTATATCAACGAGGTCTATCTCGGTCAGGATGGTAATCGCGCCATCCATGGATTTGGCCTCGCGAGCCGCTTCTATTTCAATCGTGGTATCGAGCAACTGGAGTTGCATCAGTCGGCATTGCTGGTTGGCATGCTCAAGGGGCCGACGTACCTTGATCCGCGGCGTCATCCCGAGCGAGCAAAGGAGCGTCGCAATCTGGTGCTGGCGGAAATGCAGCGACAGGGCCTGATTACGCAGATGGAGAAGGATGCCGTGCGATACCGGGGACTGGATATCAGCGATAACCCGGGGGTCGGCGCGTCAGCACACCCGGCGTTCCTGGAGCTGGTGCACCGCCAGCTGCGCCGCGACTATTTTGAAAGTGATCTTCGTTCCGAGGGTCTGCAGATTTTTACAACCATGGATCCTGTTGCCCAGGCAGCAGCGGAGCGCTCGCTGTCGCGCCGCCTCGATCAAATCGAGCGTGCCCGCCGGTTGCCGCCGAACCTGCTTGAGGGCGCGGTGGTCGTCGCGAGTGCGCTCAACAATGAGGTGCATGCGATCGTGGGGGGGCGTCGGCCGCGCTTCGAGGGCTTCAACCGTGCAATTGATGCCGAGCGTCACGTTGGATCCCTGATGAAGCCGGCGGTTTATCTCACCGCGTTGTCAAAACCCGATCGCTACTCGCTGGTCACGCCGCTCGACGACAGCAAGCTGGTGTGGAAAGAAGCCGGTACCGATGACTGGTCACCGGAAAATTATGACAAGGAGTTTCATGGCCAGGTGCCGCTTCGGCTGGCGCTGGCGAATTCCTACAATGTCTCGACCGCGCGACTGGGGCTGGAGCTGGGCGTAGACGAGGTGATCGAGACCGCACACCTGTTGGGTATTGAACGGGACATGGCCCCGTTTGCCTCGACGCTGCTGGGGACGGTGAACCTGACGCCGCTGGAAGTGGCGCAGATGTACCACACCATGGCCACGGGCGGATTCCATATGCGGCTTGGCGCGATTCGCGAAGTGCTGACTGCCGATGGCAAACCACTGCAGCGCTATCCGCTAAAAGTCGAACAGACAATTGGTGCCGCACCGGCCTATCTTATTACCGCGGCCTTGCAGGATGTTGTGCGCGAGGGAACGGCACGACGTCTCAGCCAGTACCTGCCACCTGGCATTAATGCCGCTGGGAAGACCGGGACCACGGACGAGTTACGCGATAGCTGGTTCGCCGGTTATACCGGAGACCGGGTCGCCGTTGTCTGGGTGGGCAATGATGAAAACAAGAATACGCGGCTAACCGGTTCCAGCGGCGCGATGACAGTCTGGGGTGATATGATGGCGCAGTTGAGTCCCGAGCCGCTGGTGCCGCCGCAACCGGAGAACGTGGAGCGAGTGCGCATCGATGTCGCCACCGGTTTACGCGCCGATGAAGACTGTGCAAACTCGATAGATTTGCCCTTTATCCAGGGCTCGGCACCGGAAAAGTCGGCGCCTTGTGCCACGCCGTCAAGTGGCAACAAGATAAAGGGCTGGTTCCGGCGAACATTTGGCAACGACTGAGTCAGTCGCAAGAGGGTAGATAATGTTTCGGCAAAGTATTTATCGTGCAGTCTTTGTAATGGTGGCCTCGGCCATGCTTGCTTCCTGTGCGACGACGCCATTAGAGGAAAGCCCGGTATCGGGAAATCCGGCCGTGATTGCCTTGGCCGATACTGCTCGGTCAGAGATTACCCGGTATCGTTATCCCGAAGCGGCGGCCAGCCTTGAGCGCGCGCTGCGCATCGAGCCAAGGAACGCACGCCTTTGGCACGAGCTGGCGCGCGTGCGCCTGGCGCAGGAAGACTATTCGCAGGCGGAAAATCTGGCCAAGCGCTCAAACAGTTATGCTGCCGATGATAACGCGTTGCGTCGCGCCAACTGGAAGGTGATTTCGGAATGTCGCCGCGAGCTGGGTGATCTGCTTGGCGCAGAAGACGCCCTGAAAAAATCAAAACCATAACGAGTAAAACACACTGGAGGAATGTCGATGAAAGACCTGGGACTGATTGCACTGGGTGTCTGGTTGGTGCTGACTGGACTGATTGATATCGCTGACCTGAAATTTAAATACGATGAAATTGTGACCGGTGCCTTTGCCCTGGTGGCCGGTATCCTGATTCTTATGCGCCGTTAGTCAGTGTCAGCGACTATCGCCGCCCATCTCTTTTCGGTCAAACGTTGCCAACCGATCCGGCTGCAACATGCTTGATCGCATTCGACAGTTGCTTGGTATTGACCTGAACCGGGTCAGCCATACCGAAAGACTGGTGTCGACGCTGGGCGCATTCGCCGGCATTCTGTCGGTCGTTTTCTTTAGCACATACTTCGTGCCGGATGAGGGGGCATTCATGGTGGTGGCGTCCATGGGTGCGTCTGCGGTACTGCTGTTTGCCGTTCCTCACGGCGCGTTGTCACAACCCTGGGCCCTCGTAGGCGGCCACCTGAGTTCGGCGGTTGTCGGTGTCGCCTGCACAACCCTGGTACCCAATCCCTATCTGGCGGCTCCGCTCGCGGTCGGGTTAGCCGTTGGCGCCATGCATTATTTACGATGCATTCACCCACCCGGTGGCGCAACTGCCTTGACCGCCGTGGTTGGTGGTGCCGGAATTACCGGTCTTGGATTCAGCTATATAGTCGCACCGGTTTTAATCAACGTGCTGGCAATACTGGCAATGGCAATCGTATTCAATTATTTCTTTGCCTGGCGACGCTATCCTGCCTATCTGGCACGTCGCCGCGCAGTCACGCCGGCTGATGCCGCAGGCGACGGATCAGACGTTCTGGCAAGAGAAGACTTTGTCTATGCGTTGAGTGAAATCGACTCGATTATTGATGTTACCGAGAGTGATTTGCTTGCCATCTACGATCTCGTAATGCGTGCCCGCGAAGGTGGGCAATTTGATGCCGATAAACTTAAGCTCGGCCACTACTACAGTAATGGCAAATACGGCGACTTGTGGTCGGTACGGCACATCGTTGATTGGGCGGAGGATACTGGATCGGGAGATCGGCGCCTGATCTACAAGACAGTGGCCGGTGCAGACAGGCGTAGTTCAGGTGTCGAGTCCATTGCCGGGTTTGCGCGGTGGGCCAAATATGAGGTGGTTCGCGACGAGGATAACTGGCGCAGGGTGCAGGCGTAGTCGGAGCTATGTGACCGAGCGGGCAATGAAAGCGTGAAGCGAATACATCAACGGAATGCATAGCGGTTACTGACCAAACTAACGCTACAGCCGTATCGGCACATAACAAGGGAATAAAGGGCAGCGCTTGGGCGTGAGCAAATTCAAGAGGGTTATCGTTTCTCCGCATTTATTGTTGAGCCTAACGTCGTTGATCTGGGCCGGTAATTTTATTGTGGGAAGGGCGCTGCGGAACGACATATCGGCGATCGAGTTAAATTTGTGGCGCTGGCTGCTGGCACTGTTGCTTCTCCTTCCGCTGGGCTATCGGCAGATACTGCAACACCGGCGATTAATGATCCGCCATTGGCGCCTGTTGGGCATGCTCGGTTTTACCGGTATCGCGGCATTTCATACCAGCGTTTACACGGCGTTGAAGACGACCACCGCGGTAAACGCGGTCCTGTTCCTGTCGCTGTCGCCAGTGCTGATCGTCCTTGGCTCCAGCCTCAGCCGCAAGGACACCATTTCCCGACTCCAGCTTCTCGGCATACTTGTCTCGTTAACTGGCGCCGTGGTGCTGGTCGCGCATGGCGATATGAATACACTGACCAGGCTACAATTTTTCCAGGGCGACCTGTGGATGCTGTTTGCGGTAACCATGTGGTCGGCTTACTCCATCCTGCTGAAGAACAAACCCCGCGAGTTGCCACAATTGAGCCTGCTAATCGGAAGCATTGTCTGGGCGCTGGGTATGCTGGGCGTCATGTTTATTGTATTTCAGGGAGGCGTTTCAACAGCGGTGTGGTCCATGCAAGTGTTTACCGGGCTACTGTATGTGAGTATTTTTGCATCTATCGTGGCGTTTTTATTCTGGAACCGCGGTGTGGCGCAGATAGGGCCAAACAAGGCGGGTGTATTTTTGCATTTGATGCCGGTGTTTGGTGCATTGCTCTCCGTCATGCTTCTGAAGGAAGGGATCGCTATTTATCACCTGGCTGGCGCCGCCCTGGTCTTCTTGGGTATTGCGATGTCAACCAGATTGGCTAAATAGACCAGGCGCAAGATGATCGGGAACAACGGGAGGGATTGAGCGAATGATTCAGATCACGGTATTGATTTTACTGGTGTCAATTGGCTGCGGCGCGATCTGTCGTCGCATTGCCAACCATCGCCGTCGGGACCCTGTATTCTGGTTTGTCATGGGAGCGACATTTGGCCCGATGGCTTTGCCGTTCGCATTGCTGCTTGAGCCGGGAGAGGAATAACATGAATTCGATGTACGTTATATTGCTGCTTTCTTCCATTGCGCTTGTTGTCACTCATGTGGTGCCGTCACTACCAACGGTGCGGTCGCGTATCGTTAACAAGATCGGTGAGAGCGCATTCAGCGGCATCTATTCGCTGATCGCCGTCGCTTGCATTGTTGTCATGGTGTGGGCGTTCAACCGGGTGCCACAGGATTTCCTCTGGGTGCCGGGGCCGGGTCTGCGACACATCCCGGCACTATTAATGCCGCTGGCATTGCTGTTGGTGGTGAGTGGCATGCTGACGCCGAACCCTGCCACCTTTGGCCAGGAAGGGCAGTTGCAGGCGCCTACGCCGGCAAGCGGCATTGTCCGCGTTACCCGGCACCCGTTTCTGTGGGGTACCATTCTGTGGTCGGTCGCGCACGTGCTGGCCAATGGCGATATCGGTTCATTGATGTTTTTTGGCGGCTTTTTCGGTTTATCGGTGGCCGGTATGATTGGTCTCGACAAGAAGCGCGCGGCGAAATACGGCGACCAGTGGCGCAAGTTTGCTGACACTACCTCAAGCGTGCCATTTGCAGCCATCATTGGTGGTCGCAATGCGCTGATCCTGCGTGAAATCGGCTGGATCAAGTTGATCATCACCGCCGTCGTCTATTTTGCACTACTGTTCGGCCATCACTGGCTGTTTGGCGTTTCGGCCTTCTAGCATTCCATGAGTCATAGACACTACTCAGAGAGCACCCCTTACGTCACCAGGGACGGGTCGATCATTCGCGAGCTGATGCATCCGCAACAGGATGGCAGTCGGAACCAGAGCCTGGCCGAGGCCACGGTTGCCGCCGGGCAAAAGACCCGGCTGCACCGACACCATGAATCGGAAGAGCTCTATTTCATCACCGCTGGCCAGGGGCGCATGACATTGGGCAGCGAACAGCTGGAAGTGCGCGTTGGTGATTCAATTTGTATTGCGCCGGGGACACCGCACTGTATCGAGAACACCGGGTCCGGGGACCTGGTGTTTCTGTGCAGCTGTTCGCCAGCCTACCGGCATGACGATACGGAATTGCTGGGCGGGTAGGGCAGTGCGGCGCCGGGAATCGTCAATACCCGCTGACGGATTCCGGTAATCAGGTTTCCTCTGGCGGGTGTTCGCCCACCGGAATGTGGTTTATATCTCTTGCTGACCGGTAGATTCCGGTCCAGTCCCTGTTTCCTCTCAAGATTGGCACGCGTTGTGCTTAATTCCTGCAAATCAGTGAATTAGGGGCAGATCATGTTGGGTAAGCAGAACCGGTGGCAATTTGCGAGAGTGTTGGTAGCGCTCGGCTTTACTGCCTTCACCATGGCGGCACAGGCCGCTCTCTACGTCTACGAGTTGCCCGACGGCACCCGGATGGTGTCCAACAACCCGATCAACAACAAGTATTACCGGCTGGTGCGTACCGGCCAGACGCCCGAGGGCATGGGTGCATTGCTGGCCAGCAAGAATCGCCAGTTCTTTCGTACTGACACCTCAGCCTACGACTCGATAATTCACCAGACGGCGAAACGGCATCGTGTCGATGTTGCCCTGGTCAAGGCGATAATTCACGCCGAATCCGCCTTCAATCCCTATGCTACTTCCCACAAGGGCGCGCGCGGTCTGATGCAGCTGATGCCAACCACCGCGGCGCAGTACGGGATTCGCGACCTGTATGATCCCGAGAAAAATATTCGGGCCGGTGTCCGGCATCTCAAGTACCTGCTGAAAAAATACAGCCACAACAATCGACTTGCGATTGCGGCCTACAATGCCGGGGAAACCGCAGTAAAGCGTTACCGCGGCGTACCGCCCTACAACGAGACGCAAACCTACGTAAAAAAAGTGCTGCGCTATCAGCGTCGCTACGCGAATTCATGAAGTACAAACATAGCGGGTGATTTGCCAACGAATCAGCCGCTGAGTTAGTGTTCGGTTCTTTGGCGGCCAAAGCCGGGGAATTCCCGAACGTGCATATTTTTTCCCAGAACATCAAAGGCAATCTGCGCCCTTTTCTGATTCAGTCGCTGTTGGCCACCGCCACGATCCTGGTCATTCTCCTGTTTCTCGATGTATTGACCCATACCGCGATTATCGCTTGCCTGGGCTCTTCTGCCTTCCTGATATTTACCCGGCCGCGGGCGTATGCGGCACGGCCCCGGCCGTTTATCGGGGGCTACCTCGTGAGTATGGTGATCGGTGTCTTCTATTCCTACGCGACCCATTTACCCGATGCTCTGCAACTACCGGTTTCTGCCGCGACTGTCTTCGTTGTGTTTTCGGCGATGGCAGTGGGCGGTGCAATCTTTATCATGGTGATAACTGATACCGAACACCCGCCCGCAGCCGGACTCGCACTGGGCCTGGTGTTGAATAGCTGGGACTACCGGACGCTCGCGTTTATCCTCGGCGCAGTACTGCTGATGGCAATGCTGCGACACCTGTTGCGCAACTATATGATTGACGTGGTCTGAGTCTGCCGCGATGACCTTGCAACGGCATTTGTGATAAAGTGCGCGCCCGGTTTTCAGGATTTTTATTATGTCAGAAGATTCAGTCAGCATTCTAGATAGCAAGGAAGCGCGCGTCCTTCGTGCGGTTCGAAAGGCATTAACGGGCATTGTCAAAGACACCGCCACGGCGCCTGGTATGAAGCATCCGCTGTCCGA
>Ga0209536_100002402_pt1 | contig 30551 bp, 7 predicted proteins | sample DeeMarSeWOR28_12_FD_187461 | JGI IMG/M metagenome (GOLD analysis project Ga0209536, IMG submission 187461) | Marine sediment microbial communities from White Oak River estuary, North Carolina - WOR-2-8_12 (SPAdes) (version 2) | ecosystem: Environmental > Aquatic > Marine > Intertidal zone >...
TTGCTTCTACATCGGTTGAAAATCTTCTGAAGCTCTGGGAAGGTATGGGATATTATGCACGGGCCCGGAATCTTCATGCGGCCGCCCGGCTGATCGTAACACGGCACAATGGTGAACTGCCCCGTGACCGGCAAAAGATCAGGGAATTACCCGGTTTCGGCCTTTATACCACAAATGCCGTTCTCAGCCTCGCATTCAATGAACCACTCAGCGTAGTTGATGGAAACGTTTCAAGAATTATTTGCCGGTTGTTTGCCATCGATCTGGATGTAAAACTCTCCGCTACTAAAAAAGTAATTTCCCAAAAAGCAGACCACCTATTGGATCAGGTGCATGCAGCCGTTTTCAATGAAGCATTAATGGAACTGGGCGCTATCATCTGCACGCCCAGAATGCCTTTATGTGGGCACTGTCCGGTAGCGGAATATTGTCAGGCAAAGCATCAAAAGCGGGTTGACCGGTTACCATATAAATCACCACCAGTCGCTAAACCGTCGGCAAATGTCACAGCTTATATCATCCGCCATAAAAATAAGTTTTTACTCGCACAACGACCAGCTACGGGATTATTGGGCGGTTTTTGGGAATTCCCATGTATCGTTTCAAAAAATAATCCTGGTTTCGGCAGAAAATTCCCGGTTGATATACCTTTTACCGGAAAAGTGATTCGCGAGCTGCAGCCGGTTCGTCATAGTTTCACGCACTTCAATCTAGTGATAAAACCGATATTGTTCCATATCAATAGCCGTGATTTTAATTTTACATTTTACACCACCGTGCGGTGGATTGAATATGGCGAATTCTCCCTGTTTCCCATGCACCGATTCATGCTCAAAATATTAAATCAAGTAGCGGCGGAATCAGAAATTGTAGCCCAATAAGGCATAAAATACAGGGCTTCTGTTGGCGGTGTCACCAACGGCAAAAATAAGGGGTCCCAATACCGTATCGATACCGAGCCAGACGCCGATACCATAAATAAAATCCTCGCTCTCCAGTACCAGGTCCGGATTTTCCCAGACACCTCCCCAATCGTACCGAAAACCCAAATAAGTATCAGAAAACAGTTTAAAATATGGTATTCTGAAACTGTATTCAAGATTGGTATAAATCACCTGCCTTCCCGCCGATTCATACATATTTAGCCCCATAAATGACTCTAAACCTCCGATTCTAAAGAATTCGGAAAAAGGAAGTGTGCGGTCCCCCACCCCGACCACACCTTTAATATGGAATGTATGGTATTGCCAGTAGGTATAGTGCCCCTCGAGATTAACAAAAAATTTTGAATATTTCTCCTGCCCCTCAAAAATTTTTTCGTTTCCGGCTTCCCAATACCAGATATTATATATGCCACTCCTGGTAAAAGAAATCTGATCCCGTTTATCGGTAACCGAACGTATGGTAAGTGTTCTGATCTCGCTGTTTTGTTTGAACATGAAATTACCGGAGTAAGGATTATCTTTTACATTTTCCACCCGCAGTTCCACCGACATTTGGCCGAATTTACGCAGCTGTTGTCCCAGTACGAATCGGAAACCGGATCTTTCTTCGAGATATTCTCCGATTTTATCACCATTCTGATAAAATGGATTAATTTTCCAATCATAGATGCCATACAAGCCCATTGTTAAAAAGCTTTCGAAAATTCTATCGGTTCTGAAACTGATTCCAATAGAACGGTCGAGCTCACCATATCTTCCTGACAAGGAAAGTTTTCCACTCGTACCAAACAGATTCTCGTTTGCGATTTGAAAATATCCCTGCACACCCCTCTGGGTACTTACCTGTCCTCCAAGACGTAATACATTATGAGACTTTTCTTTAACTTTGATAAGCAGCGTATACGTTTCAGATGACTTGTCAACGTTTACACTGACTTTCTCAAAGAGTTGTGTACTATAAATATTTTCAATGCCTTTCTGAATTATGTTTGAATCATAGATGTCACCGCGTTCAACCGGAAATTCACGCAGAATTATTAAATCACGTGTGACTGCATTACCGATTATAGCAATACTGTCAATTACCCCCTCGTCAATTTTTAATCCAATTACCGAGTTATCCATATCCATGGATAACGAGTCAAAATGCATTAATATATAACCGTTGACGGTATACTGCGTCCGGATTTGTTCAAGCTGATTCGCGAGTAACTTATCATTTAAGCGTTTATGAATGAGCGGTAGAAAGAGCGGTTTCAGAACGGAATCCGGAAGCATCCGGTTTCCTGTGATATCAATTCCGGTGACCTCCGGATAGCGATTCAGATGATAAGTCAGAACACTGTCTTTTATGGAAACGTGAATAATTTTATATTCCCCGCACATCCGCAGATATTCGATTCCCCTGTTTAAGGATGATTTCGTGACGCTCATATTTTTCTGCCTGGAAATCAATAAATCAGAAAAATCGTAGGATCTGACTGAATCGATAAACACCTCGACTTCACGGACAAAGAATTCCTCTTCCGGTGACAGCTGTGCCACATTGTCAAATAAATGTATTAAGCTGCCAGCAACCGAATCGACAGCCTGTTCGCCTTTTTGCATCAGGATATCGAACTTGTCAAAATCCGAGCTGCCGATTTCCTCCAACGCGGGTGTTATCAAAACATCAGCCATATCCATTTGCAGCATATACTGTTTCAACATCATAATCGTTGTAACCTGATCTGCAATTTCCCAGGGTGCGCCGAGCTCTTTTCTGTTTCTCAAGCGAGAAGTAATATCGACAGCAATCACAATATCTGCACCCTCTGAGCGAGCGACATCAACAGGTAAATTTGAACTGACTCCACCATCGACAAGCCAGAGAGAATCCCAGCTCACCGGCGCAAAGAGCAACGGAACCGCGGTACTGGCATTTATCGCCTCGGCCAGGTCTCCCTTATCGAGGATCACCCTTTTTCCCGTTATCAAATCCGTTGCCACGCACCGGAACGGGATTTTCAGGTCATCAAAATTATAGATCATCTGAAGATTAGCACCGTACAATTTTTCAGAGATAATCGATAATATACGCTGTCCTGAAGTAATACTTGTCGGGAGGGTGGCGCTCAGCCCTTCAAATCGAATATTAAGCAGATAGCGGTCCTTTTCGAGTTTCTGACCCAAAAACAAATTTTCCCGTGCCGTTTCATCACTAAAAATATTCTCCCATTCTATATTGCGTACAATTTCTTCCAATTCATCGGCCGTATAGCCTGCAGCGTAGAAACCACCGACGACACTGCCCATACTGGTACCGACAATCAGGTCAATGGGAATATTATATTTCTCCAGCGCACGCAGTACTCCCACATGAGCCAAGCCCCGGGCACCGCCGCCGGAAAGCACCAGACCAATTTTAGGACGATTAGAGCTATCGCTCCGCTCCTTGCCATTGATCAGATTCTGAAGATCGGGCGCCTGATAAGTATAGATATCTTCAGCGAATATCAACGCCGGTACAACGAAGATCACAACGATGATCCGTATCATATAAAATATCACGACTGAATTTCTTTAAATTAACTGGTCAGAATTTAAGGATTACGCTTTTTTTCCTGCAAGTAGTGCTGGCTTAGAATACGGAAATATTCTTCAATAATTTTTTCATAATCAGGCGTGTACCCTTCCTGGAGGGCGCGCATCAATTGATCCTGCAGGCGTTTTAATTCGCGGTCTTCCCGTTCCTGCCGGCTGTCAGGTATACGACGGGCGTAGTCTTTCCCTACCTCTGCCTTGCGTTGTCGGCTGTATTCCTGTTCACGCATCGATTTTTGAGCATCGAGCATTCTTGATAGAATTTTTTGCTGTCGTTCAATGGTTTTCCGATCCAGTTTCATTTGCTCCAGGTCTTGCACCACATTTTCCATTTCACTGGCGATATTATCCAATCTTCCGATGACATCCGACCGCTGCCCCATTTCTTCGTGTAATTGTTCCATTGATTGCTGCAATGCACGTTGTTCCGCAGCCATCTGTCGCAGACGCTGCTGTGCCCCCGCATTCAGCATGCCTGAATTTGCCTGGCCCTGGAATAAACTCATGCCTTCCTGATTTAATTGTGCTTGTTGACCGGCCATTTGTTGCATGCGCTGGATAAATTGTTCGAATCCAAGTGCCGATGCGGAGGCAGAAAGGCCCTCCATTGTACTTTGCATTTCCATGGCAGCTTTATTTAGTGCTCCCATCGATTGAAGCTGAGCACTTCCGGCACCTGTCTTATTACGGTTTTCAAGCTCACGCAGGCTTTTGCGCATTTCCCGCCCGGCCTCAGCCAATGCCTGGCCGATCTGAGGTGACAGCAGAAAGGTTTCCCGTGACAGTTCTACGATATCCCCCATGACCCGGCCCATATTCATGACAATCTGCTGCTGCCCCCCTGCAAGATCTCTGAACTGATCACTCAAGGTTCCCGCATTTTTAGTTTTTTCCATCAGATTTTCCTGCTGTTGAGACAAGTGGAGAAGATCAGTCGTTGATTTCTGCAATTGTGCGGAAACATTCTGCCGATTGGTATCGAGAACCTTCTGTTTCGCGTTTGAAATCTGATTATTAATTTGCTGCAACCGGCTAGAAAGATCCTGGGATTTTGCAGCAGCTAAGTTCTGCTTCCCGTCGCGCAGCTGATTTTTCACCGCCTGCGAAAGCTGTTCAAGATCACCTGATTTAAGTTGACTTTCAGTTTGCTCTAAATCCTGCTGTGCTTCCGGATAATGGGACAACAGATAATTATTGAGTAACTTATCCATATTTTCACGCATTGCATCCAGAAGATCATCCTGTCGCTTCTGCTGCCCCAGCTGCTCGTTTGTATCTGTCTGCCTGATGATTTCGTCAGTTATCCCTTCCTGATTACGAAATGCTTTTTCTGCCATTTGGCTCAACCGATCCAATTCCTGTTCAAACTGTACCTTTCTAAAAAGCTCCAGTGTACGATCGAGCTGTTCCGCAAATTTTTCCTGATTGAGTTTAAATGTTTCCAGTGATTTCTCAATCTGGTTTTGATCCAATCTCTCCAAAGCATCCTGTAGTTCCTGCATTGACTGCAGCAACTCGGGTGTTGCTATATCCTCAAAGAGCTGCTGCAGCTGCTGATATTTATCAAGGATGTCCGGATTGATCATCTGGCTCTGATCAAGTTTGCTAATCGCCTGATCCAGATTTTCCTGAATCTTCTCCAGTCTGTTCTGGATTTCCGTTTGTTTTTCCAAAACGGATTCAATCTGTTTCTGGCGCTCCCAGTCAATTTCTTTATCGCGTTTCATTTCGCGGGTTATTTGTTCAAGCGTCTCATGCAAACGATCACTATCGTCGCGGATTTTTTCGTTTTCTTCGATCGATTCCTGCTGTTTCTGATCAGAAGCAGCAAAAACCTGCTCAATAGTGGGAAAATTTATCAGATAGGTCCCGCTGAAACCAGTTTTAGGTCCACTGATCCGGTCATTATCGGACAGGGCAAGATAATATTTAATAGCATCACCAAAGCCAACCGGAAAATTTGTAAACTGCCACACATATTGTTGCTGAAAATGCTTTCCAGGATCGGTCGGAAAATATAAAGGAATCTGCCGCCAGGTTGTATCCTTTGCGATGTCCAGACTGCTGATTATCTGATAGGATAACCACATGTTGCTGAACCCGAAATCATCACGCCCTTCAAACATTAAATTGAGCGCCGCATCTGGTGATATGTCAATGTCCTGCCCCGGATCGAGGAGGGTAATAGTTGGATTTAGATCATCTAATATTTCAATCTGATAATTGATCGGATCTACATTTGTTATACCCGACTGATCGAGTAGTTGAATATGATAATTGCCTGCTCGCATGGCAGTAAATTCAGCTGAAATCGATTGACCGCGAATCACAGCCGGGAGGGTATCGCCCGATGAAAACACAATTATAGTCGACCGGACTTCTTTATTCACCCTGGCGGAGAGCTGAACCAGAGAACCCTTATATACCAGAATATCACCGATATTCGGCTCAAGATATTTTTTTGCCATCTGCGTGTATACAGGCGGAGTAACTGCAATCTGAAGTTCATTGACCGCTGGCGGGATAATTACAGTCACTTTATATGGTTTACTTTTAAACAAAATTTCCTGGCCAATTTCCCATTCCGGAACGGCAGAAAGCTGATACGTAAAATTCGTATGAATACCTGTCAAGGTGGTAATGAATGCCCTGCCTTTTCTCTCCAGATTCATCGTACGGGTCTGCCCGTTTTCTTGATCATGCGTTTCAACCTGAAACTGTCTGACGGAGGGCCCTGAAAATGTCGCCTTTATCGGAAGTGGTTGCCCGGCGATAAGCGTTGTGTCCCCGGGGATAACCTGAAAACTATAATGTTGTTGCAGCTGGTAATCCCCGGATGGATTGAAAACCCTTTTAAGCGAAACCAGAAGGTTATCTCCCATAAAAGATGACACAATGATTCCACCCAGGATAATACATATCATATAAGTATAAGGTATGGTGAATGTTCTAAAGGATAACAATGGACGGAAATCATCACCTTTGATTTTATCCGAAAAGCTTTGAATGGCATACTGACGGAGAGCAGGTGAACTGAATTTTTCTGCAGTATATTGCAGCTGGTACGTATTGACCATACGGTCGGCGATTTCTGGTTTAAAGAAACCAATTTCGCGGGCAGCGTCCGCCAATCTTATTTTGCTATTTCTGAAACGCCAGCTATAAAGCAAATGTTGCCCAATAAACCGGTGGAAGAGATATAAACTCAGTATCATATTTACCGTTAACACAAACCATCGTACGCTGCGTGTGAAAAAGAATACGCTATCGGCAACAAAAGTACTTATCCATATGACTGACAGAAAAACGATCAGATGCAGCATTCCCGCTGTCAGCAGTAACGATAATTTACGCCGATAAAACGCCTCAAGTTTGGCATTGATAAGATTTTCTTCGTGCATTTAATTCAGCATGGCATAGAGTAAAATATTGATACCCATCCGCAGCGCAGCCTCCCGTTTTTCCGGTGGATCACCATGAATTTCAGCATCCTCACAACCATCACTAATATCGGTATTAAACGTATAAAAAACCACCAATCGTCCTTCATAAAACAGAGCCAGTCCTGCAGGAGGTCCGCCATCATGTTCATGTATTTTGGGCAGCCCGTCAGGGAATTGATAATATATGTTATATATGGGATGGGAAAAAGGAAGTTCCACAAATTTTAGTTCCGGGAAAACTTTCTTCATTTCCCGTCGAAAAGAGATATCCATACCGTAGTCATCATCGGCGTAAAGAAATCCACCGGCGACAAGATATTTCCGCAAACGGTTTGCCTCTTCATCGCCAAGTTTAATATTGCCATGACCTGCCATATATGCGATGGGATAATTGAAAAACGATTCATCCAGGATGTCCGCTGTTTCTTCTCTGACCGGCGTCTGAATCCCTGTTTCACGCTTTATTTTTTCGAATAAATTGACAAACGTGGTTTTATTTCCATACCAATCACCGCCCCCGCCATATTTAATTCGTACCACCCTTAACTCACGAAGATTATCTCCGCTGCATAAGGCCACACCGATGACTATGAGGATTATGGAAATAAATCTTGCCATATATTAATCGTGATGGAAATTTGCCATAAATTCACCTGATCTCGTCATCCTACAGGATTTATGAGCCGCACCCAGACCAACTTGCGAATATTTTCACCATGAATATTCTGATCGACTCATTCCAGAGAAATACCAAAAGTTACTGCTGCACTCTGGCTATTTTATCGGACTATCGTTCTGATTTGTACTCAAATATCTGAGAAATCTTCGCTCCTATGATAGTACGTCATTTATAATTAGTAATTGCATTGTCCTGACAATATGTGTACATATTCTTCAAATTTTTGTTCCCCATTTTGAACGTACAACACTGTGGTCCGATTCTCCGTTATTCCGACTACCGAGATAATGGCAGTAAGATCCCGCCAAGTCGAAATGACAATTTGTGCAGACTGAAAATGCGATCAATTTTAATATGCTAATTCATTTTCTGTTGTGTATTTATTCGTTTATGGTGTAGACACTTAATCAAGAAGGATCATATTGATAATGAAATTTATGCAATAAAAAAAATCCCAAATCACCATAATGACAATTTGGGACTAAACTTATTATGTTTTCGAATTTAGAACAACTGATAGCCGATCATGATCAGCATTGTTACTGCGCCACAGGTTTTGATCGACAAACCGCCCAATTTCCCCAGAAAGGCACCGATCCCGCTGAGAAAAGCATCACGTAAACGAAATGATTTAAAAAACTCAAGCACGGTGGCACCAATAAAAACACCAAGGACCGAACCAATGATAGCACCCATGACCGGTGTTACAAAAGCTCCGCTTATCGCACCACCGATGCCACCAATTATACTACCGGTTATACCCCATTTTGATGCTCCGTATTTGCGTGCCGTCAGTACAATTAACATATATTCCAGAAATTCTGCGATAAACACAATCAGAAACAGTGATAATACAAAGGCCAGCGATAAGGAATCAAAACCGGTAATTATACCGTAAATAAATGAATTCAGAGCAATGAATATATTTCCGGGAATGCCGTAAAAGTTTGAAAACATCGCGGCGACGACTGAAACCACGAAGACAATGTTGAGCAAAATTTCCATGTATTAAAATTCCGTACTATTCTGTTTACTTAGATCGGGTGGCAAATGCATATCTTCTTGATTTGCTGTTTAATCCAAGTCTGCCCAACTCGTTTCTCACAGCAAACCAGCCCACCTGAATGAAACCATAATTTACCGAATTTAATTCCTTTTTAATTTTAAAGGCACCATACTCAGGATTTCTTTTTACGATCATTTTAATCTTTTCAGAAAGGGGTAATTCTGCCCGCATAATTTCTGTTTGTTCCTGTTGGGCCGGTATCTCCTTTTGCTCCTGTTTTACCGCCGTTTCTGTCTGGACCTGGTCCGCAACCATCGCTGCGCGAGGCGCCGCAGCAGTTTCAGGTTTACTGAAAGCAATTTCCTTTGCTACCGGCTGACCGGTAGACTCGAGTACTTCAAACTTATTGATTGCCTCATCAATAGAGTCATAGACATCGAGAATATGATGGAATTCCAGGAGCTCGAAAATTTCGTAGACATCGGGTACCATACGCACCAGTTTAAGGTCCCCGCCGTTTTCACGAATTGATTTTATCTCGCTGATAAAAATACCCCAACCAGCACTGGATATATAATCCACATTGCCGAGATCAACAATTAAATAGAATCTCCCTTGTTTTAAGAGCGAATCAAGAGCACGTTCCAATTCCGAAGATGTAGTCGTGTCAATATACCCGCCAACCTTTATTATGGAAATATGATTTCGGCTGCCTGCAACCTCCGCCGATACCTGAATTCCTTCCATTCAAACCTCCTTAAATAAATATCAGGATTATTCCCTGTCTGATTTAGAAAGCGATTCCAGAATAGAAACGTTTTTTATTAAATTTTTCTGGGTAATCTTTTTGCGAATTGCCTCCAGCTGAGAAATCGGTTCTTTCGATTTTTTAAGAAACCGTGATTTCAATTTTTGCTGCCGGATACCTATTTCATTAATCTGTTCGAGAATCGATTTCGAATTATTTAATATATTTTCTTTTTCAATGTATTTCAACATTTCTTTAGCATTTCGGATAGCTTCCCGTTGATCAAATTCATCCAGATTATCACTGATAATCACCAAAGTTTTCTGAACCTGGGTAAACAGTTGTTTTACATTGTCAATTTTTTTCAACAACGGATGGGTAGTAAGAATGCGCAGCGAAATTAAAATTTTGTCCATATCTTCAGTATTAATTTGTCCGTCTGTCCAACTCTTCCTGACTTTATCAATGATCTGAATATCGTCTTTGATCATTTTATAGAAAACTTTGACATCATCCGGATTTATATCTTCCGAGGGAATACGTAAACTTGCCGGAATTCCCTTGCTTACAGGAACAACCGGTTCAAGCGAAGGCTTATCCCCCTTCTTCTGATCGGCGCCGACAGGTTCTTGATCAATTATTATTTCGTCATCATCGGATGTTTTAACAACCGGAATTTTTAAATGCGACTCTTTTATTTTTTCCTCAGTAACGGACTTATCATAAATTAATGCTTGTTTTATCTCGGCGGACTCAGATGTGGCCTTCTTCTCATCCGAGATTTTTTCTTCCTGCGATTTCTCAATATCAGATTCAATCTCATCCGGTCTTTCCCCGGTGATGATTTCCGGAGGTGCAGCCGCGATCTGGTCTGCAGCCGGTTGTTCCGGTTCAGCAGCTGGGTCAACCGGTATCGATTCCTCCTTTACTTCAGTCGGTTCTGTATCCGCTTCAGACTCAATTTCAATCTGCTTTTCTTCTCCTGATTTGATCTCGTCGGCAATGATCTCCGGGGGTTCAGCTGCATCCGGTTGTTCTTGTTCAGTAGCTGCTTCAACCGGTATCGATTCCTCCTTTACTTCAGTTACGTCAGTCGGTCCTGTATCCGCTTCAGATTCAATATCAATCTGCTTTTCTTCTCCTGATTTGATCTCGTCGGCAATGATCTCAGGGGATTCAGCTGCAGCCGGTTGTTCTGGTTCAGCGGCTGCGTCAACCGGTACCGATTCCTCTTTTACCTCAGCCTGTTTTGATTCAGTTTCAGATTCATCTTCAAACCGTTTTTCTTCTTCTGAAGTCTCCGCAGCAGGTTTGCTTGATGAGGAAATATGAAAGGCTTTACTTTCCGTTTTCTTTTCTTCGGGAAAAGGCTGCTGACTCGCAGGCAGGCTCGCAGCTTTACCGCGTTTTTTGGCGATGACTTGTTCTGCAGATTCGTAGTCCAGAATCGTCTGTCCGTCAAGCGTCAACAGTGGTGTCCCCGGCAGTTTGATGCGCTTTTTATCGCCGCGTTTCAGATAATTTTCCCTTTGTTCACGGGTGCTGAGTTTCGACTTTCTCAATTCCTCATAAATTCGCCGGGGCTCCAGTACGGTAAAACTGTATTTTTCAGTATTCAACTCATCACTGATCCGCTTGGCGCCATACTCCGGATAGTTCCGGATGACATCATAGATCTTGGTTTTGGTTTCAATACTGAGATGCTTCTTTTCAATAAAATCATCACTATACAGGAGATCCTTGAGTCCTTCCCATCCGACATCTTCCTTGATCTTCTTATATTTGCGGTACATATAAGGTGATACCTGCATTTTATCACAGGCGTCTTTGACACTAATCCCTTCTTCCTCAATCAAGCGGAACAGTTCTTTTTGGATCGAGTAGATAACCTCACCCTGCATCAGTTTTTCTTTGACGGCAACATAGGTAATATCATCATTCTGAGGATAACCCTGGGTATGATGTTTGATGTCATCCCGTACCGATTTAATAAAATCGGATACGTCGAAATGCGCATTCTGCCTGATGGCATCCAGGAAACGCTCTTCCCGGTACAGGTCACGTTTGGCATTCATCGCTTCCGTAACACCATCCGTATAGAGTACGAGCAGATCATCCTCACGAAGTCTGATCGAGTCCTGTTCGATTTTACGGTCAAATAATGTGATATCTGGAAGCTGAATTCCCACAGGAAAACCTGATGGATTGAGATAATAAGTTTGTTTTGTGTTGCCGCGATAAAGAATCATCGGATTATGTCCTGCACTTGCATAATGGATGATCCGATTACGGCTGTCAAGTACCAAATAGAACATGGTTACGAACATACCCCGTTTCATATCATCGGTTACAAAACGGTTGACCTTGGCTAATACGTCCGCCGGATTTTTGTTGCCACGCGCTTCCAGGCGCAGAGCTGTCCGAATCATGGTCATGATCAACGAACCCGGCACCCCTTTTCCAGCCACATCCGCGACACAGATTCCGATTGTATCGCTATCGACCTCGACAAAATCAAACAGATCGCCACCCACTTCTTTTGCAGCTTCATAGAATGAGGCGAGTTCATACCCCTGAACCTGGGGAAAGTCACTGGGGAGCAACATTTGCTGGATTTCCTGGGCGACCTGTAACTCTTTTTGTAATCTTTGCTGTTCGATCAGGCTTACCTGGGCTTCCCGGAATTTATTGGTCATCATATTGAACGCCTGAGCGATCTCGCCGAGTTCGTCCGAAGCGTCAATATCGATTTCATCTTCATCGACTGTTCCCTGCCCCACTTGATGTACCCAATCTGCCAGCGAATGAAATGGTGCAACGATCCGATCGATCAAAAAGTAAGTCCCAACCAGGGTAACGATAATAATTACTGACATATAAAGAATTATATTCAGTCGCGTCGAATCGGTCCTGGATTCGATATAAGAGACCGGGACCCAGATATGAGCACTGCCAACCACCGGTGATTGCCCGCGGTTTCCGGCAAAAATATCTGCTTTGAAATCGTAAACAGGAAGCGTGTCTTCAACGGTATATTGAAAGATACTATAATTGAAGACCGTATCGCTAATAACGACCGCATTATCGGGTATGCTATATTTCCCCAGAGCCTTCATTGCCGTGCTGGCGCTTACAATATCGAGCGAATTGTCGATAATAAATGTTTCATAAATTAAACCCGGATTGTTGATTTTGATGGAACGGGTTTGGGCGAATAGTTCCAGATCATTATCGGTCTGCAGCGGATCGGAACTGTTGTCAGCAAGGGCAAATAGCTGCGCACGGGTTGACTCAACCACATTATTAAATGTATTTGACTCAACATTTCCATAAAGGATGGAAAAGACCACTACAGCAATTACTGAGACAGCTGCCGCCGCCTGAATGGTATGGCGGGTGCGCATGGTAAGACCTTCCCACCAGGCCTGAGGACGTGATTGCGGCATGAACTCGCGTTGTTTGGTTAAACGCAATTCATTGCCGCGGTTGGTGATATTGTACTGAACATCATCCATCAGCTTGCGCATCATGAAAATACCCAGACCACCCTTTTTCCCGATCTGGATATATTTATTAAGGTCAGGTGTGGTGGCCTGTCTGGGATCGTAGCTGATGCCCTGATCGATAATGACAATTGTAAGACTTTGCCGGCGGATTATCGCCTTAATCGTGATTTCACCGCCTTTAATATCCCTGTACCCGTGACGGATAATATTTGTACAGGCTTCCTCGATCACCAATTTAAATGAATTGGTTACCTTATCGGAGTATTTGTATTTACGACCGATGTGTTCAATAAAATCACGCACCTGGCTCAGATAGCTCATCTGAGCCGGGATGGCAATTAACTCTTTTTTGACGTTTTTAAACATTTAATACCTATTCGGATTCCGTGCGTCTCAGCCTTTCCTCCGCTCCACTGATAGCCTCAAGTACTTTTTTGTTGTAAGGATGGTCTTTCAAAATATCCTGCCAGATGGCAATCGCTTCCTTATACTTTCCGAGTAAGAATTTATCTATACCCTCGAGATATCGTCTTTCCGTCTCGGGATCCATAGGTTCGGTTTCGGCCAGGGCCTCAATCTTTGAACGGGTATAATACTGTCTGATAAACTGATTTGTTGGATCCTCAGAAAGGACTTGCTCAAAAACTTTCAGGGCATCTTCATATTGCCCAATATCGTACAATAACAAACCTTTTTGAATATTTTCTTGTAATTTAACTCTTTCAACTAGCGTGTCAACCTCTTTTTTAACCTGCGGGTCGTCACGGCTGAGTAAACGTGCCTCCGACAACAGCCGTAATGCTTCCGAATAATTCTGTTGTTCGAATTCCGATCGTGCCCGTCTCACCATACTGCTGACATCCTCACCCATGCGGCGTCGTGTTGTCTGGATCGCACTCAGCGCCGGCTGATAATCCCGATTGCGTTCAAGAACGAGATTGAATTCGATCAGTGCATCAGTATACTGTTTCTTATCTAAATATAATCGGCCTTTTTCGAAGTGTTCTTCAATAAATTTTTGATCAGCTTCCGCACGATCTTTATCGAGTGCCGCTGCAACGGCTGCGTTTTGTTGTTCATTGATTTCATTATCCAGCATAACGTTTGCCGAATCGAGCATGATCTTTGCCCGCTGATGGAAAGGATCGGCACCGATAACCTGCTGGTATTCAACAATTGCATCCAAATATTTTCCCGCAATGAAAAACGTGTCTGCTTTGGTAATATGTTCATTGATAAACTTCTTCTTATCTGCCTGACGAATCTCCTCAATAATTCTTTCCTCTTCCTGTCGTTTTAACTCCTGAACGATGGCAAACATTTCATCCCGGTTCATACCAAAATTAATCGAAAGGGAAAAGCGGTGAACCGGATCGAGCAGGCCATCTGTACTTGGATTGCCGTAGGCATAATCCACCTGAAACATGCTGTATTCGATCCCGATGCCAAACTGAAGACCGGTCAGGTTGTTGTATCCGATGCGCGCTTTCCCTAGCTTGCGAAACGCATATTCACCCCCAAAATTGAACCGCATATCACTGTCCGGAGCCTTTGCCAGGTCAAGCAGGAATCGCAGCTCACTACCACCGGAAATAAAGACAGTTCGTAATAAACCAAAGCGTAAATCCAATGGGAGGGCATCCGGCTGATCGCCGTGCTTAATCTGGGGTGAAAACAGATTTTGAATATTTAATCCGACGGACCAGTCACGCAGAAATGCATCTGTGCTGAACTTCGGACGATACATCAATCCAAAATCAAATCCGACCCCGATCGCATTCGCGTCATCACGATATTGACGCGTATAGCTGAAGCCCGACCTTTCGACCTTTAATGACGCCCCGACTGACAAATCCCATGGGATACGCAATCCATAACTTAAATATCCCCGATAGGATTCAAATGAAAAATTATCGTACACATTAAATTCCGCATCTGTGTTTACAATATCATCGACACCAACCCTGGCAATTCCAAGAGCAAAAGTACCGATATCGAGCGTAGGATATGCATACCCCAGAAAGTCGTAATTTGTTCCCATATATAAGGATGCATGGAAAAATGTCAGACTTTGCTGGTATATATAATCCAAACCGGCGGGATTCCAGAACACAGCAGTCGGATCATCCGCCAGGGCTGTGTAGGCATTACCCAATCCCATGGCCCGGGCGCCAAATCCGAACTCGGAAAACGGACTGCGCGTACCCCCCTGCCCATCCCCGTCCTGGGCCTGGATAGCAATGGGTATGCATATAAGTACGATTATCAGATACCGACAATATTGCTGAAAATTTTTCATAGCCAGGCTCTTTTATTTTATAAACGCGATCTTGATCATATATTTGAGACTGCGCCGTGCGCCCTCTTTTTCCTGTATCTGAAGTTGACAGAGATAGACGCCATTCAGGACAATACTGCCACGGTCGTTGCGCCCATCCCAGGTGATTCCGGTGTGCATGCCGGACGACAGATTTGGACGGTCGATCGTCCGTACCAGCTGACCGGTGATGGTAAAAATTCTGATCTGTATATCAGACGGCGCATCCAGGAACATTCTGATGATGGTTTCCTCCTCGGTGCGGCCAAAGGGATTCGGAAAGACCATGAAGGCTTCTTCCGGATTATCCGGCGCCACATCGATGCCGATCGGATCCAGGTTGAATTCATCTGTTTCGGAAAAATCACCGCCCTTGGAATCGGCAATTTTACTGCTCACATTCGGATCGGCATCCCAGGCGTAAATATCCCAAAGGCGGGTATAAAACTTGCCGATCGGAACACTTTTGTCACTGTTCAGATCCACCAGCAATACAAGTTTTTCAGATTCTCCCGAATTGATTTTAAAGTCTGACAATTCCAGAATCATGCTTGGGCGCATAATTCCTCTGCTGTCTACAACTTCTCTGAAACTGAAGTCCAGCGCAATATCCAGTGTATCGGCGGTTAATTTCTTTATGGCGATCTGATTGCTTTCAAACATCTCGGTGTATTTTTCCATATTGACCAGATGCACGCCGGTGAACATCAGTTCCAGGTCCTGTACTGTAATAAAACTTTCCGTTTGCGGATCCCGGCGGAAATCAAACCATAAAGTTGTGATGTTTGCCGGATTATCGCCAGAACTTCGGTTATCAATCGAAAATGAGAGTAAAGGGGCATTCCTGGTACCGCGCGCATAGCTTCTGCTTTCTGGCCTGTATGGGCCTTCAAACAATTCACTTGTCATATTCGAGATCTGCAGCTCATTCTCTCTGACCGCAATCGGATAGGCTGCCAGGCGGTTTATGCCAGCCACATAGGCCTCCTGGCCGGAATTGACATCCCGTGGGAACTGGTTCAGTGTGAAACTGACTGTTGTTGCTGAAATAGTTCTGTCCTCCGGCGCTTTTCTAAGCCAGGTGAATAATATGGTATCTGTGGTGGCAGAAAATTCAGCCGACTTTTCATCGGCATCGCCGTCCACAACGCTGAAAGCTGTGTCAATTTGGATTACCGCGCTGACCATACCCTCCATGCCGGCCATATCCGTGATGCCCTGACCATCCGCCGTCAACAGATCCCTTGTTACAGCAAGGGTGAACGTTATCTCCTCACCCTTAGACACAAAACCGTTATTAACACTATTTGGAATTACCGTATTTTTTACCAGTTTCAGTTGTGCTCTGGGTTGAATATCTATCACCAGCGGACTTGGTGTAACTGCAACCGGAACATTCCCGGCATATCTGTCCTCACCGCGGTAAGTGATCCAGATGGTATCTCTGATACCCCCTGAGATGAAAACTCCGTCGATTTTTTCCGGTATCGTGACATTCCAGCTGACCGTTACATTCTCCTGGCCTTCGGTCAGGGCAATTGCGGTATCCAGCTGGGCGTTCCGGGCGGCAAACCAGGTGGGCAGACGGATGATACCGAACGCATTGGTTACATTTTCGGTCTTATTAAAAGTCGTGGTCAACTGGAAGGTCTGATTGGTTGAAAGTGTGTCCTGATAGGTTGTTTCGGCAATGTTCATTGTGGCCGGGCCGACGATGGTGATTTCCGGTGAGACCTGGCGCTGATTGGCGACCGCCGCCGGTAAACCGGTGTTTTCGTCAGCCGGAATAGTAAGCAGCTCGACCTCCATCGTTTCGGTGACTTCATTGCCGGCGATGTTGCCCACAGCTACCTGCCATCTTACCGTATCCCCTTCAGAATATTTCTGGATATTCGGGCCTGTCACGGTCAGATACGGCGCAGATGATGTGGAGCGCAGAATGATATCACCGCTGTCGCCTGCCGCGATTCCGGCGACACCATCATTATTGATTACCGATTCAATGGTAAACAATTGCCCCTGGGAAACTTTTTTTGTCTCTGCGGCACCCGGAGGATCGATAATATCCAGTTTTGTGATCCGCAGGCGGGCACGGGTAACCGTTTTTATCGCCAGTGTTTGAGTGGCCTGCAGCGCCGTATCGGGATTGAAGCTCGAATTACCGGACACTTCCAGCGTCAGGTTGCGCCAGTCGATCGGATTTTGCGGTGCCCGCAGTCTCCAGTTGAGTGTAAACTCCGTACCGGTTCCGGGCAGATTTCGGGTACGGCTGGTATCCTGGGAAGTATAGCCGGTCTGCGCTGGGAACAACAATAGAACCCGCCGATTTTCATTCAGCAGCGGATCATACTGAACCGTTGCGGTAATCTCGATCGAATCCTGTTCGGTCGAGGCGGTAAGGCTATCTGGTTTAACAAACGGCTCCGTGTAACCTGCTGTGATCTGAGGTTCAGCTACGGTTCTTACATCCAGCCATAAGGTGTCGACCCGGGAGGATGGGCTGCGGAATGCGGTTAGTCCATCATTTGCATCGTAGGGTGCATCGGAGAAAAGGGTATCCTGATGAATCTCCACGAAAGTCAGGCCGGTTCCCTGCTTGGTTCTCACTTTCCAGATGAAATTATCCTCCGCTGGATCATTAAAATCCTGGCGTCGCGGATGATTAATGCTATCGGTCAGCATGAGATTATCATCCGGGAAGGATATACGCAGATATCCCGTAGAATCAATTGCCGCAATTCCCGTTCGCCGCACGACAGAATTCAGCGTGATGGTCTGATTTTGCCAGACGATGATTGTATCCTGCTCGTCGTTGTTCAGCAAATCAACATTCAGTTCGGCCCTGGATTCGATAGTAAGCGGTACCGTACTGAAAACAGGATCGGCAACGGCAAGATTACCGGAATTGATATCTCTCGGACGATTTAATATTTCAGCCTTCAGCACTGCCGAACTTATTTTTTCAGCCGGTAATTGAGCTGTAACCTGGTATATCATATCAGTACTATCCCGAAATCCGTAAATTCGGAGGGTATCCACCAGATTCTGGCTTTGCGGATCAATAATACGCACGCCATTTGTTGCTGATATACCAATTATGCCGGTATCATCAAAATCTACACCGCTATTTCCGACCGCAATGCTGGATACAAATTGCTGACGGGATGACAGGATACCGTCTGTGGCGCCTGCTGGGCTAATAATATTTGTATGGATTGACAGCTGTGTACGCTGTTGGGTCGAAATTATCAGCGTATCCGAATTAAATGACAGAATCTGATCGGTATTTCTGTCTCTGGCTTCAATCAATATCCAAATCGAATCCGGTCCTGTCGGAATTCCCGGTACAACAACATTCCACTTCAAACTATCAATCGCAACATTATCGCTGAAATTCTTTTGGGTGGAGGTTTGAACAGAATAATTTTGCGGTAATACAATACGTGCTACTCTGCCGGTACCCTGTACGGCCGGATTGAAATTCGCCAACACCCGTACTGTGAATACCTGACCGGTTGAAACGTTTCCGTCTTTAGCACCTTCCGGTGCGGTTATCGCCGCCGTTGCCAGAATATCTGCGGCAGCTTCCGCCCGGACCGGTATCAGAGCATCAAAGCGGTCAATGCCAGCCAGTTTATCTGAATTTACATCCCGGGAAGAGTCTACCAGTACAACCGATAGATTATCAAATGCCGGACCACTGGCGCCTGATGCGGCTACATCCCAGGTTATGGATAAAGTGTCCGGTGACCGGTAACGTTGCTGTGGTTGTGTGACACTGTAATTGGCCGGTACATCCAGACGTAACCCGCCCGAGGTAAAGGCGGCCTGACCGATATTTGAAACTGTTGTGTTTACTGTGAAAGTCTGCCCGACTGAGACCAGGGAATCCAGTGCCCCTGCCGGACCGGTAATCCTGGATATATAGCGCAGACTGGCTGCCTTCTGGATCAACCAGTTATGCCGCCTGTCTGTATTGGCATCGGCAACCAGTGCACCTGTAAACGTATCCCGTCCAAAAACCGCAGCATTTAAACCCTCCGCTCCCACCGGTGAGTTCGCATCGACACTAATACTGAAATAAAAAGTGTCTACTGCCGTACTGTCCAGAATACTGTCGGCCCCTGCCGGAATATAAAGAGTGCCGCTGTATACTCCTATGTTCGGGATAATGCGCACGGAATCGATACGGACAGAATTATTGCCGGAATTTGCCACAACCACCCTAATCAGAATATTTTCCTGACCGGTGCTGACCGTGTCGGCATCTGATAAAACGGCCAAGGCCGCCAGGCCGCCTGAACCCACTACCTGCCATGAAGAAAGGTAGTCTGATGTGTGCAGCTGATTCAGATTACGATTTAGTTCCACATACTGAATACGTCCGCCAAGTGAATCGACGCCAATCGGAGCCGTTGATAATACGTCAACCGAAAAATCGATTGTATCACGTGTGCCCCCGGCTAAATTAAACGGTATAACCGGTTGAACAATATTGCGGTTATAAAAATTATTGCCATTGCGGAAATCAAGCAGGATATTATTTATCCTTGCTTCGGCACTGCCGCGATTTTCGATAACCATCTGAACCGAAATGTTCGTGGTATCCTGTACGACCGACGGTGGATGACTAACACTAACTATATATACATCAGCCGGTGTTTGGAGAAGAATCGTATCCGGAATCAGTGCCGTTAGCGCACTTACTTCATCGAGGGTGATCTGGTCTGTTCCATAAGCCCTGAGATTCAACACTATATCACCACTATCGCGGGGAGTTGCCGCAGCCGCAATATTGAAGATTGCGTCGAAACCCTGACCGGAAGCCAGTACCGGCAATGTGGCCGGTGAGACACGAACGGCACTCAGCGGTGGCCGGTCAATTTGACCATCAAAGGTAAACCGCAGTGAATCAATCCGAATCTGAGCATTACCTGTATTGGTCACCCTGGCGGTCACCGCAACCCCGCTCTGACCAAGTGACATGGTCGGCCTGCTGACTACAATCGAATCAATCTGTATACCGGCCGGTGTTCCTACATTCCAAATATGTGAATTAATTGCACCACTGGCTGCAAGGTTGCGGGTCGTATCATTCCCATCACGATAATTTACAAAGCCGTCAACTGTCAGGTTACCGGTAAATCCCGGATCAATATCCGCCACAAACCTGATGGTATCTCCAATCCCGCCAACCAAAGTATCCGGAATACTGGTCAGTGAATCGCTTATCTGCCCCAGAGGGCTGGTAAATAACCCTGCTGTATCAAGTAATGCCGCTGCCTGTCCCTGATTGCGTATGCGCATTTCCACCTGCAGATTCTGCTGACCACTGTTGACATTGATAAAGCTGTTATAGGTAGAAGTTATCACAACATTTGCCGGTGTTTGTACCAGCCAGCTGTCAAGATATGCGCTTGTCAGACTGCTTACCGCATTGGTACGCAGGTTGCGGCCTGTGACAACCGCGGCAATTTGATCGGTGCCTGTAGACGCCACAGCATTTACAGCTACTCTGAAGTTATAGTCAGTACTATCCAGAGCACCAATCGTATCGGGTAGAGCCGGTCCCACAAATGATACGAGATAATTTGTATTGTTGGAGAATTGAAGTCTTATATCGTTTGCCGATTCGATGATCAACGGCACCTCTCCGGAATTCTTTACTCCGACTGATATCAGCAAACTATCCTGTGCCTGACTTACCTGTGTTGCCTCGGCAACCACAGATGTCACTTCAATTTCCGCTTTCGCCAGTATGCGCCAGCTGTCAAAAATAGCGGGATTTTCAGCCGTCCCCGATACACCGCTGCGAATATCGGCAAAATTTATCCTGGCACGCATCGTATCGCTGCCAGTGACCGCGTTATTGTTGACATTTACCTGGTAAGTGAGATCAACCGTGTTTCCGGAAGAGATAGACAGCGGAAAGATCTGACCGGATGTCAGCTGGAAACTGTACAGCGCATTATGCAGCAGATTAATATCGGAGATTGAATTAATTCTTACCCCGCTTTCGCCGGCGTTTCTGATCTGCAGGTTAAGCGTCTGCGCCGATTCACCCTGACTGACGACTGTATCACTAAGATTAACTGATACGAGTTCCACCACGCCCTGACTGATAACAGTTAGTGAATCGTTGAGATCGATCGTCTGTGTTACGATATCAAGCGGATTGAAGGAAGGATTTCCATAGGTTCTGACACGCAGACCGTACTTTCCGGGTAAAATTCCTGCAGGAACTTCTATGGTATTAAAGGTAATCTCCGTAGTATCCATTGCACCCAGTGCATAACTGGCTGCCAGATCTACCTGTAATGGGCTCGGAAAGTCAATGGTAAGAATCGTCGAGTCCGGTTTCAGATTAATGCCGGAGGTTCCGTTGTCATACAAGTCAAATGAGATTTGTATGTCTTCCGACGGCACAGCAGATGCCGGATTAAGTGAACCCGCCACATAGACGAGATCAGCTCCACTGAACACATTGAATTCCGCTACCCGGGTGGGTCCCAGCTGTGTCAGACCAAGTGGTTTTACCAATCCAAAGATGGTGTAACGACCATCAAAGTTAATTGGTACGTCGAATTGAAAACGCAGTATATTGTTTTCGATTCTTAAAAGTGTGTCGAGAGTATCCAGGCGTACCAGATTATCTACCAGAACAACCTGATTGGCGGCGTCGCGGACTTCAATAGTTGTTCCGATAGTTTCGACCGGTACCGGAGCACCACGGTTAGCAACCGTAAAATTTACGATGACACCGGTCTGACCCTGGATGACCGTTGTCGGCGCAACAGATCCTCCGGTGATCAGAAGATCACCCCCAATTGACACATTACCGGTTTGGATGGTTTGGCTGTAGAATGCCCCATTACTGGTTCCGATGAGATCGACGTTGACCGGGTAAACACCGACCGGAATGTTTGGTATCATCGCCGAGCGGAAGATGAGGTCTGTCGTATCATTCGTCGCGATTGTACTACCGATGGTCTGGTCGGAAATACTGGACAGCAGCGGTCCAAACGTTCCAACCGGGATACCGGTAAACCGGAGAACCGTTTTTGTCGAATCCAGATCGATCGTCGATTGACCGAGATTAACCACACGGATACGGAACTGCTCGACCAAGCCCACATCGCTAAAAGCCGGGGACAGTGAGCCTGACACATATTCCGGCAGTGCGGGACTTTTCACAAAGAAAGATGCCTGTGCCGTTGTTATGGTGGTCTGGCCGGAAACCAGATCAATTGCGCGGATTGAATCAGTTACAGTTACCGCTCCGGAAATGGTGCCAGGGATCCTGATCAAATAGTTTAATGTATCACTTGAATTTCCATCTATTGTAAACGGAGTTTGCGGATGATCAACCAGCACATAGAAGAAGTCATTATTGGCGACACTGAATCTGAGACTGGTATGGCGCACCTCCGCCGCCGATGAACCCGTATTCCGGTATGCAACAATTGCAAGAACACTATCCTGACCACTACTGACCGTATCCGGTAATACCGTAAATCCGGTAATCACCAATCCGGCTGCGCTTTGTACTACCAGCGTATCTTTTTGCACTGAAGTACTTGTGGCAAAAGAGGTTCCGTCATTGAGATCCTGATAACCAAGCTCCCCATCAACTGTATAAAGCGTATCGAGAGCATTCCCTGCAACACTTACATCGAAGCCCACATTAATCGACTGGCCCGCAGTCAGATTAAATGGCAATGCCGGGGTTGATAAGCGGGTGATGGTAAAATTGGTATCGGCATTCGAACCATCGATAAGGAAGTTGAGATCCACCGGATTTACCACTGCAGTTGCCCGATTAGGTCCAGGTGCATTGCTTAAATTGAGCTGAGCCCGTAAGCCTGCCTGGCCGGGTGCAGCGACATCCGGGGTTATCGTTATCTGGTCAATCGAGATCAACGGGCGCTGCTGTACCTCCCAACTGTCCGGAGTAAGCGCCGAATAGAGGGTATCCACCCGGCCGGTGGATATTTCTGTCACGACAGCACCTGCATTCAGGGTGTCGGTACCCAAAAAAGCGTTTGCATTAATATTGACCGTATAATTAAGGTTGGTTGTAGTCAGGCCGGGAATTGTCACGGGCAGGACCGGATTAGGCCCGATAAGGGTATAATTTGTATCCCCATGGGTAAATTGAAGAGTTAATTCATCCACCCTGGCCAGGACACTGCCTTTATTGCGTATCTTTACCTGAAGCGGTATACCTGCCTGTCCCCGGCTGACTTGGACATTCGGTGTCGTAACGGAGACGATATCCATGTTAGACGAAGATTTTATCGTCCATATCCATTGAGCAGCGCCGGTTAAGTTAGCCGTAGAACCAGAAATTCGGTTTGTATAATTCAAGGATGCAGTCAGGGTATCAAATCCCACAGCAGAATTTGTCGCTACAGCAATCGTATCAATTAATGTCAGACTGCTGTTGCCGGCAAGAACAACCGGTAATTCAGGACCCAGATGGGTATATAGTCCTATTTTACGGTTAATCGTTAATGCATTAATATCAACATCTGTTTCACCATTATTGCTGATATCCACCCGAACCAGGATACCATTTTGCCCCAGGGTAACACTGCTGTCCGAAGTCACTGCATCTATAACAACCTGCGGACGGCTCAGAACAGTCCAGGTATCCGATACGGTTTCAGAATTATCCAGTATTAATGCATTACTGTTCAGGTCACGGCCGCTGGACCGGGCGGTCAGATTGACGGTTCCGGTGGTCGCGTCAAAAGGAATATCAACTGTGGTTTGCAGAAGGGCATTGTCATTTCCTGCTATGATCAGAGGAATAGCCGGAGAGATATCCACAGGAGTTCCATACGGATTTATAGTGAGTGAATCTACGCGCAGATCCGCCTGACCAGTATTGCTTATATTGACGGAAATGTTCGCCTGCATTTCCTGTGAAACGGTATCAAGTCCAGCCGTGATATCATCTATGACCAGTACCGCCGGATTCTGGACAAGTAATGAATCGCCGGCGATCACACTGCGGTTGAAGAATGAACCATTCTCAATTCCAACAAGGTTCAATGTGAACGGATAAATTCCCGCGACACCGCTCACATTATCGCTGGCAAAGCTAAGATCATACGTGGTGTTGCCTTCAATTGTCAAGTTATCGAGAAGTTTCAGACTAAACCCGTTGCTTACCAGGGTCGTTAAACTCGTATCGATCACCAGCCTTGCCTGACCGGCATTGCGTATTTGTACCACAGGTTGAATCAACTGACCGATGGATACCTGAACTGGTTCGACGTTCGTTATCAGTATATTAACCGCCCGCTGGATCAGCCAGGTATCGGTTGTATCAGCTGTAAGATCGGATACCGGCCCATTGGTAAAGCTGTCCCTGCCAAAAACGGCGGCATTAATAATTTCGACACCTGTAGGCGAGGTGGGGAGCAGGCTCACCAGGAAATCAAACACTTGATCAGAGGCCGGATCAAGACTTGTACCGGGTGTCTGAATCAGAGTGGATTCCAGATATGCGCCGCGGGTCATCGAAAGACGTACCGAGTCGACCACAACTGCATTATTACCCGAGTTAGCGATCCGCACACTTACGAGAATGCTGTCCTGACCGGTGCTGACCGAATCCTGTGCGCCAATCGCGGATAAAACACTGATACCCCCGGTTCCCTGTACATTCCAACTGGATAACGTTCCTGAAGAAGTATTCAGGCTCAATCCGCGGTTGTACTCAAAGAATTGTATCCGCCCGCTCAGGGAATCCGGTCCGAGCGGGGTGTTAGAAAGAACATCCACCTGGAAAGAAATCGTTGTGTCAGAACCTCCGGCAAGATCAAAAGGCAGGACGGGGCTGATAATTTCACGATTATAGAATGTATTTCCGTTATCGAAGTCAAGGAATACATTGTTGACCTGCGCTGTTGCCTGGCCCAGATTCCGGATAGTCATGCTAACCGGTACGTCATCCTCATTTTGCAAAACATCTGTCGGGCTGATAATGGCGATCGCCCTTATATCGGCAGGAGTTTGCAACAGGATTGAATCGGGTTGCAGACTGCCTGTGACGCTTACCGGATTAAGGTTATTCAAATCTGTACCGTAGGCACGCAGGTTAAGGATTATATATCCACTGTCCGCAGGGGAAGCAGCCGAATTGATGCGATAAATTGCTGTCAGACTTTGTCCCGGAGTCAGAGTCGGTAATATGGCCGGTGACGCAAGTGTTGCACTCATCGGCGGGCGATTGATCTGATCATCGAATGTGAAACGCAATGAATCCAGCTTTACCGGTGCACCGCCGGTGTTACTTATAACTGCGTTAACCAGCACACCGCTTTGTCCGAGGGATATAGTCGCTACCGGTGTAGCAACCGAATCTACAACCAGCTGCCCGCCACTGGTTACGTTCCATACCTTCGGACTAACCGCACCACTTGCAGCAAAGGAACGTGTCGTGTCATTACCATCCAGATAACCGACAAATCCATCAACGGTCAGCGGACCTGTAAATCCCAGGGAAACATCGGAGTTGAAATAAAGTGTATCAACGCCCCCGCCAGGCAGCGAATCCAGTACCGTAAGCAGGGTGTCTGTCGTATTGTCGGCCGGTTGTGTGAACAAAGCAGCAGAATCCAGAATTGCGGTGGCCTGACCCTGATTCACTATGCGCATGCGCACATCAAGATCCTGCTGACCACTGTTGACCTGACTACGGCTGTTGAGAATATTGGTTATGAGCAGCGCTGGCGGTGTTTGCACCAGCCAGCTATCGAGATTGCCGGCCGTTGCTACGACCTCTTGTCCGCTGCGCAGATTCACACCGCTTGCCTGCCCCCCTATCTGGTCGGATCCCGTGGAAGCTGATTCACCCACATCTACCACAAAATTATAAGTGCGCTCTGTGAGACCGGGCAGTGTATCCGGAAGAGCCGGAGAAATAAGGATTACTGTATTTTGTGGATTATTGGAAAAGGTCAGGCGAATACCGTTCAAACCGAAAACGATTGGTACTTCGCCCGTATTTTGAATGTTCATGGTTACCGGGATACCGGCCTGCCCACGGGAAACTCTATCGGCTTCGGCTACTATGCTGGTAATATTCAGTGATGACCCGCTTAGTACAGTCCATATATCAGTTATCGCAGCATCAGCTGCCTGTGCTGTCAAACCACTGTTGACATCACTGTAATTTATGCTGGCGGTAATTGTATCGGGACCGGTCGGGGCAGCTACATTTACGATAACATTATACGTAATCGAAGCACTCGCGCCTCCTGCCACAGTAACCGGAAAGGGGGTCACCGGCAAGAATGAATAGCTGCTTTGGCGCTGAATCGTAATTGCTGATGCGGACGATATGAGTGCTGCCGCCTCACCGTTATTTTGGAGATCGACAACCAGTGTCTGCCCGCTTTCACCCTGGCTGACCGTAGTATCGCTGAGGGTGATCCCGGTAAGAACCAGTTGAGTACGGTTTTGCACCTGCAAAGTGTCAACCGCTATGGTGGTGTCAAAAGAGGCACCGTTTTCACTACCATTCAAGGTAAGCAAACCAGAGTACCTCCCTGCCGGTAGTGTATTCGCCACTCCCCGGAAACGCAAAACGGTTTCGGCATTATCGGGAGAAATCCCCTGATTGCCATCAAGCTGCCAGGTTTGGGTTCCGAATTCAACACGCGTTGTAGTTTGATTCAGCAGCAGACTCGCTGCACCAGAATTGCGTACGGTAATATTAAAGGCCGGTGTTTGATTATCGGAAATTGTGTCCGGAGACAACGCCACGAATGCAATCTGTGCCGCCGATTGAATATTCAGGGATGCTGTACCCAGCGCACCGTCGGCAACAACCAGATCATTTCCGGGTGCCGCCAGATTTCCGGTGACCCGACCATCGACAACATAGCTTCCTTCGGCTGCAGTCGCAGGAATGACCAGATCATATATCAATGTAACCGATTCTCCTGCAAGCACCGAATCTGCGATCGGTCCATTGGGAACAATCGCTGCATTAAGGGGCGGATTGAATTTAAACTGCCCTGATAAATTTCGTATTGTATAGGTACTGTTATTGCTGACTACCAGCGATGCTCCGCTAATCGTATCACCACGGGTAACAGTGCTAATCGGCAGTAATACCGATTGCAGCACCATCGGCGAGACACTCAGTTCTCCCGGATCGGTAGTGAGCACACCGGAAATTGAATCCCCAGCCGATGCACCAATGAATCGTACGCGCGGCGTGTAATTTCCCTGTCGAATATCCGCCGGAATCAATACTGTACTGAACAGCAAAGTAGTTGTATCCCCGGCTGTGAGACTTGCCGGCGAATTAAGCGTACCTGAGGCGGTTCGAACACCATCAGTAAATGAGAATCTAGTCGCACCGGTATTCAGGCTGACATCCTCTAAGCCGGGATGGTAATATGACAGACTGAAATCGATAGTTGTATCGGTTTTTACCGCCTTGGGAAACAGCGATCCGTTTACGTAGGAGATACCATATACCAGAAAATCAACCGTATCAACCGGTGTATTATTATGACGGGCAATGGCACTCGCTACACTCTGATTCAAGTCGGAGGGCGTGGTATAAACTGTCCTGGCCAGACCATTATTGTCGGTTATCACGGTACTGTTTGCCACCTGACCTGAACTGCTTGTGAATCTGACGCTGGCACCGGCAACTGCATTGCCGAACTGGTCAAACACCTGCGCAGTTATCGGCCGTCCGCTTCCGGCGAACGTGGTTGTATTGTTACCGCTCTGGGCAATTATACTTGCAGGTATATCGGATAAAGCCGTAGCAGTGAAATACACGGTATCAGTGCCGGCCAATCCAGCACCGAGCTGCGCCGTTCCGGAGCCGGTGGGCAGGCGCCAGGATGATTCAATGCGACCCTGCGCATCTGATATCGTCGCTGCTGCCACAGTATCCCCATCGGCACCGGGCAGCCAGATAACATTTGCCCCTGACACCAAATTCTGATACTGGTCAAACACCCGTGCCACTACCGGCTGGGGTAAGATCTGCCCCACCGTATCGGCCTGATTATTTCCGGTAAAGATGGCAATGCTGTTAGCCACACCGGCATTTGCGTTTGCAGTAAAAGTTATTGGTAAACCTTTGACACCTGCTGCTGCAATATTTATGGTATAACTTCCTGTTTTGGTACCAAGCCTAAAATACACCGAGGCAAGACCATCCGAACCTGTTTGAACATTAGATGTGGGCAGAAATGCATAATCGCCACCTCCCGGGGGGACAGAAGTCACTTCAAATCCAATATTCAACCCCTCAATCGGATTACCAAGTGAGTCTTCGACAAAGACTACAAAAGGCTGCGCAAGTACAGTACCGACGGTATCAATTTGTAAATCACCTGAAACATATGAAATGCTGTCGGCGGCTGAGGAGAGAACCTCTGCCCTGAAGATTACGGTATCCGGTATTGTCGAAACAATCGCAAACGCTGAATCAGCGCCAATACTATTTTTTAACCGCCAGGTTGCGCTTGAACGTCCTAAACCGTTTGTTGCAGGCCCGTCCGGTGTCAAAGATCCGCCGGTTAGTGTTTCCCAGATTACACTGGTATTTGGGACCGGATTCATATAGGCATCCCAGACCTGTATCTCCGGATCCTGTGTAACCACACTCCCGGCCTGACCGGTGAAGTAAGTGGCGGAAATGGCAAACACGGTATCAGGGCTTGCTGCCTGTACTTTTATCAGCCCGCTGTTGTCGGAGAGTGTATTTAGAAAAATCCTGAAACTTGCGGAATTTACTTTCCTGAAATTGAATACATTGGATGAACCCGAATCAGTATCGAAAAATCCGATACTATCACCCTCGGCACGCCATTCAACATATTGATCGCCCAGGTAATTATCCTCGAAGTCATATCCGGCAGCATAAAGGGTAATTGTTGTACCGGCTGTCCTGGTCAGAGTGTCTAATTCCGTACCTGTGTTATTCGCGCCGGTACGGATAGCAATACGTCTCAGGCTGCCGGCCTGTACGACAATTTCCCCTGTGACATCATTCGTCCAACCGGAGCTGTTCTCGGTAAAAATAGTACCACTACCCGGCGTTTGCGGATTTAATTCGAGAATGGATGTATTGGTCATATTTCCAAATCCAGACAGGTCACCGGTGGATCCCCAATCAACCGCCTGGTCAGAAACATAATTATTATCTGTGTCATATGCTGCGGCGTAAAAACTAAGATTGCCTCCCACCATCATTGTATCGGTAGTGACTTCCTGACCGGCGCCTCCGGGGGCATTTCTTATTATCAAAGATACAACCACACCGGGACTAACTGTAATCGATCCCGTGTTATCATATACTGCCGGATTTGCCTGGCTTGTGGCACGTAATACTCCTGCACCTACTAACCGGGCATCAAAAACGGCACTATCCAATGGAGAAGGCGTTACATACTGCCCGATATTATTAGTAACAGTCCAGTTGCTGTTCGTCTCACCGAGGTAATTTCCATAAGTGTCGTAACCTGCCGCATAGAGTATCAGGGTATCATCTGCCGTAAGATTAATATCCTGTACTGCCGGTTGTCCGGCACCACGTGCCGATTGGATAATAATTCTCGCCAGAGCGGCTTCGTTTAGTATCAAAATCCCTGTCGTATCAGGTAGAACTGCCGGATTGGTATGTTTGGCGACGATTCTGCCTGTATCAGGCGCAACTGTGGGGGAAAAGCGATAGCTGCTGCCAGTCCCGTTTACCGGATTTGTCAATTCGACACCTGACCAGTCGACTGAAACGTCTGAACGATAATTATCATATGCGTCGTAACCGGCCGCATACAGCATAATGCTCTGACCTGCCGTAAAGGTCGAATCGCCAAATTCAATACCACCATTATTTGAGCTGGTTCTTATCCGGACATATTCCAGTGCAGCGGCATTAACCGTTATCAGACCGCTTTGCCCTGAAATATTTGGATATGTCGCACTGGTGGCCCGGACATTAAAGGTCCCTGTTTTTGTGTCTGAAACATTGAATGAGGCCGTACTGGCCCCGCTAAAATATATCCGACCGCTGTTGGTGAATCCCGCCGTCAGACTGCCAAGCGCGCTGAGATCCACCGAATCACTGCTGACCACCGCATTACTGTACTGATCGCGGGCAGTGATAGTAAAGCCCAGGGAATCTCCCGCATTAGCTGTCTGACTGCCTGGCGGATTGAATGTATAATAACTCACCGATGCACCCTGCAGCGGCAGATTGATATTGGTCGAAACCGCATTGAATGAAGCCTGGATCACATCCGTCCCTACCGCCAGGTCGCTGCTTGCTGTATAATTTACC
>Ga0209536_100002403_pt1 | contig 30548 bp, 35 predicted proteins | sample DeeMarSeWOR28_12_FD_187461 | JGI IMG/M metagenome (GOLD analysis project Ga0209536, IMG submission 187461) | Marine sediment microbial communities from White Oak River estuary, North Carolina - WOR-2-8_12 (SPAdes) (version 2) | ecosystem: Environmental > Aquatic > Marine > Intertidal zone >...
ATCATGATTTTCGGTATCTCGCTTTTCCTCCGGCTGATCCAGACAATTTTTCGACCGGGCAAGGTACGATACGAGTGCCCGACCTGCGGGCTCAAGCGGCATGACAGTGATGCTGTTCACTGCAAGCATTGCGGGCAGGTGTTGCACATCACCACCGAAGGGGCGACTTGAACGGATCCCTATCAACAAGCGAAACGTGGGCTAATGACCGTTTCACCGGGTAATTATCCTGAAAGACTAATTTTGTTGCTGGCACTGGCGGCAAGTAGTCTTGTTGGTACGCCTGTCGATGTTCGTGCGCAGGAACTGGAACCACGGGCGTATTCGAATACGCCCGTGGGCATGAATTTCGTTCTCGCTGGTTATCAGTATTCCCGGGGCGCGCTGTTGTTCGATCCCTCGTTGCCTGTCACCGATGCGGACGCAAGAGTCGATACGGGGCTCTTTGGCTACGTGCGGGCGGTGGATGTCGGCGGTAAATCGGCCAAGATTGGCGTTCAGGTTCCGTATGCAGTGCTAGATGCAGATGGCTTTGTGTCGGGCTCGTACCAGACACGGCAGGCAAACGGCATTGCTGATCCCTCGTTTTACTTCAGCGTAAACCTTTTTGGCGCACCGGCGTTGACGGCGGCCGAGTTCAAGGATTACCGACAGGACACCATCGTTGGTATGACCTTCAAGCTCACACCACCACTGGGTGCCTATGAGCCTGACAAAATCATTAACCTGGGCACCAATCGTTGGTCGTTTGAACCGGAGATCGGTGTCTCGCGGGTATTTGGTCGCTGGACCCTGGAGGGCGCAGCATCCGTCTATCTGTATAGCGACAATACCAATTTCGACAACGGCAAGACGCGCCAACAGGATCCGATATATTCGGTGCAGGCGCACGCGATCTATGCCTTTAAAAACGAGATATGGGCATCAATTGGCAGTACCTACTATATCGGTGGCCGGACAGCGATCGACGGCGTGGCAAACAATGATGACCTGAATAATGTGCGCACGGGATTTACCGTCGCGTTTCCGGTAAATCGAAGTCATTCGGTCAAGGTTTTCGGCAGCACGGGAATCAGTACCCGTACCGGCACTGACTACGATTCAATTGGTGTTGCGTGGCAGTACCGATGGGGCGGCGGACTCTAGATGTTTCGCTCACGTTTGGCGTGAAGAGATTAACTATTAAATACAGGAGTAAAGAAAAATGCGTTTGACCAAACTGCTGGTGTTAACCAGTGCCATGGTAGTCGCAAGTCCGCTGATGGCGGGTCTGGCGATCTATCCGTCCAAAGGCCAGTCACCCGAGCAGCAAAAGCAGGATGAAGCGGCATGTTACAGCTGGGCGGTTCAGCAGACTGGTTCTGATCCGGCCAAACCGGCCAGCGAAAACAAGGCAGCTGCCCCTGACAAGCAAGCCAGTGGCCCATCAGGTTCACGCTTGCGTGGCGCTGCCAAGGGCGCGATCGTCGGCGAGATCACCAATGTCGATACGCGTGATGCGGCGGTTGCGGGCGCAGTCATCGGGGCTTCAAGGGAGAGACGGGTAAAGCAGGCGCAGGCACAACAGGCGCAGGCAGCCGAGCAGCAGAAAAAGCAGGCCACCATGGAAGCATTTAATAAAGCACAAGCGGCTTGCCTGGAAGGTAAAGGTTATACCGTTAAATAAAGATCAGGCCGGGCGGTCGTCAGTTGTTTCGGCGGCCCCGAGCCACTCCATGAAGATCTGGTAGCCGACGGCGAGGACGACGGCGCCGATAAACATGCCAACGATGCCGCCGGACACCATTCCACCCAGGGCGCCGACCAGGATAACAGGCATCGGTACAGCCACGCCGCGGCCGAGGAGCAAGGGTTTAAGCACGTTGTCCACCATGCCCGCGACGACCAGGTAGATCGTCAGAAATACACTATAGGCCGTGGAACTATCTCCGCCCCACCAGATATAGGCAATGGCAGGTAGCGTAATAAGCAACAGCGGTAGTTGAGCCACGCCGAGTATCAATGCAACGAGCGCCAACAGGCCAGCTGCTGGTATGCCGGCCAGGGCAAAGCCGATTCCCACGAGAACGGCCTGAATAAAGGCAACGCCAATTACTCCGTTGGCGACCGAACGTATCGTTTTGGCAGAAAGCTGTTGCAACTGCGGTCCTTTCAGCGGATCGGTTACCCTCGTGAAAAGCATTTTAATCGCCCGGCTGCCTGCGTCGGCGTAAGCCAGCATGATGCCGGCAACGATCAACGATCCAATAAACAGGAATACGGCGCCCACCGTCCCGGCGAGGAGGGATAGTGCTGCTTTCGCGATTTTGTTGAATTGAGGCGGCAGGTTTTTCAGAAATTCAGGAAGATTCTCGGACGCGGTTTTCCACGTGCTGTAGACCGATTCCCCAATAATTGGCCATTGTGCGACCGATGCATCAGGCGGGCCAATTGCCAGTTTATTGTTTTCGTATGCCGCGTATACATCACGCACCTCCTGTGCGACGGATATGCCGAACATCAATGTCGGTATGCCAATCAACAGCAGCCCGGCAAGTACCACAACTATCGCGGACAACGTCTGTCGATCATTCAACCGACGCGCCAGACGCGAATGCAGTGGATACAACGCGACCGCAAGTATCAAGGCCCATACGAGCAGACTGGCAAACGGTGCCAACACCCTCGAGGCCAGAACAATGACGAGGACGATCAGCCCGACGCGAATAAACAGATCCATCAGGTCGCGGGATAGCAGTCTTCGGATGGTGCTTTCGTCCAATGGCATTGAATTTCCTTCCTCGAGAAGTCAGCGCAACCGTCGCCGCTATAACCGGGCAACCAGGATTGCAGCAGTTTCGGAACTACATCGGTTTTAGCTCAACGAGCAATACGATCGGGATAATCAGTATTACCGGAAACTCGTTAAACCAGCGATAAAACACGTGGCCGTGCTTGTTGCGATCGTGTTTGAAATCGAACATCAGTTTACCGCAATATATGTGATAACCGATCAGGATCAACACCAGTATCAGCTTCCACATCATCCACATCCCGCCAATGCCGTAGCCCAGCCACAACCACAGGCCGAGGATGACGGTGATGACGGCGCCTGGCGTCATGATGCCAAAGAACAGTTTGCGTTCCATGATCTTAAAGCGGTCGATACTGGTCTGATCATCGCTCATGGCGTGATAGACAAACAGACGGGGTAAATAGAAAAGCCCGGCGAACCAGGTAACCATAAAAATTATGTGAAACGATTTAATCCAGAGCATGTTTATTTTCCTGCGCGCCAGCGGTAGTAGACAAAATCCATCTCGGGAGACGGCGCTCCCTTTTGTGTGCAGATCGCACTGATCTGCCCCCGGTGATGCACGGTGTGGGTCATCACGTGAATCAGGCCATCGGCAGCACCCATTTCCCGCATTTTGTCACCGGCTCCGGGATAGCTGATGATTTCACCAAACCAGTCTTCCGGCTGTTCGGCTAACCACTTGCCCAAAGACACGAATTCGTCGCTCACGGCTTTTTTCAGTTTCTGCCAGTCGTCATAGAGCAACACGTCGTAGCCGGTGACCTTGTCGAACTCGCCGGATAGACGAGCGTGCCAGTTTCGCACGACGATCAGCATATGGTCGACGGTTTTATGAATGTCTTTGAAAAACAGGCCGCAGTCTTCCTTGCGCTGGTCATCGCTCAGTGTATCGAGAGACTTGAACAGCTCTTCACATGCCCAGCGCTGATAATCCGCCTGTTCAATGAAATAGTCTTTCATAATGTCTGCGTTCTCCTCGCCAGAAGTTGTTCTATCGTACCTTTCAGTTGCGCCATGTCCAGTTTGCCGACCTTGCGCCAGAGCACCGTGCCTTCCGGCGAGATCAGGTAGGTTGTCGGGGTAACGCTAACATCGTCGAAGGCGCGCACGATGCTGGCGTCGATATCAAGGGCGACGGGATATGGCATTTCCAGTTTTTTCGCCAGCGCCAGCGCGCGCGTGGGCGGGTCGTAGGGCATGGTTACGGCAATCATTTCCAGGCCGTCCGGATGCAGCTGCTGATACAGGCGGTTTAGTGCGGGTGTTTTCTCAATACAGGTCTTGCAGGTCGAGGCCCAGAAAAAAACCACGACCGGTTTTCCGCGCAGGCTTCTCAGCGATAGCCGGGAGCCGTCAATGAGCGAAAAAGTGACATCTGGCGCGGGCGCCTGAGTATTTGGTTGTAACCAGAAAACCGCGCTGCCTGCGACCAGCGCCAACGTGATAATACCGACGAAAATCAGTCGTGGTTTTTTCCACCGTGGCGCGGATTCCGTCATGAATCGATTTTACCTGCTTCCGAGCGAGCGTGCTCTATTCATCCATAAACAGGGCAAGCAAATCATTCAGGTATTGTTCGCCCCTTGCAGTGGGCCTTATTTGAACAGCATCGCGCACGATCAGCCCGAGGGACTCGGCGCGCTCAAGCGGCGACAACAGATTGTTCAGGGTGAGCCCGGTTCGCTCGGTATACAGTACAGCGGGAAAACCCTCGACCAGACGCAAGGCGTTCATCATGAATTCCAGCGGCAGCTCTTCCGATGAGACATTTTTGATGCCGGCAATACCCTGTTGGCTACCGGCATGCCGCAAGTATTCTTTCGGGTGCCTGGTTTTCCACAAGCGTGACACATGCTCATGGTCACTGAGCTTGCCATGAGCGCCTGCACCAATGCCGAGATAGTCTCCAAACGTCCAGTAGTTGAGGTTGTGGCGCGAACGCTTGCCTTGCCTGGCATAGGCCGACACCTCGTAGTGCTCATAGCTCGCATCGGCCAGTCGCGACTGCAGTGCCTGTTGCATTTCCCAATTGGTGTCTTCATCCGGCAGTACCGGCGGCGATGCGCCAAACGCCGTGTTCGGTTCAATCGTCAGTTGATACAGGGAGAGATGTTCGGGCGAATATTCTATTGCCTGGTCGATATCCGCCAACGCTTGCTCCAGTACCTGGCCGGGCAGACCGAACATCAGATCAATATTGATATTGTCGAACCCCGCCGATCGCGCTTCGCGAATCGCATTTTTCGCGCCTTCGCTATCATGAATGCGGCCCAATGCTTGAAGCTGGCTATCATGAAAACTCTGCACACCGATTGAAAGGCGATTGACGCCGGCCTTGCGGAAGCTGGCAAAACGCCCGGCTTCAACCGTGCCGGGATTTGCCTCGAGCGTAATTTCCGCGCCGGGCTTGATGGGTACACGCGCCCGTATATCCGAAAGCAGCCGGCCGATGGTCTCACCTGAAAACAGGCTTGGTGTGCCACCGCCGATGAAAACACTCTCCAGTTGTCGGCCCCAGACGCGTGGCAGATCCTGCTCCAGATCGCGGATCAGGGCTGACGCATAGTCCTGTTCGGGGATGTCGCCACGTAGCGGGTGAGAATTGAAGTCACAATAGGGACATTTTTGCACGCACCATGGCAGGTGTACGTAAAGCGACAGTGGTGGTGGCGTCTTGAACATCAGGTTAACGAAAGTGGGGCAGATTGATGATTATAGCAAGGGATCGGGTGGCGCCATGGCCGGTCATATCGTTTATTTTTATGACTCTCTATGGTTATGATGGCCTACTGTTACTCTATCCTGACTAGCGCATGGCGCAGAGGTACACGTGGCGATATCTACTATCAAGGAGCGAATCCAGGCGGCATATGAAGCGGCGGTCTGGGAAGTGGATCTCGCCAGCCAGCCCCGTTTTCGGTCGATACTGATTCTTGCTGCCCGAATCCTGCATGCCGTACTTCGCGAGATTGCTGTCGGCCAGCTGAATTTGCGCGCAATGAGCCTGGTTTACACCACATTGCTATCGTTGGTCCCGTTGCTCGCGCTCAGTTTTTCTGTACTCAAGGCATTCGGTGTTTACGGTCAGCTGGAGCCGGTACTGCTTGAATTCCTGGCCCCGTTAGGGCCAAGCGCAAAAGTGATTAGCGCCAACATCCTTACTTTCGTCGAGAACATGAAAGTCGGCATCCTCGGTGCGATCGGCCTCGGCTTATTGTTGTATACCGTTATCGCGCTCATGCAGAAAATCGAGCGATCATTCAATTACACATGGCACGTAAGGTCCCAGCGCCGGTTTGCCGAGCGCGTGAGCGACTACCTGAGCGTACTTGTCTTTGGCCCGGTGCTGGTCTTTTCCGCGATGGGTATTACTGCCACGGTGATGCAAAGCTCCGTTGTGCAGAGCCTGCTGGGGATCAGCACATTAGGGTTTTTAATTAATTCACTCCTGGTACTGGTGCCTTACCTGTTTGTTATCGCCGCATTCACTGTGCTCTACGTTCTTATACCGAACACCAAGGTTCGGATTCTGCCAGCGGCTGTTGGAGCCATCGTCGGCGGTATTTTGTGGGAATCGAGTGGCTGGGCCTTTGCTTCGTTCGTAGCCAACTCCACCAAGTACACAGCAATTTACTCCGCGCTGGCAACGCTGATCGTTTTCATGATCTGGTTGTACGTTTCCTGGCTAATACTACTGGTCGGTGCCGTGGTCGCGTTCTATGTTCAGAATCCGGGGCACCTGTCGCCACGACAGCATGACTTGCGCCTGAGTAATATCCTGAAAGAGAAGCTGGCGCTGGGTGCCATGTTTCTTATTGGAAAACATTTTTACGAGAAGCGCTCCGGCTGGACGCTGGATGCATTGGCTCATCAGTTTCATATTCAGGCAGATGCGATGAGGACGGTGCTGGAATTGATGGAACAGAACGAAATGTTGGTAAGAACTCAGGACGAGCCGCCCGTCTACATGCCGGCGATGCCGCTGGAAACAAGTCGCGTCAAGGATGTCCTGGATACCGTACGTGCCGGCGATCGCGAAGCACAAAAACCATTCGATCATGTTTCTGTCGGACCCGAAATCAGAGGCTTGTTCACGGAGCTGGATTCGGTGGTTGGTGACTACCTGCAGGATAAAACGCTGAAGGATCTGGTAACCAGCGGGAACAAGGTCGAATCGAAACAGGGCTGAATACAACAGCGCTGGAATGGACACTCATTGAGGACAGCCATTATGAACAAATATCTTACCTCGCTTATTGGCGCTGGCGCCGCGTTACTTAATATTACGGTCTTCGCTGCTGACGAATCGCCCTATGAGAAGATTCGCGCATTGTCGATGGAAACGGCAAACAAGGCCGCCGTTGCCGCCGCGCGCGACTGTACGAAAAAAGGTTATCAGGTCGCGGTAGCGGTCACTGATCGCTACGGCAATCTGCTAGCGTTTGTCAGAAGCCCGCTGTCCGGCAAGCACACGATAGCCGGCGCACAAAACAAGGCATGGACCTCTGCCACCCTGCAAGGGTCTACCGAGGAACTGGCGCCCCGGGTACCACATCTACGTGGTGCCGCGCATTTTTCGCTGATCGGTGGCGGCCTGGCGATCCGGGCCGGTGGTGTCATGTATGGCGCCATCGGCGTGGCCGGAGCGCCCGGGAAGAAGTCACCCGGTGATGTTGATGATGGTTGCGCCAGGGCAGGCGTGGCCGCGATCCAGGAAGATCTCGAGTTCGCGCAATAGGAGTCGGAAATGTCGGCTGAAAATGGCAACACTCACGAAGAGCTGCGGCTGCTGTACGAGGTCAGCGTGACTGATCTGGAATTCTTTAAGCGCCAGCAATGGTCGGTCACCAACTATGCATTGCTGCTTTACGCCGCCGTGGTTGGCGTTGCGCGGCTGCTCGATGGTGGTGTCTCGCATCTTGAGAAGCTGGTGCTGTGTTTCGTTGCTACCGGCGTTGCCATACTGGCTGGCTATATTCTGTGGGTGCTGAACAACTCGATCGACGTACGCAAGGCGCGGCTGGCGGCAATTCGGAAAAATTTCTCGACAACATTTCATAGCGCCTGGTCCGCCCGGGAGAGAGATGAGGAAGCACTAAGCATCTACCGCTCGTTGCTGGCCGTGGTTGTCATTGGTGTCACAGCGGTGTGGTGGCTGGTGTACTTCAAGCTCTAGCTTTTTTCCGTGTCGCGGTTAAATGAAATTCACAGGCATCTAATGCAAGTCGCCAGCAAGGATGACGCGGCGAATCTGCAGCGGTACTTCAAGACCGGCCCCGGTGAGTATGGTGAAGGCGATAAATTTATCGGCGTGCGCGTAGGGCCGATACGCAAGCTGGCCAAGCGGTATCGGGCGCTGCCCCTGACCGATGTCGAGCAGCTTCTTGCATCGGCCTTCCACGAAGAACGGATGCTGGCGCTACTGATTCTGATTGAACAGTTCGGAGCGGCCGATAAAAGCGGGAAGAAAGCGATTTACGATATTTACCTAGGTAGTCTCGAGCGAATCAACAACTGGGATCTCGTCGATGTCTCGTCACCGCGCATCGTTGGCGCATACCTGAACCAGCGTAGTCGCCAGCCGCTATACCGGCTGGCCCGGTCATCGCACCTGTGGAGCCGACGGGTGGCGATGATGGCGACGCTTTATTTTATCACGCAGGACGATTTTGAAGATGCGCTGGCCATTGCCGACACGCTGATGAACGACGAGCACGACCTTATACAGAAAGCGGTGGGCTGGATGCTGCGCGAGATTGGCAATCGTGACCGCAGTATAGAGGAACATTTTCTCGAGTCACGCTATAAAAAAATGCCGCGAACCATGCTACGTTATGCCATCGAGAAGTTTCCTGAGAATAAAAGAAGGCGCTATTTGACAGGGAAGATCTAGAGCGGGCCGGAGACGGCCAGTCGGTATCAATAATCAATAAGAATAGTTACGGGGGTAACACATGGCGAAAAGGAAAATTTCACTACCGGTCAATCTTGTCACCATCGGTGCAGCGATTATCGTCGTTGCATTCTTTTTGCCGTGGGTGAAGTTTGGCGGCTCGTTCGCCGGATACGAGATTCCGGATATCGCGCACATGGTTGGCAAGATGACGTCGCTCAAGTCCTGGACCGGAAAATTCGATCTGGATGTCTACCTGGTTTACGCGCTGTTTCTGGTGCCAATCAGTGCCGCTGCGGTACTGGTGTTTGGTGTTCTGGGTAAGGATGTCACGCTACCCGCGTGGGTGGCAGCAACACTGCCGCTTGCAGGATTTGTTTACGGTGTATTGCGCCAGGGCGTGGACGTGTTCCCGCGCATCGGCTTCGGCGGCTGGCTAACGATCGCAGCGGCTGCAGTCATGCTGCTGGCCCTGCTCAAAGTGATCAAGTTACCGGGCGGCCGTTAAAGTCCCGGTTCAATTCGCCGCCTGTTTCAGTGCAGCGACGAGTTGTCGAATCGCCTGGCCACGGTGGCTCAGGCGATTTTTTTCTTCCGGTGACAGTTCGGCCGACGCGCAATCGTGGGTTGGCACGTAGAACACCGGGTCGTAGCCGAAGCCAGCGCTGCCTTTGGGTTCGATTAATATGCGTCCTTCCCATGTACCCTGGCAAATTATGGGTGTCGGATCATTGTCATGGCGCATGTAGACCATGAGGCATTGAAAGCGCGCGGTCCGTTCTGCCTCGGGCACATCCTTTAGCTCCTCCAGCAATTTTTGCAGGTTCTCGTTATCGGAAGCGCCGATTCCGGCAAAGCGCGCCGAGTAAATGCCGGGCGCGCCGTTCAAGGCATCGACCTCAATGCCGGAGTCATCGGCGACGGCGGGCAAGCTGGCAAGGTGTGCCGCATGCCGCGCCTTGAGAATGGCATTCTCGACAAAAGTCAGGCCGGTCTCGTCGGCCTCCGGGATGCCAAACTCCGACTGTGGCAGAACTTCAATATCCTGAGCCGACAGCAGCTGGCCGATTTCTCTTACCTTGCCGGCGTTATTACTGGCGAGAACAATACGTCTGCTCATCGCTAAATACCCAGCGCCTCTTTCTGTTTGGCGATTAGTTGCTGGATGCCGGTCGTGGCGAGGCCGGTCATGGCCAGCATTTCTTCCAGCGAGAAAGCGTTTTCCTCTGCTGTCCCCTGAATCTCGATAAACTTGCCGGTGTCATCCATGACGAAATTCATGTCGGTCTCGGCGTTGGAATCTTCGTCATAGTCCAGGTCAAGCACTGGCGTGCCCTGGTAAATGCCGCAGGAGACAGAGGCGACCAGATGAATCAACGGATCCGTACTGATCAGTTTTTGTTCACGCATGTGACTCAGGGCGTCGACCAGCGCGACACAGCCACCGGTAATGGACGCCGTGCGGGTGCCGCCATCGGCCTGAATCACATCACAATCGATAGTTATGCTGTGCTCGCCCAGCTTTTCCAGATCGACCGCGGCACGAAGCGAGCGTCCGATGAGGCGCTGGATCTCCATGGTGCGCCCGCCCTGTTTGCCCTTGGCAGCTTCGCGCTGCATGCGCGAGCCGGTGGAGCGCGGCAGCATGCCGTATTCGGCGGTGACCCAACCTTGTCCCTTGCCCTTTAGCCACGGCGGCACGCGGGTTTCGACGGTGGCGTTGCACAATACTTTGGTGCCGCCGAACTCGACCATTACCGAGCCCTCGGCATGTCGCGTGTAATTTCGGGTGAGAGTGATCTCGCGTAATTGATCGGGGTTACGTCCGCTCGGTCGCATAGGGGTTCCTTGTATTTGTAATGTGCCGGGCCGGCACGCGGATGTTAGCGCTTCGGCAGGAAATCTTCGAGGAAGGATTCCAGTCTCTCGATTTCATTCTCTAGCGATTCATCGGTTTCGGTCTGTTTTTCCCGCGCGGGTCGTTTTTCTGTTGCTGGCGCTGCGGTGCTGCTCGCGGCGCGTGACGGTCCCGTCGAGGCGCGTTTCTTTGCAGCAATAGACCAGAGCGCGTCGTGATCCACTTCGCCACCGGCACCGGATTGCAGTGGTGGTTTATTGGTCAGCTCGTCACGCCAGCGCAGACAGGTAGCGCTGATGTTGTCCGAAGAATCGCCCATTCTGGTTTCGGCGGCCATCAGCATATCGACCAAGGCATCCTCCAGGTTCTGTTCTTGCATGTAGACGCCAATTTCTTCGGCGGTGAGCGCCTCCCACAAACCGTCGGTGCACAGAAGCAATACGTCGCCCGGCATCAACGCGGTCTCTTCACCCAGGGTAACGGCTGGCTGGCGTGGGCCACCAACGCAGCGCAGCAATCGACTCTTCTCCGGATGGGTCAGCATCTCGGCTTCGCTCAGCACCCCCTGCTGACGCATTTGTTCGATCTGGGTGTGGTCGTTGGTGCGCCGAACTACCTTGTTATTGCGGAACAGATACAGGCGGCTGTCGCCAACGTGAGCCCAGTAGGCGTAGCCGTCCTGTACCAGACAGACGACACAGGTAGTCCGCGGCTCAATTGGCGGCTGCTGCGCCTTTCCCATGGCTTCGATTGCGCGATGGGCATGAAGTATCGCCAGTGCGAGAAAGGCCGATGGCTGCGAAATCAGTGGCTGCTTGATCGATTGGTAGGCGTGAATGACAGCCTGTACCAGTAACTCCGATGCCAGCTCACCGCCCTGATGACCACCCAGACCATCCGCCAGTACCAGCAACACCGAATTGCCGCGCTCTGAATAACCGATGCAGTCCTGGTTCATCGCACGCGCGCCAGTTAATGTGTATTCGGCAAGTTCGTATTTCATTTGCTAACTCTGTCCTTCTCCATGCCAGAAGCGCCGCCAGAAAGTGGGGCGTTCTTCTTCAATCCAGTCCTTGTTAACAAAGTCCAGCAATTCGTCCACGGTCTGCGGGCGCTGGATTGGGTCCATTTGCAGACACCAGTCGACGGTTTCGAGGAGCTGGCGTGAATACTGCCGCGCAAAGATTTTCACTGCCGGACGCAACGTGTCTTTTTGCGCGCGGTCGGTCGACTTTGGCGGCGGCTTGCCAGCCATACAGGCCCACATACTGGCACCGATGGCATACAGATCACTCCAGGGTCCGACATGCCGGTTGCGATGTTGCTCCATTGGCGCGTAACCCATCGTCAACGTATGCGGCCCGCGCGCACGCGAATTCATGGCGTCGCGCACCGCACCAAAATCCAGCAGCAACGGTTTGCCGCCCGGCCGGATAAAGATGTTCGCCGGCTTGATATCCAGGTGTAACAGATTGCGCTCGTGCATTTCGCGCAAGCCTTCAAGCAGGTCCGGAAATATCGTCAAGATGAATTTTTCGCTCAAACGACCATCGTGACGCTTGATGTACCAGCGCAGATCCTTGCCCTTGTGGTAGTCCATGACCATGTAGACGGTATTGTTGGCACGGAAGACATCACGCACTTTGACAATATTCGGATGGCTGACCTTGGCCAGCGCTGCCGCCTCATTGAAGAAGCGCTTGATACCGGCCGCGCCCGGGTCCGGCGTTCCCTCATCCTGCGAGACGAACTCAACGCTGGCATCCTCGCGCCGACGCACCTGATCCAGTGGCAGGAACTCCTTGATGATCACGCGCCGGTGGCGCTCTGCGTCGACCGCAAGGTAGACCATGCTGAAACCGCCGCCCCCGATGCTCTTCTCAATTCGGTAGGTGTTCAGCATATGCCCCTTGGGCAAAGCGTGTTGGAGGCTAGAGGGACTCATCGTGTTTTCGTTACTGGTTCATTTGCCGGGCCGGTAACAGGCCTGGCCCGGAAAATTGTCTGATTTTCTGTTGCACCCTACTTTATATATAAGCATAGAACAGCATTCTATGCAGATCGCCATTGGGCGCCAACGGCCAAACGTTATAACATGATCGCCGATTTTCGAACCGGCAGACTCCATATGATTTATAGCATGACTGCATTTGGCCGCGACCAGTCCGAGGGTGACTGGGGCACCCTTGTCTGGGAGCTGCGATCGGTCAATCACCGCTACCTTGATATCAGCATGCGACTGCCAGAGGACCTGCGCGGTCTCGAGGCCGAAATTCGCAAACGTCTGGGCCAGAGGCTGAATCGGGGCAAGATCGACTGCGGCCTGCGATTCCAGCGGGATACCCGGGCCGGGAGCCAATTCGAGCTCGATCATTCCCTTGTTGATCGTCTGGTGGCAGCAGCCAGCGAGATTGGCGGACGAAGCGGTGATAGCACACCGTTGCCGACGGCCAATATTCTGCAGTGGCCCGGCGTGTTAAAAACACCGGCGCTCGATGTCGATGCCCTGGGCGAGGCGGCGATGGCAGGATTTGACCGCGCGCTGGAGGAGCTGGTCAGTACTCGCGAGCGTGAAGGCGACGGCTTGTCCGCGCATATCGAGCAGCGACTGGCGGCAGCCGATGCAGTAGTAAATTCCGTTCGCGAAATTATGCCCGATGTCATCACCGGCTATCGTCAGAGAGTCCAGGATCGACTGAAAGACATTGCCCAGGCGCTGGATCCCGCGAGGCTGGAGCAGGAAATTGTAATCTTCGCCAGCAAATCGGATATCGCCGAAGAACTGGACCGGCTGGTAACCCACATTGCTGAGGTGCGTCGCGTAATCAAAAAGGGTGGCGCCGTTGGCCGACGCCTCGACTTTCTGATGCAGGAATTCAACCGGGAGGCCAACACCATTGGGTCCAAGGCCGCTGATATTAGGGTCACAAGCGCGTCGGTTGAGCTCAAGGTGCTGATCGAACAAATGCGGGAACAGGTGCAAAACATCGAATGAACGGAAACCGATCTTTTGTCCGCTAGCGGCGTTGCGGCACTCGCTCCGATGCTCATTTACGCTTTAGTAAACTGCGCTTCTCGCGAGCACCACGCCTTGCTATCGAACAAAATCTCGAATTTCCTCTACCTTGGGATTTCAAATTTATAACTATGTCGAAGGGTACTTTATATATTTTCTCGGCGCCTTCCGGGGCGGGCAAATCGAGCCTGGCCAGGGCGTTGGTGGAATCGTCCCCGGACATCGCGGTGTCGGTGTCACACACCACCCGTGACCCCCGGCCAGGTGAAGACCACGGGGTGCACTATTTCTTTGTGACGCCGGACCAGTTCAGGGCGATGGTGGCCGCGGGTGAATTTCTGGAGCACGCCCAGGTGTTTGATAACTATTACGGAACATCGCGTGCCGCCATCGAGGACCTATTGGAGCAGGGAAAAGACGTGATTCTCGATATCGACTGGCAGGGCGCGCGCGCCATCAAGGCACAAATGCCCGATGCCTGCGGAATCTTTATCTTGCCGCCGAGTCGCGAGGAGCTGGAAAATCGCCTGCGAGGCCGCGGGCAGGATTCTGACGAGGTAATCGCCCGTCGCATGCGAGACGCGGTGTCGGAAATGACCCACTATAATGAGTTTGACTATGTCGTCGTCAATGACGATTTTGATGCCGCTATCGCTGATTTACGCGCAATTATGGCCGGCCACCCGGATCAGGCGCGCCAACCGAAACTGGACATGGACCAGCTGTTGCGCGAATAGGTGGAAAAAAGGGTTGAGGATCAGTACTATACCCGGCCATTTCGCAGGGCCCGGGCCATGAGCGCCGGATCCTGGATTCAGTTAAATCAGGAGATTAGACAGACATGGCACGTGTTACGGTTGAAGACTGCCTGGAGAACGTCGAGAATCGATTTCAGTTGGTGTTGGTGGCAGCGCGTCGCGCGCGTCAATTATCGGCCGGCGCCGAACCTTGCGTTGCACAGGAAAACGATAAACCCACGGTATTGGCACTGCGCGAAATCGCGGGTGGTTTTGTTACCAATGCAATCCTTGAAGAAAGTGAGCATGAGGTAGAGGCTGGTCTGGATGTCGATGAAAACGCACTCAACGAGCTCGATGCAGCCGGCGTCGGAGAAGCTATCGAAGCGACAGAAGAAGTCGTCGAAGTCAAAGCTGCCGAAGAAGAGCCAGAAGCCGAAGCCACCAAAGAAAAACCCGAAGCCGAAAGCGGCGAAGAAGAATAACGCCTCACAAAGCGGCCCGGAGTGGGAGTCGCGCAGGTTGCTGATCGGTGACCTGTGCGAATTGCTCGATACCTACCTGCCGCACACCGAAGTCACCGACGTTTATCGCGCCTACCTGTTCGGCGCCGAGGCCCACGACGGCCAGACCCGCAAGAGCGGGGAACCCTATATTCATCACCCCCTGGAAGTCGCCAACATCCTGGCCGGGATGCATCTGGACAGTCGTTCCATTATTGCCGCCATCCTGCATGACACCATAGAAGATACTGAAACCGCCAAGGATCACATCGCCAAGGAGTTTGGTGAAATCGTGGCCGAGCTGGTCGATGGCGTCAGCAAGATCAGCCAGATCGAGTTCCAGAGCAAGGAAGAAGAGCAGGCAGAAAACTTCCGCAAGATGATGCTGGCGATGACACGTGACATTCGCGTGATCATTATCAAGCTTGCCGACCGCCTGCATAACATGCGCACCATCAGTGCGTTGCCCTTGCCAAAGCGTCGCAACATTGCGCGCGAGACGCTTGATATCTACGCGCCGATTGCAAACCGTCTCGGCGTACGTCAATGGGCGGCCGAGCTGGAAGACCTGTCGTTCGCTGCCCTGTATCCGATGCGTTACCGCGTCCTGGCCAATGCCATGCGCAAACGCCACGGGAATCGCAACGCGATTGTCGAGCGGATCAATGAAGCGATTGTCGAGCAACTAAAGCAGGAAGGCGTCGACGGCGAAGTCAGTGGCCGTGAAAAGAACGTCTACAACATCTACCGCAAGATGAGCGAAAAGAACCTGTCGTTCGAGCAGGTGCACGATATTTATGCCTTCCGCATCATCGTCGACAGGGTTGATACCTGTTATCGCGTACTGGGGATTATTCATAATCTGTACAAGCCGATTCCCGGGCGCTTCAAGGATTACATTGCTATTCCCAAATCCAACGGATACCAGTCCTTGCATACCGTGGTCTTCGGTCCCTACAGCGTCTCCATTGAAGTACAGATCCGGACCCGCGACATGCACCACGTGGCCGAGGTCGGCGTTGCGGCGCACTGGCTATACAAGAGTGGCGAGGAGCCGGGCGATCGCGCCCATGAAACCGCGTTGCAGTGGCTCAAGAACTTGCTGGATATACAGCAAAAGGCAGGAAACCCGCGTGAGTTTCTGGAGCACCTCAAGGTCGACCTGTTTCCGGACGAGGTCTACGTATTTACGCCGGGTGGCGAGATCAAGAAACTGCCGCGCGGTGCAACTGTTATCGACTTTGCCTACGACGTCCATACTGACGTCGGGAGCAAGGCGGTTGGTGCGCGCGTAAACCACAAAATGGTGCCCTTGCGCCACGAACTGCATAACGGCGATCACGTCGAAATACTGACCTCGGAATGGGGCCGACCGAATCCAACCTGGCTGGATTATGTATTTACCGGCAAGGCGCGCGCCAACATTCGCAGTTATCTGAAAAACCAGCAGCACCACGAGGCCGCTGTCTTCGGTGAACGCCTGCTTGATCGGGCGCTCCAGGCACTGGGTTCAAGCGTCGACCAGATTGACGCTGACCGCCGTGGGCAGCTGATGACAGAACTCAATTTGAAAAGCTGGGATGTGTTGTTGCGCGACATCGGTCTGGGCAATCGGCAGGCGCCGCTGGTTGCACGCCAGTTGTCGCCATCGGCGGAAGACGAGGCGCACGGAGAGCTGGCCGGTGTGCCGGCCGTCGCGATTCACGGAACCGAGGGCGTGGTGGTCAACTTCGCACGTTGTTGTCGACCGATCCCGGGAGATCCGATCCTGGGGTTTTTGACCGCTGGACGCGGTATCGTTGTGCACACCGAGGATTGCCCGAATGTAGCTGAATACCGCAAGCACCCGGAACGCTGGATCGATATCCGGTGGGAACCGGAATCAGACGGGACCTACCCGGTGAATCTAAGGATCGAATCGAAAAACCAGCGTGGCGTACTGGCGGCGGTGGCATCGACCATCTCCGAGCAGGAGGCCAATATCGACTCGGTTTCATTCGACGAACGCGATGGCCACTACACCACCATGTTGTTTACCATCGATGTGCGTGATCGTGACCATCTCGCGAAAATTATGCGTTCAATCCGATCCAAGGAATCGATCGTCCGGGTAAATCGAACCAAAGGTTAATTTTCAGGTTGTATAAATTCAATTCGGAGCTGGCATTCATGGCAAAGGAAATCATCAAAACTGACAAGGCGCCACAAGCAATCGGCACCTATTCACAAGCCGTCAAGGCGGGAAACACCGTTTACCTCTCGGGGCAGATCCCGCTGGTGCCTGGCAGTGGTGACCTGGTGGAAGGCGATATGCGTGCGCAGATCAAACAGGTGTTCGAAAATCTGGCCGCGGTTGCCGTCGCGGCCGGTGGTAGTTTGCAGGACGTCGTGAAGCTGAATGTGTTTCTAACGGACTTGTCGCATTTTCCCCTGGTCAACGAAGTGATGGCCGAATATTTCCAGGAGCCGTATCCGGCGCGCGCCGCTGTTGGTGTTGCCGCGTTGCCCAAGGCGGCGGATGTGGAAATGGATGCCGTCATGGATCTTTCCTAGGCAGCCCATCCCCGTTCCTCGTATCGCAAGTCATTTGCATGGGTGCTGAATCCCAACCGATCACCGTGCTCAAGGGCGTTGGCCCCAAGCTCGCGCAGAAACTCGAACGGCTGGGCTTGCTGACCGCACAGGACGCGCTATTCCATTTGCCGTTTCGCTATCAGGATCGTACCCGGGTAGTGCCTTTGGGTTCGTTGCGACCTGGCCAGACCGCGGTCGTCGTTGGCGATGTGGAATTGGCCGACGTCGCATTTCGCGGGCGGCGCGTTCTCATCTGCCGCATCAGCGATGGCACCGGTTTTCTTTCGCTGCGCTTTTTTCATTTCTCCAGTGCCCAGAAAGAAAATCTTGTGCGTGGCCGAACCCTGCGTTGCTACGGTGAAGTGCGCGCTGGTCGCGACGGTCCGGAAATGATTCACCCCGAATACCAGTTTATTGATGACGTCGAGCCCGAGATGGAGTCTGCACTTACGCCGGTTTATCCGACGACCGAAGGCGTGCATCAGCTCAGTACCCGCAAGCTGGTGCAGCAGGCAGTCGACAGCATCCTGCCGGCGATCAAGGAGTGGTTACCGCAGTCGATCCTGGACGAGCTTGGGCTGCCAGACCTCAGGCAGGCACTGTTGACCGTGCACCGACCAAGCCCGGAAGAAGATATTGCCCTGTTGGAAGCAGGCCGTCACCCGGCGCAACAGCGGTTGGTGTTTGAAGAATTGCTGGCACACCATTTAAGCATGCAGCGTCTTCGTGAGCGCCAGCGCAAACATGATGCACCGGTAATGCAGGGCGCGCATTCGTTGCAGGATTCATTAATGAGCAACATGCCGTTTTCGTTAACCGGCGCACAACAGCGCGTACTGGGCGAGATCCGTTCTGATCTCGAGGCGCCGCATCCAATGCAGCGGTTGGTGCAGGGCGATGTCGGTTCGGGCAAAACCATTGTTGCGGCGCTGGCAGCGCTGCAGGCAGTGGAGGCCGGGTATCAGGTTGCGATCATGGCGCCGACGGAATTGCTGGCCGAGCAACATCTGAATAACTTTCGCCAGTGGCTGGACCCATTACGAATTCCTGTGGCCAGGCTATCCGGTAGCCTGAAAAGCCGCGAGCGGCAGAGTGTGCTCGAGGCCATGGCTACAGGCGCCGTCAAGGTCATTGTCGGCACGCATGCATTGTTTCAGGAAGGCGTCGGTTTTGCCCGCCTTGGTCTGGTTATTGTTGATGAACAACATCGTTTCGGCGTCCATCAGCGCCTGGCCTTGCGCGAGAAAGGCCTGCACGATGGGCGCGTGCCTCATCAGCTAATCATGACCGCAACGCCTATACCGCGCACACTCGCGCAGTCGATTTATGCCGATCTCGACGTATCGACGATTGATGAGTTGCCGCCCGGTCGCAAGCCGGTAGAGACGGTGGTGATTCCGGACAGCCGTCGCGCCGAGGTGGTGCAACGTGTACAGGCGGCCTGTCAGGGCGGGAGTCAGGCCTATTGGGTCTGCCCGCTTATTGAAGAGAGTGAAACCCTGCAACTGCAAACCGCGACCGACACCGAGGCCGTGCTCAGGGTCGCTTTACCTGACGTTACAGTCGCGCTGGTGCACGGACGGATGAAACCGCAGGAGAAGGAACGCGCGATGGCGGCATTCAAGTCGGGTGAGACAGATCTGCTGGTGGCCACCACCGTTATTGAAGTCGGTGTCGATGTGCCCAACGCAAGCCTGATGATTATCGAGAACTCGGAGCGCCTCGGTTTGTCGCAGCTTCACCAGCTACGCGGTCGCGTCGGTCGTGGCGCGGATAAAAGTAGCTGTGTGTTGATGTATCAGGCACCGCTTTCCCAGTTCGCCCGGCAAAGGCTTGCCGCCATGCGTGAGACCAACGACGGTTTCGAAATCGCCCGTCGCGACATGGAGTTGCGCGGACCCGGAGAAATGCTGGGTACGCGTCAGACAGGCATGCAGCAATTCCACATCGCCGATATTGTCCGGGATCGAGAGTTGTTGCCAAAGGTGCGTGAGGCCGCCAAAGTATTGCTATCGGATTATCCGGAGCATGTTCAACCGATCATTGAGCGATGGATAGGGCAGCGGCAGGACTACGCCGATGTATAATCCCAGCGCTACCGGCCCACAGAGATAATGATTTAGATGAAAACCGTTTCCACGCATGCCAGCACGTCGCGGTATCTGCATGAGCCGGTATGGATTCCCAGACGACGCATTCGTTCGGGGCAGGTACCGGAAAATATTCTCCACTGGCTGCTGGATCGTGCGTCATTAACACAGCGCATTGTCGCCGCGTGTTCCGGAGAATTTCGGGTAAAGGTGCTGGCGCAGGCGTGGATTCGCCCGATGAGCAATGAGGCCCAGGCATTGGGCATGGACATTGGCGGGTATGCACTGGTTCGGCAGGTTCAGCTGTTGTGCGACGATGTGCCCTGGGTCTATGCGCGCACGGTGATTCCACGGTCGACCCTGACCGGCCGCGAGCGTCGACTGGCGTTTCTCAAATCGAAATCACTCGGGGCAATGTTATTTGCCGACCCCAGTATGCGACGCAGCGAGGTGCAGGTGGTACGAGCAACAGTACGCGACCGGTTGCATGGCGTTGTGGCCGGGCACCTCGAGCACGCCCCGGCCGAGATATGGGGACGTCGGTCTGTGTTTACATTGCGAGACAAGCCACTGCTGGTCAGTGAGCTGTTTCTACCCGTGGTTGAGGACAAAGGCTTTTGACCCTGTCGAATCGCTTGCGTGAATATGCCCTGTTGATGCGGCTGGATCGGCCGATTGGCATCCTGTTGCTGATGTGGCCGACGCTTTGGGGTTTATGGATCGCCAGCGAGGGCAAACCGGATCTGCTGGTACTGGTGGTGTTCGTTGCAGGTGTGGCGCTCATGCGTTCGGCCGGCTGCGTTATTAACGATTACGCCGATCGTGACTTTGACCCGCACGTTGAGCGCACCCGGCACCGGCCGCTGGCGGCGCAGCGAGTTTCCACGCGCGAGGCACTTGGTCTATTTGTGGTGTTGTGCCTGGTCGCCTTTGTCCTGGTACTGCAGTTAAACCTGCTTACCATTACCTTGTCGTTTGTTGGCGCCTTCCTTGCGGCGAGCTATCCGTTTATGAAGCGCTTTACCCACTTGCCCCAGTTTTATCTTGGCGTTGCGTTCGGCTGGTCGATTCCGATGGCGTTTGCCGCACAAACCGGCGAGGTACCGGCGGTGGCGTGGGTGCTGTTTTTTGCCAATATGTTCTGGTCGGTGGCGTATGATACGGCCTATGCCATGGTCGATCGTGACGATGATCTCAAGGTGGGCGTAAAGTCCACTGCCATACTGTTTGGACGCTGGGATCGTCATATGATCGGGCTCGCCCATAGCTTGAGTCTGTGTCTGCTCGTTGTTGCCGGAAACATGGCAGACCTGGGACTCGTCTATTATGGGAGCCTCGGGGTTGCAGCCGGTCTGGCAATTTATCAGCAGACATTGCTGTATCGTCGTGATCCCAAACAGTGCTTCGGGGCTTTTCTCAACAACAACTGGTTCGGCGCCGCCGTTTTCGCCGGCCTGGTTCTTAACTATCTGGTGACGCGATGAAACTCTATGGATCTGACACTTCACCGTATGTGCGCAAGGCGCGTATCCTGATTCTGGAAAAAGATATCAATTGCGACTGGGTGCTGGAGCGACCGGCCGATGCGGGTGGCCGTTTTCGCGAACTCAACCCGTTGGGAAAGATCCCGGTGCTGGAGCGCGATGACGGCGAGGTGTTGTTTGATTCGCCGGTGATTGTTGAATACCTGGATACCTTGTCGGGCACGCGCCTGATTCCGGCAGAGGGTGAAGTGCGCTGGCAGGTACAGAAGGTCCATGCCATGGCCGATGGCATGCTCGATTCAACTGTCACCCGTTTGCTAGAGGGATTGCGTCCGGAGGACAAGCGCATGCAGGAAGTCATCGACAAGCACGCCAAAAAAATCCACGACTCCCTGGATTACGCTGAGGCAATGATGGCGGACCGCAGTTTTGTGATTGGCGATAGTTTAAGTTTTGCCGATCTGGCGCTCGCGGTCGCGCTGGAGTATGTCGACTTCCGCTATACCCATGACTGGCGCAGCAGCCACCCGGACCTCGCCACCTGGCTCAAGCCCATGAGTGAGCGCCCTTCGTTCATCTCGACACAACCGCTGAAGGCGTAAGAAAGATGAGTCCTGTATCCGACAATCGGTATGCTGTCTTTGGCAACCCGGTTGCGCATTCAAAATCACCGCGTATTCATCAGATGTTTGCCGAACAGCTCGGCGTCGATATTGACTACCAGGCAATCGAAGCCCCGGTAAATGGTTTTGACGATGCGATCAGGTCGTTTCGTGATACCGGCGGCAAGGGCTGCAATATCACCGTGCCATTCAAACAGCAGGCGTGGGCGCTGGCCGACACGAAGAGTGGCCGAGCCGAGCTCGCCGGAGCGGTCAATACACTTCGATTTGAAACTGATGGCAGTGTCTTCGGAGAGAACACGGACGGTATTGGCTTGTTGCGAGACCTGACGTTAAATCTTGATACAAAAATATTTGACCAGCGGATTCTGGTAATCGGCGCCGGCGGTGCTGTACGCGGTATCCTTGGGCCGCTGATAGAGCAGGCGCCGAAGAAACTGGTGGTGGCCAATCGCACGGTTGAGAAGGCAGTAGAGCTGGCGAAGTTGTTTTCCACTATCGGGCCAATCGAGCCATCAGGCTTTGAACAACTTGCCGGGCAGAAGTTCGACATAGTGATCAACGGCACTGCGGCCAGCCTGTCAGGCGAAGTGCCCCCGATACCGGAAGACTGTTTCGCTGACGGTGCGTTGGCCTATGACCTGATGTACGCCGACGAACCAACGCCGTTTATGCAATGGGCTACTGCACGCGGTGCCGCGAAGGTCGCGGACGGACTGGGGATGCTGGTAGAGCAGGCAGCGGAATCCTTTTCGTTATGGTTTGGAAAACGACCCGATACCAGTGTAGTCATCGCTGCGCTCTGAGCCTGGTCGGCATAGATCAGGATTTAACAGCCACCAACTGCACCACCGCACCAATACCGGTGTGATACAGACCTTCGGTCACGTCGCGGTCGAGTTCCTCCGCGTGCTTGAATTCAAGACCCTGCAGCTCTTTCCGTAATCCCTCCAGCGTCATGGTGAGTTCGGGAACCGGTGGTCCGCCAGTGCCATATTCAATCTGTTTGGGCCGATAGGCCTCCAGTACCAATACACCACCAGAGCGGAGACCGGCAACCACTTTACGGTGAAGCGGCTCGCGAATCGCTGGAGGCACATGGCAGAAAATGGAAACGATGCCATCCCAGCTGTCGGGTGCAATTTCAAACTCGGCCAGATCGGAAACGACTGTATTTATTTCAACACCGCGTTCCCTGGCCAGGCGTTGTGCCTTCTTCAGCCCGACGGCCGAGGCGTCGACCGCGGTGACGTCGTATCCCAGGCCGGCGAGGTAAACTGCATTGCGACCTTCGCCTTCTGCCAGGCACAGAACCTTGCCCTTCGGTATCTGGCTGGCAACGCCAGCGAGAAATTCATTGGGCTCGGTGCCGTAAATATATTCATCCGCGCTATATCGTTCGTCCCACATAGGCTTATCCTGCTAATTGGTTAGTCGCTTGTTGTCACGTGGCCACTTCGATAGGGCCAGAAAGTAGATATAGAGAATATTGATACCGGGCACCAGCATCAACAGTGCGATCCAGCCGGGATATCCCACACGTTCCGAAATGCGCCAGAACGGAAAGATAAGTATCGCCGCCCAGAAGAGCATAAAGAGAAAACCAAAGCCGCCAACCTGCATGTAACCCATCACTTGTCTCCAATCAGCTAGTGGAAGTCGAATTGAACATGTTTCAGTTCATGTTCATCAACAATCGAATCCCTGTTCTTGTCGATCCAGAAAGCACCGTAAAGTGGTTTCTCTTGCTCTGCAATCTTACGTGATTTTTTTGCTTTCGCGCCGAGAAACTCTCTAACGGCCATCGCGTAGCGGCCGTCGTTTTGCAGCTTGAGTCCATGAGCCTCGTTGACAGAATTGGAGCCGCCATCACTAACCACCAGATAATCCTGATCGGCGGAGCCGGCATACAGCTTCCAGATAAAGAAACAGGAGTTGAAGTCGCTTTTCACATTAGCGCCGGTAGCCACCATTTTCTCAAGCGCGACCTTGTCTTCGGAAAGACAAAGATAGTATTGATTTACAATACTGCTGATTACAAACTGCTTTCGCTCAAGCTGCAGCCGTGTCACGGTGCCATCAATCGCTGTGATTTCCTTGCCGGTCTGGGCGATAACAAAATCGGGGTTATCGCCCTGGTTGATATAGAGTGTGGCATTGACAGACACCGATGAGAGTAAATTGATAACTAGCACGGAAATACCAAATCCGGATTTAACCATCGTCATTCTCCCTGGCGGTATTGCCACTGCTCCGGTTACCGGGACTGGCTTTTCGGCGGTAGCCAACCAGATACCCTGCGCCAACTATCAGCAAAATTACTAAAATGATCAGTGCCGGGGCGAAAGGCCCGAACTGCGCTGCGTTCTTCTGAATAGTGAACAGAAAGTAAGCCCATGCGCCCATGGCAATGTAAGTGCCTGTCAATACCACACCAAGCGTTCGCGAGGCGGAAAAGCCCAGCAGGTAACCGAGGGCGGACCCGACTACCGGGCCAGTCATCCAGAATGGAAACCAGACGAAAACAAACAATCCGATGACTCCGTAGCGGCGCACCTTGTCCTGATGCACCGTGGCAGCTTCATGAATGCGACCCAGTAGTGTCTTGAGCGCCGGAATTACTACTAGCTTTTTCAGGCTGAACACAAAAAGTGGATAGAACAGCAGCACGAGTATGGTCTCTGTCACCATGTTTACAAGAATGACGAGAGTGTGGCCATAGCCAGCGGCATAACCAATGGACATGCTGACGGCACGACCAAAGATAATATTGGTGAAGGCCATCGCACCTATCATTCGTGATGTCGGCGGTGACCACAGTGCCACCACGCCCATGACGATCACAGCAACCAGGGCAATGCCGACTCCCAACGCAAAAACGCGACCTTCAGATGTAACGAACAGCTTTTCCCGGAGGGCCTGGTAGGGCGCCAGCTTTTGCCCGGGATCACTCTGCTTCGGGTTCACGGCAGGCCCAGGAAAAAGCGATCCTTTCGCGGCAGATAGAAGTGATCTGAATTCCATGACGCGATGACCGCGGTGGCGCGCCCGACGATGGCATCTCGTTCAACAAAGCCGAAGTAACGCGAGTCTGCACTGTTATCGCGGTTGTCGCCGAGCATCAGGTATTTTCCTGCGGGCACCTTCACCGGGCCAAAGGAGCTGCCCGGCGCGTTGTCACCCAGTGCCATTACCGGGTGCTCGGTACCGTGCAAATTTTCTATGGCAAATTGAAAGCGGTTCTGTGCCTCGGGCGGCAGGGCTTTCAGGAACTTTTTATCAAGTGGCCCGTATACCAGCGGTTTGCCGTTGAGGTAGAGCCGGTTACGATGCATGGCCACCACGTCGCCAGGCACACCAATCACGCGCTTGACCAGGCGGTCTCCGTTGGCAGGAGAAAAAAACACGACAATTTCGCCGCGCTCAGGGTCGTCCCATTCGGCGATATGCCAGGTGGTGAAGGGCACCTTAAGATCATAGGCCAGGCGATCGACAAAAATCAGGTCGCCTTCAACAATTGTCGGCTTCATCGAACCGGTGGGAACATGGTTCCAGTCAGCGATGGCTGAACGCGCTCCAAAAATCAGTAAGGCCATGATGGCAATGTCGCGCGAAAGCTTCAGCCAGAGCGCCAGCCTGGGGTTGAGTGGTTTCATAGTGTCGAGTCTCCTTCGTCCAGATAGTCTTCCTTGAGTTTTTGATAGTGCCTGGCCGAGTACTCGAACCAGTTTATCTCGTCATCTGTCAGCGGCCGGATCTGTTTTGCCGGTGCGCCGAGGTACAAATAACCGCTTTCCAGTTCCTTGCCTTCGGGCACCAGGCTTCCCGCGCCCAACAAGACGTTGCGATGAATGATGGCGCCATCAAGAATGGTGCTGCCAATACCAATCAGACAGCGATCCTCAATAGTACAGCCATGCACGGTCACGTTGTGCCCCACGGTGACGTCGTCGCCAATGGTCACTGCATGCCCATCCGGATTGGCACTGTAGCGATGGGTTACATGCACCACCGTCCCGTCCTGGATATTGGAGCGTTGACCGATGTGAATGCGATTAACATCGCCACGCAGAACTGCCATTGGCCAGATGGAACTGTCGTCGCCGATCACGACATTGCCGATAACAACTGCCGATTCGTCTACGTAGGCTCGTTTGCCAAGTTGCGGACTGATACCTTTATATATACGTAGTGACATCGTTCTATCTCAGGGTGACCAGTTCCTCGGCAGACGTCGGGTGAATCGCGACCGTGTTGTCAAAGTCCTGTTTGGTGGCTCCCATTTTAATGGCGACGGCAAATCCTTGAATCATTTCATCGGCCGCCAGCCCGATCACATGACAGCCCACCACTTTCTCGCTGGCGCCTACCGTCACCAGTTTTACCACGGTCGGGCTCTTCCGTTCCGTAACGGAATAATACATGTTGGTAAAGCGTGACTGGTACACCTTGACCGCGCCCGGCCCATACTGATCCTGTGCCTCGTCTTCGGTCATGCCCACGGTGCCGATGGGCGGGTGACTGAAGACGACGCTGGCGATATTGTTGTAGTCCAGCTTTGCGTTGCTTTGTCCATCAAATAGCCGGTCAGCGAGCTTGCGTCCCGCGGCGATAGCAACCGGGGTGAGCTGCGCGCGGCCAGTGACATCACCGACAGCGTAAATGCCATCGACATTGGTATTCTGGAATTCGTCAACAACGACGTAGCCCTGGTCGTCGACGGCCACTCCGGCGGAATCCAGCGCAAGCGCTTCCGATGCCGGTGCGCGACCAACGGCCCAGATGACATTGTCGAACCCACCGACAGTTTCACCATTGGCGCTAACCAGTGTAACGCTCCCGTCATCCGCCCGCTCCAGGCGCTCGAGATGAATACAGGTCATGATATTGACGCCGTCCTTTTGCATTTCTTCCATCAGTGTCTCGCGCAGTGACGGGTCGAACTGGCGCAAAAAAGTTTCGCCTCGTAGCAGCATGGTCACATCAGAGCCAAGCGCATTCATCAGGCCAGCAAATTCGACAGCAATATAGCCGGCACCGATAACGGCGACGCGCTGTGGCTGATGTTCCAGCTCGAAAAATCCGTCACTGGTGATGCCCAGCTCGGCGCCGGGAATATCGGGACTCACCGGGTAGCCGCCGACTGCAATGAGTATGTGGTCGGCGGTAATGGTCTCTCCATTCACCTCTACACTGTTCTTGCCGTTAAAGCGCGCTTCACCCTCGATATAGTCGACACCATTGGTTTCGCCAACACGGGCGTAGATACCATTGAGCCGCTCAATGTAGGCATCACGCGCCTTTTTGATTGTCGGCCACTGAAATTTCTTCTGTTCAATCGCAAAACCGTAGTCGGGCGCGTCGTGCAGGGCCTCGGCAATTGCAGCCGTGTTCCACATTACTTTCTTCGGTACGCATCCGACATTGACACAGGTCCCGCCGATGCGTGCTTTTTCGATTCGGGCACATTTGGCCCCGTAACTGGCGGCGCGGTTGGTCGCGGCAATTCCACCGCTGCCGGCGCCGATGGCGAGAAAGTCATAATGTCGGCTCATGAAACAATCCTGTTGCTGATTTTTCTAATTGGCAAGTTTATCAGAAGACGGTTGATCAGCCCGCAAGTTCCCGCTCGAATACCAGCGGTGGTTCCTCAAGAGCGGCTTGCTGCTCACGCAGGCTGAGAATATGTTCTTCCCAGTAGCGGGTGGTGTTAAACCATGGAAAGGCAAACGGGAACGCCGGATCATCCCAGCGTTTTGCCAGCCATGCACTGTAATGCAGCATACGCAGTGTACGCAGGCTCTCGATCAGGTTCAGTTGTGTCGTACTGAAATCACAGAACTGGTTGTAACCGGCAAGCACGTTCGCTAATTGTTGTTCCTGATCCTCGCGCTCACCGGCGAGCAGCATCCACAGATCCTGTACCGCCGGGCCCATGCGGCAATCATCGAAGTCGACAATATGCGGACCGGTATCGGTCCATAGAATATTGCTCAGGTGGCAGTCGCCATGCAGGCGAATATTTGACACGGATGTGCTGGCAAATCGATCGCCAATCACCTTCAGTAGTTGCTCGGTCAGGCTGTCATAGGCGGCCTCGAGGTGCGCCGGAATAAAACCGTGTTCACGAATCCAGGATACCGCATCGATACCGAAGGCCTCGATCGTGATCGTCGGCCGGTGACGGAAGCTTTCGGTTTTGCCCAGGGCATGCAAGCGACCGAGATATCGACCGACAATGGCGAAATCATCAGGATGGTTCAGCTCCGGTACGCGACCGGGTTGCCACGGAAACAGGGCAAAGCGAAAATCACTGAATGTGTTTAGCGAGCTGCCGTCGCGATCACGCATTGGCGCCACCACCGGGATCTCATGTTCCTCCAGCATCAGGGTAAAGCGGTGCTCTTCCAGAATCGCATCATCTGACCAACGGCCAGGACGATAGAATTTGACCGCGAGTGGACCTTGTTCCTCGGTACCAACACGATAGACACGGTTTTCGTAACTGTTGAGCGCCAGCAATTCGCCCGTGCAGTGCACGCCATAGGTTTCGACCGCGTCGAGAATGACATCGGGTGTCAGGGCGTCATAAGGGTGCGTGGAGCTGTCAGTGACCAATCGGATTCCCTTGTCTGTAATCAGTTTTGCTTTTAGTCTGTGCCGATATTGTGACAGACATGAACCGATCAACCTATGACTACCAGCAATAACAATCCCCTGCTTGATTTTAGTGGCTTGCCGCGATTCAGCGAGATACGTCCCGAACACGTTTCCCCGGCGCTGGAAATATTGCTTGCCGAGGCCCGGGCTGCGCGCGACCGGCTGCTGTCGAAAAACGCAGACTTCAGCTGGAGTACCCTGGTGCAACCACTGGAAGACATGAACGAACAGATTCAGCGCATGTGGTCGCCGGTAGGGCACCTGAACGCGGTGATGAACAGCGAGGCACTGCGCAAGGAATATGATGCCTGTCTGCCGAAGCTGAGCGCCTATTCCACCGAGGTAGCACAGGATGAGCGTCTTTATGCCGCGTACAAGCAAATCGTCGACAGCGATGAGTACCTGTCCCTTGATCCGGCACAGCAAAAGATTCTAGACAACACGCTACGTGATTTTCGTTTGGCCGGCGCCGAGTTGAGCGGCGATGACAAGACCCGGTTTGGGGAAATTCAGCAGAAGCTGGCACAACTGGGCAGCCAGTTTCAGAACAACGTGCTGGATGCCACTCAGGCATGGGCCCTGCATTTGAGCGAAGCGAGTCAGCTGGCCGGTCTACCCGAGTTTGCCCTGGAAATGGCCGCCGAGGCCGCTGCCGAAAAGGGCATGGACGGCTGGCGTTTCACACTCGACGGCCCATCCTATCTCGCGTTTATGACCTACGCGGATAGCCGCGAACTAAGGAAGCAGATGTACGAGGCCTACGTCTGTCGTGCCAGCGATCAGGGTCCGAATCCAGGGGAATGGGACAACGGCAGCGTCATCGAAGAGATGCTGGCGTTGCGCCAGGAAGCGGCCCGCTTGCTCGGTTTCGATAACTACGCCGAGTATTCCCTCGCGACCAAGATGGCACGCGACGTCAGTCAGGTGATGGGCTTTCTGAAAGACCTGGCAGCTCGCTCAAGGCCAACGGCCAAAAAGGAATTTGAAGAGCTTTCCGACTTCGCCCGCAACCATGATGGCACGGAGCCGCTTGAGGCCTGGGATGTTGCCTACTACTCGGAGAAGCTGCGCGAGCAGCGCTATGCTTTTTCCAGGGAAGAACTGCGCCCATATTTTCCCGAATCCAAAGTGCTGCCGGGCATGTTCGAGGTCATTCATCGGCTCTATGGCATGACCGTGGCACCATTGGACAATGTTGAAACCTGGCACCCGGACGTCAAGGTTTTTGAAATTCGCCAGACGGACGGTAGTGTGCGTGGTCGTTTTTATCTGGACCTGTACGCGCGCACCGGCAAGCGTGGCGGCGCCTGGATGGACGATTGCGTCTCTCGCAAACGTGCAGACGGCACGATTCAGACGCCGACCGCCTATCTCGTCTGCAACTTCAGCGCCCCGGTCGGTAACAAGCCCGCGCTGTTTAATCATGATGAGGTCATCACGCTATTTCACGAGTTTGGTCATGGCTTGCATCACATGTTGACCCAGATTGATTATGTCAGTGTCTCCGGGATTAATGGCGTTGCGTGGGATGCGGTAGAACTACCAAGCCAGTTCATGGAGAACTGGTGCTGGGAGCGCGAAGCGCTGGACGTCATCGCGGGTCACCATGAAACCGGCAAACCGATTCCGGACGCGCTACTGGATAAAATGCGTGCTGCAAAAAATTTCCAGTCCGCCATGCAGATGGTACGGCAGCTGGAATTTGCCCTGTTCGATATGCGGCTGCATGCCGAATTTGAGCCGGCGGGCGATCGAAGCGTGCAGCAATTACTTGATGAAGTGCGGGCAGAGGTGGCGGTTGTTCCGACACCGGTTTTCAGTCGATTCCAGAATGGTTTTGGCCATATTTTTGCCGGCGGTTATGCCGCTGGGTACTATAGTTACAAGTGGGCCGAGGTGTTGTCCGCGGATGCCTTTAGCAAGTTCGAGGAACAGGGCATATTCAACCGCAAAACCGGGAGTGAGTTTTTGCATTCAGTCCTGGAGCAGGGCGGCTCCCGTGACCCGATGGAACTGTTTATAGAATTTCGCGGGAGAGAGCCGGATGTCCGCGCGCTGTTACGACATAGCGGTCTTGCCGCTTGATCACTGAGGAGACTGGATGAGACTGATTACGTTTACGCTGGCCTTGCTGTTGCTGGTACCGCTGGCAATTCGCGCTGAAACCGCTTATGTCACCGATCGACTGTACGTCAGTATTCGTGATGGTCAGGACCCGCAAAGTGCGGTGGTAAAAAGTATTGTTAGTGGCAGCGAGGTGGAGGTGTTGCAGCGCCAGGATGGTTTCGCCCAGGTGCGTGAGCCCGCCGGTGC
>Ga0209536_100002404_pt1 | contig 30541 bp, 16 predicted proteins | sample DeeMarSeWOR28_12_FD_187461 | JGI IMG/M metagenome (GOLD analysis project Ga0209536, IMG submission 187461) | Marine sediment microbial communities from White Oak River estuary, North Carolina - WOR-2-8_12 (SPAdes) (version 2) | ecosystem: Environmental > Aquatic > Marine > Intertidal zone >...
TTCAGTTTCATATGCACGGCACCCTCTGAGACAGAAACCTGATCATCAAAAGGGATTACCGCCAGGTTTATCTGGGGATATCTTGAAATCAAAAATAAGCCGGCATCTTGAAATATATTTTCGGGAAAGGAATCATAATCGATACGGGAAACCACACTTTTATAGGACTTTCTATCAATATTGGAGGTGAGATGATCCCTTACAGATTCATCGAACAGCTCCTGAAATAATACAAAATCGTATTTTTCGCTGTTAATATAATTCAACAAAGCCTCAACCTTGCCATCGTTTTTCCCAAATATTGTCTGAATGTTATAACTGAGAATACTAATCTGCTGATCATCATTTTCCTTCAGGATAAGAGGATCGTTTACCGGCGGCTGATATTGAATTGCCGGCGCACAGGACAATATCGTGAATACAGAAACGAAGAACATAAGATACGTGACGAGTCTGCCCACCCCGACTCGGTCCCGTAAAACGGGAACTCGGCGCCCCTCCCTACTATTATGCAGGGAGGGGATATTGTGATCCGTGTATTTACCGTCTGAACTCAATTTTGTACTAGTCCAATTATTAAATTTAGAATTTCATGTCTATTAATTCGTGGCGTCGTCGTGTCGTTGCGAGAGCTTTTGCTCCTTTTTCTCCGCCAATACAGTCTGCCACCACTTTTCTGTAGGAATGTATTCTCCAAATATCGTTGTTTCCCCAACGATAGGAGTTGCTGTCGTGACATTCATTTCTTCGGCTGTCTTTGTCAATCTATCCATAGGATCATACCAGGTATGCAGCGATAGATTAAAGGTGGCCCAATGGATGGGGTGCAAAACGCTGCCACCCAGGTCAAGATGGGCCTGTACGGTCTCTTCGGGAAACATATGGATGTGATGCCATTTTTCGTTATAAGCCCCTGTTTCTATAAACGTCATATCAAAGGGCCCGTATCTTTCACCGATTTTTTTAAATCCATCAAAATACCCGGTATCGCCGCTAAAATATATCTTATGATGTGTGGCTTTGATAACCCAGGAGGCCCAGAGTGTTTCATCACGATCAGTTAATCCCCTGCCGGAAAAGTGCTGGGCCGGAGTTGCGACAATTAATAGGTCTTGATCAGCATTGTATTCTTCCCACCAATCCAGTTCCACAATCTTTTTTCTCGGTACACCGGCATCTTCAAGTTCTGTACCAACAGCCAGAGGGACTATAAAAAGTCCTGTGTGTTTTGCCAATATTTCGATAGAGGTTTTATTTAAATGATCATAATGATTATGCGAAATGATGACAATATCCACCATCGGTAACTGTGTTGTATCTACAGGAACATCACCATTGTAACGGGATGGTCCAAAGAAAGAGACGCTTTTTTCAAAGACAGGATCAGTGAGAATTTTATACCCATCAATATTTATCATTAGTGAAGAATGTCCTAGCCAGGTCACATTAAGTTGATCAGACGCGGAATTTGTAAAATGTTTTAGATTTACCGATTTCCTGGGTAATATAGATTCCGGCGTGCGCTTGTCGCCTCCAAAAAGAAATTCCCAACCCGTAGACAAAAATTCACCAAATGATGGCTGTTCCCATTTATTATAATTTCTGAACTTCCCTTCTTTATAGTTTGGTGAATCTTCTACTCTTTTCATTTGAGGATCTCCTCTATGATAAACTGCTGATGAACAGGCATGGATGCTGACAGCACTCAGTGTCAAAACAGTTAAGACCATCACGGTTTTCATAATTATAATCTTTTTTAGCATTGATTTTATTCCTGAACATTTAAATGAATGTTCATTTAGTTATGTAAGGAAATTTTTTAAAGTTTTATCGCATCCCAGGCCAATGTAAATGCAGTTTCTATATTGTCTTTATTTTGCTGAAAATCCTCACAAAGTCGCTTGTTTGCCAGGGTTACGATAGGGTAAAATATAAATGTAGCCAGAATATCCATGGATACATTTTTTATTATTTTTTGTTCAATACCTTTATTTAAAATTCTGTAAACAGGTTCAAAATACCGATCTAAATCTGCTTTATTCACTAAAGAACAATAAGGAGAATTGGCGAATTGTTCTGAATATTGAAATTGTTCAGGATGTTTCGAGATATATGTAAACATATTAAACCAAAGATTTTTAAGAGTGTCACGAATTGGGAGGCTGTCGTCGAAGTCCCTAAGAATTTCCTCACTAAGTATCTGTTTTATATTAATATATGTTGATAGTAATAGGTCTTCTTTATTTTTATAATAGACATAGATCGTGGCAGGAGAGACATCCGCTTCTCTGGCAATTTTTGACACAGAACTGGCGACGAAGCCGATTTCATTTACCAGTTTTATCGTTGCCTTAAATAAAGCATCTTGTTTTAATTCGTCTCTAACCCTCATGATTCTAAATTAAATGATCATTCATTTAAAAGCAAATCTTTTTAAAAATATGGTACGAGATTCAGGATACGCGATAGGATCCCGGATACCTGATACCGGATGCCGGTTTTGGGATGTGGGAATTTTTGATATATATGATGAGTTATTCTCCGCAGGTAGAAAACAAACCACGGAGACACAGAGGATACACAAAGAACGCAGAGTTTTTTATTATTTGTTTATCTTATTGATCAATCTATCGTTTTATGCAATTTTATACCACTGGGATAAGATAGTTAATTTATCTCTGTGATCTCTGTGTCTTCTCTGTGTCTCTGTGGTTAAAAAAGTTCTTGCGATTGGCTGGATCTGAAAATTTAGATTTAAAAAGAAGGTAAGATTTGAAAAAGATATTGATTTTATTTGCCCATCCGGCACTGCAAAAATCTCGTATAAATAAGGTCTTGATAAAAGGAGTAGAAAAAATTGATGGTGTCACTTTTCATGACTTGTATCAGGCTTATCCGGAGCTCGATATCGATGTTGAGAAGGAGAAAGAACTCCTGACAGAACATGATACTGTTATTTTTCATCACCCATTTTTCTGGTACAGTACGCCGGCAATTTTGAAGGAATGGCAGGATCTGGTTCTTGAACATGGCTGGGCATATGGAAGCATGGGCACTGCTTTAAAAGACAAAATCTTCTTTAATGTGCTGACAAGTGGTGGCCGCCGAGAGGCCTATAGTGGAGAAGGCTACAACCGATTCAAATTAAGAACGCTTTTATCGCCGATTGAGCAGACAGCCAATTTATGTAAAATGATATATCTACCTCCGTTTGCGGTTCAGGGTACACATTCAATTACCCCTGAAGAAGTCGAACAATACCGACAGCAATATCATTTACTCTTAAAATCACTGCGCGATGATAAGGTAGATATAAAAAAAGCAAGATTGCTTGAATACTTTAACGACTATTTGGACTAACTGATATATCGCTTTTTAACAGGATAACAGGATAAAAAAGAATCCTGTAAATCCTGTTATCCTGTCCATATTAAATCTATAGGATATTACATGGAAGAGGGTGGATTTTTTTATCAGGCATTTATTTACTTAACGGCTGCGGTCTTGTCCGTCCCGGTTGCCAAACGACTGGGGCTCGGTTCAGTACTTGGCTACTTATTGGCTGGTATTCTTATTGGGCCGTTTGTTTTGGGATTGGTGGGTAAGGAAGGCCAGGATGTCATGCATTTTGCCGAGTTTGGTGTTGTGATGATGCTTTTTCTCATTGGGCTTGAATTACAACCGGCTGTTTTGTGGAAATTAAGAGGTCCGATTCTTGGAATGGGCGGACTCCAGGTCGGAATAACTTCAGTATTGGTGATGCTGCTAGCTATCATCCTTGGATTACAGTGGCAGACATCTCTTGCGCTGGGTCTGACCCTCGCCTTGTCTTCAACAGCCATCGTATTACAAACTCTTAACGAAAAAGGCTTAATTGCAACCGCCGGAGGACAAAATGCCTTTTCCGTTTTATTATTCCAGGATATTGCCGTTATACCCATACTGGCTATTTTGCCTCTACTGGCTCTTGGTTCAGCTGAATCTGCAAGTGTCACTGAAGAGGCTCATCATGCAATTACCTGGATAGAGGGATTACCCATTTGGGCACAAACTTCTGTGATGATCAGTGTCATTATAGCTATTATTTTGGCCGGTAGATATCTCATCAGTCCTTTCTTCAGATTAATTGCCCAGACGAAATTGAGGGAAATTTTTACAGCAGCAGCGTTGCTGCTTGTCATCGGAATCGCACTTTTGATGACTAAAGTTGGACTTAGTCCGGCCCTGGGAACTTTTTTAGCCGGTGTTGTTCTGGCGCAAAGTGAATATCGACACCAATTGGAAACGGATATAGAGCCCTTTAAAGGATTATTGCTGGGATTATTCTTCATAGCCGTTGGCGCCTCAGTCGATTTCAATTTAATTGCTGCCAATCCAGTTATGATTACAGAACTCGTCGTCGCCTTGATTATACTGAAATTCATTGTTCTTTTTGTGATTGGAAAAGTATTTAAAATGAGTCTCGATAACACTCTACTATTTACATTTTCTCTGGCGCAGGGAGGCGAATTTGCATTTGTTCTCTTCTCATTTGGTGTTCAAAATAACGTTTTTGGAACCGATTTGGCCAATCCGATGATTGCCGTTGTTGCCGTTTCAATGGCTCTAACACCTCTTCTAATGTTGATTAACGAGAAACTGATCCAGCCACGATTTGGCACGAAACAATCTATCGAGAAAGAAGCGGATAAAATTGATGAAAAGAATAAAGTTATCATTGCCGGATTTGGCAGGGTAGGGAGTATCATAGGCAGATTCCTGCAGGCCAATGGTATTCAGGCAACTTATCTCGATGTTAATCCTGATAATGTGGATCTTTTGAGAAAGATGGGATTGAAAGTATTTTATGGTGATGCGGCCCGGCATGATATGCTTCATGCAGCCGGGGCACAAGAGGCCAAATTACTTATTATTGCCGTTGATGATCCTGATAAAACCTTGGAGATTGTAGAAACGTCCAAAAAGCATTTCCCTAAGCTTGATGTTATTGCCAGAACAAACGGTTGGTTTGATTCCTATAAATTAATTAATGCGGGAATTGACCATATCTATCGGGAAACACTGGATACCTCCCTAAAGATGGCGGCTGACGCTCTTTGTAAAATGGGTCATCGCCGCTACCAGACACACCGTGCGATAAAAACATTCCGCAAACATGATGAACGATATGTAAGGGAGCTGGCAGAAATGCACCATGACAGAAAACTATTGATCAGGGGTGCAAAACAGCGAATCGAGGATCTGGAAAGTTTAATGCTGACAGAATTGGATAATGTGGGGAAGGATAAAGATCTTGGCTGGGATGCGGCGACGTTGATTGAGGATTTTGGAAAGAAGAAATCGGATGAACGTGGTTGATCCTATAAGATCTTCGATACTCGATTCTCGATGCTCGATATTAGACAGATAATCCGAATAATCCATATTCAAACATTAAATCTATTATTTATTTTGGCGAAAGATGATTCTTTTCGATGGTTTGGAGAAAAAGATTTAATTTTTTCCCTAGTTTATCTAATTGTTCTGATAGATCTTCAAATCTCTTCAAATCGGTTAAAGAGTTTGTTTCAAAGAGATTTGTAAGATGATCTATAGTCTCATCGTTTGATGCAATCGCATAAGTAAGAAACTTAATAAATTCATTTTTGTATCTTCGCCGGCCATATCCCTCAACAATATTAGATTTAACAGATTTACATGACCTACGTATTTGACTCCCTTCTTCGTACATTTCAAACCTGGGTAGGCAGCTTAAAGTTAGCTGATGAATATCAATAACGAGCTGATGTGCTATTTTATAGATTTCCAAGTCTTTATAACTCATACATTCTCCTCTTAATCTGTCTATAGTTGTTTGAATAACAAATAGTATGCCAGTTTTATTCAAAGGAGGGAATGAGATAAATTCATAATGACGAGGTTCGAGTATCGAGAATCGAGTATCTATAAAGTGATAGTACAGAATAGGTGGTTATTTGCATTATTGTGAATAGAAGATTTTTACCGGGCCTATTAATCCTGATTCTAAAAGTGGTGAATCTTTTGTAAATTTACCAATATTTGTGAAGGCATATCTTTTTTCAACAGGAAGATACTGATCACCAATTAGACGATTAGGCCAGAGATTTGTGACCTTTATTTTAAGGATGTTTGTTCCGGCTTTAATACTTTGTGTGATGTTAATTCTGTATGGGGGTTTCCATTGCACAGGAAACTGATCGTCATTGACTTCAATCTCTGCTACCTCTTTTACAATTCCAAGATCAAGATAATAATTATGCATCAGATTCATCAATGAATCGGATATGAATAAAGCCGTCTGATATTCTGCGGTTCCTGAAAAATACTTAATAGCAGGGTTAGAAAAATCTGTCCATGATTTCAGTTCTGTAATGGTTAGCGAATCGGGCGCACCCCAGCCCGGGGGAAATTTAAGTATCCATGGATTGTCAGGATTAAATGAGTGATAACCACTCATCATTGAGTCCGGCATAAAGTTTACAAGTCTGTCAGTTTTTTTATCTATACTGAAGTATTGATCTTCTGATACATTTTTTCGAAAGACAATAAACAGAGACCCATGAGGCGGTAAAGAGAGCGGCAATGTGACTCGTCCGTGGTTATCATCATATGAGATTATTTCTTTTATCTGACCACTCAGAGGATCCCATATCTCCGGTACACGATTAGTAATCCGAAAAATTCCCTCTATATTCTCCCAACGATCCATGAAATTGGCCACAAAATAAAAGTCTATTTTTTCTGACTGCTCTTGCAAAGACCTGTGTATATAATCTATTTCTGAATCTGTGTGGTGGCTACGATACTCAAAATCCGGAAGCATCCCGCTCTGCACAAGCACCTCCCGTGGCGTTTTACCCCAGATAATTTTTCCTTGTCCATGAAAATTTTCCTTTATCGTCTCCCCATCGCAATTTCCCCATATTCGTTCTGCAATTGTCTGAACGAGCGAATCGTTCTTCGGGTACTTATGCAACCCATATGTTTTTTTCGGTTTCGGACCAATAACGACACCACCTGCCCGGATCAGATTCTCCAGTTTTATTATTACATGCGGATTGATGATATCTGAATCAGGTAATACAAGTAAGCGATATTGCATTCCGTCCGGTAGGATAAACTTTCCATCTACCATAGACATACGATCCAGAATCACCTCGGAATTGATCACATCGTAATCGTACCCATATCCCAATCCAGGTATTACTTGTTTATTCGAGACAAAGCTCGGTATCTGATCTCCCTGATAAAAACAGACATCGGCGACAAAATGACCCAGTTGTAATAAAAACTGACTTCTACTGATGTAATTGGTGAAGGCATGTGCCTGGTCCCACCAGGTGATTTGCGGATTAAAATGTGTGCCGGCAAAATATTCATATCCCGGGGGGCGGACATCGTGCGGAGAGTGGGTAAAAGTATGAATCATCAGTTTGTTCAGACCGGAGCACAAAGCCTGGTCTACAGTTTTTTTTAACTGATGAGGACTGTGTTCCCAGTGTTTCTGGATAACCGTCAATGCTTCGGCAGCAGCGTATTTTCTTCCATATATATGAGCGGCAGATGCGGCCTGCTTGCCAAACATTCTTTCCCAGGGTTCAATTCTACCTGTTTTTAGATCGGTTTCTGTCCAAAACTCACCAAAAGGGACATCTGTACGACCAAGGCATTTCAGCATATCAACCGGGATGGGGGTGGTGGCCATTTCAGCATGATAATCAAGTCCGTTGCTATGTGAAAGACTTTGAAACTCTCCATAATAATTATCGGCAATACAGTCACCGATGGTTTGACGGTAATCATGGAGAAAGCGATTGGAGATTTCCCGGTTATCAACAATATAGCCGGCAAGGACTGGAAGAAAGGGAGTCATATCGTATCCGCGACGATTCAAAAACTCCTGTCTGAATCCCGCCGTCCAGTTGGCGATCCGGACTTCCCAGCTATCAAGATAAAAATATTTAAGACTCTGGCCGTTGATTGCCCTGATATCCTCAACCATCTGTCTACCGATCTCTGCAAAATGTCTTTTTGCGGCCTCAGCACTGAGATGATTCATCGCCAGACCTTCATTCTGAGGATTTGTTGCTTGTAATCTGATCTCGGTATGAGTATGACCAAATCTTAAAATTAACCATTTTCCGGAGGGAACATTCCAATTAAGATAGCCTTTATCATCCAAATGGTCCGAAAGATCTATCATAGATCCGGATGAAAGAGCGGGCTCGCCGGGGATGTCGTCGATTGTATCATAGACAACATCAAATTCAAATCCTTTATCTTCGGGATAATCAAAACTGTGGACAGATTTAAGGGCCCAGTTTTTAAGACGGCCTGGTGGCGTGTTAGTTGACTTCTCTAAGAGCAGATTTTCAGACTGAATTGACATTGGAATAGCAAGAACAGCAACATCGCGATAATGAACCGGGTCACCGGACTGTTTGTATTCCAGGTCGTTATTGACTTCCATTTCATTATAATTGAGTAATTCACCATTGTTCCCGTAGATGGGGCCCGAAGGCAGAGGCAATTTTAGAGAGGTATCTGTTGGTCCTTTTATTATTAAATCTGCCCAAACCAACTCCTGCTGACCATACTCCGGTGTTACCCAGGGGCCGCCGGCGTTGAAACCGCTGGTCATACTGACACCCAATTCCAGATCAAGTCTGTCGGCCTCTTTTATTGCATGCCGGAAAAGTTCCCGCCATCGATCACTCATAAACGGCGGACCGACCGGAGCTGCTTCGACATTTTTGGGTCGCCAGCGATCAACGGGAGCGGCATCAAATATAAGAGCGCCACCGATGCCCTGATGTTTCATTTCCTCCAGGTCCCGGGTGATTCCTTCTTTACTGATATTACTGTTCAGCCACCACCACATGACATTGGGATGGGATTCTCTTGGTGGGGATTTGAATCCTTCTTCTAACTTTTCAGATAAATGTGAAGATGAATTATTTGCGCAGGTATAAAAAACAATGGAAAAAGCGAAAGTTAATAGAATTTTATTCATGATTTTATTCTGTATGGTTGATTTTATCATATTGAAAATAAGATTGAACGCGGATGACACGGATAACGCCTGATTTCCGCGGATTAATTATCTAATTAATATATATTAATTAGATTCCCGCTTTCGCGGGAATGACAACCTGAATATTCCTTAGCGTCCTTTGCGGTTAAAGTTTTTAAATAATTTGCCGGAATGACAACCTGAAAATTCCTTTGCGTCCTTTGCGGTTAAGTTATTTAATCCCAATTGAACCTTAACAATAAATCATACCCACTTTCCTGTGGATTGCCCTGGATCATTTGAAAAAAGAAATTTCGTTGTATCTCATATTCCATGGAGATGGTTTCCGGATTTAAATTGTTATCCATACTCTGACCAAATTCTCTCTTATAGGTGACAAAAATATTGTTGGTGATATATTTGCCTACAACAAAATTTGCACTTTGCCAATTGTTGGTTGAATTTACTTCAATTACATCAAGACTTAAGTCTTCACCAACCGATCTTGTCAGACGATCAGAAACCAGATTTGAAATATAGCCACGGGCAGCAGTAGCTCCATCCAATTCGTCCATATCCGACTGTGCACCAAAGCTCAATTCGTCTCTTTTGCGTCCGTATAGTACGATAGATATGGCATCATCCTCAGAAATGGGATTGTTGTTCTCACGAAAATTAATGACCGGATATTCTAAATTACCAGTCACCTCTATGACAAGCGATCTTTTTTCTCTCCCAACTGTACGATATGCATATTCTGCTTCGAGATAAAAAGGTGATTTTATTGCTTCACCTCCCAAAAATTCGATCTTACCCTCATTTACAATAAATCTCCTTCCCAACAGATCATACTGTCCGCGAACAATCGTAACAGGACCTATCAGTGAAAAATTTCCTTTATCGACAATCATCTTTAGGTTTCCGCCCAATTCTAGACGTAACTGCGGATTGCGGATCCAGGTGTTTCGATCGATACGGACTTCCAGCTCACCTTCAAGCAGATCGAGAAATCCAGGAACTCCAAGTGTATCTATCTGGACCTGTTCGGTTGCCTTGGCTAATTGAGACTTGTATTTTTCGAGATTTCTTTCTCTTGCTTCAATCAGGGCAGGTTTTATTTCATCTGAGACACGGGTGACATATCCGGTGCGCTCCAAAACGGTTGGCAGGTAGAAACTCGATCTGTTAACATTCACATATCCACCGATAGTCGGTTTATTATTCTCCATCTGATATTTTATATCAGAAGATATCATTATTTCAAAATCTCTGTGTCTTAAAAGATTAAAATTTGTGGCCAGCAAATTCATATTACTATAAACCACTCTGTCTGCACTTTCACCATATTCAAGCTGAATCTCACCGGAAGCTGTCATATTGCCATCCGCACTTTTAACTTCGAGATGATCAAGTGAGAATCGGTCTTCATTTGCGGATATCTTAATATGAATATCCTGGTAATCAATTCCCCAGTAAGGAGATTTAATCCCACCATCAATGAGTTGAAGATAACCCTTTATATCCGGATTGGCTAAAGTATTAGTGAAGGTTATATCACAAAGCAATGTGCCGGCTGTTTCCGGGAAGGCTTTTAAATTTTGGAGAAATAAATTTACCGGAATGGATTCCGATTTAAATTTGACAAAAATTGATTTATGATAGTCAAATATATCTAACGTATCGGTCAGGGAGAGATGTAAGGGAAGATAACCTTCTGCATTAAGACTATCCTCACCATTGAAATTCAATGAATAAGAAAAGTTTAGGCGGTCATCAACATAATTAAACCAGCTGTTCATATCATGAAAACTGATGGCACCTATAGCGCCTTTTTCGAATTGGAATTTGCTCTTAAATACAGGCTGGGCAGCTGTACCCGAAAGTTCCAGATCAAAATTCATTCGCCCCTCAACGCGGTTATAAATATTCAGATATTTAAGAATGTTTTCCGGATGCATGCCTCGGATCCCAAGTTTAAAATCCTCATTACCGGTGGAACTTAGTTTCCCTTCTGCAAATATAAGGCGCTCATCATCATTGGTCGTACATTGAATATTGAAACCTGTAACATATATCTCATCCTGATAGGGATTGTAGATGACCTGTTCTAATTTTCCACTCCAATCGTCATCAAAAAATTTAAGATTAATTTTAGGAATTGAAAGTAAGAGCAAGCTATCCAGTTTCAATTCTGCTGTGAGAGCACTGCGTAAATTCGCATCAAATTGAATTTCTATATCTGATGAAAGTTGATTTTCATCGAACAGCGAAGAGATTTTTACGGCATCTGATTTCAGACCGCCTGCCTTTAGCTTTTTGGCGGCAATATCAAATCTTATGGTTGGCTCAGAATCCAACAGGATAAACTTTGACATACCGGCCAATGAATCTATACTTATTCCATCATATTTTACACTGTACAAATTGAGTGTCATGTCATTTTTGAGGGAATCAGGTTTTCCGTAGAAGGTTCCGGCCAGATAACCGCTGGCTGCTAACGTGTCTGCGCCAATTAATTTTCCTATCTTTTCTAAATCTTTGAGCTGATAAGTGTAATGCAATAAATGATTTCCAGTAATATTTCCGCTTCCCCAACCTGAGAAACTTCCGGCACTTGTCTGAAAATGTAGGGTATCGAGTTTATACTCTGTTCCGCTTAATTGTACCTCTGTCATTAAGGTATCAATGGTCATTTGATTTATAAATGACGGTCCCCACTCGGATGTAATTTTCAGACGATTTGATTCTGCAGGCCGATCTTCTCCCTGAAGATGTAGTCTAAAATTTAAATCAGAATCGATAGTATCTGATCTGATTAATTCCCTCAGATTTAAATGATGGACTGAGAATAGTCCGTCATACAAGAGACGTTCCTTCAGATTGATCATATTGATCTTGAAATCAAGATCAGCCACAGGTGAATGCAACTTCATGTCTGCCGATGCTTTTCCGGCTTTATATTTTCCCTTCATCATCAAACCTTCAACCGGATAGCCAGCAATTTTTGTTTTTTGAAAACGGCCATCTAAGGTTGTCTCAAGATCCTGAAAACTGCTAAGTGAGCCAACAAGATTTATTTCTCCGTTAAGTAGTGCTTCCGGAGTTTGCTCAGACCAGTTTTGAGGTTTTAAATCGTTCATCTTCAGATCCAGGGTGAATGTTGTACTTTTATGGATTGTACTATCAAGAAATGAAAGATAATCTGCAATGCGGCCGGTAAGAGTTAATTTTTCATTGAGATGTTGCAGAGTAAGTTCAAATTCGAGCGAGTCTTCAGTATACTGTGAGGAAAACTCAATATCAGGATTATTTATCAGCCGGATATCCGGAAGAATAAATTCCAGTTCACTTACATCAAGTCGATCAGAACTAAGGCTGGCGTAGCTCTTTTCCGTGGAATGATGTTGGATTTGGGATTGGATGGTGTTCGAATTAGTAATGATACTCAGATTTTTTAGACTGAGTTGCTTATCGGTTTTTGCGAATTCAAAAGCCAAATTTTTCAGGGTAAATTCCGGTTTATCTGCTTTGAAGGAGAGACTATCAAGGAGAATCCTTATATCGTCATCGCTGTAGAAACCAGAAAGGTTGGTATTCAAATGAGATATCCGTTCAGGAATCAGGGATTCATGGGTGAACAGATTTACAGATGCTTCCTGCAGTATAAAAGAGTTGACGATTATTTGAAATCCAAATGGTTCTTCTTCTAAAGATGATTCTGTATCCTGTTCATCATCAGATGAGATGAGTTTTGTCACATTCCAGACGCCGCCAGAATCTTCGGCCAGATAAAAATCTGGTCTGATTATTTTTAATTGATTAACACTGATTTTATCATCTAAGAGAGATAATAGGTTATAGGACAAGTGTAATTCCGGTATGGTAAGGAGAGTATCACCTGCCTGATTTAACACAAGATCATGAATCTCGAAGTTCGTCAACAATGAGCCCTTAAGTTCGTTAATAGAGACTTCAGCATCCAATAGATTATTCAATTCATCAACGACAAAATCCTTCAGATAAGATTTAAATAATCCTGTTTGAGTGAATAATCCTGCGAGGAGGATGATTCCTATCAGACTAGCTAAGATCCATAGCGTTATTTTTAGTAAACGTTTCATAAAAGATTTACCACGAATTTCACGAATTAAGCACGAATTGACACGAAATATTAATAAGTTATAAATTCGTGCTTAATTCGTGAAATTTGTGGTTCCAGTTTCTTCATTATATATCTTATTTCTCGCGGCGGCGTAGCGAAAACTTAGCTATGCCATCCCGCAGGGATCTTTGCTGTTGCTTTCATGAGCTGTATCGACAAATGCAAAGATTCCGCAAGGGCGGAATGACATAAATTATTTAATCTTGGCGTCTTTGCGGTTAAGTTCAAAATGCATGTCCTACACTAAAATGTATCTGAATCTTTCTTTCCTCATCAAATATCGGCCGGGCGGCATCCAATCGGACCGGACCGATCGGTGTTTTTATCCTGATTCCCAGACCAAGGGAATATCTTATCTCGTTTAATTTCCAGGTATAAGATTCAATCCACACATTGCCGCAATCCATAAAAGCAACACCGGAAACAATGTCATACAGCGGGTAGCGGAATTCGCTGCTAAATTCAAGAAGGCTACCGCCACCTGTAGGATTTCCAAAAGGATCAAGAGGACCAAGCATCTGTCTGGTCCATCCGCGGACAGAATAACTTCCCCCGGAATAAAACCGTTCTTCGACAGGAATAAAATCATTCTCGCGGATTGGTAAAATACCACCTATTTTTAAGCGAAGGGCAAGAACGGTAGAGGAAATTTTTTGATATGTCCGCAGATCAAGGATGGTTTTTTGAAAGGGATACTCAACGGCAGTGATGACACCATTGTATTGAAAATTTATAGAGGTCAAAAATCCCCGTTCCGGCGTAAACATGGGGTAAGAGGTATCCCAGTTTAATCCCAGATTGATCATGGATTTGTCGTAGAGTCCGCTATAACGTTCATCGAAAATCGGTATCCCAAGATCAAAATCAATCGTATCTCTTTGAACATCTTCATAAGTATATGTAATTGATGATGTTAACCTTTTTAGAAATGAATAAAGGAATGTGGATTTTGCACCCATTCTCTCTACCTGGAATCCCGGTTCATCCTGTTTACGTATAAAAGGATTGAGAACAAGTGTGAGAGCGCGGGTAATAAATGCTGGTTGAATAAATCGTAAATCAATATTATACGGTTGGATGGCGGAGTGTCCAACAATTAATTGCAGACGTCGTGCGCCACCTAAAAAGGATATTTTTGTAATATCAGCAAAGACCCTGAATTTTGCCTCAGTCCCATAACCTATACCAAATCTGGCTGAAATTGTTGGTGTTTCTTTAACAGATATTTTAACTGGCAGAATTTTGGATTTCTTATTGTCGAGAAAGGCGGTCACAGATACGACCTGAAAAAGACCAAGCGAATAAATACCCTGTTGAGTGGTATCGAGAAGACTTTTACTGTAAAGGTCACCCGGATTAAACTCAATTCTATCCAGAATGAGTGCTTCCAGATCTTCTTTCTCACTAAATATCTGGATCGGGCCAAAATAACAGCGCGGACCCGGATTGACTTTCCATATGATTTCTACTTCAGACTCGGTATCATTAAGTAAGATCTCATAATCCACTTCAACATATGCAAAACCGAAATTTAAAAAATGATTGATAATTCTGTTTTTATCTGATTGCAGGAATGAATCCTGAAAACGTGTGCCTTTTTTGAGTTTTAGATCTGATCGAATGGAATTGAATAGAGAATCTGGAATTATCTCCGTGTCCTGGTTCTCAGAGAAAAAGGTGTAACTTATCTCATTAACCGAGACATATCCATTTTCAGAGATTATAATTTCAAGTTCCAGAGACCGGTTCTCATGATCAACATTCGAATACCGATGGACGAGGTCGACATCAATAAATCCATTTTGCTGATAAAATTTGATCATTTTTTTAATATCTGCCCCGAGGTATTCTTCACTAAAGATGAATTTATCTTTTCTGAGAATGGTTTTTTCAAACCAGCTGAGGGTGTAAAGGGATGTTTGATTGACAAGTTCCTCATCTGAAAAAGATTCATTACCTATAATATAGATATCCTCAAGTGTGTAACCTTCCTGACCATAAAGCAAAGTTGTCCCTGTCAGAGCAAAGAGAATGAGCAGATATTTAACGTAAAGATGAATTTTCATGCCAATATATATTTACTATCACAGTCTAGATTTTGTGATTTATGTGTGGTTTTTAGAAATATAGTACAAAGCGATGGGGTATAAATCAATAAATTTAATTGAACGCAAATGACGTGGATTCTAGCGGATATATAATGAAGTCATTCCGAACGGTCGCCAGACCGGAGGAATCTTAACTATAACGCTGACTGAAGATTTCTTGCCCCTGACTTCCATAAACCAAACCGGAATTTACATGGGTATTTAGCCTGAACTCATAAACATAATGGATTGAAAATTCTTTAATTCACCTCCCTTATGTATAGTGGAGGGGGAATAAGGGGGTGGGTTATCGGAGTAGAACCATCTTTTTTACATCCTGAAAATCACCGGAGGTTAATATGTAATAATACACGCCACTTGCCATGTCGCTGCCATCCCAGGTGACAGAATGGCTACCGGCTTGCTGATATTCTGAAACCAGGGTTACTATTTTTTGCCCTAGGGTATTAAAGATACTGAGCTCAACATCATTGCTCGTTGATAATTGATAATTGATTATTGTTGTCGGATTAAACGGATTTGGATAATTTTGGTCGAGGGCAAAACTTTCCGGTATCTGTGTTTTGGAAGCAGCGATGGTCACCGGTTCTGAGAATTTTACGTTAAGAATATGTTCCAATAATTCTTTCGACCGGTTTTCCTCCATAAAATACAGGGGAAAGGTTAATGTCACTACTTTATAATCCTCCCCAATATACTCAACACCCACCGGTTCACCTATCATCCGTCCCTGAGCACTTAACGAATCATAATCTGAGTCATAGAAAAGGATGGGAACTCCCCTATCCGTTGGTTCGATGGATTCGATATTCGATAGATGTAAAGTTGGTATATGTGCAGTTTTAATTGTATCTACATCAATGTCAAAATATTCAGCACTTTTGGATTTTGCTCCAGAGAATCTGGTTCCAAATCCATTGTTGGTAGCAGCAATTTTCAGATAATCATATACAAAATCGCCGGTTTCAAAACTATCCGGATATTCAAATATTCCCTCAATTGCCTGGCAGGGAAGGTAACCGGTATACAAAAGATTGCCTCCGGCATTGAGAAACCGTCCCAGTTCATTGAGAATAGAATCGAGCGTCATCAGATTGCTAAAGTCATCAGCCTGCCAGATAATCGTAGAATAAGATCCGAAGTCAGTGAGCGATATCCCTTGATGATCGATCAGATCCCAGTGAGACTTGTTGAAACGACTTAACAATGATTCATAAAACTGATCGACCTGTTCATCAGTTGGTTTGGATAATGAACCATCCCCATCTGCAGTTTCATCAATGACCAGAATCCCCTCGTCTAATGAAAAATAGAAAGGAATGTAACTCTGTTCATTTAGCAGACTTTCGTAACCATCAGAATCGACGACGCTTACACCGATGTAATACTCGGTTCCACTTACCAATTGATCGATGACATGACTGGTATCCTCAGTCGTTTCTTCTCTCGTATATACTCCCGACTCCTCTCCGATATAAATCTTATAGTGATCAAAATTATAGTCTTTGTTGGATTCCCAACTAAGTAATAAAGAAGTCCCTTCGCTGCGGTCCGCAATAGTAAAATCTTCTAATGTGGTTGGAATGGTTGCGCATTGAATCAACGTTGCACAAGAGGCTTTAATCACTTCCGTACAAAATTCCATACTGTAATTTTCAATGACGTCATCAGACGTATGATAAAAGGGGCTAAATTCACTTTCCTCAAAAAAGATACCCGTATAACCATGCTGAATAAAAGGGCCTAAATCCGCACCATAATAATCGGATAAGTATCCGTTAGCCTGTGTATAGGTATCAATGTTTTCTATTGCCAGATCGGCAAAATGATCCGCAGTGAAATGGTGATTGACAAGAATAGTACTATTTGTAAGTGTTTGAGTGGTATGGGAAATCATATCATGATTGATGACCATCCGGATATCCATATCTAATGAATCAGCCAGGGCCGCGTAGTGTTCACTTCCCCCATCCCCGAAATACATTAATTCTTCAGCACCCAAGGCAATAAATTTTATCGTTCGGCGGGGGATAATACCATTTTCCATAAAAACCCTGGCCATTTCAAGCACGGCTGCGGTTCCGCTGGCATCGTCATCGGCTCCCGGGGCATATTGAAACGGGTCAAAAGTACTGTTGAATGAATCATAGTGGCCACAAACAATAAAAACTGCTTCCGGATCTCCACTGCCGGGCAATGTAGCGACAACATTTCGTTGAAGGGTAACGGTATCTTCATAAACAGGATAATAGTTGATAGAGGTATAGGCAGTAAAGGTATCAAATTCTACATCAGTAAATCCATAACTCATAAATTTATCAAATATCCATTGAGATACCTCAAACCGGTTTGGAGCGAGCATAAAACGGGTTCCATAGTGTTGCAACATATTAATAATATATTCAATCGAATCCAGATCAATATCCTCAATGAGATCAGTTATCAGTGGTTCAATATCAGTTCCACTTTGTTGTGTTGTATAATATTTATCAATAAAGGATTGATTGAGTGAAAGGTGTAACGGACTTATACGGGTTTTTCTTGAAAGATCTCTTAAATGATCCTGTTTGATATTTTTTAGGATCAGATAATCACCACATTTTCCAATTGAATGAAATTGATAATGATCAATTGCCTCGAAGTCCTTTATGTTAATCAGGTGGTATGAATTAGCGGATATATTCTGATCTAATACAGTGTAGTCTAAGCCTGATCTATCCAATAATTTTACCTGATCCTGATTTATTTTTAGGAGAAAATCCTGATCCATCTTATACACTACGGGGATTTCATATTTATTTAATAGTGGAGATAAATTTCTTTCATTGATTTCCACACGAACCAGATAGATCTCCTCCCTGGTATTTGCAAAAAGATTCACAAGCAATAGTAAAAAAAGTGAGGTAATTTTCAACAATGATTTCATCTCGACATCCTTTCTAAAATCTTTGTCTAAATCAAATTGCATAGTTTGATTGACTATGCAAGAAATTCTGACTAAAACAGTATAAGGGAATAGGGAGAAAGTTACAATATGGTATACACGATTTTAAAGGATTTGTTGCAAAATTCAAAGGAAATCTCAGTCTGTCATATCTCCCCTACAATTATTGATTATTTACCCTAGTGGCACAATCAATTTCGCCCTGGATAAGATCGACCAAAACATGTGAAGCCCCATCGGGGCGGAATAAATTCAATGTGGGAAGATGGGTAGTATCCTAAATAAAAATCCCCCTCACTCATAAATGAGGGAGGGGGACAAAGAGGGTGGATTAGGGGTGACTCACTCAACCTCTGTCAAAACCAATTGACCTTCATCTAACTCGTAGGTATAGGTAACCGATAATCCATCCTCAAAATGCAGAGTCAGTTTATCCTTTTCTTTTGTAAAGGTGCCAATTCGAATAGCATCCGCTGATTTCAGTTCAAAGGTTCCGTCGGCATTGATAGTCAGTGTGTTTTCAGATTCGAACCACACGCCTTCGACGCTATTTCCACTTTGAGATATGGCCGATTCAGAGTAATATGATTGTCTTTTACCGTACCCGCCATCACTACCACCGGTCAGACCCAAAGGATTATGTAGATCACCACGCTGGGCACAACCGACAAGCATTAATGCACTTAAAACGGCTATAATTATATAATATATTGTTCTGATCATTGTGACTCTCCTTCCTTCTCATCGACTTTACCAAAATCATACGTAATCGATATTCGGTAGGCCATATCTTCAAACGCACCACTGATGAAATTGGGACCAGTAAATAATAATCCTTCGTTAAGTCTGGCATCCAGAAGAAATCGACCGAACATTATACCCAGACCAAAGGTCATTTGGAAATCTTTATCAAAGTAGGTTTCCTCTATTGCATCTCCCCCTGATGGGGTAAATTTCTCGGTGATTTTCTGATAGACCTGTGCTGCGCCAAGCCGTCCGATCAGCCAACTGGTTATATAAGACTCTACTCCTAAGTATATACCAGGAAGAATCAATGTCGTTTCAGAATAGTCACCAAAATCTTTTTGGTCTCTTGTCTCAGTTGAGTATCCGAAAGGTTCGATCCCAAGAACGATCAAATTATCTTCATTTATCTCATAATTGATCCCAAGACCTACCGCCAAATCTAACACACCATAATCAATCTCGGTTTTATCTGCACCACCACCGGGATCAATCTCTGTTTTTAAACTGGCATAATTTGCCACTATCAATGGCACAAATTTGAATATGAAGTTTTTCTGTCCTAACCAGAACCGCCCGTTAAAAGCCGCTCCAAATCCGCCCCAGCTGTTCTTTGCCGGATCCAGATCATAGCTGGCCGAGGGTAAACCAAACATCAGTCCCAGATCCATCATCTCATTGGAAATACCAGCGGCGATTTCAAAGTATGTTGCATCCTGCGTTTCTTTAAGGTCCGGGTTTATCTCATCCTCATAAGAATCCATGGCGAACTTCAAGGCTAAACCCAGATCAAAATTGGCCAGCTGCGTGCCGAAAAAGATGTCAGTTGTACGATTGAGTTGAACGACATCAATCCCCGACTCAAACGGAATCTCCCAACTCAATGGGCTATTAAGATAAATACCTATCTGAGCAGTGTTCGACACAGGCAGATGAGCACCTATTGAATAAAATGACTGAGTTTCTCGCACGCGTAGTTCACCGACGACCTGATTCGCATAGGAATAAAATGTTCCGGGAAAAACAAAAATATTCGAGTTATCCCGCATGTAAAATCCGACGCCTCCCATAGAGCCAACCCGGGTTTCTGTGGCAAGTACATCACTCTGGAATATGAAAATGGTGGTGAGTATCAGTGCAATTGCTGCCACTGAATTCCTGAATAATCGCATAATTTGCCTCCTGATTAATAATAGTTAATATGAAATTACTAAACCAGAACCAGTGAATTTCCTCCTTTCTTTATGTTATATTGTTATATTTTAGTCGATTAATATATATTCGATGGTGATAATTTGATATTTGTATAGATAACGATTGGCTATAACTATGTTTTGATCTGGATTTGCAGATTTTAGACCCTTTTTTCAATGACACATCGTATTACTGTAATGTTTGAAATGATTACAGAATTTAAACTAAATAATTTTTTTATTAGTTTTTCATTAAAAAAATATAAAATCAAAACTGTCAATGTATGGCAGGAACAAGAGATTTTAACAATTATGAAGTATACTTACAATAGTAAAGTATTCCCTGGTTCTGAAATCCAGGACGATTTCATCCCGATATGTTTTCGGAGGAAAACGTTTCTATCTGGATTAATTTTCACCCAAGAATAAACGTTTTCAATTAGAATTAGGCAGAGAAACTATAAATTCACAAAATGTGTCTTTTACAAAATCAAAGGATAATTTTCCGTTGTTATTGACCAGTTTTTCCTGAATAATATTCATACCAACACCCCTTCCGGCGACCACCCCGGCCTGATCGGAGGTTGATATTCCCTGAATCAGTATCATTTCTGCAGTCTTTCTATCGTCCCACTGATCAATTTCCTTTTTATCCCATTTTCCTGACGATGCCGCACGTTCCTTTAACTTATCGACCTGAATGCCCCGTCCATCGTCACGTACGATTATTTTTATTTGATCCTTTTCAGTACGTGTAGAGATCTCAATTTTTCCTTCTTTCGGCTTTTTCAATTCAATCCGCCTTTCCGGTGATTCAATTCCATGATAAATTGCGTTTCGAATCAGTTGAATCAGGATTTCTTTAATCAAGATACGGTATTTAAAGGGAATTTTGCTGGAATCGAAGTTTTGGTGATTAAGGTTCACATCTTTATTGAGGTCTCTTGCGGTTATTTTTACAAAGTTCTGTAACGATGTTATCAGGACTTTATTTTCGTGACTCCTCTTGGGACGGAACAGTTCCTGGATCTGTCCAAACTGGGCTATCAGGTTTTTCATTTCAATCAGCAGATTTTGCATATCGTCCAGTTTAAAGACCAGACTAATAAAATCCGTATTTTTTATCTGTTCCAGATTTTTGATTTCTTCTATTTTCTCTTCATACTGATGGGCTCTCTCTGCAAAATAACTGATGTCTAACAAACTGGCGTTTCCTTTGATCATATGCACAGTACGATATATTTTTTCAAGGACGGCTGTGTAATCCTCTTTATTTTCCTGAATTTTTAATATTTGTGCAATGCTTTCCAATTCTCTCTCGGATCCTTCCATAAATTCTCTTAACAGTTCCGGTTCCACATGCATGATACTGAACATCAAGTCCATCTGTCGCTTCTTATACGCTTCAGATTTTTCAAGTTTTTCAGTGAGATGAACCTCGTTAGTCACATCGTTTACGGTAGAAATCAGTTGATTTACCTGATCATTTGATCCGGTAATTCGTTTAAATCGGAAAGTGAGATGTTTATGAAATAGTTTACTGGTTTTATTATCTTTATATTCAATCCTCACCTGATTAATTGGATTCAGATCTTCAAGTTCCAATTCATGAATCTGATGATCAAACATTGCCTCTAAATATTCTTTCAGACATTCCAGATCTTTTTGCTGAATCTTATCTTTTAGCATATCAAGAATACTTAATTTTGCAAGATTCTTTTGATTAAGAATTGTTTCAAGAGATTTTGAATATTGTGACCCGATAATCAGATCGGGAGTGATAAGAAATAAACCTTCCAGCACGTTTTCCAGAATGTTATCTGTTTCTTTTTTTGCTGCCTTCAGATCATTTCGTGATCGCTTTAAAGCCTTTTCAGCATCTTTGCGATCCGTAATATCCCGGGTGATTCCGACAATACCGATTTTATCACCCTTATCATCCAAAATGGGAACTTTTGTGCTTGAGAGCCATTCGAATTTTCCGGTTGTCTTATTAATTGCTTTTTCTTCTTTGTCGATCAGGGGTTCGCCTTTTTTTATCAGCTCCTGCTCATCGTTATAGTATTGTTGTGCAAGATTCTTTGGAAAAAAGTCAAAATCAGTTTTTCCGACCACTTTTTCCTGAGAGGAGGCACCGAGGGCACTCATGTGAGATTTATTATTCATGATAAAACGACTGTTGGTGTCTTTGACATACATATAATCCGGAATATTTTCAAGAAAGGCATTCAATATCACATTTTTCTGGCCTAACAATTTTTCAAGTTTTCTACGTTCTTTTTTTTCTTTCTTCAGGATGTAATCATCCTGGAGAATATCATGCAAGCCGGCTGTCCCAAGGAATGATATCTCAGTTTCATTCTTATCCTCGAAGGCGATTTTTGTAGGAATTTCAGAATATTGATATTTTGTCTTTAGTTTTTTTTGGATCGTATCTTCCAGATATTTACGGGCTGTCGCTATTTCTCCACCAATAACGATGATTTCCGGATCGAGTATATTCATCATAAGAGCGAGACAATTTGCCAGATGACCTGCAAATCGGGTTAGAATGGAGCGGGAGTTTTTACTACCGTTCTCTGCTCGTTCAATAATTTGCTGAGCGGATGCCTTGTATTGTTCGTTAAAAAATTTATCGCTGCAGTAGTAATTGTAATTCTTTTTTTGATAAGATATTTTTCCGAAATTGAAAATACCTGATTTTGAACCTGAATAAAGTTTGTTTTCAGTGATAATGCCCGCATGGATCCCGGAATTCAATATTAATCCGACAATATTTTTGTAATTTTTTGCTTTACCAAAAAATTTTTGTCCTACAGTAAAACATTCTGCCTCATTATTGATATAAACCGGAACGCCATAATGTAATTCTATTTTGCTCCTCAGGTTTGATACGTATTCATTCTCTGTATCCTTTGATCCGGATTGAGTGGGTGAAGTATTTCCTGTCTGGTGGCAAAGGCCGATATGAGAGATGCTTCTACTAAATAGAGGATCAATTAAATTTTGGATTTCTTTTATTAACCTGGCCGAAGAAGTCTCTGCACCAAGAGCGAGACTTTGTTCTCTAATAAGCTTTAAATTTTCGATTCTTCCGACTTGCAAGCGTGTATCGCTCAGATACACCCCTACAACAGCTTTTGGCATTTTATCCTCTCCTAATTATCTAAGTTTGGATCATGATACTCGATACTCGATGCTAGCCAAATCATGGATGATTTGATCCCGATTTGTTCAGCGGAGGTGAACGTTTTTATCAGGAATCCTGGATGCTGGTATAATTTTGAAATCACGATCTTGTGCTAAAGAAAGAATATTTTCTACTTGCACTAGTCCCCAAGAAATTTCAACTTAACTTTTTAATATCCAATATCCAATATCCAATATCCAATATCCAGTATCATTTATACCTATATATTCATGATCGTCAAGTGAGGAAGAGAGATAAGTAAATGTTGGGAAAATTGCTCATATTAGTGGTTATTTTCTATTTTTTTAATGTTTGTAGCTCATCCGATGATCAATCTATAAAGTTAAATTTTTAACCTTCTGGATATATATACTCTTTTCTGTACAATTATCTGCACAGTCAAAATGGGGATTGCCGGTGGAGGACCCGGAACTTCTGCAATACTTGAAGCGGACTGGGAAATAGTTGTAGTTTTATCAAACAATGATCCGCCGCTAGCCGAGAACCTGGGAATTGAAATTGTGCAATTTCTAAGAATGTAAAAACCATAAATATACATATGAAACGCTAACCCTTTTGATACTTAGTTGTCTAAGTCAATTAAACAATAAATATCAGGGGGATTTAATCCATGAAGACGGTATTACTTTCGATTGCAGTTTCCATTTTCATATTCAATCTATATGCTCAGACTGACCTGCCGGTTATACGATCAACTACCTCTTTAATTTCTATCCGGGACGGTAAGAATTTAAAATTAAATAGCTGGAGATTGGCTCCAGAAGCGAAACCGGATATTTATAAAGCTGACTTAATTGATGGTAAGCCTCATAGAGTAACTTTTTTAACCGATGTTGATTCAATTAGTTTCATGGTCGAGGATAACAAAGTGTATGATTTTATTATCCAATGGGATGATAAAAAATGTTTTACACAGATCATTGGTCAGCGTTTTATTCCGTCAGCAGTTTTCAATGCAGACTATCAAAAACAACATCAGGGGAAAATCCTGGTTGAAATCCCTGAAGTATATGAACTTGTGAATATTGCCATAGCACTGACGTCATTTGGGATTGAAAACAAAAATTTTGTGTATCAAAATTCACAATACTATGAAAAAATAAGAGACTGGTTCGACGAGTACCGGGATCACAAATTAATTCTGACTATGGATTCCGTATTGACTCGAAATTCAGGTTATTATGGAACATTAAAAATGAATGGATATGCTTTTGAGTTTGATCAGAATGATCTAATCATACAAAGCCCGGTCTATGATCGTACCGGTTTCCGGTATGAGCGGGCAAATTCACTGAAACCTTATTTTGATCTATTAAACTCGTTTTCAAAGGAGAGTCGATTCAGACAATTCTACAGAGAGAATCTTGATATTTATGCTAAGCGTATATCGTTTTTCACGGATACTGTCAATACTGCTGAAATGAAAAAATGGCTGGATTTTCATTTTCCGGAATCAAGTGACTATGACTCCTACAAGATAATTTTCTCACCGCTTGTCTCCTATAACCAATCCAGTACATGGTTCGAAAGCAATGGATTTCGTGAATTACAACCTCATGTGAATTTCCCCTACAGACAGGATTTAAAACAATTATACCCGCTATCCAAGGAAGCGGAAATAATTTATCGCGGAAATATTGTTTTTACAGAAATAAACCATGGATATATTAATCCTGAATCTGATAAATATGCAGACAGGATAAGCAAAGCAATTAGTAATCGTGAAAAGTGGGTTGATAAAAGCAGGGCTGCAAACTATTACCGCGGGAATGCTGCATTTATCGAATATATGAATTGGGGATTGGTTACGTTACGAATTGTCGATTACGTAGCAAGAGAAGAACAGGAAAAACTGATCGCCAGAGTGGAACGAATGATGGTAAAAAACAGAAGTTTTATAAAATTTAAAGAGTACAACCGGTTTTTAATTGAACTATATGTAAACAGAGGTGAAGAAATGACAATTGCCGATTTGTACCCACAAATAATTAATTGGTTTAAGAGGAATAATTAATTATAGTTTGCATTTGCCTCATGAATTTTTGATCTTATATCAATAATTCGAACATAGACTTGATGGTAATAACCGCACTTGATTTTGGAGTTAAATGAGGTTCACCAATGACAGTATGTTTTAATTGTGGAATTGGGAAGGCAGCTATCGCCATTGGTTATTGTGTGGATTGTCTCAGGAATCTGCCCGATGAAAGTCATCTCAGTTCAATCCATAGCAAATCCCGGGAGCAATTTGGGTTACGTGAACATCCCCCCAAGGAGCAGGACGGTATTACCTGTCAGCGCTGCACAAACAGCTGTCAACTGGAAAATGATTCAACAGGATTTTGTGGCATACGATATAATAAGGATGATCAACTCATAAACAAAGTGCCATCAGACAGTGCACTGGCCCACATGTATCTGGATCCACTCCCGACAAATTGTTGTGCCGGTTGGTTCTGCCGGGGGCAGGGAAAAAGTGGGTATAATCTGGCCGTCTTTTTTTACGGTTGTAATTTCGATTGTCTGTTTTGTCAGAATTCATCTCATAAACTTCTCAAAGAGGCCTCAGTGATCACTGAAGATGAACTGGTTACTGCAGCTCTGGATGCCAAAGTAAAGTGTATTTGTTTTTTTGGTGGATCGCCCGAACCTCAACTTCCATTTGCCATTCGTGTTGCCCAGCGGATTATTGATAAATCCGATAACCAAAAACATATCTGTTGGGAATGGAATGGATGTGGTAATGAGAAGATGGTTATCGAGGCAGCAGAGACGTCCCATAAAAGCGGTGGCACAGTCAAATTTGATCTAAAATTCCGTCATCCAAATATCGCATATGCCTTTTGTGGCGTCAATAATCAGAAATCTTTTGATAATTTTTCAACTCTGGCAAATTTATACAGTAACTCAGAACTGCTGACAGCAACGACATTACTTGTACCTTATTATACAGATCGTCATGAGGTTCGTAACATCTCTAAATTTATTGCCTGGCATAATCAGAATATTCCATATTCTCTTTTAGTATTCCATCCGGATTATTTTTTACGCGATCTACCCTTTACTTCAAGGGAGCACGTAGAAGAGTGTTACAGAGAGGCCAAAAATTATTTGAACAGGGTGAATATTGGAAACAAACATCTTTTAAAACTCTGTTAATCATAATTTCCCGAAATTTTTGTGGCTCCTGAAGTTCCGGTTCATGTGCGGATCTTTCGAACCAGATCATCGTTTTACCCATTGGAGCTGATACTGCATGGTAATACTTTTCCATCAGTTCTCCGGGTGTAAAATAATCATAACGCCCGTGGATAAAATACACTGGTACCTTGATTTCGGGTATCAGTTCAAACAGGTTATACTGATAATATGCTGCATTCCATAAATGTTTTGAAGAAAAATAAGGATCTATACCCATCATTAAAATATCACAAATTGAATATTCCGGAGTTGAAAGCAAATTAATTCTTGCGTTTTCAGATTGGTATTTAAATCTATCCTTCATGAATAAAGCATCAAATTTTGTCAGCCATTTCCTTTGCAGCATTATCTTGTTCAAGGAATAGGGTGGATAACCGATCGATTTTATTTCTTCTAATTCGGCACTGTCAGCATATGATTTTGCTAACTGAAGGGTGTATTTGTAAGACAGACTGTCATTTGCCAAGGGTTGCACCAACTGACCGATTCCTACGAAGGCATGGAATAATTCCGGATGACTTCTCACAGTCAAAAGCCCAATCAAGGATCCCCAGGAACGACCGACAAGATATATTTTTTTCACCTTAAATCGCCTTATTAGATATTTGGACAGGTTATAGGTATCGGAGATAAATTGATCAATGGTCATCGATTCTCCGGGAATCGAAAGGCTGTAAGATTTACCAGTGCCTCGCTGTTCCCAATAAACCATCACATATTTTTTCTCCAATCCTGTTTTAAACCCAATCCTGCGTGCATTTGGAAAAAGTGGTGCCCCCGGTCCGCCATGAAGATATAACAGGACTGGATGTGATTGATCCCATCCCCGGATGAGGATCCACTGATCAATACCACCCAGAGACATACTTTCCAGAGAATGAATACCATTTTTACTTTTTATTGATGATTGTTCACTGATCTCATGTTGCAGGTATTTTTGATAGGCAAAGAATAAAATCCATACAAAGACAAATACAGCGAGGGCGATGAGAATAAAATATTTTCGAATGAAGTCAATCACTGTTTTTTTATTCATTTTGTTTTTAGACAGGATAACAGGATATACAGAATACTTGTTAAGATCTTGGATGTTAGATATTGGATATTGGATTGATTCTAAGAACCTACAAAGTTAAATCCAAAATCCAAAATTTTTATCCTGTAAACCCTGTTATCCTGTCTAAATGTTTTGATCTACCGGTCGGATGAAAATAGTATATGTATATTATAATTGATGGAAAATAGGAAATCAATCTGCAAATTCCGTTTGCATTTACCACAATAAATTCCAATCTTTATTTTATTATTTCAATCTATCTGAAATTAAATCAAATCCATTAACATATTTAACTAATACAAGGCCGAGGACCTGGCAAATCCTTTTATTCAGGGCCATGCGTATTTTAACAAAAGGGAATCAGTATCATGAGTCATATTAAAAAAGACAAAAAAGTAATTGCCATATTAACCGGTGGCGGGGATGTCCCTGGTTTAAATCCGGCAATTCGGGCTGTTACGATCAGGGCAATTCGTGAGGGTTATAAGGTCCTTGGTATCCGCCGTGGGTGGGGAGGTATGATCGAAATTGTACGCGATAAAAAAGCTGATAACAGTGAACATTATATGGAACTATCTGAAGAGATCGTAAACAAAGTAGGGCGAACAGGAGGAACGTTTCTACACAGCTCGCGCACTCGACCAAGTCATGTACCTGAAGTTAATGTGCCTGCTCATCTGAAATCAAAATACAATAAAGAAATAAATGACCTGACTCCAGAAGTCATTAAAAATCTGGATTTTTTGGGTGCCGATTATCTGATCCCGATCGGGGGAGATGATACCCTCAGTTATGCGGTTCGTCTGTACCAGGAAGGAGTAAAACTTGTTGCCATTCCCAAAACGATGGATAATGATGTACCGGGAACGGATTACTGTATCGGTTTTAGCACCTGTATAACACGAACGATTGAGATGACGGACAGTCTGAGAACGACTGCAGGATCACATGAACGATTTCTTATCATAGAGGTATTTGGGCGCTATGCCGGATTCACGGCTATGTTGCCGACCATGGCCGGAGCAGCCAACCGCTGTGTTATCCCTGAATATGAATTTGATATCGAACACCTGACTGAGCTCATGGTTTACGACCGCAATCGTAATCCCAGTAATTATGCAGTTGTCCTCGTCTCAGAAGGTATCAAATTCCAGGGTGGGGATATGACGTTTACCGATACTGAAAAAGATGCCTATGGTCACAAAAAGCTTGGCGGTGTGGGGGATCTGGTTGCAGCCAATCTCAAAGATCTATCGACAAAATATAATAAGGGTAAACGAATCAATGTGATCAACCAGAGATTGGGATATCTCGTTCGTTGTGGTGAGCCGGATGCGATTGATTCAATTGTTCCTATGGCCTATGGAACGCTTGCCCTCGATCTGATCATGAGCAGTGTCCACGGTAGACTGGTTGTTCTCAAAAATGGCCGTTATGACAGCATGCCGATTGATGTGGTCACTAGTACAAAAAAAATGGTTAATGTTGAAGAACATTATAATACAAAACGCCTACGACCGAAATATGAGAGTTTTGGATCAAAACCCTTGTTTATTATGACGAGTGAATAATTCTTGATCCTGGATGTTGGCCAAATCATGGACGATTTGATCCCGATTTGTTCAGCGGAGGTGAATGCTATTATCGGGTATACTGGATGCTCGATATGGGATAAAAGTTGCAGAATAATGGGGTAATTTACAATTTGGATTTTAGGAATTATTTCGATTCTCGAATTTAGGATTTTAAGTTTAATTCTGTAGGGGAATTGCGGGCCATGCCTAAAACAAGTCAAAATTGTACAGTGTGGAAGATGAAGTTTATATTAATAATTGATCGACGCAATTTGTAGAGGTCGTCGTTTATGAATAAAAGGGTAATAGTAATTGGCGCCGGATTAGGTGGGCTGGCTGCGGCGATTCGCCTGGCAAAGCTCGGATTTAAAGTCTCCATATATGAGAAGAATCCACGACCCGGAGGTAAAATGAACGAACAAACCTGGTCGGGATTTCGCTTTGACACAGGGCCCTCCATACTGACAATGCCAGAAGTCACAGAAGAATTGTTCCAATTCTGTGGTCGTGATATGAGCGATTATGTAAAACTCATCAAAATTGATCCAACCTGCAGGTATTTTTTTGACGACGCTACAATAATTGACACCTATTCACAGTTGGATAAGATGTTGAACATCTTGCAGGAAAAGTCTCCGGATCAGCTACTGAATTATCAAAAATTTCTGAAATACATTTCCAAACTATATAGTTATGCTGCAGAGATTTTTCTATATACGCCGATTCATGAACTTAAATTAGTTGCCCGTAGAATTACTATAAAAGATTTGTTAAAATTAGGCAAACTAGATGCTTTCTCAACAGTGCATAAACGGACTACGACATATTTTAATGACCCCAGACTAGTTCAGATTTTTGATCGGTTTGCTACTTATAACGGATCAGATCCTTTTCAAGCACCGGCGACATTAAATATTATTGCCCATGTTGAATTAAATCAGGGAGGATATTATGTACAGGGCGGTATGTATCGCCTGGTCGAGTCTCTGGTGAATTTATGTGAAGAATTAGAGGTTGATATCAATTATGACTCACCTGTCTCAAAGATTCTAAGCGATCAGCACCAGGCAAAAGGTGTGCAAGTGTATGGAAAATCAATCGAAAGTGATTTTGTCATATGCAATGTTGATGTCGTTAATGCATATGACCAATTAATCGATGGATTTGAACATCGGAAAAAGAAACTAAAAAAACTGGAACCCTCCCTTTCAGGAATGGTATTTCTCTGGGGTGTCAAAGGTAAATTTGAACAGCTCTCTCACCACAATATATTTTTTAGTATGGATTACAGGCAAGAATTTCAGCAATTGTTT
>Ga0209536_100002405_pt1 | contig 30525 bp, 26 predicted proteins | sample DeeMarSeWOR28_12_FD_187461 | JGI IMG/M metagenome (GOLD analysis project Ga0209536, IMG submission 187461) | Marine sediment microbial communities from White Oak River estuary, North Carolina - WOR-2-8_12 (SPAdes) (version 2) | ecosystem: Environmental > Aquatic > Marine > Intertidal zone >...
CCACTGGATCCACCCGCCGCGTGATCCGGATTCCACGGGTTGCGGGTGGGGCCGTAGGCGTCGGGCTCGGTGATCGACCAGGCCCCGAGCTCGGGAACGTTGGTGCGCCCCACCACGACGAGCCCGGCGGCGAGGAAGCGCTCCACCAGATAGGACGTCGTGGTCGCCCGGAAGTGCGCCTCCTTCAGGAAGCGCGTCCCCCAGTGGATCGGATCGCCCGCGCGATTGCCGGCCGCCAGGTCCTTCAGCAGGAAGGGCACGCCGCGAAAGGGCCCCTCCGGGAGCGCTCCGCGCGCCTCGTCCCGGGCGCGCTCGAAGTGGCGGTGGATGACCGCGTTGAGCTCCGGGTCGAGCCGCTCGATGCGCTCGATCGCGGCATCGACGAGCTCGAGGGGGGAGACGTCTCCCCGTCGCACCGCCTCGGCCTGCTCGGTCGCGTCGGCAGAGGCCCAGGGGTCACCCATTCCGGAAGGCTAGCAGTCCGCCCCCCGGTGCGGGTTCGACCGGGTCGCGCTTCTCGGGCAGACTGGAGTCCCGAGCGAGGAGCGCCCGTGAAGGACTACGCCGGCCTGGCCGGCCCCGCCTATCTGATCCTGATCGCCCTCGAGGTCTGGGTCGCGAGGCGCCGCCGCGCGGATCTCTACCGCCTGAACGATGCGATCAACGACGTGAGCACCGGGATCCTGATGCAGCTCGGGGTGCTCGCCTTCGGCGCCGTCATCGTCGCCAGCTATGTGTTCGTGTACGAGGGCTGGCGCCTCGCGGACTGGTCGCCGGAGCGGGCGGTCACGTGGATCGCCTGCTTCCTGGCCGTGGACGTCGCCTACTACTGGTTCCATCGCCTGAGTCACGAGGTGAACTTCCTGTGGGCCGCACACGTCGTGCATCACCAGAGCGAGGACTACAACCTGGCCGTGGCACTGCGGCAGAGTGCGCTCCAGCCCTTCTTCTCCGCCTTCTTCTACCTGCCCCTGGCCGTGCTGGGCTTTCCGCCGCTGGTCTTCTTCACATGCTCGGCTCTCAACACGATCTACCAGTTCTGGCTCCACACCCAGCTGATCGGGAGGCTGGGCCCCCTCGAGGCGGTCTTCGTCACGCCCTCCCACCATCGCGTCCACCACGGTCGCAACCCCCTCTACATCGATCGCAACCACGGTGGCACCTTCATCGTCTGGGACCGCCTCTTCGGCACCTTCCAACGCGAAGAGGAAGAGGTGGTCTACGGCATCACCACCCCTCTGGCGAGCTGGAACCCGATCTGGGCCAATCTCCACTATTGGGTCGAGCTCGTTCGCGGCGCCCGCGCGACGCGCGCACTGGGCGACAAGCTCCGCACCTTCGTCGAGGCACCGGGCTGGATGCCCGCCGACCTGGGCGGACCCCGCCCTCCGCCTCCGGTGGGCGCCGGGGCCGTGAAGTTCGATCGCCCCTACCCACGGCGAGTGGGGGCATACGCGCTCGTCCAGTTCGCCCTCCTGGCGCTCGTCGCCGTGGGGCTCATCACCTTCGGCGCCTCCCTCGACCGCGGCATCGCAGCGGCGGGTGCGCTTGCCGTGACCTGGGGACTCCTGAACCTGGGCGCCCTGTTCGAGGCGAAGCCGTGGGCGCTGCGCTCCGAAGCGCTGCGGGTCGCGGCGATGCCCCTCGCGGCCCTGGCACTGCTCTCCGGCGCAGCCGCCTGGATCGCGACCGCGGCGTTCGTCGCGGCCGCAGCCTGCTTCTGGCTCTGGATGCGCGACATGGAGCCGGTCTTCCTGGACCTGGCTCGAGCTTCGAGCTCGCGAGCGGGGTGAGCGGTCCGGACCGGCCCTGCGGCATCACGAGCTTCGCCACCTGCTCGCGCTCGCCGCGACGACCGAGGCGAGGATGGAGATCTCCGGGTGGGGCGCCTCGAGCGTCGGCTCGCAGCGCGTTCGGAGTCGTTCGGAGTAGAATCGGCGCGCTTTGCAGGGTCTGCGTCTGCCCAGAGACGTCGAGGAGGCGCTCGACGCCCGCTGGCTCGTTCACGAGCTGGCGGCCCACTCCCAGCCTTTATGGAGAGGGGGTGAGCTCCGCGTCCCGCACAGCGCGCTCAGCGCGGGGCTCGAGGCGGCGCTGAAGAGCGCCTACTCGGCGGGCCGGATCGTGCGAGGCCTGGAGGGGGCGGAGCGCGCGCTCGGGACCGAGAAGCGGGGCCTGCAGCAGGTCGATCGCCGGACCGGTGTCGCGCGAGGCGGCCGCGTCTCCCGGCTGCTGGTGCTGGCCGACGACGGATCCGAGCGCTTCTACCGCACGGTGGAGTCGCTGCTGCAGCGCCATGCGCCGCGGGTGCTGGCCCTGCGGCTGTCCGTCGACGAGGCCGCGCTCGGTCGCCTGCTCTTCGGGCGCGAGGCGGTCGCCCGCCTGCTGCTGGTCGAGCACAAGCAGGCCGTCTCCGCGGTGCTGCTCGCGCTCGCGAGGCAGTGGGGTGCGCACGTCTGAGACGGCCTCCCGTCCTGGAAAATTGACACGAGACGGGTCACAATCCGGCTCGCCGCCCGGCGCCGGATCCGCGCCCCACCCAGGAGATCGCCGTGAGTCGAGACGACGCCGCTCTCGAGGCCTTTCGCCAGGAGATCCGAGCCTGGCTTCCCGAGGTATGCCCCGCCTCGCTGCGCCCGGATGCCTCCGGTGCGGCGCCGACGGCGGAGGAGCGCAAGGCCTGGCTCGACGCCTTCGCCCAGCGCGGCTACACGACGCCCACCTGGCCGAAGGAGTACGGCGGCGGCGGGCTCTCGAAGCACGAGGTGCGGGTGCTGAACGAGGAGGTCACCCGCTTCGGGGTCTTCCCCCCCGGTGTGAGCTTCTTCGGCACCGCCATGCTGGGGCCGGTGCTCCTCGAGTTCGGCAACGAGGCGCAGAAGCAGGAGCATCTGCGCAAGATCACCAGCGGCGAGATCAACTGGTGTCAGGGCTACAGCGAGCCCGGCGCCGGCTCCGATCTGGCGGGGCTCCAGACGCGCGCGGTCCGCGACGGTGACCACTACATCATCAACGGCTCGAAGATCTGGACCACCGGCGCGAACCACGCCGACTGGATGTTCTGCCTGGTGCGGACCGACCCGGACGCCCCGAAGCACGACGGCATCAGCTTCATCCTCTTCGACCTCAGGGTCCCGGGGGTCACGATCTCGCCGATCAAGCTGATCAGCGGCGAGTCCGACTTCTGCCAGGTCTTCTTCGAGGACGTCCGCGCCAGGGCGGAGAACCTGGTGGGTCCGCTGAACGGCGGCTGGACCATCGCGAAGCGGCTCCTCCAGCACGAGCGGCAGATGCTCTCCGGCGGCATGCCCGGCGGCGCGCCGATGGCCGTGCCCCGGAAGAAGGGGAAGAAGGCGGAGGTCCCCCGCCCGACCAGCGCGCTGGCCGAGCGCGCGCGCGAGTACCTCGGCGACTCGGACGGGACGCTCGCCGAGCCCGTCCTCCGCGACCGCATCGCCCAGTACGAGCTCGACACCCTCTGCTTCGGCCTCGCGCTCAAGCGCAGCGGGGAGGAGGCGAAGGCAGGGCATGGCGCCGGCGCCGCGACCTCCATGTTCAAGCTCTACGCCAGCGAAGCGAACAAGCGCCGGGCCGAGATCCAGATGTCGGTCCGGGGTGCTTCGGGCCTGGGCTGGGAGGGCGAAGGCTTCAGCGCGAACGAGCTGATGGAGACCCGCGGCTGGCTGCGATCGAAGGGCAACTCGATCGAGGGCGGCACCTCCGAGGTCCAGAAGAACGTCATCGCCAAGCGCGTGCTGGGCCTGCCGGACTGAGCCCCCGCGGTCACCCGGCGTCCGCATCCACGAGAGGGAATCCCCATGTCGCTGGTTCTTACCGAAGAGCAGAGTCTCCTGAAGGAGACGGCCGCCGAGTTCGTGCAGGAGAAGGCGCCCGTCGCCCATCTGCGCGAGCTGCGGGACAGGCAGGACGCGACCGGCTTCTCCCGCTCGCTCTGGAAGGAGATGGCCGAGCTGGGCTGGTCCGGCATCCTGCTGCCCGAGGAGCACGGGGGCTCGGACCTGGGGCTGGCCGAGCTGGGCGTCGTGCTCGAGGAGTGCGGTCGGACGCTCGCGCCCTATCCCTTCCTCTCCACCGCGGTCCTGGGTGCGAGCGCGATCGCCCTGGGGGGCAGCGCGGCGCAGCAGCAGGCGATCCTGCCGGGGGTGTGCGCGGGAGAGACCCTGCTCGCCCTCGCCTTCCAGGAGAAGCCGCGCTTCGCGCCCTACGACATCGCGACCCAGGCGAAGGCCACCGCCGACGGCTACGCGCTCAGCGGAGAGAAGGTGTTCGTGCTGGACGGGCACGTCGCCGACCACCTGATCGTGGCCGCGCGCACCTCGGGTGCCGCCGGCGACCGCGCGGGTCTCACGCTCTTCCTGGTCGATCCCGCCGCCAGCGGCGTCGGCGTGACCCGCACCTCGATGGTGGACAGCCGCAACGCGGCGCGGATCCGTCTCGAGAACGTGGCCGTGTCGTCGGATCGGGTGCTGGGCGAGGCCGACGCCGGCGCAGACCTGCTCGACGCCGTGATCGAGCGCGGCACGGTGGCGCTCTCGGCCGAGCTGCTCGGGCTGATCCACGAGGTCTTCGATCGGACCGTGACCTACCTCAAGGAGCGCCAGCAGTTCGGGGTGCCGATCGGCAGCTTCCAGGCCCTGAAGCACCGCGCTGCCGACATGTTCTGCGAGGTCGAGCTCTCCCACTCGATCGTGCTGGATGCGCTACGCGCCGTCGACGAGGAGCGACCCCACCGGGAGCGCATCGTGAGCGCCGCGAAGGCGCGCTGCTCCGACACGGCCGGTCTGGTGACTCGCGAGGGGCTGCAGATGCACGGCGGGATCGGCATGACCGACGAGGAGGAGATCGGCCTCTTCCTGAAGCGGGCGAAGGCTGCAGAGCTCACCCTGGGCGACGGCACCTACCATCGCGACCGCTTCGCACGACTGACCGGCTTCTAGACCTCCTCCCCGGAGCAGGAGTGCGGTCCGATTCCCCCGCCCCATCGGGCTGGAGTGACGCCATGACGAGTGCCTGGAGCGAGACCCGACACGGGCGAATCGCCGTCCTCACCTTCACCCGGCCGCCGAGCAACTGGATGAGCATCCGCTCGATGATGGAGCTGGTGGATCACCTCGAGCGGCTCTCGACGCTCACCGACGATGTGACGGTGGTGATGTTGACCGGCGGCATCGACGGCTTCTTCATCGCCCACGCGGACCTCGACGACCTGGCGAAGCTCTCGCGCGGAGAAGACGTGGGAGGCGATCTCGGCGCCTGGACCCGGGCCCTCGATCTGCTGGAGACGATGCCCCAGCCGACGGTGGCGGCCATCGACGGCCAGGCCTGGGGCGGCGGGTGTGAGACGGCCCTGGCCTGCACGCTGCGGGTCGGATCGGATCGCGCCCATCTGGCCCAGCCCGAGGTGACCGTGGGCATCATTCCCGGCGCCGGGGGGACGCAGCGCCTGCCGCGACTGGTGGGCAGCGCGGTGGGTGCCGAGCTCTGTCTCAGCGGACGGGCGATCCAGTCCGACGAGGCGCTGCGCATCGGCCTCCTGAACGCGGTGCTGCCCGACGCGGGTTTCGTCGAGGCCGCCCTGGACTGGTGTGGTCGGATCGCGCGCAACCCGGCTCCGGCGGTGTTCGCGGCGAAGCGGGCCGTCGTCGAGGGCCTGCGCCTGCCCCTCGCCGATGGCCTGCGTCTCGAGGGCCGGCTCTTTCTCGAGGCCAACGCGTCCGACGAAGCGCGCAGACTCAACGCCGAGATCGCGCGGCCGGAGTAGAACCCGCCGCAAAGATGCCGCTACCTCGGTGGCAGCTGCGCCAGGAGGAAGCGGCGCGTGTTCTCGCCCATCACCTTGGCGATCTCGTCGTCGCTGAAGCTGGCGTCCAACATCGTCTGGGTGAGGATCGCAAGCTCCGACGTGTCGAAGGTGGTCCAGGTCCCGCCGTCGTAGTCCGAGCCGAGAGCCACGTGGTCCTCACCCAGCAGGTCGATGGCGGCGCGCAGGGACGCGACGACACCCCGGGGAGAGGTGTCGCACACGGCATCCCAGTAGCCGATGGCGACGATTCCTCCCGCCGCCGCGATGCGCTGCATCAGGGCGTCGGGGAGGTTGCGCGGACTCGGGCAGACGGCGGTGAGGCCGGTGTGGGACACCACGACGGGTCGCGTCGCCATGGCCAGCACGTCTTCCACCACCCGGGGCGAGGAGTGGGCCACGTCCACGATGATCTGCCGCGCCTCGAGCGCGCGCACGACCTCCCGGCCGAAGGGGGTGAGGCCTGACCTGCTCCGGCCGTGGAGCGAGCCGCCCAGGCGGTTGTCGAAGAAGTGGTGGAGCCCGATCACCCGAAAGCCCGCGGCATCGAGCCGCTCGAGATTGGTGAGATCGCCGTCGAGGGCGTGCCCGCCCTCGATCAACAGCAGGGCCGCCACGGGACGGTCGGGCCCCCGCTCCCGACGCTCGAGCACGCCCCGCAGGTCGGCGGCGCTGCGCACCAGCACCACCCGATCCGGTGCGCGCTCCGCGAAGCGCGCGAGCTTCCTCGCCTGGTAGAGCGCCCGCTCCGTCAGGCTCGACCAGGTGCGAAGCGGCCAGCGCTGCAGCGCCGCGAGGAAGGTGATGTTGTCACTGCCTGCGTCGTTGCTGTCGTAGTTCATGCCGCGCGGCGTCTTCGTCACCGCCCCGAAGACCTGGATGGCGACGTTGCCCCGGTCCAGGCGCGGGAAGTCCACGTGTCCTTGCTGCGCCTCCCGCAGCAGGTCGCGGTTCCAGAGCAGGCTGTCCGCGTGCCAGTCCGCCACCACCAGCGACGCGTGGCGCTGGCGCGCGACCTCGCTCACGACGTGGGGATCGTGGGGGACGACGCCCTGGGCGGCGCGCTCGACCATGCCGGGCCCGAAGGCGAGCAGCGACGCCACGGCGATGCCGAGCAGCCCGAGGGCGAGTCCGATCCAACGCATGTCCGTCTCCTCCCTCGCAGGAGCCAGGGATTCTAACCCGAGCCGAGCCCCGCCCGGGCGAAGCGGGATCCGGAGTTCGGCGGTGTGCTTTCGGGCTTTGGATGGCCGAGAATCGTGGCGTAGGGCGGGTAGGGAGGCCTGCCCACCCCGACGCGAGGATCCGATGTCGAATCTCCTGATCGTCAGCTCGGACTGTCACGCCGGCGCGCTGCCGGCGATCTACAGCGAGTACCTGCCCGCGAAGTACCGCGCCGCGGCCGACGCATGGTGGCTCGCCTTCGCCAGGGAGATGGTGAGCCGAGCGGGCACCTTCTTCGATCAGGAGGCGGTGGACGACTACGCCGAGAAGGCGGGCGACGAGGGCTTCAGCCGCCTGCGGCTGGCCGGGGACCGGATCACCGGCCAGAGCGACGACGTGCTGCGTGCCATGCTGAGCGATGAGAACAGCGCGTTCGCTCCCCGGCGCGGCGAGTGGGACGCCGAGGTCCGGCTGCGCGAGCTCGAGGAGGACGGCGTCGCCGGGGAGGTGATCTTTCCGCAGATGGCGCCCTTCGGTGCAGGCCTCATGCAGTATCGGGCGCGCATCGACCCGGACCAGAACCTTGAGGGGATCCGCGCCTACAACCGCTTCCTGGCGGACCTCTGCAACGCCCACCCGGGTCGCCACGCGGGGGTCGCACTGATCAACGTGGACGACCTCGACGTCACGGTGGAAGAGGTCAGGGCTGCGAAGAAGATGGGCCTCTGGGGCGGTGTGCTCCTTCCCACCTCGACCGGGGATCACCCCTTCTACCACCATCCGCGCTACGAGCCGCTTTGGCGGGTGTGTGAGGAGATCGGGATGCCGGTCCACTCGCACTCGGGCTGGTCACCGGACTACGGCGACGTTCCCGCGGCGACGGCCATGTACATCAGCGAGGTGGACATGTGGGCGCACCGCCCCTTCGCCGCGCTGGTCTGGTCGGGCGTCTTCGAGCGTCACCCCGGGCTCCAGCTGGTGCTGACCGAGACCGGCTGCTCCTGGATCCTCGAAACGCTGCGGGTCATGGAGTTCAAGGCCGACCTGCCCTTCTTCAAGCACTTCAACCGGGAGCTGTCGCTGCGCCCCACCGAGTACTTCCAGCGCCAGTGTCACCTGGGAGCGTCCTTCCTGGCGGACCACGAGGCGGTCGATCGCCACCGCATCGGCATCGAGAAGCTGATGTGGGGCTCGGACTACCCGCACCTCGAGGGCACCTGGCCGAACACCATGGACGCGCTGCGGAAGACCTTCGGCGCGATGCCGGAGCCCGAGATCCGCCGGATCCTCGGGACCAACGCCCTGTCCGTCTACGACTTCGACGCCGAGCTGCTGGCATCGGTCGCCGACCGGATCGGCCCCTCCCTCGAGGACGTCGTCGTCGGCTGATGCCAGCCGGCCGAGCGCCGACCCGCGTGGCGTCGGGCGTTCATCAGCGGGGTTGCGGTCGAGGTGGAGCGGTCGGCGCGAGTGGCCGGCGGTCCGCTCACATACCGAGCTCGTCGAGGTGTTCGCGCAGGATTCGCCTCACCTCGTTGACCGCGTCGGGGTGGCCCTGTAGCGAGTGGCCGGAGCGGACGTGGACCTCCGAGGCCATTCCCTCGATGTGCGCGCTCTCGAAGGTCACGACGCCGTCGTTCTGACCCTCGGGCGGCCCCTCGTTCGGGACGCCGATGATCGAGTGGCCGGTGACGTGCGGGGCCAGTGGCTTCGCGTGCAGCTTCTCGAGGAAGGGGTGCCCCGGACGCATGTTGTCGATGCTGGTCGGCATCCGCTCCAGGCGTCGCTCCGCCCTGCGGCTCTTGTTCAGGTCCACGAACTCGACGCTGCGCTGAGCCAGGTTCGCGGGGAGCTTCACCAGTCGCGAGGCCAGGCTGCTCAGGCGAAACGTTGCCAGGTAGCTGCCCCCGTGCGGCGTCGCCATGAAGACGACACGGGTTACGAAGGGGAGCGGATCGAAGAACACGACCCGTTCCATCAGGTCCCGCGTGGCCTCGGAGAGCTCTACTTCGTCGAACGGCTGTTCGGAGACGTTCTCCCAGAACGACGTGCCGGATTCGACCGCCTGGAGCTTCGTCAGCAGCCCTCCCTGGCTATGGCCGATCACGACCATGTTGCGAAGCGCCGGATCCTCGCCCTTCGGGTCGAGATCCTCGACCGTGTCGACCAGTGCGTCGCGTAGATTGCCTGCGGAGAGCAGGATCGGGTTGCCGGTGGGGTAGAGGAAGAGCCAGACCTGGACGCGCTCGTTCAGGGTCGGGTCGCCCTGGATCTCGTTCAGCAGCTCCGCCCAGCGCGCGGGGCTCGAGGCGGTGCCGTGGACGAGCACCACCGGAATCCGTCCCGAGTGATAGGGCGTGAGCAACATCAGGCCGTCCGGGGCCTGCTCGGCGAAGGGGTTCAGGTCTCCCAGTCGGAAGCCGGCGAGCTCGAAGTCCCAGATCGGCGAGCCCTCGAGGACATAGGCCAGTGCGGCCGTCGTCTCGTACTCGAGTGGCACTTCCTGCCCCGCCAACTGGACCCGACTCGTGCGGTCCTGCACGTACATCTCGAGTGTCCCCGCGAGGCGGCGGCCCTCGAGGCTCGCGTAGACGTCTCCGAAGCGGAGCACGACGGTGACGGGCACGCGGAGTCGCGGCGGAAGTCGATAGCCGCGCGGAATGTCCTGGCCGTCGAGGGGCTCGAGCCCGGCCAGCAGCGCTGCCCCGATCCCCGGCGTGCGGTAGCGGTTGCGCAGGCCGCGAACGCCAAACTCCACGCTGGGGACGAAGTCTACGAGCCGGTAGCGGTCCCAGACGAGGCTGTCCTCGTCGACCGAGAGGTGCAGGTGACCGAATGGCGTGCGGAGCGTCCGCCGCTCGAGCACCACGCGATCGCTCCCTTCCGTGCGAAGCCCTTCGGCGAGGGCCTGGTTGTAGAGGTCCGCGGCCACGCGGCGGCGCGGCTCGAAGGGTCCGGGGCGTTGGGCCGGGTCCGGCGGAAAGAGGTAGGCGTAGGCGAACACCGCGGAGCTCAGGAAGTAGCCGCCCCCGCCGCCCCCGAGTGCGTGGTGGAAGCAGAGCTCGGCGAGGGCGAAGGTCCGGGCCGAACGATTCGGTGCCGTGCGAAGCCCCTGGGCGAGCCGCTCGATCACGCCCTCGGGGTCCTCCTCGTAGGCCTGGGTCAGGCCGAGGGTCTGGAGGACGAGGTGGCTGCTCTGGCTCGGCTCGCCGCTGGTGAGGACCGTGGCGGTGAGGGTGCGTCGCACATGGCTCGGGTCCTTGCGGTCGACTCCGACCGGCGTCGCACAGGCGAGGCCAAACAGGACGAGCGAGAGCACCGCAGCCGCTGCGAGGGTCCGCGATCTCATAGGCTGATACGCTAGCCGACAATCGCCGTGGGAGGAATCCATGGAAGCGCGTGAGCTTGGATTCGATCCGGGACGCCTCGCCCGCGTCGGCGAGGCGATCCGAGCCGACGTCGGGGCCGAGCGCTACGACGGAGCCGTCGCGCTGGTGGCGCGCCACGGCGAGGTGGTGCTGCACGACGCCGTAGGCTTCGCCGAGCGTTCGGGCGAGCGGCCCGCGCAGGTCGACGACGTCTTCTTCCTCTTCTCGGTCACGAAGACCTTCACCGCGGCGGCGGTGCTGCGTTGCGTCGAGCGGGGTCAGGTGCAGCTCACCACGCCGGTGGCCGAGGTGCTCCCGGAGTTCGGCGTTCTCGGCAAGGAGCGAATCACCGTCGCCCAGCTGCTCACCCACACCGGCGGTCTGCCGCCGGAGCTTCCCTTCGTCTCGCCCGACAAGCTCGGCGACCTCGAGACCGTCGCGCGGGGCGTCTGCGGGCAGGCGCTGATCGCCCGGCCGGGCCGGGTAGTCAGCTACAGCCCGATCGGCGCCTTTGCCGTGCTCGGCGCGCTGGTCCGACGCCTCGACGGCGGCGCGCGGCCCTTCCGCAGGATCCTGGAGGAGGAGATCTTCGCGCCGCTGGGCATGAAGAGCACGAGCCTCGGGCTGCGCCCGGACCTGGCGTCGCGGCTCGCCCCCATCGTCGTGCGCGACCGCAGCCCGGCGATCTTCTCCCCCGAGGCGCTCGAGGCCATCAACGTGCTGATGAGCGGGGAGTTCGAGATGCCCGGGGGCGGGGCGCTGGGCACGGCTCACGACGTCTTCCGCTTCGCCGAGGCGCTGCGCCGCGGCGGAGAGCTCGACGGTCAGCGCATCCTGTCGCCGGCCCTGCTCCGGCTCGCGACCACGAATCAGACCGGCGACGAGCCGAACCACATCTTCGACTCCATGTGCGAGGCCCGCGGCTGGGACGACTTCCCGGCGAACATCGGCATCGGCTTCTTCCTGCGCGGCGAAGGCCTCTTCCCCATGCCCTTCGGCCTGACCGCCTCGCCGGAGACCTTCGGGGGGCTGGGTGCCGGCTCCACCATGTTCTGGGTCGACCCGCGGCGCGATCTGGTCTTCGTCTGCCTGACGACGGGCCTGCTCGAGGACTCCCGCCACTTCGAGCGTATGCAGAAGCTCTCGGATCTGGTCCTGGCCGCCCTCGACGGCTGAGCGCCACGCAGCCCCCGTCCGGCCTTCGCTGAGGCATCGCGCCCCGCGAAGTGATCGCGGCCTGGGGCGAACTGCACTCTCCGAGGCGCGAAGGGCCTCACGCGGGCACCCGGGCAGGGCCTGGGGGGACCACCGGGGCACGCTTCTTGCTCGATGGAGGGTTGGTCGATCCATCCCCATCTCTCCTTGGGGAGTGGCCGACCCCCGCGAAGGAGATGCATGCGGGTCACGGTCAAGCTTCTCGGCGTGCTGGGCTCGCGGGATCGCGGGCGCTCCGGTCGCTGCTTCGACCTGACCCTGAGCGACGACGTCACCGCCGGCGACCTGCTGCGTGCGCTCGCCGATCGCTGTGGCGCGCCCTTTCGCGACGCCGTCGAATCGCCCGACGGGAGGCTTCCGCGACACATCCGCATGTTCGCCGGAAGCGAGATGCTGGTGGAGCGCGAGCAGGCGCTGGCACCGGCGAGTGCTGCTGGCGCCGGTGGCGTCACCGTCGTGCTGCTCACGCCCATGATGGGGGGCTGACCCCGGGAGGTCCGATCGTGCATCGACCCGCACCGACGCGAGCCGCGAACGGCGAAGACACCTGGATCCCGAGCGCCTGCGGCATGTGTTACAACCAGTGCGGCATTCGCGGCCACCGGGTGGACGGCACCCTGGTGAAGATCGAGGGGAACCCGGAGAATCCGATCGGCCGTGGAAGGCTCTGCGCGCGGGGCCTCGCCGGGATCCAGCTCCTCTACGATCCCCACCGCGTCGATCGTCCGCTGCGCCGCACCAATCCCGAGAAGGGGATCGGCGTCGATCCGGGCTGGGAGGAGATCGGCTGGGACGAGGCCCTCGACGAGATCACCGAGCGGCTCGTCCGGGTTCGCGAGCAGGATCCGCGCGGGCTCTTCTTCAGCGGTACCGTGATCTCGCTGGCGCCGCTCATGCACGCGCTCGGGACCTTCCTCCCGGCCTTCGGCTCACCCAGCGCCTTCGTCTCGGACGGGCACCACTGCGGCAACGCGGAGCACATCCTGGCGCGCACGCTCCACGCCTCGGTCACCACCAACCCGGACGTCGCGCACTGCGACCATCTCCTGCTCTTCGGCTGTCAGGCCGGGCTCGGTACCTATTACGCGCTCACCACCATGGCCCAGGACGTCGCCGATGCGCGCGTGCGCGGGATGAAGGTGGTCGTCGTCGATCCCTTTCTGGGCACCGCCGCCGAGAAGGCGGACGAGTGGGTTCCCATCAAGCCCGGCAGTGACGGCGCGCTGGCCTGCGCGATGCTGCACCTGCTGGTGAACGAGTACCGGATCTTCGACGCGGACTATCTGCGCGACCACGCCGACGGCCCCTACCTGCTGGCCGAGGACGGCTGGTACGCGCGCGATCTCGAGAGTGGGAAGCCCCTGGTCTGGGACATCGATGCGGGAGAGGCCCGCCCCTTCGACGCACCGGATCTCGGTGCCCTGGCGCTCGAAGGCCACTATCTGGTGGAGAGCACCACCTGTCGCACCGTCTTCCAGGCGCTGCGGGAGCAGGTGGCGAGGTGGACTCCCGAGGTGGCGGCCGAGGCGACGGGCGTGCCGGCGGCGGTGATCCGGCGCATGGCCCGGGAGTTCGGCGAGGCGGCGAGGATCGGCAGCACCACCGTGATCGACGGCGTCGAGTTGCCGCTCCGCCCCGCGTCGGCGCTCTACTTCAAGGGCGCCCACGGCCACGACAACGCCTGGCCGACGTCGCTGGCCATCGAGCTCCTCAACGAGGTGGTCGGGGCCAGCAACGTGCCGGGTGGATTGCTCGGGACGAACCCGGTCTGCCTCGGGCACCCGGAGACGGGCTCTCCCCGCTGGCAGCCGGGCGCCGACGGCGACGGGCTGCTCGAGGCCGGCGCCCTGCTCTACAACGACCCGTTCGGCCGCTCGCCCGGCTGGCCTCCGACCCCGGAGAGCGCCGAGCTCCCGAACCTGCGGGATCTCGTCGGCTGGCCCATCACCACCTGCTTCACGCCGGCCGCGCTGAACGATCGGGAGAACTTCTCCTTCGACCACGCACCGCAGGTGCTGCTCAACTACGGTTCGAACCTGCTGATGAGCGTCGCCCGTCCCGAGGTCTGCTTCGAGGCCTTCCGCGACGCCTTCGTCGTGTGCGTGAACCTGTACTCGGACGAGACGGCCGAGGCGCTGGCCGACATCGTCCTGCCCGACGCGTGCTACCTCGAGCGCCTCGACCCGCTCCCGAACTTCACTCGCCACCACCACCCGGTGGGGATGGGCGACTGGGGCCACACGATCCGGCAGCCCATGGTCGAGCCCCTCTACGAGCGCCGTCACTTCTCCGAGGTGCTGCTGGAGCTGGCCCATCGTCTCGGGATCACCGAGCCGATGAATCTCCTCACCAACAACCTCTTCGGCCTGACGCCCCCCCACGCTCTGGAGGGCGGCGTTCGCTACGGCTGGCGCGAGATCGCGGACCGCGCCTACCGGAGCTGGTTCGGCGACGAGCACGGCCTCGAGTGGTTCGAGGAGCACGGCGTGATCACCTGGCCGAAGAAGGTGGAGGAGGTGTTCTGGAAGCCCTTCATCCACGCGCGCGCCCCGATCTACAACGAGTGGGTGAAGCGGAGCGGCGAGCAGGTGGCAGAGATCGCCCTGGATCGCGGCATGAAGGGCATCGACACGTCCGGCTTCCTCCCCCTCCCGGACTGGCGTCCCTGCCGCGCCGGGCGGCCGCGGGAGGGATACGACCTCCAGGCCATCTACTACCGCGTGCCCTGGCACACCTTCTCCATGACCTACGAGAACCCCTGGCTCGACGAGATCTCCCGAGGAGAGCCCTACAGCTACTTCATCTGCATCAACACGGCGACGGCGCGGGCAAAGGAGATCGAGGACGGCGATTCCATCGAGGTCGAGGGCGCCGACGGCGGCACCCTCCGCGGGCGCGCGCGCCTGACCGAAGGCGTGCACCCCGACGTCCTGGCGGTCGCGAACAACGGGGGACACTGGGCGAAGGGCATGCCCTTCGCGCGCGGCAAGGGGATCTTCTTCAACCAGCTGCTGCCGATGGATCTCGAGCACACGGACCTCGTCTCGCTGTCGATGGACTGCGACGCGCGGGTGCGGGTGCGGAAGGTCGAGGAGGCCTGAGATGCGACTCGGAATGGTCATCGACCTCAAGCGCTGCATCGGCTGCTACGGCTGTCAGGTCGCCTGCAAGGCGGAGAACGGAACCCGACCCGGAACGACCTGGGCTCGCGTGGTGAAGCGGGAGTGGGGGGAGTACCCGGACGTGAAGAAGCTCTCGATCCCGGTGCTGTGCATGCACTGCGGCGAGCCGCCCTGCGTCGAGGTGTGTCCGACCGGCGCCAGCCAGAAGCGGGAGCGCGACGGCATCGTCTTCGTCGAGGGCGACGTCTGCGTGGGATGCCGCGCCTGCGTGATGGCCTGCCCCTACGGCGCCCGCTACTACCAGGACGACCAGAGCGACTACTTCGGGCAGGGAGAGAACGCCTACGAGCAGTGCGTCTACTCCGCGCACCAGAAGGGCGTCGTCGAGAAGTGCGACTTCTGTCGCCATCGCCTCGAGCGGGGCGAGGAGCCGGCGTGCTCGGCGAACTGCATGTGCAAGGCCCGCATCTTCGGCGATCTGGACGACCCGGAGAGCGACGTCTCCCGGCTGATCCGCGAGGAGGGGGGCTTCCAGCTGAACCCCGAGCTGGGTACGGACCCGTCGGTCTGGTACCTGCCCCAAGAGAGGTGATCCATGAGCTCGATGCCCGATCGACTCGACCTGCGCAGGCAGGATCTCGCCCAGGTCTACCGCCCGCAGCGCGAGTGGATCGACGGGCGCGGCATCCTGATCGTCGTGGCCCACTTCTTCTCGGGCATCGGCGCCGGCGCCTGGCTCTGGTCCACGCTCTACGACTTCCCGCTGGGTCGCGTGCTGGCCTTCGCCAGCGTGATGGGGCTCTCCGGCGTCGCGCACCTGGCGTTCCTGGGCCGCTGGGACCGCTTCTGGCGCATCCTGCGGCGACCCCATCAATCCTGGATCAGTCGCGGCATGTGGGCGATCGGCGTGTTCGGGCTGGCGGCGGGCGTCGTCCTGCTGCGTGTGCCCGGCAGCGTCCTGCCCGGGCTCGCCACGGCGCTGTCGCTGGTCGCGGCCTGCGGGATCCTGCTCTACGAGGGCTTCGTCTACGCCGCCTCCCGAGCCATTCCCTTCTGGCGGACGCGGCTGCTGCCGGCGCTGTACATCGCCTACGGCCTGCGCGGCGGCGCCGCCCTGCTGCTGGTGGCGGCTGCGCTCGGCGGCGACGGCTTCGACGTGGCGGCCGTCGAGGCCATCAAGCTGTGGGTGGTCGTCTCCACGGCGGTGCTGGTGCTCCTCTACCTGGTGGCGGGGAGTCGCGCCGGCGGGGCCGCTCGCGAGTCCGTGGCACAGCTCGTCGCCGGGCGGGTCTCGCCCTCCTTCTACGGCGGCACCGTGCTCGTGGGGATCGTCGTGCCGGTGGCTCTCGCGCTGGGCCGCGAGACCCTCGGGCTTCCCGAGCTCGCCCTGGTGGGGTCGATCGGCGTCGCGTCGCTCGTGGGTGACTTCTACGTGAAGTACTGCGTCGTGAAGGCCGGCGTCTACACCCCGATGGTGGGGGCCTCGGGCGTCTGAGGACGGACGAGCTCAGGGCCCTCCGACCGGTTCTGCGCCGGGTCCGATGCTCCAGCGCTCCACCTGCTCCTCGAAGAAGGGCTGGCCATCGAGTCGGTACTCGATCTCGAAGGGGAGCCAGAAGCCGTCCTGTCGGCGGAGCTCGCGGAAGTGGGCCTCGATCTCGACCCTGCCGATGCCCGGGACCTCCACCGGGCCCCGGGCGCGGACGAGATGGGTGGCTTCGTCGAAGTAGAGGCGCCATGCGTCTGCGGGAAGTGCGTCGCAGCCGGCGGCGAGACCGCGGGCGGTCCCCGGCGGCAGCGATTCCGCTGCGAGCTCGCGCCAGTGCCCCCCGCGAAGCCCCGAGAGCCAGACGAGCCCCATCCACCCGGTCAGGCGGTCGTAGCAGGTGCCGCCCAGCGGTTGGTCCGCGACCTGCGCGCCCCCCACGGAGGAGCGGAGCGATTCGCCCCGTGCGAGGTAGGATTGCGCTCCGCCGCTCGCCGGCAGGGTGAGCTGCAGGCGATCCGGGGCCGCGAACGCGAGCTCCCAGCGCCAGCTCCCGGGAAAGCCGTAGTGCACGTGAACCCTCGACTCCCTGCGGAAGCTCACGATCTCGCCCCCGCGTGCGGCGATGGCCTCTGCCACCAGGTCGCCGCGAGCGCCGAATGGGGGAGGGGCGCACGCGGAGACGAGGAGCGCGGTGGCGAGCAATCCGGTCGCCCAGCCCGCCAGGCGACTCGCATTGCCCTGCGGGGTCTGCTGGCTGCGCTCGCGGTCGGGGCCCTCGGCTGTGTCGGTCCGGTCGGCGCCGAGGCCGCTCCGCCGGCGGTGGAGCACCGGGAGCACTGGCTGAGGAACGAGACGCTGCACGTCCGGGTGAGCATTCCAGACTCTTTGCCGGGAAGGAAGCCTGCGATCCTCTCTCCCCTGGGCGAGGCCGAGGTGCTGCTCCAGCGCGGCTTCGTGCTGGTGGAGTTCGGGATCGACTGGGAGCGGGTGCGCGCGTCGCTCGGTCCGGAGGCGGCCCCGCCGGAGGATGCACACGAGGAGACGGCCGAGGAGACGGTGGGCAGCTGGCTGCTGGCCGCGCCGCGTCCCGGGATCGTCGGCCAGGGCTACTTCACGCTGATCGCCGGCAACGCCGTGATCGTCTCCGAAGTGCTGGACTGGCTCGAGACGCTGCCCCAGGTCGATTCCTCCCGCATCGCCATCGCCGGCAGCTCGACCCAGGGCTTCGTCGCCCTGGAGGCGCTGGCTCGGGAGCCGCGCCTCGCGGCTGCAGTCGTTCGGGTGGCCTGCGGCGACTACCACCGCTTCCTGCGCTCGTCTTCCCTCGGGCTCGGCGACGATCCCCGCTGGCTTCCGGATGGCGAGCTGCGTCTGGATCCCGACTACGAGGCGGAGCTCCGGGAGCGCGAGCCGATCCACCACCCCGAGCGCTTCCCGCCGCGACCGCTGCTGCTGCTGGTCGGCAACGTGGACCACGCGATCCCCTTCGCCTGTGCCCGCCGCACCGCCGACGCGTTTCGTCCGGCCTACGACGCGGGCGGCGTGCCCGAGCGCTTCCAGATGATCGTCTTCGACGGCCAGGGCCATCATCTCGGTCCCGCGGCCGACGCACTGACCCTCCACTGGTGGGAGCGCTGGCTGCTGTCGACCGATCCGCAGGGAGATGGTGGATGAGGTGGGGAGGTTGCGGGCGCGGATGGCTCGGGGCGGCGCTCGCGATGCTCGGAATCGGCTGTGCGGCGCTGCCTCGCGGCGCCGAGCCGGGCGTGATCGTGGTGCGCAACACCAGCGGACGCGACGTCGCCAGCGTGACCCTGGCGCCCTCCGGCGACTCGGCGGACGGGATCTCGCGCTCGGGAAGCCTGTCGCCGTTGCCCCGGGGCGTGCAGCAGGTGGTGGTGCGTCCGTCCCACGCCCCGCCGCTGGCGTCGGAGGTGGAGTTCCGCTGGACGGAGACCGGGGGCCGCGTCCGGGCCGTCACCCTCGATCTCGAGCCGACGCTGCGCGCGGCCCGGGGAGGCCCCGGTGAGGCGCTCGTCTTCGAGCTGCTCCCGGGCGGTCGTGTCGCCACCCGCGTCGAGGCCTGGCCCCGGTAGCGCGGACCCGATCCGCCCCTTCCGATCGGCCCCGCATGTCCTGTACCCTGAGCGCCCGTCCAGGACCCGCGTCGCCACCCACGAGGACCCCCATGATCGTCCCCCCTGCGGCCGGCCCGCGCTGGCCGGCTCCGACCCGCTGCCTCCTCGCCGTGGGAATGGTCCTGGCCCTCCTCGGCTGCGCCGAGGAGCCGCCGCCGCCGGCCCCTCCCGAGGTTCGCGTGGCGGAGGTGATCCAGCGCGATCAGCCCATCGTGATCGAGATGGTCGGCGAGACCCGGGGCTCGGCAGACATCCCGATCCGCGCGCGGGTCGAGGGAGTGCTCCTGACCATGAGCTTCATCGAGGGGCGCCGCGTCGAGGAGGGCCAGATCCTCTACACGATCGATCCGGTGCCCTTCGAGTCGAAGGTGGTCGAGGCCGAGGGCAACCTGGCCGAGGCGCGCACGCGGTTGGCGAAGGCGAAGGCGGACCTGGATCGGATCCGGCCGCTCGCCGAAATGAACGCCGTGAGTCAGCAGGACCTCGACGGGGCGGTGGCCCAATACGAGGCGGCGCTCGGCGCCGTGCAGGCCGCCGAGGCGCGGAAGGAACAGGCCGAGATCGAGCTCGGCTACACGCGGATCGCGGCTCCCATCTCGGGGCGCATCGGCATCTCGCAGGCGAAGGTGGGCGAGTTCGTGGGCCGCTCGCCGAACCCGGTGGTGCTGAACTACGTCTCGCTCACGGATCCCATCCGCGTGCGCTTCGCCATCGACGAGCGCAGCTACCTGCGAATCGCCCGGAAGATCCGCGACCTCGAGGAGACCGGCCAACTCGGCACGGAGCGCGCCGACATCGAGCTCGTGCTGGCGGACGGGACGGTGCACGAGGGACGGGGTGTCATCGTGGGCGCGGACGCGGCGGTGAATCCCCAGACGGGCACGTTCACCCTGGAGGCGGACTTCCCGAACCCCCGGGACATCGTGGTGGCCGGCCAGTTCGCGCGGGTCCGGGCGGTGGCGGAGACGATCGAGGACGCGCTGCTCGTGCCCCAGCGGGCCATCACGGAGCTTCAGGGCATGTTCCGCGTCTACGTCGTCGGTGACGACGGAGAGGTGGCGCTGCGCGAGGTCGAGCTGGGGCCGAAGGTCGACCGGCTCCAGGTCGTCGTGAGCGGGCTCGAGGCGGGGGAGAGGGTGGCCGTGGACACCATGCGCCTCAGGGCCGGCCTGAAGGTCGTCCCCGTGCTGGACGAGGGTGACCAGGAGGGGGCCGACCCGAAGGACGCCGACGCCGACTCGCAGGAGGAGCGCGCGGCGGAACCGACCTCGCCCGACGCTGCGGACGCCGGGGCCTGAAGAGTGGCCGAGTTCTTCGTCCGACGGCCGATCGTGGCCATGGTGATCGCCATCGTCACGGTGATCATCGGCCTCGTGTCGCTCCAGGCGCTGCCCATCGCCCAGTATCCCGAGATCACGCCGCCGATGGTGAACGTGACCGGGACCTACACCGGCGCCAATGCCATCGACGTAGAGCAGTCCGTCGCGACGCCCGTCGAGCAGAAGGTCAACGGCGTCGAGAACATGATCTACATGAAGTCGGTCAACGCGAGCGACGGCCGCATGTCGCTCGAGGTGTCCTTCGAGGTCGGCACCGACCTGGACATGGCCAACGTATTGACCCAGAACCGGGTGTCCGAGGCGCAGGCCTCGCTGCCGGAGGAGGTGAAGCGCCTCGGCGTCACGGTCAAGAAGAAGCTCTCCTTCCCGCTGCTCCTGATCTCCCTGGTCTCACCGGAAGGCAGCTTCGACGAGGAGTTCCTCACCAACTACGCGACGATCAATATCATCGACGCTCTGGCCCGGATTCGAGGTGTGGGTCTGGTAGAGGTCTTCGGCGGGAGCACGACCGAGTACGCCATGCGCGTCTGGGTCCGCCCCGACGAGCTGGCAAAGCTCGAGCTCACGGCAGCGGACATCAAGCGGGCCATTCAGGAGCAGAACGTCCTGGTTCCAGCCGGCCAGCTCGGAGGCGCACCGGCCCGACCGGGCACCGAGTTCACCTACACCGTACAGACGGCCGGTCGCTTCCGAACGCCGGAGCAGTTCGGTGAGGTGGTGATCCGTGCGAACCCGGACGGCTCCCAGGTGATGCTGCGCGACGTGGCGCGCATCGAGCTCGGCACCCAGAACTACCTGCTGAAGACCCAGACGGACGGGCGACCCGCCGCGGTGCTCCAGATCTTCCAGCTTCCGGACGCGAACGGGCTCGCGGTGGCGGAGGAGGTGCTGGGCACGATGGCGGACCTCGCCCAGGCCTTCCCCGAAGACGTCGAGCACGTGATCTCCCTCGATACGACCAAGCCCATCACCGCCGGCATCCGCGAGATCGTGATCACCCTCTTCCAGGCCGTCGGGCTGGTGATCCTGGTCGTCTACATCTTCCTCCAGAGTTTCCGCTCCACCCTGATCCCGACCATCGCGGTGCCGGTCTCCCTGATCGGCGCCTTCGCGGTGTTCCCGCTGCTCGGCTTCTCCGTGAACACGCTCTCGCTCCTGGGCCTGGTGCTCGCCATCGGCATCGTGGTCGACGACGCCATCGTCGTGGTCGAGGCCGTGACCACGAAGATGGAGGAGGGGATGTCGCCACGGGAGGCCACCGTCGCGGCCATGCGCGAGGTGTCCGGGCCGATCGTCGCCACTTCGCTCGCCCTGATCGCCGTGTTCGTTCCGGTGGCGGCCATGGCGGGCATCACCGGGCGCCTCTACCAGCAGTTCGCCATCACGATCGCCATCTCGGTGGCGATCTCCTCGCTGAACGCGCTCACCCTGAGCCCGGCCCTGGCGGCGACCCTGCTGAGGCCCCCGGGCGAGGAGAAGGTGGCCTTCGCGCGCTTCTTCGCCGCCTACAACCGGCTCTTCGAGCAGGCCACCGCGCGCTTCATGGTGCTCACGGACTTCTTCACCAGCCGGGTGGCGCGCGCGGGAGCGCTGCTCGCGGTGCTGATCGTGGCGACCCTGATCCTCTTCCGTGTCGTGCCCGCGGGCTTCATGCCCGAGGAGGACCAGGGTTACGCGCTCGCCGCCGTGATGCTGCCGGAAGGCGCATCCCTCCAGCGCACCCGGGAGGTGATGCAGCAGATCGAAGCCATCACGGCCGAGATCGGCGCGATCGAGAACACCACCACGATCGCCGGCTACAGCCTGCCGAGTGCGACCAATCAGTCGAACGCGGGAACGGTCTTCGTGCAGCTGAAGGACTGGGACGAGCGGCCCGACGAGGCCGACCACGCCCGCAACGTCGTGCGCCGGATGAACGCCGCCTTTGCGACGCTACGGGGCGGTGTCGCCTTCGCCTTCGGCCCCCCTGCCATTCCCGGCCTCGGAACCGGCTCCGGCTTCTCGATCATGCTCCAGGATCGCGGCGGAAACGAACCCACCTACCTGGCCGAGCAGTTGGCGCGGTTCACGAAGGCGGCCACGGAGCGGCCCGAGATCGCCGGGGCCAACAGCCTCTTCCGGGCCAGCGTTCCCCAGGTCTTCCTGGACATCGACGACGCCAAGGCGCTGAAGCTCGGGGTTCCCCTCGACGACGTCAGCACCTCCATCGGCGCCTTCCTGGGCGGGGCCTACGTCAACGACTTCAACCGCTTCGGCAGGCTCTACAAGGTCTACGTACAGGCCGAGCCTCAGTACCGGGACGATGCCGACTCGCTGCGCTTCTTCTACGTGCGCAACGCCGAGGGCGGAATGGTTCCCCTCTCCACCTTCGTGACGGCGAGCCGGACTTCGGGCTCCGAGTTCACCAACCGCTTCAATCTCTTCCGCTCCGCCGAGGTGACGGGCCAGCCCGCACCGGGCTACAGCTCTTCCCAGGCGATCGAGGCCCTCGAGCAGGTGGCCGCCGAGACCCTGCCTCCGGACATGGGCTACTCCTGGAACGCCATGAGCTACCAGGAGAAGGCGGCGGCGGGGAGCGGCGGCGCCGTCTTCGTGATGGCCCTCGTCTTCGTGTTCCTGATCCTCGCCGCCCAGTACGAGAGCTGGTCGCTGCCGCTGTCGGTGCTGCTGGGCGTGCCGATCGCCATCTTTGGGGCGATGGGCGGTTTGTGGATCGCGCGGCTGTTCAGCGAGAGCTACGTGAACAACGTGTTCGCGCAGATCGGCCTCGTGATGCTGATCGGCATGTCCGCGAAGAACGCGATCCTGATCGTCGAGTTCGCGAAGGTGGAGAGGGAGTCTGGGAAGAGCGCGGTGGAGGCTGCGATGGAGGCGGCGCGGCAGCGCTTCCGCCCCATCCTCATGACCGCCTTCTCCTTCATCCTGGGCGTGCTGCCGCTGTTGGTGGCCAGCGGTGCCGGCGCCGAGGCGCGGCGGGTGATGGGCATGACCGTCTTCAGCGGGATGCTCGTGGCCACCGTGATCGGCGTCCTGGTCGTACCGGCGCTCTTCGTGGTGATCGAGCGCTACGTGGCGCGCTCTCCCGATCCGGTCCCGTCGAACGAGGGGGGGAGCTGAGATGCTCCGCCGAGGCGCCTTCAGCGTCGGCCTCTGGCTGCTGTGCGCGGGCTGCGCCCTCACGCCCGACTATGAGCGCCCCGAGCTCGATCTGCCGCCGGAGTACGTCCAACCCACGCCCTCGGGAGAGTCGATTGCCAACCTCGAGTGGTGGAACCTCTACAGCGACCCGAAGCTCCGCTCCCTGATCGAGATCGCCCTGGAGGAGAACCAGGATCTGGCCCTCGCCCTCGCCCGCGTCGCGGAGGCCCGCTACCAGGTGACCTTCGTGCGCGCGGACCAGTTCCCGTTCCTCGACGTCTTCGGCTCCGGCGGGCGCGGTCGGGGCAGCGAGCGGGAGGCCGGGTCCACGACGCACGGGAGCGGCCCGAGCTTGCGCACGACCGACCGCTTCGCCATCGGCGGTGAGATCTCCTTCGAGGTGGACCTCTGGCGCAAGTACAGTCGCGCCAGCGAGGGGGCCCGAGCGGACCTGATGGCCACCGAGGCGGCCTACCGGAACGTGACCATCAGCCTGGTGGCCAGCGTCGCCTCCACCTACTTCCTGCTGCGGGACCTGGACGCCCGCCACCAGATCGCGCTGCGCACCATCGAGGGCCGCCGCGAGAGCCTCGAGATCATCAAGGCGCGTTTCGACAAGGGGACGGTCCCCGAGCTCGACGTGAACCAGGCCGAGATCGAGCTGGCCATCGCGGAGGTGGCCGCGGTGTCCTTCGAGCGCGGCATCGTCCAGGCCCAGAACGCGCTGCGCGTGCTGCTGGGCAGCTATCCGGGGGAGGTCGATCGCGGCCCCGAGCTGGAGGACCAGCGGATGCCCCCCGAGGTGCCCGCGGGCCTGACGTCTGATCTGCTGCGGCGCCGGCCCGACGTGGTGGCAGCGGAGCAGACGCTCGCGGCGGAGACTGCGCGCATCGGGGTGGCCGAGGCGATGCGCTACCCCTCGATCAGCCTCACCGGGAGTCTGGGCGCCATCGCCGACGAGCTCTCGGACCTCAACACGAACGATGCGAAGGCCTGGAACATCGCGGCCGGGGTGTTCCAGCCGATCTTCAACAGCGGGCGACTGAAGGCCCAGGCGAGGGCCCAGCGCGCGCGCGCGGAGCAGTCCCTCTACGCCTACCAGGGCGTGCTCCGTCAGGCGTTCCGCGAGGTGGAGGACGCCCTCGTCGCGGTCCGCACCCTGCGGATCGAGCACGCGGCGAGATCCCGCCAGGTGGTCGCGGCGCGCAACGCCGCCAGGCTCTCGCGGGCTCGCTACGACGCGGGCGTCGTGGACTACCTCGAGGTGCTGGATACGGAGCGCACCCTCTTCTCCTCGGAGCTCGACGAGTCCACGACCCTGCGAAGTTCGCTCGACGCCGTGGTGCAGCTCTACAAGGCGCTGGGCGGGGGCTGGACGGAGCCCGAGCCGGAGACCGAGGGCTAGGAGCGGTGCGGCAGCTGCCGCTCCAGCTTCGGAGCGAGCTCAAGCGCTGCCGCGACGAGGGGCGCCCTCTCCCGGGCTTCGCCTATCGCGATCCCGGGATCTTCGAGGCCGAGCTCGACGCGCTCTTCCGTCCGGGCTGGATCAGCGTGGCCTGCGCCCAGAACGTGCCGAATCCCGGAGACCTCCTTCCGGTCCGCATCGCGGGCCAGGCCCTGCTCGTGACCCGCGATCGGGATGGCGAGGTGCGGGTGTTCTACAACCTCTGCCGTCATCGCGGCGCGCTGCTGGCGAGCGAGCCCTGTCGCGCGCAGGCCGGGCGCATCGTGTGCCCCTACCACGGCTGGAGCTTCGGCCTCGACGGCCGCTTCGAGTCTGCACCGCACTTCGATCGCTCGGACCCCGACGCGCCCTCGCAGGCCCTGCGCGAGGACCTGGGCCTGATCCCGCTGCGCAGCGCGGTCTGGCGCGACGTGGTGTTCGTGAACCTCTCGGGGGACGCCCCGGACTTCGAGGGGTTCATCCGCCCCCTCGAGCAGCGGATCGCCCGCTGGACCGCCTCCGAGCTGCGCCCCCTGGCGTCCGACGAGTACCGGATCGAGGCCAACTGGAAGCTCGCGGCGGAGAACTTCCTCGACGCCTATCACCTCCCGGTGGTGCACCCCGAGCTCGGCGGGGGCTTCAGCGGCGCGCTCCTGCTCGAGGATCTGGAGATCTCCGACGACATCGTGGGCGTGGCCATGCCCCAGGGCTACGGACCGGGCTCGGTGCAGGACGAACCGGTCTTCCCGCGCTTCTCGGGCCTGGGCGAGGAGCGCCGCCACCTCGAGGCCTTCGTCATCCTCCCCAACACCCTGCTGATCGTGGAGCCCGACAACCAGCAGGTGATCGTGCTGCGGCCCCAGTCTCCCGAATGCACCGAGGAGACCTTCGCCAACTACGTCGTCTCCGACGCCTCCCAGCGCGAGGAGCTGGCGGCGGAGCGCGCGGAGTACCATCGCTCCGCGCTGCTCGTGAACGATCAGGACGCGGCGTTGCTGGCGGGGCTCCAGCAGGCCCGGTCGATGGACGTGGGCGGGCAGATCCGGCCCTCGCCTTCGTGGGACCAGACCCACCTGCGCTTCCAGCGGGCCTGGGCGACCCGCATGCTCGGGGGGCGGCTCCGCGCGACCTGATGGCCTCCGGGGGTCACCGGAGCGGAGACCGGATCGACGATGGGTCAGGGGACCGAGGGAGAGAGGCGCTCGAGCTCCGCGGCGCGGGCCCCGGTCATGCGGATCCGGCAGTCGAGCTCGATGTCGCCGGCACCGGTCCCGGGCTCGGCGCGGAGCCGAAGCCAGTGGCAGCTCGCCTGGCGATGGCGCGAGAACGCTTCCCGGGCCGCCTCGAAGGCCTTCGACGCCTCGTCTCGCCCGGTGACCGCGGCGAGCTCTTCCATCTCGCGGGCCGTGGCCGCCTCGGCCCGCCGCAGCGCGGCCTCGGCCTGCGAGAGCTTCGCCTCGAGACAGGGCTTCACCTCGAGCCGCGTGGCGGCCCGCCGGTAGCAGTCCGCGAGGGGCGTATCCGCCGAGGCGGCGGCGGAGAGGATCCACCCGCCGACGAGCCACACTGTCACCGCCGTGCGCATCGCGCCCTCCCCACCCACGGTACAGCCGGGGGTGGCTACGCCTCGTATCGGAAGTGGGACTCGCGCTGAGGATCCGCCACGAGCAGGTGGTATTCGCGGTAGTAGCGTTCCCGCCCGATTCGCATCGCCTCCGCGTGCTCCGGGTGCTCGCGCCACGCGCGCAGGTGCTCGGCCGACTCGAACGCGATGACGCTGGCCCTCTCGCCGCCCTCGGAGAGGTAGGTGTCGTAGGAGAGGAAGCCGGGCATCTCGCGGGCGAGGGTAGGCATCCGGGCGGCCAGCTCGCCGAACTCCTCCGCATTCTCGGGCCGGAGTCGGGAGCGGAAGACGATGACGACCATCGGAGGCCTCCTCGTGGCTGTGCCCGATCGGATCTCTAGCGCGTCGCCGTCGGGATGACCAAGGCCGGGCCCCCCGGTCACGACTCGAGGGGTAGCTGCTGGGTCCAGACGATCACGAGCTCGCGGCGGGCCAGCCGCCAGCCCTCGGGCTCCCGGCGGTAGCGATCCCGGTAGCGGATGCCCCAATCGAGCTTCTGGGGCCGACCGTCGACTTCGTGCAGGTGATGGGCGACGCAGTAGACCTCGCCTTCGGCCTCGTCACCGCGGAGCGCCACGGACTGCTGGTGCATCGTGTGCTGCGTCGCCCGATAGCGTTCGATCGAGCGCATGGCTTCGCGGATCTGCTCCCGGCCCTCGAGGTGGAAGCCGGGGCCGAGCAGGCGGGCATCGCGGGTGAACACCTCGTCCACCGCCCCGTAGTCGCGATCGTCGGGGATGCGCGCGTAGCGGGCGGCGAGGTCCCGCAGCGCCTGGCGGTCCGAGAGCTCCTTCAGGGTCCGCCGCTCGGCGTCTGCCCCGTCCATGCCCATCCCCCATCGTCGCCCATCAATGCCGATCGCCGGGCCCGCCCTGACCGCCGGCGTCGCGGCCAGAACCCGCCTCGGGCGACCGGAGCTCCCTCAAGGCGTCCCTTGTGGGTAGGATACCGGTCGTGGGACCCTGCCGGGGGCAGCTGGAGATCGGGAGATTCATGTGAGTCGAGACGCCCTGCGCAAGAGCGATGCCCGCCACCACCTCCACCCCTTCGTCGATCCTCGCAAGCTCGCCGAGGACGGGGTGCGGATGATGGTGCGGGGCGACGGCGTCTTCATCGAGGATGCCGAGGGCAACCGCTACCTGGACGGGATGGCGGGGCTCTGGTGCGTCCAGGTCGGTTACGGCCGGCGCGAGCTGATCGACGCCGCCCGGCAGCAGCTCGAGACCCTGCCCTACTACAACACCTTCTTCGGGACGACGACCGAGCCGGTCGCCGCACTCGTCGACGCACTGCGCGCCCGAACGCCGGGCGATCTCGACACCTTTTTCTTCGCGAACTCGGGCTCCGAGGCGGTGGACACCGCGGTCCGGCTCGTGCGCCACTACTGGAGCCTCGTGGGCCGACCCGAGCGGCGCGCCATCATCGGTCGTGAGTTCGGCTACCACGGCAGCACCGTCGCGGCGGCCAGCGTCGGTGGGATGGGGAAGATGCACGCCCAGGGAGGCCTGCCTCTACCCGACTTCCATCACATCCTCCCCCCCTACCCCTTCGAGTTCGGTCGGGGCGAGGAACCCCTGGCCTTCGGTCGTCGCGCGGCGGCGGCGCTGGAGGAGAGGATCCAGGAGCTCGGTCCGGAGAACGTGGCCGCCTTCTTCGGCGAGCCCGTCATGGGCGCGGGCGGCGTCATCGTCCCGCCGGCCAGCTACTGGCCGGCGGTCCAGGAGATCTGTCGGCGCTACGACGTTCTGCTCCTGGCCGACGAGGTGATCTGCGGCTTCGGAAGGACCGGCCGGAGCTGGGGGAGCGAGACCTACGGGATCGAGCCGGACCTGATGACCATGGCGAAGGGCCTCACCTCGGGATACGTGCCGCTCTCGGCCCTGGCGTTGGGTGGGCGGGTGGCCGAGGTGCTGCGCGGGGGGGGCGTGCTGCAGCACGGCTTCACCTACTCCGGCCATCCCGTGTCGGCGGCCGTGGCGCTCGCGAACCTCCAGGTGATCGACGAGGAGGGCCTGGTGGCGCGCGCTGGCGGGCGCGTCGGTGCTCACTTCCAGGCGGGCATCCGCAGCCTGGCGGCTTCTCCGCTGGTGGGCGAGACCCGCGGCGTCGGGCTGATCGCGGGAATCGAGCTGGTCCGCGATGTCGCCACCGGAGCGCGCTTCGAGCCGGCCGGCAGCGCCGCCTCCCGCGCCTTCGCGCTCTGCCTCGAGGAGGGTCTGATCGTGCGCTCGATCCGGGAAGGCCTCGCCGTCTGTCCGCCGCTCACCATCGCCGAGGACGAGATCGACAGCCTGGTGGAGCGGCTCGGTCGGGCGCTGGCACGCCTCGAGCAGGAGCTCTGCTGAGGATCATGGAGGCAACATGGAGCTGAAGGGGAAGATCGCCGTCATCACCGGCGCTGCGAGTGGAATCGGCGAGGGGCTGGCCGAGCGCTTCGTCGCCGAGGGCGCTGCCCACGTGGTGGTGGCCGACCGCGACGAAGGCGGGGCGAAGGCGGTGGCGGCGCGCATCGGCGGCAGCGCCGTCGGCATCGACGTGTCCGACGAGGCGGCGATCCGCGAGCTGGTCGCCAGCACCGAACGTGACCACGGGCCGATCGACCTGTTCGTGTCGAACGCGGGCTTCGTCACGGTGGGCGGACTCGAGGCGCCGAACGAGGAGCTGCAGGCGATGTGGGAGGTCCACGTCCTCGCGCACCTCTACGCGGCGCGGGCCGTGGTACCGGGCATGATCGAGCGCGGCGGGGGCTATCTCCTCAATACCGCCTCGGCGGCCGGCCTGCTCTCCCAGATCGGCTCCCTCGGCTACGCCGTCACCAAGCACGCGGCGGTCTCCCTCGCGGAGTGGCTCGCCATCACCTACGGCCGACAGGGCATCCGGGTCTCGGTGCTCTGCCCCCAGGCGGTCGAGACCCGGATCGTCGAGAACAGCCCCACGGCCGACCGGGTCCAGGGCGGGCCGGGAGTCGCCTCGGGCGACGGCGTGCTCCAGCCCTCGGACGTCGCGGACGTCGTGATCGAGGCCCTGGCCGAGGAGCGCTTCTGGGTGCTGCCCCATCCCGAGGTGGCGGAGTACGCGAAGCGAAAGGCCCAGGACGTGGATCGCTGGCTCGAGGGCATGCGCCGCTTCCAGGACCGGCTCTTTGCGGGGGCTCCCCAGCCCGGCGAGTGGCTGCCCCGGCCCTGACGCCTCGCGGCGGGGAGTGCGGTCAGCGCATGCGCGGCGCGTCGCTCACGGTCCAGGCCAGGGTGACCACCCCGAGCATCGCGGTGGCGAAGCCCAGGATCGTGGTGAGCGGACCCACCCCCTCGCTGGCGAATCCGGCGACCAGGGCGCCGATGGGCGCCGCGCCCATGAAGCCGAGCTGATAGACCGAGAGCACCTGGCCACGCCGCGCCGACGGCGCGGCCTCCTGGTACAGGGTGCGGCTGCAGTTGATGAAGACGGAGCCGCCGAGCCCCCACACGAAGGTCGCGACGACCATCCCCCAGAAGGGCGGCGCGAGTCCGACCGCTCCCAGGGCCAGGGCGCCGAGGGTCAGTGCATTCAACGCTCCCAGGCCCTTCCGCGCGATGCCGCCGCGTAGCAGGATCAGACCGGAGCCGACGATGGTGCCCAGGGGGAAGAGCGAGAGGACGAGGGCGAGCTCGAGCTCGGTTCCGTGGTAGTGATCGCGCACCAGGATCGGGAAGAGCACGAGGAAGGGCCCGACGAAGAGGGTGCCGACGGCTAGCACTAGCCCGATCGGCACGCGCAGGTTCGGCGTGCGCGCCACGAGGCGCAGGCCTTCCGCGATCCCGGAGAGCGGCGAGTGCGCGGGCGGCTCGCGCAGCGTCCGGACCTCGCCCCGCACGAAGACGGTGGCGAGGGCGCCCAACAGCAGGACCGCGGCCTGGACGCAGAGGATGGCCGGGCTGCCGACCCAGCGTGCCGTGCCGACGAGCAGCGTGCCGAGACTCTGGGAGCCGAACTGGAAGAGGGTCATGCCCGTCACGGCGCGCATCATGTCGCCGCCCGCGACGCGCGAGAGCAGCGTGTCGCGCGCGGGGGTGACGAACGCGGTGATCGTTCCCTGGGCGATGCCGAGCGCCATCAGCCATCCGATGTGGAGTCGTCCACTCATCACGACGAGGAGCAGCATCAGCACGGGAACGGCCATCAGGACATGGAGGCGGATCAGGGTGAGACGTGGGTCGCGGCGGTCCGCGAACGCTCCACCGACGAGTAGGAGGAACAGGGAGGGCAGCATGTTCGAGGTTTGCGCGATGCCCACCCAGCGCGCCGGCGCCTCGAGCTCGCCGACCAGCAGCCAGGCGAAGATCGCGCTCTGCATGCCGAAGGCGCCGAACCAGGACGAGACGCCCACCGAGAACCAGCGGTAGTCGGCGTCGCCGCGACGTCCGGCGTCGGCCGCGGCAGGGTCGCTGCGCTGCGAGGGGTCCGGCATGCGCGCATTCTGGCGCATCGCGGAGGGCGACGCCTTTGCCGCCCTCCCGGATCGATCCATGCCCGGGGCGGATCGTGTCGGGTACCCTGCGCGCGTGGAGATCGTCCTCGCCGATCTGGACCGCGGCCCGCATCGCCGGGCGATCCTCGAGGTGCTCTCCGCCTACGCCGAGGAGCCCGTGGTGGCGGGGAGGCCGCTGCCCGAGGCGGTCCGCC